>Ga0310122_10000611_pt1 | contig 22592 bp, 19 predicted proteins | sample CB6_Bottom_1051__FD_203503 | JGI IMG/M metagenome (GOLD analysis project Ga0310122, IMG submission 203503) | Marine microbial communities from Western Arctic Ocean, Canada - CB6_Bottom_1051 | ecosystem: Environmental > Aquatic > Marine > Oceanic | place: Canada: Western Arctic Ocean | collected...
CCACCGAAGAGGCGACCTACCCCTGCCAGCTGTTTCACAACAATGGTGACGGGACGTTCACCAACGTTGCCGCCGACGCTGGCGTGGCGGTGGAAGGCTTCGTCAAGGCTGTGGGCTGGGGCGATTATGACAACGATGGCCGGCTCGATCTGTATGTGTCCCACCTCCAGGCCGATCACCCGAATCAGCTGTTTCACAACGAAGGGCCGGGGGAGGACGGCATCTGGTTGTTCCTGGACGTGGCAGCGGAGGCGGGTGTTGAAGGGCCGCCTGATAGCTTTCCGACATGGTTCTTCGACTATGACAACGACGGCTGGCTCGACCTGTTCGTCCTCGCGCTCCGCGGGTCGCTGGCTGATGTGCCCCTGGAGTATCTTGGACAGCCACATGGTGGCCAGCTCCCGCGTCTGTATCGTAACAACGGTGATGGCACCTTCACGGACGCCACGCGGGCGGCACGGCTCGACAAGATCATGTGGGCGATGGGGTCGAACTACGGGGACCTCGACAACGACGGGTGGCTCGACTTCTATGTCGGCACCGGTGCGCCCGACTATCGAGCGCTCATGCCCAACCGGATGTTTCGCAACGCCGGGGGGGAGTTCTTTCAGGACGTCACGGCGTCAGGCGGTTTCGGTCAAATCCAGAAAGGCCACGGGGTGGCGTTCGGCGACATCGATGGGGACGGGGACCAGGACATCTATCAAGTGCTCGGCGGCGCCTACGAGGGTGACACGTTCCAGAACGCCCTCTTCCTGAATCCCGGCCACGGGAACAGCTGGGTCACGCTCCGGTTGCACGGGGTCGCGTCGAATCGGGCCGCGATCGGCGCCAGGATCAAGGTGAGTGTCGTCACACCCACCGGCGACCGGGACATCCATGTCACCGTTAGTAGTGGCGGGAGCTTCGGGGGCTCGAGCCTGCAGCAGGAGATCGGATTGGGCCGGGCGACGGCCATCCGGACCCTGGCCATTACCTGGCCAGCCACCCAGAAGACCGACGTCTACTCCAACGTCAGTGTGAACCGCGTCTACCGGATCCAGGAGGGTGACCCAGCACCGGTCATGCTCGAACCACCGGCCCCGCAGTGATTCCTTGCAAGGATATCTCCGAGACGCTCGCTCCGTGACATCTCACGGAAAGTGATAATCGGCGTTGTTGATGCTGAACGGCCAGACCGCCGTGAAGTCGGACGACAGGTCTATATCGTTGAGCCGTACCAGGAATGACGTCATGACGTCGGGCTGCTCGAAACGAAGATCCGCTCGGGCACGCAGTAGGGAGTTGTCCAGAATCGTTTCTACCAATCCAACAGCGATGAGGTAATGACCATACGTCGATGGATGCAAATGGTCCACCATGATCGGTTTTCCGACCAATCCATTCGGTGAACCTGCTCGAAATAGCTCATCGACATCTAGGAACAACAGATCATGGGCTCTTGCCTGTGATCGTATTTCATCGTTGATGCGTTCGCTGGCTCTGAAAGGAAGGATATCGAACTTCTTCGCCGTGACCAGTTCCGTTCGTGCCTCGGCAACTCGTCCCGCTTCGAGATACAGCTGGCCGAGATCGTAGTGTTGTTGAGCGTTGGTGGGAAACACGTTGATTGCCGTGACGAGGTCCGCAATGGTTCCCGTCTTCTCCGCCTGCGCGGACGCATCGCGCCATTTCCTGAGAAGGACTGGATCGGTGGGGACTTCGGAATCGAAGGGACGGAAGTGGAGAATATTTGACGAGATGGTCGTGACTAGCAACGGGATCTTCGAGGATTCGCAGTGTCGAATGATGGCATCGAGGTTCCTGGCGAAGCTCTCGAGCGCCTCGGCGTGGATCTCAGAGTTCGGTGGGATCGCGCGCTGTGCCATGTGTCTGAAGAGAGACGCGTCAGACCTGGGAGGCTCATCGGATGGCAGGAGACTCGACACACCTGTCTCCAGCAACTGGAACAGCCTTGAATGCCGAAGCGCTGTGTGAAGTTTCGTGAATCGATAGGAGTTGCCCGTCCGAAAATTTGAACCGGCACCGAGAGGGCCATAGATTTCGTTATGCCCCATGTAGACGATCAAGAGATCAGGCTGATAGTTCGTGACTTCCTGCACAAAATCGACAACCTGAAAACTGTTGAGGGTGGTAAAGCCAAGGTTGGTGACATCGATGTCTCGATCTACGTCCTGCCTGGTCAACATCGCTTCCAGGAGCTGCGTGAAATTCGGACTTGCGCCAGTGCCCTTCGTCGTTGAGCCTCCCAAGGTCAGTATTCTGAATTCGCTGGCTGGCTTGACGATCTTGAGACCCAGCCCGGGACGCTCGAAAAGCCCGCTGATGAGCTTACCCGATTGGAGTGCAGCATGCCCGGAGGAGAAGTACGTCTTGTAGAAGTCCGGGTTGATCTCGAGGCTGTGCGTGAGTCTGTTCGGAACAAACAGCGATGTCGCGAAGCCATAGTCGACCGCCCGCAGGAGACCTTCCGCAACGACAATCGGCGCAAGGGACAGCACCACGGCCAGAGACCGCATCACGACCGCTTTGCGCCGCGTCGTTGGAGTCATCGGGGGCCTGGGGCTAGCTGGTCTGATCCGATGCGGACTACTGCAGCGTCGCACATGATAAAGCTCTACCACGACGGAGCCCAAATTGTCTAGAATGGTGTGCATGTGAAGCGCTGCGCCGGAGGTTCCTGGCTGCAGAGCCGGCTGAGAGGAGGACCGACATGATGGAAGATGCGCGGCAATGGCTGCTGTCGGTCGCGTGTGTGCTCGTGGGTGTCGCAGCGGTGAGTGGGCAGGCGCCGCCGGAGCAGCGGGTCGCTATCGACGCGCTGAAGGCGGCGGTCGACGCTGGCGCGAGCATGCTGTTGATCGACGTGCGCGAGGACTACGAGGTCGAGTCCGGGTCGATACCCGGGTCGATTCACATTCCGCTCGGTCAGCTCGAAGACCGGATGACCGATATACCCAAGGACGTGCGCCTCGTGTTCTTTTGAAACGGCGGTGCTCGAGCCTCCCGTGCTGCGGAGCTCTTCAACGACAACGGATACGAGACGGTCGAATTCTGCGGGTTGAACGATTGGAAGGCCAAGGGCTACGACCTGGGACAGACCCAGAAGCCGGCGCTTGGTGCGGTCACGCCAAGGTAGCCCCAAGCCTATCGTCTGCCGCGCACTCAGCAGCGATCATCCGTCGTTCAGGGTGCCCTTCGCGCGCGGGCGTGGCAGGGGCTTGGGCAGCCGCCCCGCCTGCTGCAATGCGCGTCGCAGAATGAAATCGATCTGCCCGTTTACGCTGCGCAGCTCATCGGCGGCCCAGCGGTGCAATGCCGCCAGGATTGCCGGGTCGGTGCGCAGCAGGAACGGTTTGCGCGTAGCCATGGGACGCCACCGTGGTCCGTCGCTCGTCGTTGCCTCTCGCTATTGATACAGCGACCCCGTGTTGACGACCGGCTGGGTGCCCCGCTCGCCGCACAGCACGACGAGCAGATTGCTGACCATGTTGGCCTTGCGCTCCTCATCGAGCTCGACGATGTGTCGCTTGGACAGCTTCTCGAGTGCCATCTCGACCATGCTCACCGCGCCCTCAACAATCAACGTGCGCGCCGCGATGATGGCGCCCGCCTGCCGTCGCTGGAGCATCGCCGAGGCGATCTCCGGCGCATACGCCAGATGGGTGATGCGCGCCTCGAGCACCTCCACACCGGCCTTGTGGAGACGGCTCTGGATCTCGGTCTTCAAGCTGTCCGGCGATCTCGTCGGTGTTGCCCCGTAGCGACAGCCTACCCTCCTCGTGGGTGTCATACGGGTAGAGGGTCGCCAGGTTTCTGAGCGCCGACTCGCTCTGCACATTGGACGTAGTTGACGTAGTCGTCTACCTCGAACATGGCCTCGGGGGTGTCGACCACCTTCCAGACGACCACCGACGCCATTTCGATCGGATTGCTCTCCGTGTCGTTGACCTTGGATCGCTCGGTCTCGAAGTTCCGGACCCGCAACGAAACCTTCCGCTTGGTCAGCAGCGGGTTGGCCCAGCGCAGCCCCGGCTCCTTGACCGTGCCGATGTAGCGTCCGAACAGCTGCAGCACTCGGCCCTGGTTCGGGTTGACCACGAACAACCCGGCGAGCAGAAAGATGAAGACGGGCACGAGTAGAACGAGCGCGGCGCCCCAAAAGGGGTGACCATTGGCGAACGCGACGATGATGCCGAGCATGCTCAGTGGGAGGGCGGGTACTATGCCATCCTGATGTTGCGGAATGCGCTTTCTCCTTGGTCATGTGTTTCTTCTTGCGTGATATCAAGATAATATCATTTTGATATCTTATACTCAAGGAGACAGTCCGCCTTCGCGCCGCAGGGAGACGAGGCGGCTATGGCGGACCCGCCGTAGCTCGCCGCTACAATTGTCGGCGGCGAGCGAAGGCGGGGAGGTGATTGGGGTGCTAGAAAGGCCGTCAGGCTCTGAAGCGCGCTGCTACCCAAGCACGGCGCGGATCGACTCGCTCAAGATCTCGACGGTGCGGTCCAGCTGATCGTCGGTGATGACGGCGGGGGGTGCGAGCACATAAGTGTCGGCCTTGACCCGGCTGAACAGGCCCCGTCCGGTCGCTTCTTTGAGGACCCGCGGCCCCACCTTGTCGTCGGCTGGGAAGCTCTGCTTCGTGGACCGATCGGCCACCAGCTCGACGGCGCACATCAGCCCCTTCCCGCGGATGTCGCCGACGTGGGGATGGTCGCCAAGTGCGGCCCGCAGCGCGCCGATCAGCCGGTCCCCTTTGACGGCGCACTGGCCTGGCAGGTCCTCGTCCTCGATGATCCGCAGGTTGCGCATGGCGACCGCGCATCCTACCGGATGGGCCGAATACGTGTAGGCGTGCATCCACACCCGGCCGTCGTCGTCGAGCGTGGCGGCGATCGTGTCGTTGATGCCGATGCCGCCGAACGGCACGTAGCCAGAGGTGATCGCCTTGGCGAACTGGAAGATGTCCGGCTCGATATCCCAGTGGTCGAGTGCGAACAGCGTCCCCGTGCGCCCGAACGCCGTGATCACTTCATCGGCGACCAGCAGCACGTCGTACTGGTCGCAGATCTCACGGATGCGAGGGAAGTAGTCGTCCTGGGGGACGATGACGCCGCCTGCCCCCTGCACCGGTTCGGCCAGAAACATCGCCACGGTGTCGGCCCCCTCACGCAGAATCGCCTGTTCGAGCTCGTTGGCCGCGGCGATGCCCTGACTCACACCCGGCGGGGCGTCATAGCGATACGGGTAGGGTGAGGGGATATGGAGAAACCCCGGCACCCGTGGTTCGAACAACGGCCAGTACGCGCTCATCCCGGTGGCGCTCATGGCCGCCAGCGTCACACCGTGGTAGCCCTCGATGCGGGAGATGACCTTGGTCTTGTCCGGTTTGCCACGCAGCTTCCAGTAGGCGCGCGACATCTTGACGCTGCTGTCGGTCGCCTCGCCTCCGCCGCACGTGAAGAAGAAGCGGTTGATCGACGGGTAGGTCAGTGCGGCCAGATGCTCGGCCAGCTCGATCGCCGGTTCGTTCGAGCTACCCGTGTAGGCTGATGCATACGCCAACGTTTCGCATTGCGCGCGCGCCGCTTCGGCCAGCTCGCGTCGCCCATGACCGGCTAGCACGTTCCATAGACCGGCCAGCCCGTCGATGAACTGGTTCCCGTCCGCATCGGTCAACATGGCGCCCTCGCCTTTGACCCAGACTCGGGCCGACTGCTGGGCACTGGTACTGTGCAGCGGGTGAATCAGATGCGCGGTGTCGCGCGCGATGAGCTCGGCGTTAGTCATGACTGTGAGAAAAGCTCGGCTAGTTCTTGCAAGGCGCAGCCGCACTGGAACTAGACGGGGCTGTGCCCCGAACCCCCGCGGGCGCTACGCGGGGGACCCCCAAAGCCCCACTCCGCGCCTCTGAGGTGATGCCGTGTGCGGCGTGCAGGGTTTTTCCGTTCGTCGCCTCGACCGCGGGCGCTGATCTGCGCACCGAGATGAGCACTTTGATCGGAGTGCCTGTGTCCCATCAGAGTCATTGATCGTTGCGGAGGTAGGACCCGTTACCTAGTCGGCGGAACGGGCCGCCATCCACCGAGAACGTGTCAGTGACCGTGAACGCGCTGTTCGAGGTCGTCTGCATCAATCGTCTGAGAACGTAGACGCGGCCGTCGGCCTCGACCGGCGCGGTGAGAAACGTGATCGCGATCGGGCTGGTCCAGTCCCCGAGACTCACCAGTTGCTGTCTTGTCGACAGGTGTTCGTTGAGGACCACTGACTGGCTGTCGGCGTCGAAGCCGATCGTCCACGTCTCTTCATACGGTTCTCCGAAGACCTCTCCCGTGACGTGGCCCTGCACGAACGGTCCGTGCGGGAGGGCGGTGAAGCTTACCGTGCCGGTGCGGGTCCCGATGCTGAGTGGAGGAAACTCGCCGCCCGTGTACTCGAATCTCCACTCCCCGGAAAAGTAGCCGATCCGCGGCTCGATCTGTGGTTGTGGCACGTCGGTGCGTCGGCCCCGCTTCAGCTCGAGCGAGACATCGAACCCGTGGTCACCCAGCGTCACGCGCCCGCCGCCTGCGAGCACCTGGTCCTGTTTGGTGAGTCCATACACAAACGCCAGCGGCCCGAACGCGGTGTCGGTGGCGCCTTTCACGGTCACCTGCACGTCACTCGTGCTGACACTGGAGAGCCGGATCTCGGTCCCCGCGCCGAACCCGGTCGCGAGGCCTGTGTAGCTGCCGTCCTGCGCTGGGCCGACGAGCGTGATCGTGATGTTCGTCTGGGCAATGCTGGCCCGGTCACTCGAGAGGTCACCGCCTGCACTGTTCACGCTCACGAGCCCCGTCGAGTCGGTGGCGATGGTCACGCGAAGCGCTGCGGCCGTATCGGGACTCTGCGATGTGGTCAGCTGACCGCGCCAGCTGCCGGCCCATGGATCGCGCGGAGTCCGCTCTGCTCCACCGCGTTGCGCCACCGCCGGTGCGGCGACCGCCAGTGTCGCCACGAGCATTGCGCACCCGATCTGTCGAGACATCGATCCTCCCATTACGCCCTCACCGTCCTCCGGCGCACGTGCCGAGATGTCGGCATGGTCGACAACAGTCCAGCAAGGCACTATACGCGGCGCTTCGGCGAAAGATCAAACCGGCGGCACCGCTTCTGGCGGTGACCATCCGTCTCGGGGACCGCGATGTGTGCGGACAGTTCCGCGTACGTGACGACGGGGCCCTCGAAGGGCTCGTCACCGGGCTGCGGCTCGGCGCCAGTGTCCTGTCGGTGACGACCGATGGGGGCCAGCCGGTGGAGCTGGAGACTTAGAGTCCTCCGGCTTCTCCCTCTCCCTCTGGGAGAGGACCGGGGTGAGGGCCACGCGCTGCTCGAGTCTCGCAGGCCGCCGAAGTCTCCGGGTTGCTCCCTGGCTTCGGGCCACCGCCTTCGGGCGCTTGATGATCGGCGCCTCGGTTCGCACGTGGCCGATGCGTTGGCATCCTGGCCTCTCGAGTGGTTATAATGCCAAGCTCCCTGAGCATCGGGCTGATTGGCAGAGGCCCTACTCAACGCCGAGGTTGATTATGTCGGAACCAGAAGTGATTGTCGGAATTGGAGGCGCGGCCGGTGACGGCACGGCCTCCGCGGGTAACACCCTGGTGCTGTCGATGGCCAGACAGGGCATCGCCGGGTACAGCTACAACAGCTATCAGTCGGTCATCCGTGGTGGGCATTCCTGGCTGCGACTGCGTTTCTCGGCCAAAAAACCCCTCAACCATGGTGACCAGGTCAAGGTGCTCATCGCGCTCAATCAGGACTCGCTCGATCGGCACCTGCAGGAGCTGCCGCCGGGTGGCGTCTGTCTCTACAACGGCGCCAAGTTCCAGCCCAGCTACGACCCGCCGGCAGGGGTGCAACTGTGCGGCCTGCCGGTGCCCGACCTGGCGCCGGACGCGGTCAAGCTGCCCGTCATGCAGAACACCGTAGCCGTCGGGGCGGCGGTGCAGATGATGGGGCTGGGGTTCGAGACGCTCTCCGCCGTGTTCGAGACGACCTTCGCCAAGAAGCCGGCGGTTGTTCAGAAGAACATCGAGGCGGCGCGGAATGGTTACGACTATGCCGCCAAGAACTTCCAGCCGCTCGACACCCCACTCCATCCGACGGATCAGAAGTGGGCGCAGTCCTCAGGCAACGATCTGCTCGCCATGGGCGCCGCCCTGGCCGGGTGCAAGTTCTACGTCGCCTACCCGATGAGCCCAGCGACGCACATCCTGGAGTGGTTTGCGAACCACGCCAAGCGGCTCGGCATCTGTGTCCGGCAGGTGGAGGACGAGATCTCGGTCGTCGGCATGTGCATCGGGGCCAACCACATGGGGGTGCGCGCGATGTGTGCGACCTCCGGCGGGGGGTTTGCGTTGATGACCGAAGCGATCGGCATGGCGGCCATTTACGAGACCCCGGTGGTCGTCATCAACGTCATGCGCGCGGGACCCTCCACCGGGGTGCCGACCAAGACCGAGCAGGCCGACCTGACCCAGGCGTTCGGCGCCAGCCAGGGCGACTTCGAGCGTGTCGTGATCGCCCCGATCAGCATGGGGGACTGTTTCGTCACCCCTGCGCTGGCGTTCGACGTCGCGGACAAGTATCAGATTCCGGTCCTGATCCTGGCGGACCTGCTGCTGTGCGAAGGGAGCGAGACGGTCGCGACCGAGATCCTGGACGTCGAGTTCCCGATTGACCGCGGCCAGCTGATCACCACGGCGGACGGGTCCACTGAGGAGCCGTATCTCCGATACAAGGACACACCGTCGGGTATTTCGCCGCGGGCGATTCCGGGGCTCCCGGGGTACCTGTATGTGTCTGGCTCGGACGAGCATGACGAAGATGGCGTGCTGTTGAGCGACGTCTTCACCGACCCGATCCGGCGTAAGAAGATGGTCGACAAGCGGCATCGCAAGATGTCGACGATTCTCCGCGACCTGCCAACGCCGATGCTGGAGGGGCCGGCCGACGCCGAAACCACCTTGCTCGGATGGGGTTCGACATGGGGGGTCATCAAGGAGGCGGCGGAGCGGCTCAGGGCCGATGGTGTGTCGGTGAATCACCTCCAGATCAAAACCATGATGCCGTTGCATGGCGACGAGATCGCCGCCGTCGTGGAGAAGAGCCAGCGGCTCATCATTATCGAGAACAACCAGAGCGGTCAGTTCGCCCGGCATCTGCGGGCGGAGACCGGTATCGTGGCGCACGGGCATATCCGGAAGTACGACGGCGAGCCGTTCGAGCCGAAGCACATTGTGTCCGCGGTCAATGACATCATCGGTGGTCAAGAGGTCGTCGACGTCCTGTCGATCGAGCCAGGATGGCGAACCGACCATCCCACCGGGACGAGCGGCCCGTGGGAGGGATTGAAACAGGTCACACGGCCCGGTGTACCCAGCAAGGCGTGAGGATAGACGACGATGACAGCTCCAGCGACGGCCGTACAGGTCAAAGACTTTAAGCCGGAAGTGCACTCGGACTGGTGTCCGGGTTGTGGCGACTTCGGTGTGCTCACCGCGCTTTTTCAAGCGTGCGCCCAGCTGCAGATCCAACCCCACAATCTCATGGTGATCTCCGGCATCGGGTGTTCGTCCAACCTGCCTGGGTTTATCCGGTCATATGGCGCCCACACCCTGCACGGGCGGCTCCTGCCGTTCGCGACCGGCGCCAAGCTGGCCAACCAGGAGATGACGATCATCGGCACCGGCGGCGACGGTGACGGGTATGGTATCGGGCTCAACCACTTCATCCAGGCGATGCGCCGGAACATCGATGTGACCTACATCGTGATGAACAACGAGATTTACGGGCTCACGACCGGGCAGGTCTCGCCGACCAGCGAGACCGGTATGAAGACCAAGACCAGCCCGGACGGTAACCTGGAGGGGATGCTCAACCCGATGGCGCTGGCCCTGGCGTCCGGGTGTGGGTTCGTGGCGCGCGGGTTCAGCGGCCAGATGAAGCATCTGGTGGAGCTATACAAGGCAGGCATCGAGCACAAGGGGTTCGCCCTGATCGACGTGTTCAGCCCATGCGTGACCTTCAACAAGCTCAACACCTATCAATACTTCAAAGAGCGGATCTACAAGCTCGAAGACGACGACCACGACACAGGCAATTTTCACGCCGCCATGGACAAGGCGATGGAGTGGGACCCGACGATCCCGATCGGGCTCTTCTACCGCAATCCGGATCCGAAACCGTCGCTCGATGCGCTCGACCCCGCCCTGACCGGTCAGCCGCTCGTACAGCAGAACTACACGATCGACAGCGAGACACGCGGGGATCTGATTCGCGAGTTTATGTAGGGCGCAGGTCGGGCGCGTCCCCTGCGCTCGGGCTACAGGCTTCGGGCTGCAGCCTTCAGGCGCTCTCGCGGAGCGTACGCAGCCGGGCAGTTGTGAACCAGCCGTCCGGCTTTCGTATGTCCGGGGCCGCCACGATTCCGTCGGCGCCCCAGAGCGTCTGAAGCCCGTAGCCTGATGCCCGTAGCCCAAGCCTGGCCGCGGCGACGCGGCAACGGCCTGTGGGGCTGATAGTATGTGCACATTATCGCGCGTATCAGTCCGTGTGCGTGCCGTTTCTCACACGTTGAGTGCCCGCGCCGCAGCGACACATCGACCCGTCACGAGGACGGCCCGGACGTGAGGCGTGCCAGGCTGTCTGTCGCAGGAGCGTGCGTCATGAGCCTCGAGCCGGTCTGTCGGTGGAGCCCCGTCGTTGTGGCGCTTGTGCTGCACATGGCCGCCTGTGCCCCCGCGTCGGAGAGGCCCTCGCTCGCCGGGCGATGGGATGCCACGGTCCGCGTCAATGACCTCGAGATTCCGTTCCTCTTCGAGATCGCCGAGGACGGTCGCACGATGCACGGGGCGTTCTTCAACGGCGAGCTGATGATCAGGTCGACCAGCGGTCGGTTCGAGAACGGCACGCTCTCCCTAGCGTTCGATCAGTATGCATCGCGCATCGAGGCGACATACGCGAACGGACAGCTCGAAGGGCAGTATGTGCGCGGGTCCCGCCGCCCGTACCCGTTTCGGGCGCGGCCGGCGACCCAGAGCGATGTTGCGACGGGCGATGCCCCCTCCATCGCTGGCGTCTGGACCATACCGACTGAGAGCAGCAAGGGCGAAAAGGCATGGCGCTTCATCGTCCGGCAAACAGGTGCCACGGTGTCTGGCGCGATTCTCCGTGTCGACGGTGACACCGGCAACCTCACCGGGTCGTATCGCGACGGCACGTTCGTCATGAGTCATTTCTCGGGGGCGCGTCCGCTCCTCCTCGAGGTGACGCTCGAAGAGGACGACACGCTGCGCCTCGTGCAGAATCGGCGCAGAGAGCTGGTCGCCGTCCGATCGGACAGCGCCCGCGCGGCGGCGCTCGACCAGCCGACGGACCCGTCGCGTCACACGACAGTCGTCGATCCCGACGAACCGTTTCGCTTCAGCTTTCCGGACCTCGAGGGCCGCGTCGTGACGAACGAGGATCCACGATTCGCGGGCAAGGTTGTGCTCGTAAGCATTACCGGCAGCTGGTGTCCCAACTGTCACGACGAAGCACCGTTCTTGTCGACGCTCTACCGGACCTACCGCGACCTGGGGCTCGAGATCGTGGCGTTCTCGTTCGAGCAGGAAGACCAGCTGGCCGACCCGACGCGGCTGCGGGCGTTCATTGCGCTCTATGACCTCGACTACACCTTCTTGCTCGCCGGCGTGCCGGACGAGCTGAGCGCGAAGGTCCCGCAGGCGGTCAATCTCAACGCGGTGCCAACCACGTTTCTCCTGGGTCGTGACGGCCGCGTCCGTGCCGTGCACGCAGGGTTTCCGAGCCCGGCCAGTGGGAGCTTCTACACCGACGTGATCGACGAGATCACGTCGCAGGTGGAGGCACTACTCGCCGAGTCGGCCGCGGCGTCTTGACCAGGCGACGCAGTAATCGAGGGAAGGTCCGCCGGTGACGGCGCAGACGCGGGAGGTGAGTAGTGATGAGATATGCACACGTCGTTCTGTTGAGTCTGGTACTCGTGGTGGGGATGGGGCGTGCCTCCGACGCGCAGTTCAGGCAGGTGGGAGCGATCGACTTCCCGACGTCCGGCTCGCCCGAGGCGCAGCAGCATTTCCTGCGTGGTGTCTCGATCCTGCACAGCTTCGGCTGGAAACAGGCGATCGAGCAGTTCCAGGAGGCGCAACGTCTCGACCCCGATTTCGCGATGGCCTACTGGGGCGAAACCCTCTGTTACAACCATCCGCTGTTCGGCAATCCGCCGGACGATGACAACCCGCGGGCAGTGCTCCGTCGTCTGGGTGCGACGCCTGACGCACGACTGGCAAAGGCGCCGACCGACCGAGAGAAGGGCTTCCTCGGCGCGGTGGAGACCCTCTGGGCTGAAGGCGACTACGACGACCGTCGCGTCGCCTATATGGAGGCGATGGGGCGGCTGCACGAGCGCTACCCGGACGATGACGAGGTGGCGACCTTCTATGCGGTGTCGACGTTGAGCGCGTCGCGCGCGCTGGGAGACCAGACGTTCAGGCTGGAGATGCGGGCCGGCGCGGTCGCCCTCGGCGTGTTTGGCGCGAACCCCGACCATCCGGGTGCGCCCCACTACGCCATTCACGCGTTCGATGATCCGACCCATGCACCGCTGGCGTTGCCGGCGGCGTTGCGCTACGCCGAGATCGCCCCGGCGGTGGCGCACGCACGGCACATGCCGACGCACATCTTCATCCAGCATGGGATGTGGGATCTCGTGTCCAGTCACAACCAGACGGCCTACGAGGCGGCGCGCGCGCTCTGGCAGCCGGGCGACAGCGTTGGCGATACGGTCCACCCGCTCGACTGGGGCCAGTACGGCGACCTGCAGCGCGGTGACTACGCGAAGGCCCGTATGTGGATCGAACGGTTGGAGATGGTCGCGGAAGAGAGCGACGGTGCCACCCGGGCGCGGAACAGCCTCCCGCTGGTGCGCGCGCGCTACGTCGTCGAGACCGAGGAGTGGAAGCTGTTCCCGATCAGCGAGGACACCTCCGGGCCCGAGCTCCTGGCGACTGCGTTGAGCGCTGTGCGGACCGGCGACACGACGGCGGCGGAGCGCGCCGCAGTGGCCCTCGAGTCGCAAGCCGGGGACGGTGGGCAGGCAGGGATCATGCACAAGGAGGCCGCGGCGATGGTCAGGCTCGCCAAGGGCGACGGTGCGGGCGCGACGCAGCTGATGGACGAGGCGCTCGCCATCGCCGAGGGCCTGCGGCCACCCAACGGCGCGGCGAGCCCCATCAAGCCACCTTACGAGCTGTACGGGGAGATGCTACTCGAGCTCGATCGGCCCGAGGACGCGCTCGCCAAGTTCGAGACCTCGTTGCGTCGGATGCCGAAGCGCGCCCGGTCTGTGCTCGGCGCGGCGCGGGCCGCGGACCAGAGCGGCGACCGAGTCGTGGCTGGGGAACACTACGCCACCTTGCTGGACATCTGGCGCGACCATCCCGATGTGCCCGGCTTTGCCGAGGCGCAACGCTTCGTAGAGGACATGAAGTGAGCCGGCGATCCCGTGGCGGCAAGGAGCGCGCGTGCCGGCCTGGCTGCCTGTCCGACGTGACCTCCGGGGCGTAGGGCTTGCGCTGAGCCTCGCGCTCCTGGCGCTCTTCCTGGTGCGTACGGTGTTTCGAGACTCGCCCTGGGTCTCGGACATCGTCCTGGCCATCGGGCTCGGCGCCGTCGTCCTCAACTCGCCTATTGCGCGCGCGATCGGCCTGAACGTGGCCGGCGGCCGCGAAGGCGACCCCTACGAGCGCGGTCTCCGGTTCACGGGCAAGTGGGTGCTGCGTCTCGCCATCATCCTGATGGGTCTGAAGGTCCGGACAGACATCATCGACGCGGATCTCATTCTGCGGGTTCTACTCGTGCTGGTCTTCACGCTCCCCGCCACCTTCTTCGTCGCGCATGCCACCGCCGGTCTGCTGGGGCTCCGTCGGGAGATGGCCGATCTGGTGGCTATGGGCACCATGGTGTGTGGCGCGTCGGCGATCAATGCGCTCGCCCCCGCCGTGTTCGCGCGTCGGCGTGATCAGGGGCTCGCGGTGACGGCCATCTTTCTCTTCAGCGTGGTGGCGCTGTTCACGTTCGTCCCACTCGGGACGGCAATCGGGCTCGATGTGGAATCGGCGGGGCTGTGGGCCGGGGTGGCCGTCAATGATCTGTCGTCGAGTATCGCCGTCGGGAGCCAGTTCGGCGAAGACGAGAGTCTGATCGCCACGATGGCCAAGGCCACGCGCATCCTCATGCTGGGGCCGCTCTTGATCGGCTTCAGCCTGGTTCGTCGGCATGCGCCTGCCGAGCACACCGTCCGCATGCGTTTCGCAGCCCATCTGCCGCTCTTTGTCCTGGGCTACTTCCTCATGTTCGGGCTCCGCCTGCTGGGCGACACCCTGTTCCTGGGGCCGGGGGCACCGTACGAGCGCGCGTGGACCGGCGTGCTCGAGGCGAACGATCTGGTTGTGACGGTGGCCATCGTGACGGTGTGTGCCGCGATCGGGTTGCAGATTCACGTCCGGAGTCTCGTCGATGCCGGGTGGCGGGTGGCCGTGACCGCCGGCGCGGCCTGGATGACCACCGCGGGTCTTTCGCTCGGCTTGCTCACAGCGACATTGCGCGGTGGCACGGCGTATGGCGTGCTCGGAGGGTGCGTGGCATTGATCGTCGGGTTCGTGGTCTTCCGTCTGTGGGGTCCCAAGGCGACGGCTCTTCGCGCCAGACTCGCGGATGGCGAGCCGCTCACGGTGCATGAAGCGGTCGACCTGCTCGAGCTGCTCGATCGGACCGGACCGGTGACGACCGACATCGCCCGACGTATTCTTGAACGTGTGCAGCCCGCCATCGGCGAGCTCGTGCCACTTCGTCAGAGCCCGATTCAAGGGGGGATCAACTACCGGCGTTTGACCTTCTGGCGGAGCGCTGCGCACGGCTCGTCCCTGGTCGGTATCCTGTGGACGCCCGGCAAGACGGCGCACATCCACTCTCACGATTATTCCGCTGTCGGCCGCCGTGTCGAGGGGACGGTCGAGGTGGTCGATTTCGAGTGGGTTGCTCGCGGTCGCCTGCGTGTGACGCGCCGTAGCCGGCTCGAGGCGTCAGCGCCCACGGAGTTCACCGAAGGCGAGACAGTGCACGTCGTGCGGAACATTGGGACGGAGAACGCCATCGATCTGCATTTCTGCGGCCCGCTGGGTGCCAGCGCCGCGCTGAGATACACCCCCCGGGACCCGCACTCGAGCTTCGGAGTGGGCGACGAGCTCGCGGTCGACGTCGTCCGGGACAGCCTCCCGGTCGTGATGTCGCCCCTCGGCGAATGAGGGAATGTCGGAGCGGGCTGGCTCACAGGTAGCGCCAGCTGAGCAAGCGCCGCTCGAGCCGCTCGGCGAGGGCAAAGAGCACGAGGACGAACGCCATGATGATGACGATCAAGGCGATCGTCAGCGCGGCGTTGTAGGTGCTCTGGGCGAACTGCAGCAGGTAGCCGAGTCCGCGGCTGGAGGCGACGAACTCGCCGACCACGGCGCCGGTAAATGCGAATCCCACGGCGACCTTGAAGTTGCCCAGGACCCACGCGGTGACCGAGGGCACGTAGACCTCACGAATCAGGACCCGTCGGTCGCCCCCGAGGGTCCGCACACGCTCGACCAGTCGCCGGTCCACCTCTTTGATGCCGTTGTAGACCGCAAAGAAGATGAGCACGGCGACCAGGATGGTCGCCAGTGCCAGCTTGGACGCGAGCCCGATGCCGAGCCAGATGACGAAGAGGGGCGCCAGGATGACCCGGGGAATCGCGTTGAGGAGGATCATGACCGGTTCGAGGAGCTCGGCCAGAAGCGGTGAGAGCGCGGCGGCGAACCCCAGCACGATACCCAAACCGAGCCCGACCAGCAGGCCGGCGAACGCCGCCAGGGTCGTGGCCCCGAGATGCGGCCAGAGCTCGCCCTCCGCGACCAGCTCGAAGATGACCTGGCCGACGGCCGACGGGGGCGGTGCGTAGAACGGGTCCAGCCAACCCAGACGCGAGACCGACTCCCACAGCGCAAGCAACAACAGGAGCGCCAGACCACGCCGGAGGCTCGGCGCATGGCGCCAGGTCATGGCGCCACCTGTGCGGGAGACAGCTCCACGGCGAGGTCGTCCCAGAGGCGTTGCAACAGCGGCCCGAACGCCGGATGGCGCCGTGCCCCGAGGACGTCCCGCGGTCTCGGGATCTCGACGATGTGGCGTGCGCGAATCGTGGCTCGCGGGCCGTGGCCGAGCACGCAGACGACATCGGAGGCGCTGATCGCCTCATCGAGATCATGGGTGACCAGCAGCACGGTGAGATGGTCGCGCTCGACCCACGCCAGGAGCTCCTGGCTGAGGCGTGTCCGGACGATCGCGTCCAACGCGGCGAACGGCTCGTCCATCAGGAGCAGCCTGGGCTCTAGGGCGAGCACCTGGGCGATGGCGGTCCGTTTGCGCTGACCGCCGGAGAGCTGGCCGGGATAGCGGTCGCCGAACCCGTCGAGCCCGAGCACGGTCAGCCAGTGCTCGGTCTTGTCGTCGACCACCGCCGGCGGGAGGTCTCGGATACGCAGACCGAGCGCCACGTTCTGGCGGACCGTCCGCCACGGGAGCAGCGCATCGTCCTGGAACAAGAACCCGACGTCGCCTGGGGCGACCTTGAGTTCGACAGTGCCACGCAGCGGCTGGAGCAGCCCGGTCACGACCCGCAGAATACTTGTCTTGCCGGAGCCGGACGGACCGATCAGGCTGGTGAACTCGCCCGTCCGTATCTCGAGGTCGAGTCCCTCGACCACCGGTTCTCCGCCATAGCCGACGGCCAGCCCGCGGACGCGGAGCATGGTGTCTCGGTCAGAAGAGTGAGGGGCTTCCACGATACGCCAAAGGAGTCGCTATCCGTCGAGGGCGTCGATGTCCAGCACGGCGTCGAGATCGATCTGTCCCGGTTGCAGGAGCCCGGCGACCTCCTGAGCCTGCACCACCCGCCGGGATGCTTCGACGTCTATCGTCACGCTCTCGGGGTACAACGACAGCCGGTAGCGGTCGATGATGCGCTCGAGCCTCGCAACGTCCCCGCCGGCGACGAGGGCGCCTGGCAACGCGGCCACGATCTCGGCGGGCGGGAGGGTCCGCGTGTCGGCCAGACCGCCCTCGAGTGCGGCGGCGAGACGACGGATCTCCGGCAGGCGCCGATCGCGCTCGCTCGTGCGCACGGAGACACCCATGAAGTCGTAGGCGCCGCCGAGCTGGCTGCGTGCCTGGTCGAGCTCCATGAAGTTGACGAGCTCGCGTCCGCCCGCTTCCGTGATGAGCGACAATGCCGGCTCCTGGAGCATGCCCGCGTCGACCTGGCCGATTCTCAAGGCGTCGAACAGGTTTGCGCCGATCGTGGCATAGCGCACGCTGTCGGTCTCGGTCCCCGCGTGATAGAGGAGAAACTGGAGCAGTGCGTGGTCGGCGTTGCCGAGACCCGAGATCCCCACCGTCCGCCCGGCGAGGTCGCTCACCGTCGTGATCGCGTCGGTCTGCTCAGGGCCCACCGCGAGCGCGAAGAGGGGTAGACGGCCGGTCGATGCCACGCGTCGAATCTGCGCCCCGTTGGCGGCGGCCTGCAACACGACGTCGAACGAGGTGCCGGCGTAGTCGACCGCTCCACCGACGAGGGCCTGCATCGCCGCGCTGCCCCCTCGGGTATACACGAGCTCGATATCGAACCCCTGATCGGCGAAGTGTCCTCGCACCCGGGCCACCTCGTAGGGCACCACGCAGAGCAACTGGCCGCAGAAGGCGAGGGTCAGCCTGGTCGCGCCGTCCGGAGGCTTCGCGGCGCAGGCGCTGACCGCGATGACGCCGGCGGCGCCCAGCAGCCCCTTGAGGGCCGTGCGTCGGTCCCAGGACGTGCCCGGTCCCGGCCACGTCCGCTCCAGCCCGGTAGCTGCCGTGCCCGTCGCCACCGCTGACACCGGTCCGAGGAGGTCAGGATTCGTGGCTTCGCAGCAGCCCATGGAATCAGTGCGTTTCCACGTAGTCGACGGCGAACTCCTTCAGCCGTTCACTGCGCAGCCCGATCGTTTCGGCCTCGGCCATCGCCCGGTCCGTGTCCCAGCCATCTTGCTTGACCCGCTTGATGAACCACATGGCGCCCACGCGGTTCGCCGAGGCGCAGTGGATGTAGGCCGGTTGGTTCGCGCTGTCTGCGATGGCCTCGAGGAACTCTTGTGTGACCTCCGGGTTCGGCGCCCGGAACGGAATATGGATGTACTTCAACCCGGCCTGGGTCGCCGCCGCCCGGCTGGCGTCGATGTTCGCGCCGTCCTCCTCGGCCGTGCGGAAGTTGATGACGGAGGCGAAGCCGAGCTGCTTCAGCGCCGGCATCGCCGTTGCCGGGGTGGCCCCGGCGCACGCTACCGTCGCGTCAATCCGTGTGTAGTTCACGACGCCCTCGGGCGCCTCGTCCTGGGCGCCCACGATACCGAATCCTCCGAGACCGGCCGCCAGGCCGATCGAGAGGATGCCTGCCGTCAAGGTCAGACGCAGTGTCTGGTGTACGCGTGGCATGGCTTGTCTCCTCGCAAGATGGCGCTCCCAGTTTCGGTCGCGCACAGGTCAGTGTAGTCGCGTGTCCCCGTCGTTCGCCTGCGAACCCTGTTCATGCCGGCAACGGCGGCATGCGTGGACCCGGTGTCGAGAATGTCATTTCTGTGATCGCCTTGACGCTCCGGTTCCCATACCGGAACGGGATGATCAACCGCAACGGCGCGCCGTGCCGAGGTGGAATCGGCTCGCCGTTCATCAACCACGCCAGCATCACCTGCGAGCGCCTCAACGTCGACAGCGGCTCATCGGCGTAGAACCGGTCGGAGGCGACGAAGCGGCAATAGTGCACTTCGGGGATGAGACCGAGCATGTCCGCGAAGTCGCTGAAGCGGACCCCGGTCCAGGTGACGATTCCCCGGGGGTTGGGCGCGCCGCACTGCAGGAGAAACGTGTGGGAGACCGTCGGCAGCTGCTCCAGATCCGAAAAGCGCAGCGTGCCGGCGAGTCGGGCAAGGCCTCTCGTGTCGACTTTGATCTGCAGCTGCCGGTAGTCGAACTCGATCTCGGGTGTCTGGCGCCCCTGTGAGCGCCACATTAGAGGATCGGTGATCGGCCCGGCCGCGCTCGCCGGGTGCTCGGGCGCGGAGCCATCGGCGTTGAGCGGCAGTGGCGCCGGAAACCCGTCGCGCAACGGCCGTTCGACGAGCGTGTCGGGCCAGTCCTCCTGCCTCAACCGGGCCGCGTGCCCCGGTGCGGGCAGGACGCCCAGGGACAACCCGGCCATCGTGGCACCCGACAGAGAGAGCGCTTTGCGTCGTGACATGGTCATCGCGGCACCTCCAGCATCCGTGTGGTCTGAGAATTCACAGGTCTCCGCATACCGTACTCTATTCTGGTCCGATCCCTCACCCCTGCTGAGCGTCGCAGCACGCCACACGGTCTCGCCTGGGCCGTTCAGATCATGAGCAGCACCACGAGTGCGCCCGCGGTGGCGAGTTGCCACCAGAGCTGGGCGCGCTCCTTGAGCAACAGCGTCCCGAGGCAGATCAGCCCGGCGGCGGTGACCAGCAGGAACCAGTAGAGCTCGGTGAAGGTCTCTTCTCGTTGGGTTGACTGGGCGCGCCGCTGCACGTCGGTCAGAATCTGAAGCGCGACGTCCTCGGCCGTATCGACGCCCAGCTCGTAGTACTCGCCGCCACCCGCGTCGGCGATCGCTCGGAGCGACCGCCGGTCCAGTACTGAGTGAATCGGGTCCTCCGGTTGATCGTAGATGCTGACCGGGAGCTGCGGGATAAACCCGCCGGCGGTGCTGCCGACGCCGATGACATAGACGCGGATGTCATGTTCGCGCGCCAGCTGCAGTGCGGTGTCGACCTCCCCGCTCCAGGCCTGACCGTCCGAGAGGATGATGAACGCCTTGGCGCTGAGCCGCTCGCCATACAGCGCTTCGTCCAGCTCGAACATCTTGACCCCCCAGTAGATGCCCTCCTCGATGTTGGTGTCCCAGCTGGTGTCGTCCTCGAGACGGAACGGTGGCTCCTCGTCGAGATAGTCGAGGAAGAAGAAGAGCGCGTTGGGGTCCCGGGTGAGCCTGATCTGGGGCGCGGCCCGATGCGCAAAGAGCGCCAGCGCGACCCGCTGGTCCTGCCAGCTCAACAGTTCGGCGAACGTCCGGATCCACAAGACCGACCGCTGCCACCGGTCCGGTGCCACGTCGCTGACCCGCATCGAGGTCGACCCATCCTGGAGGATGATGAAGTCGGCACCCGCGTTCTGGGTGAGGGACGCGAGCACCTGTGGACGCGACAGCGCCAGAATCAGCGCGGCGACCGCCAACACCAGGCACAGCCAGAACGACAGCCCGCCCGTGAACGCGTAGCGCTCGCGCACCGGTGTGGTCCGCTCGTGCTGCGCGCGGCGGGCATCGCCGCGGCGGCGGACCAGCTGCCAGAGCCAGAGCAGCCCGAGGCCCGCCGGGAGGACCAGCAGCGAGAGATACAGCGGTTCTCGAAACTCGATCGGTGGCAGCATGATTAGACGGGGCTGCGCCCCGAACCCCCGCGGGCGCTGGGCGCGCCTTGTCCCAACGAGCGCAGGATCCTTGTTTCGGACTGCATAGCCACCTAGCCGCGCTTCCGGATCGGCGCTCCGGTGCCGATGGTCGGGTCGTCGGTGTCGTTGGGGTCGATCAGGCTGTCGCTTGGCACATAGATCTGGATGTCGTCCATCTCCTCTTCCTCGGGGTTCTCGCCCGGGGTGCCCGGGATGGTTGGGCGGCGATATGCCGGCACATCGTCCCCGGCGGCAATCTGATTCCGCAGGCGGACCATCACCTCGTAGTTGAATGCCGTCTCGAGATGGGCCTCGTTGCCCTCGAGCAGCCGCCGGTAGACGCCGATGGCGTGGTCGAGTGTGCCGAGCGCGCTCTCGCGACCGGCATTGGGCCGTCGCACCGCGCGGTAGTCGGCGTTCGCGACGATGAACTGCAGGTCGAGGTTGCCAGCGATGCTCGGACTGTCGGCCGAGGTGTAGTCGGCGACGAGCGACGCGTAGTCGCCGCGCCAATAGCGGACCGCGGCCTGTCGCACCGTCACCGCGTCCCGTGTGCCACCGAGCAGCCACGGGAGACGCCCGAGCAGCGCCAGCGAATCGGCGACCTCGTCATACGCCTGGCCGGCGCTCGACAGGTTCAGCGTCGCCATCTGCTGGTCCGCCTGCGCGACGCGACGCTCCAGGCGTGCCGCCTGCAAGAGGGCCACGGCCACCGTACCCAGCAGGATCGCGACGACCAAATACCGCAGCGCTGTTCTGATCATTCGTCTGAACTCTCCGTTTCGCTCTTAGGGCCCGCGCAAGAATAACTACTCATTTTCGAACGCCGATCCATCCCGCCTGGCGGCGTTGCTCGTCGGTCGAGTACCACCTGTATGCTCCCTCCTCGCGCCTGGCCAGCCGGGCGCCTCGACGCCCCAAAACGGGCACTTATTCTTGCGCGGACCCTTAGGCTTCGGGCTTCGGGTTTCGAGCCTCATCTAGGGAAATCTCCTCATCTGTTTCACACCGAGCCCACATAGCAGGGCCAGGCTCCACAGTCCGACTGCGATCAGGGCGAACGGGGAGAACCGTGGCTGATGCGCCACATACTGTGTGACCTCGATCTGCCCGGCCGAGAGCTCGTCGATCTCCTGTAGCGCTTGTAGGATCGCCGCCTCGTCGGCCGCCGGGTAGAAGCGGCCGCCCGTCCTCTCAACCGCCAGCTTCCAGGTGATGTCCGGGAGCACGTCGCCGAGCCGCTGGTCGTAGGCGGTGCGGATGAAGTAGACCGGAATGGCGTTGTCGGCCGCCTCTTGCAGGATCTCGTCCAGCGACTGACCCTCGTAGACCGCGTGCGTGTCCTGCCCGTCGCTGAAGATCACCATCAGGTTCCCCTGCGCGTTCAGGAAGTCGAACGTCCGGAACAGCTGCACGCCGCGACTGACGGCGCGCATGATCAGCGTGCCGTGGTCCGGGAACCGGTCATATTCCTCCGGGGTGCCGATGAGCCCGATGCTCAGCAGGATGTTCTCGTAGTCGTTGGTGAACGGCGTCACGATGTAGGCCTCGCCGCCGAACTGCACGAGCGACACCAGGTCCCGATGCGACCCCTCCATGCGTCGTCGAACGAAGTAGTCTGCCGCCGAGACGTTCGCCAGAAACGTGTTACCCCATCCGAGCTGTTCGGTGGCAAACGCCGTGTCCATACTGAGCGAGGCGTCGATGAGGATCGCGATCCGGTGCCCGGGGAAGGTCGAGCGTTCCTGGATCAGCGTCGTGTGCGGGTCCCCCAGCGCCATGCCGAAGAATGGGAGCCCCGCCAGAAACAGCACGAAGGCGGTGTGACGTAGCGGTGCCAGCGCCGACCGCATCGTGAGCGTGCCTGGCAGCAACGCCGGCAGAATGATGTCGCTCCGGCCTGGCCGGTGACGCAGGACATAGCGTCGTAGCAGCGCCGC
>Ga0310122_10000612_pt1 | contig 22579 bp, 13 predicted proteins | sample CB6_Bottom_1051__FD_203503 | JGI IMG/M metagenome (GOLD analysis project Ga0310122, IMG submission 203503) | Marine microbial communities from Western Arctic Ocean, Canada - CB6_Bottom_1051 | ecosystem: Environmental > Aquatic > Marine > Oceanic | place: Canada: Western Arctic Ocean | collected...
TTGCCGCGAGGGTCGCTCCAATCATTGCCCGAACCGGACCGTGCTCGGCATCGTCGGTCGCGATGGTTGCTTCGCTGAATCTTTCTTGTTGCCAGCGACCAATCTGCTGGAAGTGCCGCAACATGTACCCGATGAGTGCAGCGTCTTCACCGAGCCGCTGGCGGCCGCCATGCGCATCCTCGAACAGGTTTCCTTCATTCCCGGGGATCGCTGGCTGGTGGTCGGGGATGGGCGTCTCGGTCAACTGGTGGCGCGGGTGGTCGCCGCGACCGGTGTCGATCTGATGGTGCTGGGAAGACACGAACGCAAGCTGGCGCTGCTGGCTGGGCATGGCATCGAGGTCACCGAAGATGCAGGTTCGCTCGAGGGCGCCGGTTTCGATGGGGCCATCGAGTGCAGCGGCAATGCCTCCGGTTTCGCTGTGGCACGCAAGGCTCTGCGGCCGGGCGGCACCCTGGTACTCAAGAGTACCTACGCCGGTGATCTTGACTGCGATGCATCAGCGCTGGTGGTCGATGAGATCCAGCTGATCGGATCCCGCTGTGGTCCGTTCCGGCCCGCCCTGGCGGCACTCGCCGATGGATCGATCGATCCGCGCGATCTGATCGATGAGCAATTGGCGCTCTCCGAGGGGGTTCAGGCGCTGGACAAAGCGGGCGAAAAAGGGCTCCTGAAGGTACTTCTGCGCCCCTCCTGAGTTGCGCCCGCTGGCGCGGGGTGGACCTCATCGGCATTTCCATCCGATCCTTCTATGGCGAGTGAAGCGTTCGGAGGGAGTACGTCGATGAAGATCCGCCCATGGAATCGTAGAGATGTTGATGGCGCCGATTCTTGCAGTCGAGTGCTGGAACTGTGGGAGGTCTTGCTCCAGCACGGCGAAAGCACACCGGTCCATCAGCACGATGATCGCGAAGAACTGGTCATCGCTCTGGAGGGACGTGGGGAAGTTCGCCGGCAAGATGTTGCGGTGGAACTGTTTCCTGGCCACGGAGTGGTGGTTCCGGCCGGCGTCACCCATTCCATCGTCAACGCTTCTGGATTCCCGCTGCGCGGCTTGACGGTGGCGATCCATCGCCCCTCGATCACGGTATTGAGTTCCGCGGCAAAGGTCTCGGCCGGAGAACTGGAACTGATGATCGATACGATCCCGGCCCAGATCGATCGTCCCAATGCTCTTCAGGCAATTATTCGGCTGTTCGAGACCGCCGGAAATCTATCAGAACAGATCGATGAGGCCATCGGGCTCGATACCGAGACCGGTCTGCGAACCCTCGAGGACATCGAGAAGCAGGTGATGGACGCCATCGTCCGTATCGCCCGTGCCTACGAGGGCGGCTCGAATCTGTTGCCGCCGCCTTTCTAGCGTTTCTTTCTGGACCACCACTGGCCACCGGTAGCGATCCGGGTGGGTACCGCCAGAAGTGGTGAGAATCGCCCTTTTCGACCAGAATCGGCCCGATGCGCTACTTTGACAGCGCCCCCGGCGGGGTGCAGAATGGCTGGAGATCCGTTGTGCACTGGATGCGCCCGAGAGCCCGGGATGCTCCGCACTTCTGTAGTTACTTTTCCGGCGTGCAGACTCCCCCTCTCGAGTCTCGGTATTTGTGGGGGGAATGCGTCGATCGCTGCCGCGGTGATCGGTGAGCGATCAGGAGGATATCACCTTGACGAGCATCGGGGACAGCACCGAGGACAGCACCGACACCAGGTCTCATCGCCGGCCGGAGAAACGGGTCGAGTGCCGTTTGTGTGCGGTTCTTCGACGATCTTTTGACTCTCACCGCAACGTGATCTCAGGCTGGTTGCTGTTGCTGGTCATCGGACCGGCAATGTCGTTGGGTTGTGCCGGTAATGGTCAGCGAGCCACTTCAACCTGGATCAGCCCCGCCCAGCACGCGGTCTCCCAGGTCAACTGGATGAAGGCCCGCGCCGGCCAGCTGACGCCGGAGCAGGTATACCTTCTTCAACAACTGCCCTGGCGAGCCGATGGGGCTACCGACGGGGATCGACAGAAGATGTTCGATCTGGATCGTGCTGGCCAGGCCCCGGGCCATCGCATCGGGCGCCAACGGGTACTGGGGAGACCGCGAGTGATGGACGCAGCCAGAGAAGAGTTGCGAGCGAGGCTCGAACGAGAAAAGCCTGCCTCGACAACGACGACCGAATCCAGAAGCAATGTGGAAAATGTTGGAACGAATTCCAGGGGAACGGAATCGACTCCGGTGACGACCGGGGCTCCGGGTGAGGATGGAGGACGTAGATGAGTAGTTTGAAACGCAAGGGGCGTGCAACTGGTGCCAGAGAAGCGACAAGCAAGGAGGCTGCGGCCAAAGAGGCTTCGCCGGTGGATTCGATCAAGGGGATCGATGGTCAACGCAAGCAGGCGCTCGATTTCGCGCTGCAACAGATACACAAGAAATGTGGCCAGGGCTCGATCATGGTGCTCGGTGACAAGTATTCTCAAGCAATCGATGTGATTCCGACCGGTTCGATCTCGCTCGATCGAGCTCTGGGTGTCGGGGGGCTGCCTCGTGCACGCGTGGTCGAGGTGTTCGGACCGGAGGCATCCGGCAAGACAACTCTAACTCTTCATGCCATCGCCAATGCTCAGAAGGCCGGTGGAGTTGCCGCCTTCATCGATGCCGAGCATGCGCTCGACCCGAGCTATGCTGGCAAACTCGGTGTCGATCTCGATAGTTTGCTGGTTTCTCAACCCGATAGTGGTGAACAGGCGCTCGAGATCGCAGAGATGCTGGTCGCATCGAGTGCCGTGGACATCGTCGTGATCGATTCGGTGGCGGCGCTGGTTCCACGCGCAGAACTCGAGGGATCGATGGGGGATGTTCATGTCGGACTGCAAGCGCGACTGATGAGCCAGGCGTTGCGTAAACTGACCGGTGTGATCCACCGCTCCAAGACCACGGTGGTCTTCATCAACCAGATTCGCGAGAAGATCGGTGTCATGTTCGGCAGCCCGGAAACCACAAGCGGTGGCAGAGCCCTCAAGTTCTATTCCTCGGTGAGGATTGATATCCGCCGTATCGGCGCCATCAAGACCGATGGGGAGTTCTCCGGGAACCGTACTGTCGCCAAGGTCGTCAAGAACAAGGTGGCGGCTCCTTTCCGCAAAGCGGAGTTCGACATCATCTTCGACATCGGAATCTCTTACCACGGGGATCTACTCGATGTCGGTGTTGAGGAGGAGTTGGTCAAGCGTGCCGGAACCTGGTACTCCATCGGAGAAGAGCGCATCGGCCAGGGGCGTGACCGCGCGGTGCAATTTTTGCGCGACCATCCGGAACTCTCCGAGAGACTGGACAGGGAACTTCGATCTCGATTTTTCGATAAGCCGAAGCCCGAGAAAAAAACTGAAAAAGAAGAGGCACTCGTGAGCGAATAGCCGCATTTGTGCCACCGGGAATCAGGTAGAGGTGTTGGAAAGAGAAGAGATGTATTCAGAGACTGCCAAACATCTTTGCGTCTCAGGTATTCGTTCGACCAGGAGGGAGAGGGGTTCGATGCTCCTCATCGCCCTGGCCGTGTTGACGCTTCTCTCCATCATCGCCGTGACCTTCGTCGCCTTGATGCGGCTGGAGTTGAAGGCGACCGAGAATTTTCGTGACCAGAAGCGAACCCGCTTACTGGCCAACTCTGCCGAATCCGCCGTGATCGCGATGCTCAGAAGCCGTCCCTTCTGGGATGGGCATGTGGTTGCGAGTCGAACTCGTGCTCCATGGATTTATGGCATCATCGGTGGTGATGGAGAAACTCGTGTCGGCGGTATTCTCGATCTGAAAGATGCTGACGAGGACGAGGCATCCCTCGGTGGCCTGTTGAATCGGGGCTCATATCCGGGGATTGGTGCGGGAACACCGGGACAGGATCGTTACCGGGTCAAATTGATCGACACATCTGCACAGATCTATCTCAACGGACGGCAGGATACTCTCGCCGACATGTTAACCAATCTCGGTCAAGCCCTCGCCGGCGATGATCGCTATGGTGTCAATCCACTGTGGACCGAACCCAATGAATCGGGCAGGTTGCTCAGGGGTGCCGATATCGTCCAGTTCAGAAACCGTCTGCCAGGTGGAAAGTTCTCGTCCAAGTCAGAGCTTGCTGCCCTGATCGGAAAGGAGAACCTGGCACTCATCTCCGATTTTGTCACCGCCCATGCGTGGGTGAATCGATACACCCAGAGATCGGGTGCAGGACGAGAGGTCAACAACCGGGTCGGGATTGGTCTCCAGGGTACCGGCGCATTGATTGGAACCACCGGCGTATCGCGCAACCTGCCACAGGATCCTCGAAGTCAGCGGGTGGTCGGCGCAGCGCAGCTGGTTGGTGAGGGCCGAGCGCCCATAAATATCAACACCGCTGCCGAGCCGGTATTGATCGCCACATTGATGGGAGTGGGAGGGCGTCGCGCTTTCCCCTACATGAGCATCAACTCGCAGAGGCTCGAGCAGCCCAACCTCGGGGTGATCGACCTGGGTGGGGGTACTCTGGCACCGGTCAAAGAAGAGTTGAGCCTGATCCAGACACCTGTATGGGTCTATTCGCAACCGCTCTCTCTTGATATCGCGCGGAAGATCGCACGGGCGATCATCGCTCAGCGCAAGCAGCGGGCTTTCAAGCACTGGACCTCCCCCATCGGCAGTGGCGATGTCGGTTTTGAAGATTTCATCAATGGACTCGATGACTCTTTCTTCCCTCCTGAACAAACCGTCTGGGTCATCAATCCCCAGTCGAGGGACACGACCAACTACTACGGAAGAATTCGGGAATCAGAAGGATCCGATGAGATGTGGAATCGCGGTTATCCATCGGGAGAAAACGGCATCAGGACAGCACTCGGTCTGCCGAGGGGTGCACAAAGATCCTGGTACAAGGAGATGATCCGTTCGGTGGTCATCGCCAATGCCAACCCCAATACCCGCATCAACAAGGTGAACTCTAACTTTCCCGCCTGGCGAGCGGTCGACAAGTCGGGACTGGTGAAACTCGATGTCGCCAATCGTGCTGACGTTCGATTGGGACATACCACCGAGTTCTGTTTCGACAGCAAGGGGATCTACGAGATCACCAGCCTGGCAGAGATCACCGGAGCCGGCAATTCGAGCGAGCAGGTCTTCTCCGAGTCGATGCAGCGTAGCATCATCAAAGTCTTCGATGTCTACCATCACACGACTCAGGAACAGTTCGAGCAACCGTTTCGAGCGCTGGGACGAACCAGCAACGCTCGCGCCGGAGCCCGTGAGTATGTCACCACATGGCCAGATCCGATCGATGCCCTGCAACCTGATTTCTATGTCGGGTCGACACAAGATGGCCGGGTCGAGATGTCGGGCGCCATCGATGGCCTGATGCAGGTTTCATCTCCAGCGGCGCGACTGTCTCGATGGTCTGCAAATCCTACGTTGCGTCTGGCACATACCTTCCGCTTCAGGGATGTAGAGTCTACGAACAACCTGGCGCGGTTGCTCAGAACTCGATCGAACCCGGAGGCAAAGATCAAGGAACTGGGGAGAGTGCTCGATGCTGATTACGCCCAGAAGGGGTCGATCTATCGTCAGCGCTACTCTCGATATGTTTGGGGAGCCGATGAGAGCGCCATCGAGGACGAAAATATCGCCGAGCCGTTCGTCGATGAAGCGGCCCAGAACTCGGACCTGATGCCCGATGGCATCAACAGTAGCATGTTTCGGACCTCGGCACTCGGTGGCCGATTCCTGCGTTTGCCGGCGCTTCGTTTCCGGCAGAATCCTGCCGACCAGGGAGCGGTGAACCGCAATTACAACAACGACATCGGCAACTTGCCCTACTACAACGGCGCGGTGTCCTTCTGGGTCAAGATGGAATTCAATGGTGACGACCCGACCTTCTCCGGATTGATCGGCGCGACCCAGGTTCAGACCGAAGTGGGGCAGCAGCCGACCGATTCCGAGGGTTCCCAGTTCTGGATCTGGAAGAACACAGAGGGACAACTGCGCGTCTCGCGTCTCTACTACCACCAGGCCTTCGCCAAGGGTTTCACCGCTCAGGCGATACCCTTGATCGGAAATCAGGACGAGGTCGAGGCCGGAAACGAAGCCGAGACCGATTCCCAGAAGTTCTGGGCTCGAAATGATGTTGTTGTGGATATATCGAAATGGCGGGCCCACGAGTGGCATCACCTGGCCATCTCCTACGATGACAATTCAGCCACGGCTGGAATTCGGGTCTGGGTGGATCACCTTCAGGTCGATGCGGTCAATCACAATATCGGTGACGGCATGTTCTGCGCGCTCAACGAAGAGGTTCCAAAGGACCAGATTCAGGTGGCTGGCTTCTATCGTAATCAGGCGGTGGCGACCGAAGGGCTGTTCAAGTTCGGTACCAATTACGACCAGCTGGGAGCATTGCGTTCCCCATCCATCAAGCGTGTGCTGGCCAATGCCACCATCGATGAGTTGCGCATATATCTGGGCCAGTACACCCAAGATGACAGCCGCGGTGGTGGGTACTTTTCCGAGCAGGAAGGGACCTATACCAATACCTTCCTGGTGCCGTTCCCCGATGGAGTGCAGAGGATGCGGATCCGGAACATGACCTGGACCCTCTATCAGCCGAAGATGTACGCCCAGAAGCCTGTCGACTGGGATGCCGAGACGATGAACGTCATCAACGTCAATGGTCAGCAGTCTGCGCGCAGACTGGGTGATCCGGGCGGGCTGGTGGGAGGCTCGGGTGATGGAGGACGAAACAATCAATTGATCGCCGGTGGTTGGCTTTACCCGACAGGAAGCCAGGACTACGGTGACAACTTCGATGTCGGGTTTCTTGGCTACGAGTTGAAGATGCGAGCTGCCTCGGCAACCGGAGATCATGCTGGTGATGCCATGGTCACACCGGCATTGGACGATGTGACCCTGACGGTATACCTTCCGTCTGCCCAGTATCTGCTGACGGAGGTGATGGACTGATGTTGTTGATGGGTTCGAGGAGACCTCGAGTGCGAAATTCTCCAACAGAACAAGGTGATCCAGCCGTGAGCAAACCGATGCTCACGATGGTGCTTGCATGCGTTGTGTTGTTGGTCACCAGCATGCTTGTTTCTGATCGGGCACTGGCGCAGGGGGAGGGACGTGGCCCGGATGGGGAAGATCTGACCCTGCTGGAGTTCACAAAAATCCTGGTCACAAAAGGCGAGAAGAACGGCCGCTATTCGATCACGGTCACTGCCAGCGCTCCCAAGATTCCCGTCGGAACCAAAGTTGACCTTCTTTTGACCTGGCGAAGCCAGTTGATACAGACCTTCACGATCACCATCCCTGCCAACAGAAAAGTACGCGAAGAATTTCTTGTCAAGGAACTGGAACCGACACCGGACAAGTACATGTTCCGGTCGGTGATCGACCCAAAAAAGCAGACGTCAAAGGTCAACAAGGATCTCGATAAGGATAAAGTTCTGTTTCCTCCCGCGGCTGCACCTTGGACCGAGTTTCATTTTGGTCATCAGTTTGTGATTGGCTCTGTCGAGGAGATCGAAGCTTCACTCAAGGAGATCCGTGCCTGGTTCGTCGAGCGTTACAAGAAGATGGCCAAGAAAGATGGTGAAGTGCGCGACGGTGCGAAAGCGGTCGAGGCTGGCACGGCCTATACCAGGCCCAACGGCGAGTTCGACGAGAAGAAGTGGCGTGATTTCATGGACAAGAAGGTGATCTCCGAACTTGTCGATATTCAGGAGGAGATCCGCAAGAACTTCCAGAACCCCAAGTTCCTGGCGCATCGGCTGGCGCTTTCTTACCTGCTAGAACTCTCGGTGGCGGTAGGGAAACGCACCACCAACGAGTCGAAAAAACTCTACACGGCTCAGGGCCTGAGTCCGTCATCACTCGATACGAAACCACAGAAACTCGATGTGAAGGTGAGATCTGGTCGCCGGATTCCACGCGGTTCCGATCTCAATGATCTCGTCCAGAAGGTCAACAAGTTGATCGGCATCACCCCCGAGGAGAGTGGGAGCGGATCATGAAGTTATTGTCGATCCCGATGGTGCTGTCGATTCTGTTGTGCGGTTCTGTTTCGCTGGCCCAGGAAGACTCCGGTCCCCCGAAACCTCCTCCTACCTTCATCGAGTTGACGTCGATCCAGGTCAAAAAGGTGAAAGAAGACTGGAAACTTCGGGTTGTCGGCAAAGCACCTGCCTTGCCGGCAAAGACCGTGATCGAGTTCGAGATCCGTTGGCGTACCAATATCATTTTCGCCTTTCTTGTGGTACTCGATGGGTCGCGACGCATCGATCAGGAGATCGATTTGAAAGATCTGAAAGGCGCGATCAGCGGACTGCAATTGCGTTCCGAGATTCGTCCTCGCAGTCAACCACGGGAAGTGCAAATCGCTCTGGAGAAAGAGCCGAAGAAGTACCCGATGGAGACCGCACCCTGGAAGCAGTCCTTCTGGAAGAATAAGTTCGATCTGGGAAACGCATCGGAAATCGCAAAAGGGACATCTCAGGCCAAGGAGTTCTTTCGGGTGCGGATTCGAGATGTTCTGAAGATTCAACGTTCCTTCGAGGCTGATCGCGATGCTGCTATCGCCGGTTCTCGATTCCAGAAAAGTGGTAATTTCGATCCCAGGACCTGGCAGAATTACTGCGACAAGGAAGTTCGGAATCCGATTCGCAGGATCCAGTCGGAGATGAAGAAAAATCGCAAGACGCTGACTATGTTGCCACACTCTCGCGATATGAAATATCTGGTCGAGATCGTCAATGCCGTTGCCAAGAGATCCTACGATCGGTCTCGAAGTCTCTATACGGAACTGGGTTTGAAACCGGATCCCGATGACCTCAGTCCGGTCGGAATCGATATTAATTGTCGATCGACGAAACTCTCCAATCTGAAAAAGACTGTCGAGCGCCTGTGCGAGAGCCAGAAGATCGACATGGCGAAACTGTCCAGGTGATGGAAATCGTGCCGGACGAGGCGAAGTCATCCCGTATCTCTGCGCGTGAGGCAGCAAACCGATCAGTGCTTCTCAAGGTCAATCCCCCGGACTCTGACGGACATGAGGGGAATCGGACGGCGCCCGATTTCAACCCCGGGAGTCTCCAGGATGAGTCCGGAGGGTTGGTGCCGCGCCTCGATGCGGGGCTCGATCATGGTCATCGCTTCGCGATGCTCGGGGCGATCTTCCGTCCGATGAGACAGTTCCTTCGGCGCACCATCGATCCGGTCGAACAGTCAGATCTCACTTCCACTTCCGAGTCGAGTGATTGATACGGCTGCTGGCATCGACGGTTGAAATCCCAATAGCGATAGAACTCTAGTTGCTCTCGATGGAAGTCGTTGGTTCGAGGCTCCCCGGGAAGGTGCCGATGTCAAATCGGTGAATTTTCCCATCGAAATGAATCATTGCCGCTTTGTCGTAGACGAGTTCTTTTGCTTCAGCCAGAGAATCTGCCAGGGCAGTGACTCCCAGTACCCGGCCGCCCGAGACGACACAATTGCCCTGGTCTGTGGCGCTGGTGCCAGCGTGAAAGACCTGAATCTCGTCATCGATGGAACTGTAGATTTCTCCTTCGATGAGCTGGCCCTTGCGCGGTGCCGCGGGGTAGCCATCGGATGCCAGTACCAGGCACAGCGCCGGACGCTCATCCCACGTGACCGATGCTCCGGACGGGCCATCACCGGCGGTCGCTTCGAGGATGTCGGCGAAATCACTCTGCATACGCATCAGGACCGGTTGTGTTTCCGGGTCTCCGAGTCGACAGTTGTACTCCAGGACTCGTGGTCCAGCCGGGGTCCACATCAGGCCGAAATAGAGCACGCCTGAGTAGTCGACTCCATCTGCGATGAGCCCCTCGAGGGTCGGTTCGATGATCTCGGTGCGGATTCGAGCAAGTTCATCCGGTCCAACGATGTTTCCGGGGCAGAAGGCGCCCATCCCTCCGGTGTTGGCACCGAGATTGCCATCGAGCAGAGGTTTGTGATCCTGAGCCGGAGGCAGTATCAAGGCGTCGGTTCCACGGACCACTGCAAGTATCGAGACCTCGGGCCCGAAAAGTCTTTGCTCGATCACCACGATCTTGCCGCTTTCGCCGAAGGATTCTCCCGACAGCATCGCCGCTGCGGCTGCTTGCGCCTGGGCTCGATCGTCACAGACGATGACACCCTTGCCGGCGGCGAGACCACTGGCCTTGACCACGACCTTCTCGGGCAGATCATCGAGTGCAGGATCCAGTTCTTCGATGCAATTGATGGTGCGGTGTGCCGCGGTCGGGATCCTATGCCGTGCCATGAAGTCCTTGGAGTGCGCCTTGGAACCCTCGAGGCGGGCAGCGATCGCGCCCGGACCGAAACAGGCGATCCCTGCGTCTCGGACCAGGTCAGCAACACCTGCTACCAGGGGTGCCTCGGGTCCGACCACCACGTGATCGACGTTTTCTACCTTGCAGCGTTGGATGAAGGAGTCCGGAGAGGCGATCGGATCGGTATCTCTCCAGCAAGTCGCGATCTTGTCGATGCCAGGATTGCCCGGACAGGCGATGATTTGCTCGACGCGTGTAGATCGTGCCAGTTGCCAGCAGATGGCGTGCTCGCGACCGCCAGAACCGATGACGACGACCTTCATTGCGACCTCCTCGAAGATGGATCCGGGTTCCCCAACAACGTCCATGGACGCAACATGATCCAGGTCAGCACGATGAGGGCAGGAACCAGCAGTTGAGGGTAGGTAACGACTGCACGCAGATCAACCAGTGGTAGCGCAGTCAGCATCCCGAAAGTGCAAGCGGATGCTGATCGTTTGCCGCTGGGGAATCCGACCACCAGCAGCCAGCTGAGCAAGATCACCGTGAGGGAGATGTTTTCCACCTCGGGTGCGCGTAGCAGGCCATAGGAAAACACCACAACCAGACACACCAGCAGGAAGCGCAGTTTCAGCGAACGAGACCTCCCACGTTCTTCCTCCTGCGAAAAGTGGGTGACAGCCGCGGTGAAGAGACCGATCACGAGGGCGTGTGACAGCACCAGGGAATCGGTAGCGGCCCCGGCACAGGCGGCTCCCACCAGCACGATGGACGTTCGGACTGCTCCCATCGCCAGCGGTCCCAGGAGAGGAACCTCCTTGACGACAAGATCGTACAGAGCGACGAACACGATCGCTGCCGCCGCAAAGATCCGAGACTCTTGTGGCATCCAGATCAACCCTGAGACGACGACCATGAACAGCAGGATCAGTGCCCTTCGAGCGGCCCTCGTCGAGATCTTTCCTGAAGGGATCGGTCGTTCGGGCGAGGTGACTGAATCTCGCTTTCTGTCGGCGTAGTCGTTGAGTCCCATCCCCAGCATGTAGAGGGCCAGGGTCCAGGTCAGCAGCATCACCCAGAGGCGAGCATCCAGCGTCCAACCTGCCAGCGCTGCTCCTGCGATGACATTCGACAATGCTGTCGGAGCGAGTCGGAGGCGGAAAAAACGGAGCCAGTGCGTCACCAGAGTCGAAGCAGATCGTTATAGGTGACAAACAGTGCCAGCGAAATCAGCAGAAAGAACGCGACAAGATGTGCGTAATGCTGGATCTTCTCGGGAACCGGTCGACCTCGAATTCCTTCGATGGTGAGAAAGAAGATGTGTCCGCCATCGAGAATGGGGAAGGGAAGCAGGTTGAAGATCCCCAGGTTGATGCTGATGAGAGCCAGCAAGAAGAACAGGTTGCCGAATCCAACCTCGGAAACCTTCCGTCCAAGATCGATGATTCCGACTGGCCCATTGAGATTTTTGCCGTGAACATCTCCTGTGAAAAGTGCTCTCAAGGTCAGAAAGATGCGGCCTCCCCAGATCCACGACTGTCGTCCGCCCTGGATCACAGCGTCACCGACAGCGAGTTGCTCGGTGAACTGATCCGCTGCCATGGCGATGCCGAGAGGTTGGCCGAGAGTGACCGGTGCCAGTTCTACCTCGTCGGTAGACCCTGAGGGATCGATGAAGGAGATGGCGATCGTTCCCTCGGAACCGATGATGGCAGCGGAGAGATCCTCCCACCGTTCGATCTTGATGCCGTTCACTTCTCGGATGATCGATCCTGCCGTCATCGCGGAAGCGTGTGCCGGAGAGCCAGGAACGGTGCGACCGATTCGCGCCGGGTTGCCGAGAATGACATCGAGAGTCAAATCTTCCTCGGTGATGACGGATTGGATCGGATGCGGTTGTCGTGGATTACACCACTCGACTGAAGTCCCTGCGGGGATTTCCTCATCGATGTAGTCGTCGGCACCGATGTTCCGGTTTCCCACCCTGATCAGTTCCGCTCCGATGGGGATCTCGAGAGTCTGGGTTCCTTTCCCGACCTTGACGACTGTGCGAACGCCGGACCCGATGATCAGTGATTCTCCGAGCATCCGGCGTAGATCCTCGCTGCCCACTCGACGCTTCTCTCCCAGACGATTGATGAGGATCAACTCGACATCGCGGTCTCCGGCGAATCGCCCGATGGTGATGAGATCGAGCACCTCGATCATCTGGCTGGTCTGTCCCTCGGCCTCGATGGAAACGATCTCTTCGCCGACCTGAAAAGATTCGCTGGCCTGTGAACCCGGTTGCACTGCCTGTACCGTTCGCATCCGGGGAATCACACCGATCTCCCGGGAACTGCCATCCTCTGGCGGGGAGAGTTCGATGGTGGCGACCAGCATTTCTTCTTCGCGTAGGATCTCCAGGCTCAGATTGCCACGGGCGGTCGATCTTCTCAGTACCGAGAGGCTCTGCAACATGCGGTCAGCAGTGATTCCCCTGGCACTGACCGCTATCAGATCTTGCGATGGAATCGAGACGCGCACTCTGGTCAGTCGATCGCCTATCTGTATGCCGACCTCGTCAGCGAGACTGCCTTCTTTGACCAGAGCGATTCGATCGGAGATCGCCGGCTGAATGCCGATCCGATACCTTCCTGCGACGGCATCCCACAGCGGATCAATGTCGATTTCGACGACCGACTGTTCCCGTTCGATGGTGAGAGCCACCGGCTGAGATCCACCGGCAAGGGCGATGGCGGTGGCGACGTTGGAATAATCACTCCAGAATTCGCCGTTGACTGCTGTGATCAGGTCACCGGAGCGGACACCCGCGTTCCATGCAGGTCCCATCGCGACCGCATTGCCGACTATTGCGGTCTGTTGTTTGACTCCGACGCTGTAGGCGAGAATGAACAGCAAGAATCCGAAGATCAGATTCATCGTGGCTCCGGCCACCAGGATCAGAAGTCGCGAAGGAATCGATTTCTTGTGGAACTCGTCACTCGAGTCGGTTCTCGGATCGCCCGGTTCTTCTCCTGCCATCTTGACGTAGCCACCCAGAGGGACCAGGCCGATGACGTACTCGGTTTCTCCATAGGTGAACGCCAGCAGTCGTGCACGCCAGCCAAAGATGGTCGGCTGGAATCCCACGGCGAAGGTATCGACGCGGACGCCGACAAACTTCGCTGCCAGGAAGTGGCCGAGTTCGTGCACGAAGATGAGGAAGCCAATCCCGAGGATTGCCAGAATGATGTTCAAAGTACCCAACTCCTGACTCGTTGGCGGGCTTCTTGATCCGCCTCGATGACCTGGTCGAGGTTTTCGACCTGGACCGGAGAATGCTCTTCCAGGGCTCTCTCGACAAGATCGTATATCTTGTAGAATCCTACATCACCACGCAGGAATGCCGCGACTGCTTCTTCGTCCGCTGCGTTGAGAACTGCTCCTAGGGTCGTTCCGGGGTTCTCGACAACGACCGCCCCGATCTCGAGAGCAGGAAAGGTGTCCGCATCGATGGGCTCGAAGGTGAGTTCTCCGATCCCGACAAGATCGAGCGGTTGGAAGTTGCCCGGAGGTCTCTCTCCACGGTAGAGCGCATTTCGGATCGGAACCTTCATGTCGGGCTCGCTCAGTTGCGCCATGCAACTGCCATCCTGGAACTCGACGAGGGCATGGATGATCGATTGCGGATGGATGACCACTTCGATTCCTCCCGGCGGTAGGCCAAAGAGTTCCCGGGCTTCGATCAGTTCGAGGACCTTGTTGAACAGGGTCGCACTGTCGACGCTGATCCTGGAACCCATCTGCCAGGTCGGATGCTGGAGCGCTTGCTCGGGAGTCGCCCGCTCGATCTCTTCCCTTGGCAATCCGCGGAACGGCCCTCCCGAGGCGGTGAGGACGATTCGTTGGATGGCAGAATGATCCGAATCACCGATACATTGCAGGATCGCACCATGTTCCGAATCGACCGGAAGGATGCGTGCCCCTGTTTTTTCGGCGACCGATCTGAGTAATGGACCAGCCGTGACCAGTGACTCCTTGTTGGCCAGGGCCAGATCGATGCCAGCCTCCAGTGTCGAAAGGCTGGCACGGAGGCCTGCCGCTCCGGTGATTCCATTGAGCACCAGGTCGAGATTCATCTCGCGGATGCACTGCAACTGGGCGGCCTCTCCGGCGAGCCATTGAGTTTGCTCGGTTGTTGCTGGCAGGGAGCCAGCGGGCAGATCATCTTCGGGATCGATGACGACTATTCGTTCGGGACCGACAGCCTCGGCCTGTTCGAGCAGAGGTTCGAGGCGGTGACCCGCTGAGATCAATACCGGTTGAAGAACCCCGTTTGATTCTGCGACCACTTCGAGAGCCTGTTTGCCGATCGATCCGGTACTGCCGAGGACGGCGATCCTACGGTGATTGGATTTCGAGTTATCGGGGCAAGTGGCGCGATTCACCGTGACCTCTCTCCAGTGCCTCAAGGGTACCGGAAGGAGGTCCCCGGGTGCATGGTCCTTTCGAGCTTGTCTCGAGCGGACGCTCTTGCGATCGCTTCTTGATGCGCCAGGAAACCTGGGTTAGGCAGAGGGAAAGGAGGCGCCCCTGTACCGCGAGTTGTTTCGGATTCCGACACCATTCGGCGATTTTCCAGTATTCGGTTACGGCGTGATGGTGCTACTCGGGGTTCTGGGAGCGGTGATGGTGCTTCGAGCTGGGGCCAGACGAAGCCAGGTCGATCCCGATCGGCTGACCGATCTTGCGGTATTGCTGGTGCTGTTCGGGGTCATCGGCGGCAGGGTCTGGTACCTGATCCAGTATCGACACGAGGTCTATTCGACCGGCGACTGGCTGGAAACCTTCCGGCTCTGGAGGGGTGGCCTGGTCCTCTATGGAGCCATCGCCGGCGGCTTGATCGCGCTGGCCTGGTTGCAGCGCAAGCAACGATATGGACCCTGGCGTGCGCTGCTCGATCTGATCGCACCCGCCCTGGCCCTGGGCATCGCATTTGGCCGTCTTGGCTGCTATCTGAACGGTTGCTGCTGGGGGGAGGTGTGTGCCGCCGACTGGCCGCTGGCAGCAGTATTTCCGCCAGGGAGCCCTGCATCGATCTCCTATGGCGATGGGTCGGCGTCGAGCCCACCACTGTATCCGACCCAGCTCTACTCGGCGTGTCAGGGGCTGATTCTGGCCATCGTCTTGTGGCGGGCCGGGGCTCATCTGGGCCATCGACCAGGCCGGACCTTCGCTCTTTTTCTGGGCCTCTATGGTCCCGGAAGGGCCGTCATCGAGTTGATACGGGCTGATCACGGCGTCGGGCCTGGCCAGTGGACCATTTCTCAACTGGCCTCAGTGGTGGCGCTGGCGGTGGCTCTGGCACTGTGGTTCCGGGCACCATACCGACAGCGTTCCAGCCCTTCGGAGCCGGCCTTGCCCGATGGGTCCGCCACGGGACCCTGATATTTGTTCCAACTCCGGAATTGCACTTGGGTTGGAAATGTCCGAAAATCTCGTAACCCAGTTGACGTGCGGGGATAGATCTGTAAGATCCCGTCTCCGCTCGTGTTGTACACACCGGGTGGCGTTCCCTATAGACGATTCTTCGTGATCGGTTTCGGGATTTTCCGGCCGATTCCGGGAGTGCTTCCGCGTGTGTGTATGTGCGAGATTGTTCTTTGAAATTTCGGGCCCGTGACGCGTAGAAGGTCGTATGCCGTGCCATTCCCGGTGCGGTATGCAAAAGACCTGAACGTGAGTTCAGTGCAATTGATAATTACTAATGTGATGCGACGTCGTCAGGATGTTCCATCGTTTTCACCTCGTGTGATCCGTGGGATGGACTGTCGACATGCCAGATATAAAACTGAAGGGTTTGATACTGGCTCAGAACGTACGCTGACGGAATGGATTAGGCATGCAAGTCGAACGAGCGAACTCTTCGGAGTGAGCTAGTGGCGAACGGGTGAGTAATGCGTGGATGACCTACCCTGATGAGGGGGACAACCATTCGAAAGGATGGCTAATACCGCATACGGTCGCCAGGTTTTCCTGGTGATCAAAGCTGGCTTAGGCTTCGGCTTAGGCAGGCGCTTCAGGAGGGGTTCACGTGCTATTAGTTTGTTGGTGGGGTAACGGCCTACCAAGACTATGATGGCTAGCCGGCCTGAGAGGGTGTCCGGCCACACTGGGACTGAGACACTGCCCAGACTCCTACGGGAGGCTGCAGTCGAGAATCTTCCACTAATGCGCGAAAGCGTGATGGAGCAATTCCGTGTGAGCGATGAAGGCCTTAGGGTTGTAAAGCTCTGTTGGAGGGGCGTAATCCCTGGGAGAGAATATCTTTCCAGGTTGAACTCCCCTCGGAGGAAGCAGCGGCTAAATTCGTGCCAGCAGCCGCGGTAATACGAATGCTGCAAGCGTAGTTCGGAATCACTGGGCATAAAGGGCACGTAGGCGGCCTGTTAAGTCTGCTGTGAAATCCCTCGGCTCAACCGAGGAACTGCAGCTGATACTGACTGGCTTGAGTACGGGAGGGGAGAGCGGAATTCCTGGTGGAGCGGTGATATGCGTAGATATCAGGAGGAACGCCGGTGGCGAAAGCGGCTCTCTGGACCGTTACTGACGCTGAGGTGCGAAAGCTAGGGGAGCAAACAGGATTAGATACCCTGGTAGTCCTAGCCGTAAACGATGGGTACTAAGTGGGGGGGCTCCCAAGGCCTCCCTGCCGGAGCAAATGTGTTAAGTACCCCGCCTGGGGAGTATGGTCGCAAGGCTAAAACTCAAAGTAATTGACGGGGGCTCACACAAGCGGTGGAGCATGTTGTTTAATTCGATGCAACGCGAAGAACCTTACCTGGGCTTGACATTCATGTGGTACCAAACCGAAAGGGGCGGGACCGTCTTTTGGCGGAGCATGAACAGGTATTGCATGGCTGTCGTCAGCTCGTGTCGTGAGATGTTGGGTTAAGTCCCGTAACGAGCGCAACCCTTATCCTTAGTTGCCAGCGAGTAATGTCGGGGACTCTAAGGAGACTGCCGGTGTTAAACCGGAGGAAGGCGGGGACGACGTCAAGTCATCATGGTCCTTACGCCCAGGGCCACAAACGTGCTACAATGGTCGGTACAAAGGGCAGCAAACCCGTGAGGGTAAGCAAATCCCAAAAAGCCGGCCCCAGTTCGGATTGAAGGCTGCAATTCGCCTTCATGAAGTCGGAATCGCTAGTAATCGCAGATCAGCCATGCTGCGGTGAATGTGTTCCTGAGCCTTGTACACACCGCCCGTCAAGCCACCCAAATGGTCCGCACCCGTAGTCGCTACCTTAACCAGCTTGCTGGAGAGGGGCGCCGAAGGTGAGGGTCGTGAGGGGGACTAAGTCGTAACAAGGTAGCCGTAGGGGAACCTGCGGCTGGATCACCTCCTTTCTAAGGGATAACTTGGACCGCTGTGTTGGGCGACCATCCAGCGGAATGCTTGGGGACTTTCTGTCGTTACGGGCCCACTTTTGAAATCTGGTCACCCATGATCTGCCTGGGTAGGACAGGTCGTGCGTTTTCCCAGGGGCTTATAGCTCAGCTGGTTAGAGCGCATCCCTGATAAGGATGAGGTCGGTGGTTCGAGTCCACCTAAGCCCATTCGCTCGACCCTGCCGGAGTTGCTCACTGCGTTTGCGCACTGGCAACGTGGTGTGAAGGTGACCTGTATCGAAGGGGATGTAGCTCAACTGGGAGAGCGCCGGCTTTGCAAGCCGGAGGTTAGGGGTTCGATCCCCCTCATCTCCACTTGGTAGGTTTTGTTCTTTGAAAATTTGGTGGTTGGTTAATTAAGTGAGCGACATGCTCAGCAATTTGAATCAACTCGAGAGCGCATAAACAATCTCTGTGATCACAGGAGATCGTACACGGCGCCTGGATGACTTCCGATCGGTTCTTCAGCCGTGATGGAGGAGTCTCGGTGGTTCGTGCAAACGAGAAATAGTGGTCAAGCTACAAAGAGTGCATGGTGGATGATCTGGTGCCAAGAAGCGATGAAGGACGTTGCAAGGCTGCGATAAGCCTCGGTGAGCCGCCCAGCAGGCTATGACCCGGGGATTTCCGAATGGGGAAACCCTTTGCGTTGAAGACGCATAACCTGATTCTGAATTCATAGGGATCAGGAGTGAACGAGGGGAACTGAAACATCTAAGTACCCTCAGGAGAAGAAAGAAACCTCGACTTCCTGAGTAGCGGCGAGCGAAACGGAACCAGCCTAAACCGGTGCGATGCCAAGCCTGCAGGCGTTGTCGTATCGGTGTTGTGGGAATGCCCAGTTTGTTCTGCAGAACAAGCAGGAGGTTACAAAAGCTAAGTCTAGCCGAAGGGGTCTGGAAAGCCCCACCGTAGATGGTGATAGTCCAGTAGGCGAAAGACGAAGCTCCTCCGGGTATATCCCGAGTAGCGCCAGTCCCGTGGAACCTGGTGTGAATCTGGGGGGACCACCCCCTAAGGCTAAGTATTCCTTGGCAACCGGTAGCGAATAGTAGCGTGAGTGAATATTGAAAAGTACCCCTGCTAGGGGAGTGAAATAGTACCTGAAACCATGTATTTACAAGCTGTGGGAGCTCTATGGCGTTTACGTCACGGGCGACCGCGTACCTTTTGCATAATGGGCCGGCGAGTTACAGTCTGATGCGAGGTTAAGTTCTTCAGGGACGGATCCGAAGCGAAAGCGAGTCTGAATAGGGCGTTTAGTATCAGGTTGTAGACCCGAAAGTGAGTGATCTATCCATGGCCAGGTTGAAGCGGGTGTGAAAACTCGTGGAGGACCGAACCCACTTGCGTTGAAAAGCGAGGGGATGAGCTGTGGATAGGAGTAAAAGGCTAATCAAACTCACAGATATCTGGTTCTATCCGAAATAGCTTTAGGGCTAGCCTCGGGTGATAGTCGTTGGGGGTAGAGATACTGATTGGGGTCGTGGGGGCTTCCCGCCTACCCGCCCTAGCCAAACTCCGAATACCAGCGACCGTATCCCGGGAGTCAGACCTTGGGGGATAAGCTCCATGGTCGAGAGGGAAACAACCCAGACCGCCAGCTAAGGTCCCGAATGTAATCTAAGTGATGAAGGAAGTGTCGGTGCTAAGACAGCCAGGATGTTGGCTTAGAGGCAGCCACCATTTAAAAAGTGCGTAACAGCTTACTGGTCGAGCACCTTCGCGCCGAAAATTTACGGGGCTAAGTTTACAACCGAAGCTGCGGGATGTTTTTACATCAGTAGGATAGCGTTCCATGCAGGTTGAAGGGATACCGTGAGGAGTCCTGGACAGCATGGAAGTGAGAATGCCGGCATGAGTAGCGATAAAATGAGTGAGAATCTCATTCGCCGAAAACCTAAGGTTTCCTGGGCAAGGCAAATCCGCCCAGGGTTAGGCGGCACCTAAGGCGAGGCCGAAAGGCGTAGTCGATGGACAGCAGGTTAATATTCCTGCCCTACTCGCGTGGACGGACAGGGGTGACGAAGGCCGAAAGATGATCGCCCGGGTGATAGTGGGCGTTTCTGGTCCGAGGCTTGCCGTAGGCAAATCCGCGGCGATAAAGCCAAGGTCCCGGACGGAGCTCTTTTTTGAGCGAACTCATCGGAAGGACTTCCAAGAAAACCCTCGGTCTGGTTGAAGCGAGAGTAACCGTACTAAAACTGACACAGGTAGGTGGGGTGAGAATCCTAAGGCGCTCGAGAGAACCATCGTTAAGGAACTCGGCAAAATTACTCCGTAACTTCGGGAGAAGGAGTGCCCCCTGGGGTGCAAGCTTCGGGGGGTCGCAGTGAAGAGGCGGTAGCGACTGTTTACTAAAAACACAGGTCTGTGCTAAGACGGTTAAGTCGACGTATACAGACTGACGCGTGCTCGGTGCCGGAAGGTTAAAGGGAAGGGTTATCCCTCGGGAGAAGCTCAGAACTGAAGCCCCGGTAAACGGCGGCCCTAACTATGAGGGTCCTAAGGTAGCGAAGTTCCTTGTCGGGTAAGTTCCGACCCGCACGAATCGCGTAACGACTTCCGCACTGTCTCAACGATGGACTCGGCGAAATTGCAGCAGCGGTGAAGATGCCGCTTACCCGCGACTAGACGGAAAGACCCCGTGAACCTTTACTACAGCCTAGTATTGGGCTTCGGTTCAGCATGTGTAGGATAGGTGGGAGACTTTGATGCAGCAGCGCTAGCTGTTGTGGAGTCATCCTTGAAATACCACCCTTGTTGTTCCTGAGTTCTAACGTTTGCCCGTGAAACCGGGTGATGGACAGTGCTAGGTGGGTAGTTTGACTGGGGCGGTCTCCTCCTAAAAGGTAACGGAGGAGCCCAAAGGCATCCTCAGTGCGGTCGGTAATCGCACGTAGAGTGTAAAGGCAAAAGGATGCTTGACTGCAAGACTTACAAGTCGAGCAGGTGTGAAAGCAGGGCTTAGTGATCCGGCGGTCCCGTGTGGAAGGGCCGTCGCTCAACGGATAAAAGGTACTCCGGGGATAACAGGCTGATCTCCCCCAAGAGTTCGTATCGACGGGGAGGTTTGGCACCTCGATGTCGGCTCATCGCATCCTGGGGCTGAAGAAGGTCCCAAGGGTTTGGCTGTTCGCCAATTAAAGCGGTACGCGAGCTGGGTTTAGACCGTCGTGAGACAGGTCGGTCCCTATCTATCGTGGGTGTACGAGATTTGAGGAGATCTTCCCCTAGTACGAGAGGATTGGGGAGGACGGACCTCTGGTGTTCCTGTTGTCGTGTCAACGGCATCGCAGGGTAGCTACGTCCGGGAAGGATAAGCGCTGAAGGCATATAAGCGCGAAGCCCCCTTCAAGACTAGATCTCGCATGAGACTCCTGGAAGACTACCAGGTTGATAGGCCGGATGTGTAAGCATGGCAACATGTTCAGCTAACCGGTACTAATACGTCGATCGGCTTGACCGCTATTTCTCATTTGCACGGGTGTGATTTTCTGCCCGTTCACAGAGAGTGAGAATGTACGCTCGGGAAGATTCGATGCGCAGCTGTCCTCACTTGAACCAACCACCATTTCTGGAAATAGATTCGATTTCAGGATCGGACGCCAAGCGTCTGAGATCTGGAGTCGATGAGAGTTTCCGGGTGACCATAGTGGGGGGGCCACACCCGTTCCCATTCCGAACACGGAAGTTAAGTCCTCCACGCCGATGGTAGTGGGTCATACCGCGAGAGTAGGTCGTTGCCCGGTTTTTTGAAATACTTCGGGCTGTTGCGTCTTCGGGCGTGGCAGCCCGATTTTTTTATTCATTTTGTGGTTGCGCGCCAACGGCTCAATCCCGTGTTGGCATGGCAATCACGATCTTGCCGGCGGCCTCGCGCTGTTCCAGCCGTCGATGGGCGGCATGAAGATCTTCGAGGGGGTGTACCGAATCGATGACACTGCGCAACTGGTTCTGTTGCTGAAGCCTGAGCAGGCGATGCAGATCCTGGCGCCTTCCCATCGTCGATCCGATGATCTGCTGATTCCTGAAAAAGAGCCGTTTCAATTCGATGGAGACCCTGGATCCGCTCGTGGCTCCACAGGTGACGATCCGCCCTCCCGAAGCCAGTGAACGCAGGCTGCTCTGCCATGTCGCTTCGCCGACATTCTCGAAGATGACATCGGCGCCGGATCCTGAAGTGAACTTCTTGAGAGATCTCCACCATGCTTCATCTGTGCTATCGAGCGTCTCTGAAGCGCCGAGTTCGACAGCGAGCTTCCTCTTTGCCTCGGTACTACCGGTCGCGATGACCCGGGCGCCGAGCAAGACGCCCATCTGGATCGCCATCGTGCCGACCCCACTGGCGCCGGCGATCACCAGCAATGTCTCGCCACGGCTCAAGTGTGCCTTATGCAACATCGACCAGGCGGTCAGCGCAGATAGGGGAAAGGCGGCACATTCGTGCCATGAAATTCCCACAGGGCGAGCAAGAAGTTGTGCTTCGGGTACGACCACAGCCTCTGCACAGGTGCCATCGCGGGTCTCGCCGAGGATTCCGTATTCACAGCAGAGCATGTCGTCACCGGCTGCACAGCGGTCGCAGACTCCGCAGGAAAGACCCGGAGCGAGCACCACTTCTGTGTCCAGATGGGTACCAGAAACCCCTTCCCCGATCGCCTCGACGATTCCTGCTCCGTCGCATCCGGGGATCAACGGCAGCGGGAACTGGTGACCGGCAACTCCCTTTCGCACCCACAGGTCGAGATGGTTGAGCGCTGCCGCCTTCAGTCTTACCCGCACCTCGCCGGGACCGGGTTCGGGGATGTCCGATTGTTCGAGCAGAAGCTGATCCAGGCCTCCGTGTTC
>Ga0310122_10000614_pt1 | contig 22567 bp, 1 predicted proteins | sample CB6_Bottom_1051__FD_203503 | JGI IMG/M metagenome (GOLD analysis project Ga0310122, IMG submission 203503) | Marine microbial communities from Western Arctic Ocean, Canada - CB6_Bottom_1051 | ecosystem: Environmental > Aquatic > Marine > Oceanic | place: Canada: Western Arctic Ocean | collected...
GACGTCTGCTGCAAAAACCGATTGCGCTCCAACGGCCGTCGTGGTGATCACGTGCGGTGTGAATGATTCGCTGCCGTCGTTCTCGTACCAGGCAATCCTGGGCCAATCCGTCTTCTCACCTGCCGAGAGGACATCAACGTCCCCGTCGCCATCGACGTCAGCCGCAAACACGCTAACGGCCTTTTCGGCGAAGCCGGACCAGCCTTCGACGATGGTGTGTTCGCTGAAGTTCTGGCTGCCGTCGTTCTCGTACCAGGCGATCGTGTCGTCGGAACGCGACGCACTGAGGACGTCGATATCCCCGTCGCCGTCGACGTCCACCGCAAAGACGCTCCACGCACCAACCGCTCCTACGGTGATCGTGTGCGGTGTGAATGATTCGCTGCCGTCGTTCTCGTACCAGGCGATCTTGTTGTCCTGAGAGGACGCGCTGAGCACGTCCATGTCGCCGTCACCGTCGACATCTGCTGCGAAAACAGATTTGACAGAATAGGCCGTCGTTGTAATCGTGTGCGGTGTGAATGCTTCGCTGCCGTCGTTCTCGTACCAGGCGATCTTGTTGTCGCGGCCTGATCCGCTGAGCACGTCGATGTCGCCGTCACCGTCGATGTCTGCTGCGACAACCGCCCTTGCTCCATCGGCCGTCGTGGTGATGGTCCGTTTCGGGATGGGGGCCATTTTCATTGATGACGGCAGCCACCTGAATACGCCAACAGCGTCACCAACAGGACTGGTCGAGTAGACATGGTCGCCCGACGGGGAGACGGTGACATCGTTCACATTGTCCAGCCAGGTGCCGGACCCGTCGTCGAGGGATGATTGGTACGTCAGCTCGCCGTTGGCCGCATTGCGTGAAAACGTGGCGATTTCCTGGTCGGCTGCCCCGCTTACATAGACACTCTTGCCGTCGGGACTGATGGCGACGGCGCTGGCCCCCGCCAGTCCCTCGACGCCATCGGCACCGTCGGTGTGTACCTCGACAAAGCTCAGCGACCCGGTCGTTGCATCGCGGCTGAAGACCGCCAGGGCATTGTCGGTTGAGCCAACGGCATAGACATGCTCGCCATCGTGGCTGACGACGACTTCCTGGACACCGGCCAGTCCATCGACACCGCTTGTTCCATCCCGGACGACTTCGATGAACTCCAGGGACGGTGTGTCCCCGGACCCTTTCCGGAAAACACCTATCGCATTGTCGGCCTGACCGGCCGTGTAGATGTGTTTCCCATCAGGGCTGACGGCGACGCCGGCCACTGATGCGAGCCCGTCGCTGTTGCTGTCTTTTATCACGTCCCGGAGTGTCAGGTCGCCGGTGTCCGTGTCGCGCTCGAAGACTGACAGGGTGCTGCCGTCCCGGTCGCCGACATACACGCTACGCCCGTCCGGGCTGACGACCGGTGCGATGTAATCGGCCTGGCCACCCACGGAAATGCCACGATGCCAGGCGACCGTGTCACCCAGTTCGGCTCCTGTGGCGATGTCCAGGTAGCCGTCACCGTCAAAATCCGCGACGGCAAGGCCCGTAGCCGCATCGGTGCTGGTTGAAATCACCTGGGCGGCGCTGAAGGTCCCCTCGCCGTCTTCGTTGCGAAACCAGGAGACAGTATCGGCGGCTTTGAATGAGGCCACGACGTCTCGATCGCCGTCGGCGTCGAGATCGACGGCCAGTACCCAGCGAGGTTCGTCGACCGTGGTAATCAGGGCGGTTTGCTCGGTGAAACCACCGCTGCCATCATTGGAAAACCATATGACTTTGTCCTGTCCCGTGGCCGCCACGAGAACGTCGATGTCGCCATCCCCATTCAGGTCGCCGGTTGTCAGAAACTCGGAGGTATACGACGTGCTGATGACTGGCTGTAGAGTGTAGTTGCCTGAACCGTCGTTACGGTGCCAGGAAATCGCCGGTGAGCCTCCTTTATTGGATGTCACCAGGTCCAGGTCACCGTCGCCATCAAAGTCTGCTGCCGCAAGCCCCCACTTTTCGTGTCCCGATCCGCTCAACGAACCGGAGTCGGTGAAATTGCCACTGCCGTCGTTGGTGTACTTTTGAAATTGACCGCCGGTGTCGAGCCCGGGATTGTCGATCCCAACAACCAGGTCCAGGTCACCGTCGCCGTCGTAGTCAACGCTGTAGACGGCGTTCACGTGGCCGGAGAGATCGGCGATGTCGTGCCTGGAGAATTCGGCATTGCCGTCATTCTCGTACCAGGCCAGCAGGCGGTTGCCCTGGCCCCCGGTATGTATTTCACCCGAGGCGAAATCGAGATCCGAGTCGCCATCCAGGTCAGCCACGGTGAGTGCTCTCGCGGCACCGTGCAGCCCCACGCCGACGTCAACCGGTGCGGAAAATGTCCCGTCGACAAGTAACAGCATCTTGACTCCCCCCCAGTAGGCAACCAGCAGGTCCTGGGTCCCGTCACCATTCAAATCGCCAGCGCGAATATCCTGGGGGTCGTTGATCTGATTGCTGGCAATGTTGGCCGAAGGGTCAAAGGAGATGTCGGGCGAATCCTCCACCATTTGCCGGAAACTGAGGTGTCCCGAGCTAACGGTGGTCTCGGTCGTCGACACGACCAGGTCGGTGTCGCCGTCACCGTCGAAGTCCGCCGCCTCCAGGGCCCAGTGGCCGGAACCCTCGATGTCGAGGTTCACGGCGGTGAATGACATACCAACGTCGTTCTCGTACCACGTTATCGTGTCGTCGTTTTCAGATGCCGAGAGAACATCCAGATCTCCATCGCTGTCGATGTCCGCTGCGAAGACGCCCTGGGCACCGTCTGCCGTGGTGGAAAGCGCTAACTCAGTGAAATTCTCGCTGCCGTCATTCCTGAAGAACCACACCGTGTCATTTTCGGCCGATGCGGCCAGGACGTCGATGTCGCCATCCGCGTCGAGGTCAGTTGCGACGATTGTCTTGGCCCCATCGGCCGAAGTGGTGATCGTCAGCTTCAAGAAGTTCTCACTGCCATCGTTCCGGTACCAGGCGATCGTGTCATCGTTTTGTGAGGCCGAGAGCACATCAATGTCACCGTCACCGTCAACATCGGCGGCGGTGACCATTTGGGCTCCTGCGATGGTCGATGTGATCACGTGCGTCGAGAAATTCTCACTGCCGTCGTTCTCATACCACGCGATCCCTTGCGTAAAGGCTGACGAGAGGGCATCGATGTCGCCGTCGCCGTCGATGTCGATCGCATACACGCTTGTGGCACCACCAGCAGAGGTGGAAATCGTATGCGACGAGAAGTTCTCACTACCGTCGTTCTCGTACCAGGCGATCGTGTCGTTATTCCATGATGCGGAGAGGACGTCTAGATCCCCATCGCTGTCCACGTCGATTGCGTAGACGCCCCGGCCATCCACCGAAGTGGCGATCGTGTGGGAAGTGAAGTTCTCGTTTCCATCGTTCTCGTACCAGGCGATCTCGTCGCTTTCAGATCCCGAGACCACGTCGATGTCCCCATCATCGTCGATATCCGCGGTGAAGATGCTCCGCAAATCTCCACCGGTGACTGCGATCGTCCTCTTCGTAAAGTTCTCGCTACCGTCGTTCTCGTGCCAGGAAATCGTGCGGTCAATAAGACCAGCGGAGAGGATATCGGTGTCGCCGTCGCCATCGATGTCCGTTGCGGAAAGGCGATAGGCACCATCGACCGAACTACTGACCGTTTGAGAAGGAAAGCTTCCCTGGCCAACGGACTGTCGGAACACGGTGATCGATCCCGGCGACCCGTCGTCTGCCTCGTCGAGCGTAAACAGCAGGTCCTGGTCACCGTCCCCGTCGTAGTCCATCGACGTGGCGGCATTGGCGATCATCGCCTGCGTGTCCAGCGAACGCTCGGTGAACGACCCGCTGCCGTTGTTCTCGTACCAGCCCTGCACCGGTGACGTCCCCGGCACCGCCGGGGCGAAGAACACGTCCAGGTCCCCGTCGTCATCGACATCGACCAGGTTCAAGGCCCGCGTGCCGCTGGCTCCCTCGTCGTAGCACAGGCAGATCGCCACCGAATCACCAAACGTGCCGCTGCCATCGTTGGCGTACCAGACCGCACCGGTCTCCACACCCACCACCAGGTCGATGTCCCCGTCGCCGTCAATGTCGCCGGTCCGCAGCGTCTCGGGCTTACTCAATCCCGTGTCGATCACCTGCCGCCCCCGCGCCTCGGGAGCACCGGTCACAGCGTTGTCGGTGATCGTGACGCTCTCGAGCGTCACCGTGCCGCTGGCCGTGTTGGCGATGCCCGCCCCCTGGCTGCCGTCGGCGGTGACCGTGTTGCCCGAGACCGTCGTGTTGGTCAGCGTCAGCGTGCCACTGTTGTGCAGGCCACCACCGTCACCGCTGGACGTGTTGTTAAAGAACAGGACCCCCGCGGCGTCCACCTCGCCCGCATTGCGAACGCCACCGCCGGTCCCGGTCACGTCACCACCGGTGATCGTCAGGTCCCGTAACGTCAGCGTGGCTCCCACGTGGACGTCGAGCACGCGGTCGATGTCGCCGGTCACCTCGATCGTCGCCCCGTTGCCGTGGATCACCAGGTCGTCGGTGATGTCCAGGTCGCCACTGGCCCCGGCGTCCTCGTCGGCTCCGGACACCGAGAGCGTGTAGGTGGCCCCATCGGTGAGCACCAGCGTGTTGAGACCCACCGCCGCGTTGGCCTCCTGGATCGCCGAACGCAGCGTGCTGTTGCCGCTGCCGTCGTCGCTGTTCCCGTCGCCGGGGTTCGCGTCGGCCGCGTCACTCAGCGTGTCGATGTCGATCTGGCCGGCGTGAGTGATCGAGACCTCGAACGTGCCCAGCACTCCCCCGCCAGAGAAGTTGGCCGACAGGTTGGCGTCCGAGACCTCGCCGGGTTGCAGCACGACCTGGTACACACCGTTGTCGGCCACCTGCCAACTGCCCCCGGGCGGCACGATTCGGTAATCGGCCGTCACGGGTGTCTCGTTGAAGGGAGTCGACTTGTTCTGCAGCGTGGCCGAGAGCGGCTCGTCGGGGTGATCCACCGGGACGACCAGCATGTTCTGGTCGCCGAGGCTCGTCACATCCACGGCCACGTTGTCGCGGAACCTGATGGTGAAGTCGTAGGTCGTGCCCCCGTCGTTGGTCACGTCAGGGCCGACGGTCAACTCGGCACGGGGAGAGTAAGTGTCCAGGTCCAGCGCCGTGTCGACGTTCAGCCGTCCCCCGGTCACCGTCTTGCCCTGCAGCGACGACTTGACATCGACGCCACCGGTCAACGCCGCGGTCACCTCCGCCACCGTCGCGTCGGGGAGTTCCGACCAGATCAGCGCCGCCGCCCCGCTGACGAACGGAGCGGCCATGCTCGTGCCGTTGCGGCGGATGTAACCGCCACCCGGCTCGGTGCTCAGCACGTCCAGCCCCGGTGCGGCCAGGTCGATCGTCTCGACACCGTGATTGCTGAACAGCGCCAGGTTGTCGTACGAGTCGGTAGCGGCCACCGCCAGCACGTTGGGCAGGTCGTAGCTGGCCGGGTAGAACGGCTGCTCGTCGGTATCCACGTCGATCCCGCGGCCCAGCACGTTGCCGTTGCCCGCGGCGGCCACGAACAGCATCCCGCCGGCGTCGGCCGCCGAGATCGCCGAGAGCAGGCCGCTGTTGTAACCTCCCATCCCACCCCAACTGTTGTTCAGCACACGGATGTTGGCGCCCGATACGCTCCGCAGCGACGTGGCGTAGTTGACCGCGTGGATCGCATCGGATGTCGCGCCGTTGTTGTGATCGTCGAGGAACTTCAGCGGCAGCAGCGAAGTGGCCCAGTTGACACCCGTCACGCCCGTCGCGTTGTTCCCGCGGGCCCCGATGATCCCCGCCACGTGCGTGCCGTGACGGTGGTCGTCATAGGGATCGTTGTCACCGTTGACGAAGTCCCAGCCCACCAGGTCGTCGATCTTCCCGTTGGAGTCGGTGTCCTGGCCGTCCTCCCAGTTCCCGTCGGATAGCAGGTCGCCGGCGTCGATGTAGGAGTTGCCGTTGTGATCGGTGACCAGGCCGCTGTTGTCGGCGTGGTTCAGATCGATGAACGTCACCAGGCCGTCCGAATCGGTGTCGACCAGTGCCGCGGCGATCGCCGCGGGGATCTCGCCGGGGTTGATCCACACGTTCTGGTAGAGGTCCGGGTGCGTGTAGTCCAGGCCAGTGTCCAGCATGGCCACCACGATCGCATGGCTGCCGGTCTGCGTGTCCCAGGCCTCGGCCGCGTCGATATCGGCATCGGCCACCCCGTCGCCCTGGCCGGTGTTGTGCAGCCCCGGGAGATCATCAAAGTGGGCGTCGTTGGGAAGAACCGCTCCACTGACGCGGGTGTCACGTTCCAGGGACTCGACGAACGGGTGACCAGCAAGCGTGTCAACAACCTCCTGTTGCCGGTGCGTGTCGACCTCCAGCAACAGTTGACCGGGCAGGCCCAGCCCGCCAACCATCCTCAGGCCCGTGATCTCGCAGGCCAGCAGCCGCCCGGCCGATTCGACATCCCCGGTCCGCGACGACATCCACTCGGTCAGTCGAACGATATATCGTGAGGTCGGGGCCGCTGGACCCGGTCTGCCCGTATCCTCGATCGACGCCGCGCCGAACCACGCCGAATCGACCGCCTGGTAGTCGATGCCGGTGACGCCGCTGAGCATCACGCGATCTTCGAGTGTCTCGAACACCGCGGCGACACGCTGCTGCCTGCCGGGTTGTCGGTCGCGTCGGGTGTTGCGGCGGGAGGGTTGCCTGAGAGGAATCAGCCAGTCGGAAAACCGCATTGCTAGACCCTTGTGGACACATCCGGGAGGTGCCCGAAACGGAACAATAGCGTGCCTGAACCCAACGAGAGCAGGACAACAATCCCCTCAGTATCAGAGAGTGGCCGAGTCTTGGCAAACCATTAGTTGCCACGACGTCGGAATCGAGTGCGAGTAGCCTGCGCCTACACCGCGTCGACCCACTCGGCCCAGTAGGCGAAGTTCGCGTCGATCTCCGACGCGTCGTCCAGCATCGTGTCCGCACCGCCGCCGCCGCGGACCGTGTCGGTCCCGTCTCCACCATCAAGCCGGTCGTCATCTCGTTCGTGCAAGGTGTCCGTCTTGCCGTCGTCTCCCTGCAGCAGGTCGTTGTCGGCCGCCCCGTAGAGACTGTCGTTCCCCTCGCCACCAACCAGCGTGTCGTTACCACTGCGGCCGTACATCTCGTCGTCACCCGTCCAGCCACTCAACCGGTCATCCTGCGTACCGCCGTCGAGCCAGTCATCACCGGCACCACCGTTGAGCGTGTCCGCGTCCCGCATCCCCTTCAGCGTATCGTCGCCGTCGCCGCCGGTGATCAGATCGTCACCCGCGCGACCGTTGATCATGTCGTTGCCCGACCCACCCTTGAGCGTGTCCGCACCACCGACACCAATCAGCGTCACGTCGCCGCTGAAGCCGGTTGCGTCAAACAGGTTGTCACCGTTGCCACCCTTCAGATAGGCCGTCTCGATGCCCGACACCGTGTTGCTACCCAGCCCGCCTCCCAGGCTGCCATCGGTCAGTGTCAGATCGACATCGCCCCGTTCGTACAGCCGGTCGGTCCCCTCGCCGCCTTCGAGCGTGTCGTTGCCACTCTCGCCGGTCAGCACGTCGTCGCCACCGCCACCGACCAGGCTGTCGTGGCCAGCACCACCGTTGAGCTTGTCGTTGCCGTCTCCACCGATCAGCGTGTCGTAGTTGCCGCCCTGGCCCCGCAGCACGTCGTAGGTGTAGGAACCGGTGCCGGGATCGACCACCGAGCTGCCACCGGTGATCAGGTCACGACCCGAACCGCCGAAGATCCGGTCGTACCAGCCGCCACCGCTCAACGTGTCGTTGCCGCCCGAGCCGTTGAGAAACGCACGGCCGGAAAACGCTGACGCGTCGATCGTGTTGGCGGTGGAACCACCAAACAGCTGGACCAGCTGGATGTTGATCAGCGTGTCGGTACCCAGGCCGGTCAGTGAACTGTCTGTGGCGGTGAAGTCGACGTCGGCCGTCTCACGCAAATGGTCGTAAGCCGGGCCGCCGTCGAGCGTGTCGTCACCCGGGCCGCCGCTGAGCGTGTCCGCGCCCCCCTGCCCCCGAACCAGGTCGTTGCCCTCGCCACCATCCAGGGCGTCCTCGCCGCCACCGCCGCTGAGCGTGTCGTTGCCGGTCCCGCCGCTGGCCGTGTCGTTGCCACCGCCAGTGTTGATCTTGTCATCTCCTTCACCGCCTTCGATCATGTCAGGCAGTCCACTGCCGATGATCGTGTCCTGGCCGGCACCGGCATCTACGCTGATGGTGACGCCCGTCCCGAGCGTGAAATCTCCGGGCGTGACACCACTGAGGTCGATCAGGTTGTCCCCGTCTCCTGCCGTCAGCGTGATCGAGTCGACGCTGCCGGAAAAGACATTCCCGAGGGTGTCATCAACAACGCCGTTACGTCGTACGCGGAGCATGTTCTCGACGACGTCGATTTCCAGAGCGTCGTTCCCCACCTCAAGCGACACCGAGGTCACAGCGAACACGTTCACGGTCACCTGGGCCTGATCGATACTGCGGGTATCCGTCAGCGTGTAGGTCAGCGTCTCGGTCCCCACGAAATCGGCATCCGGCGTGTACCGCAGCGTGCGTCCGGCGAGAATGTCGACCGTCCCGTTGACTGCGGGATGGACAAACAGGATCGACAGCACCTCGTCCGCATCGGGGTTCTCTGCCTCGTCGTTGGCCAGCACGTCGAGGTCTGCGGCCCCGGTGCCGGAGACCACGTTGAACAGATCGTCCACGGCCGGCGGCGGATCGTCGACCGCATTGACGGTGACCGTGAACTGCCGGGTGGTCAATCCATCGTCACTGTCGGTCACGTCGACATCGAAGGTACCGTTCGGTCCCGGATCACGCACGGTGACGCCCAGCAGAGCGGTCCCCGACAGGTTCTCTGTCGGCGTGTAGCGGAGCGTTGCGGTACCTGAACTCTCATCAAAGACAATCGTTGGATCGATCAGCGACGTGTTGTCACTGCTGACTGTCACCTGCAGCGGTTCCGTCTCACCACCGGTGGTGATCTCCTCCACGGTCAACGTCTGTTCGGGATCATCTTCATCGATCGCCATCGGGTCGTTGATCTCAGCCACTGTCGGCGGCAGGTTGAGCGTCCGCAGGCCGAAGTTGAGTCCGCTGGCACTTCGCGCTCCGGGCGGCAGATCCACGCGAAGCGCACCCGGCACAATCTGGTTGAGCCCGACCGTCAGGCTGCCGACCGCTCCGGTCAGACTCTCGTCCGAACGGTTGGAGACAACCACGTCGGGCGTGTCGAGGTCATCGATCACACCGTCGTTGTTGTTGTCGTCGAATTGTCCGATCGCCAGTGAAAATGCCAGCGTTCCGTCCTGAAAAGCAGCGAGCCCGGATATCTCAGCCGCCAGGAATGTGCCATCGTCGCGATTACGCAGGATCCCGAAACGGTTGCTGGCCTCGCTGTTGGAAAATGCGATGTCGAGGCTGCCGTTCTGATCCAGGTCCACCAACTGAGCAAACGCAGGGCCGGTTCCTGCCGAATGCTGGGTCGCGGTCTCAAACGTGCCGTCACCGTTGTTCGTGAAGATCGACACGTCGTTGGACAGCAGGTTGGTCGTGACAATTTCGTTGTGGCCGTCGTTGTCGAGATCACCCAGTTGAACGCTCGTGGGAGAAATCCCCCCGACAGGCAAGGACTGGTCTTCAATCTCGAAGCGGTCACTGCCTGCGACTCCGCTGTTAGAGAGAATGACAACATTGGCGGTGACCAGGTTGGCAACAACCAGGTCAATCGTCGTCCCGGGATTTGCTCGTCCGGCCGTGATGGCCGTCGGCGCATCGGCCTTGTCCTTTGGGAGCGTGACAGTCTGTTCGTGCGTGAACGTACCGTCACCGTTACCCAGAAACACGCTGACGGTCCCACCGTCGGGCGCTGCATTTTGGGCGGCAACGGCGATGTCGTCCTGCTGATCGCCGTTGAAGTCACCGGTCGTGACGAAATAAGGTGCGTGACCGAGTCCCTCGAACACACCGCCCGCCTGAACGTCCTGCGGGGTGATCAGGTCAAGCGTTTCGAACGATCCGTCCTGCTGGGGTACGAGTACCTTGACGCTACTGGCGGTGCGGTGTCCGACAACCAGGCCCGCGCGGCCGTCGGGTCCGAAGAACTTGCCAACATCGATCGATCCCGGCCCGCTGGCGACTTCGACGCGATCACCGAAGTTGAAGTGGCCCGTTCCGTCGTTGAGAAAGAACCGCACCTCGTTGGCCTGGTTGATCGTCGACGCGATGTCATCGATCCCGTCTCCATCGAAATCACCGCTGACAACCTGTACCGGCGAATCGACGGTCCGCAGCGTCGATGTCGTGAACAGGTTCCCCAGCGGAACGGTCTGCTCGGTTGCCGGAGACAACACGACTCGTATCGACTGCCGGATCCCGGTCAGTTGATCGAGGGTGAAGGTCCCGTCTGACGCGGTCACCGTCGAACGCTCTCCACCGTTGAGCACGGCATCCCCGTTCTCGTCTGCAAAGACCGTCACGTCAGCGCGACCGGGTTCGGTTGTCGCATCATCCTGCAGGGTATTCGCATTTGTGTCAGTGAAAACGAGTCCCTGTACGACCCCGTCGGCAGACTCGCCGAGTGCGGATTGATCCACGCTTCCCAGATCAGCTCCGATTATTCCGGCAGCGCCCAGGAAAAGCGTGGCCTCGGTCAGCGTCCGTAGCGTGGTCGCGGCAAGACTATCGGGCAGGACTTCCCGCACGACGTACGTCGCCTCTGCGGCCAAATCGACGAACGCGAATTCGCCCAGTTCGTCCGTCAGAGTTTTGAGTTCCGAATCGTCGAGCAATCCGTTCAGGTTCTCGTCGAGAAAGACCGTCCGACCGGTGTTCCTGGATTCCCCCGGATCGAAAATCCCGTTGACGTTCACGTCCGTGAAGGAGACACCCTGGATCGTACCGGGCAGCGCACTGGCTCCGAAGCCGACGTTGTCCACGCCGCGGCCAGCTTGCACAGTCACCTCGACGAAAGGGTCAGCCGGCAGTTCAGCATGGTAGATGGACTCCGTCCCATCGGAGAATGTGACATGAAAGACGAACTGGTTTCCGCTGAGCGCCTGGTGGCTGATCGCAAGATCACTGAGTTGACGAGCACCGAAGTCACTGTTCCTGTCAACGACTTTCTGAATCGCTCCATTGATCTTCGCGTAGAGTCCGAACTCTGCGGGAGAATGGCGAAACGCTCCGTTACCGGTGGCGACGAAGACACTGACATTGCTGGTGCCGGCATTGGCGGTGACGATATCATTGAGGCCGTTGTTGGTCACGTCGCCCAACACCACCGAGAGTGGCTTATCACCCATGCGGTGACTGACGGCGTCCTGGAAGGTCGCATCCCCGTTTCCAATCAGAATGCTGACGTCGTCGCTGGACCTGTTTGCGGTAACGATGTCGATGCTGCCGTCGCCGTCCACGTCACCCAGATCAACCGAGAAAGGAGAACTCCCCGCGTCATAGCTGACGGCCGCCTCGAACGTCCCGTCTCCGTTCCCCTTCAGGACACTGACGTCATTACTGAACTTGTTTGCAGTGACGATGTCACTGTCTCCGTCTCCGTCCATGTCACCGACCGTGACAGAGCGAGGCCCATCTCCCACGTTGTAATTGACAGCCACCTCGAAGGTCCCGTCCCCGTTTCGTCTGAGCACGCTGATCGTGTCCTCGTCCAGGCTGGCGGTGATGATGTCGACGACCCCGTTTCCATACGAGTCACCGATCGCCACAGAGCGAGGTTTTTCGCCGGTGGACTGATGTTCAGCAGCCTGGAACGTCCCGTCACCATTTCCCAAGAGCACGCTGACGTTGTTGCCGATTCTGTTTGCGGTGACGATGTCACTGTCACCATCGCCGTTCACGTCACCCACAGCCACGTCACGAGGACCATCTCCAACGAGGTAGTTTACGGCCACCAAAAAGGTCCCGTCCCCATTCCCCAAGAGTACGCTGACGTCGCCGCTTTCAACATTGGCCGTGACAATGTCGTTGTCACCGTCACCGTCAAGGTCGTTTAGTGCCACAGACTCGGGATCAGTTCCCGTGCCGTACTCGACGGCAACCTGGAAGGTTCCGTCTCCGTTTCCGATGAGCACGCTGATGTGCTCGGAGTGCGTGGTAACGATGTCGCTGAACTCATCGTCGTTCACATCGCCGATTGCCACCGAAATCGGTGGTGAGCCGGTTGCATGATCTCGACCGCCAATAAACAGGAAGTTCTCGCCATCCAGGGCCACGCTCGGATTCACCGGATCATCCCTGTTGGAACCGAAGCGTGTGAATTGACCCGAGCCAGCCGGAATCGAAGTCGAAGTATCGACTTCACGCGTCAAGTCGCCATCTGCACTCGACAGATAGAGTGCCTCGTTGCCCGCTGCATCGGACGCCTTGAACGCGGCAGACAATCCGGAGATCGAAACATCGATAATACGATCAAAGAAGGTCAGCGGTAGGATCTCGATGCCGCTGCGTGTCGTGATCTGCCAGCCGGTATTCGCACCTTCACGTGCGTCCAGGCTGGCCTTGTCCAGGAACAGATCACTACCGGTCAGTACTGTTCCCGTATCCTCAACAACGCGATCCACAAAGCTCTCGTTATTTCCGTCGAGCAGCACCTGGGCATGGTCGAACTCGGCAAACCGGGCTTGAGTAGCACCTCCGAGAAAGTACCCCTGTCGTCCATCCGCTGTTTCCGCCAGGAAACCGACACTGCTTTCAACAATGCTCAACGAGTCGAAGCCCTGGTTGCGTGCGTCCTCGATGTCCGTCAGCGTGGTACTGACTGGCTGTCCTCCGGGAGGTACGGTCGTCAACGGACTTCCTGTCTCCGCAACCAGTTCCAGACGACCACTCGAATCCACAACCAGCACCAGTTCACGATCGTCGGTAAGGGTGGCAGTCAGGACAATGCTGTTGCCGTCCTGTGCATGGCTGGCGCCGATCGAGGCGATGGCCAGGTCTACGTCGGGAATCACCGAACCCTGCGTGACAAGCGGCACATCGGTGTCGCTGTCTGATTCCCGCACAACCAGCATGCTATCAGCCAGGTTCACATAGACCACATCGCCACCGACAATTGACGGCAGCCCCAGGTCGGGATCGTCTCCACTGGTCGTCACGGTGGCCAGTTCAGTGAGAACGGGATCGTCGTCGGAGAGAATTGTCAACGGGGCCGTCTGTCGAAACCCGTCAGCCGGAACCTCGCGAAGTTCGTGTGTTCCCGCAGCTAGCCCCAAGAATTCAAACTGACCGCTTTCATCTTCCGGTGTGGCCGGATCATCGAGCCTGGAGATCACGAACGGCTCGATCGCTTCGCGCTGTCCGTTACCATTGGCATCGACATACAGTGTGACGCCCGATCGACCCGGTTCCCCAATATTTCGCTGACCGTCCGAGTTCCTGTCGAGAAACACGGTTCCCGTGACGTCACCTGTGGTGGGAATCGAAGCTCCATACGGGTCGACATCGTCTTGTCCCGTGTCATAGCTGAACAGCTGAGGCAGACTTTCGGATGTCAGCCGGTCACTGAAGAACAGCGAATCGCCTACAAGTGAGAGTTGCCCACCAGCTTCTCTTCCGGCCCGTATCTCGCGGACACTGTTTTCGCTCAAGTTCACAACGAACAACTCGCGACGCAACCCACTTTGTCGGGTGTCGTTATCCACTCGCGAAGCCAGCGCAGTGAAGTACACGTTGTTCCCATCGGCAACGAAGTCACGCGACTGAGAACTCTCTGTTCCAGGAAGCACATCGGCGACCAGTCGCAAACCGTTCTGACGATCGAGGGAAAACAGTTCCGATCCGATCCCTGATCCAACAACTTCCGCCGTCAGGATGATCTGATCATCAGTTACGAATAGTGCATCGTCATCCGAAACAGTTAGCCGCAGACTGGTGTTGAATGCAAGGTTCTCAGCAATGGACGGCAGCACGTTCCCTTCCTCGTCAAACTGCGGCGCATCGAACAGCAGGACCTGCAGTTCACCGGGGCGTGCGGTGGTGTCTTTCAAGCGCACAGATGCCAACAGTTTGTCCTTGAAGACACCCAGGTGTACGAACTCGTAATCACGGGGATTTTCCAGGTTGCCGAGCACGGAAGCCACAGCATGAATTGTGAGTGGCTGGAAAGTCATTCCGCCACTCTGCCGGACTCGCACAGCCGTCCGGTTACCGACTACGGTCGTGCCAGCCAGGTCGAGAACATTAATCAAGCTCGACTGACCGACCAGTACGCTTATGTTGTCACTTGCGGCATTTGCAGTGACGATGTCGAGAATACCGTCACCGGTTACATCACCGAAGGACACAGATAAAGGGGCGTCCCCCACAGCGTAATTCACCGGATTGTGAAACGTGCCGTCGCCGTTACCCACCAGCACACTGACGTTTCCACTATTAAGATTTGCTATCGCAATGTCGAGTAGTCCGTCACCGGTCACATCAAGCAATGATGATCCCACTCTTGGAGCACCCCCCGCCTTAAAGTTTTTCGGTGGTTCGAACGTACCGTCTCCATTACCAAGCAATACACTTACGTTCTCATTGTGAAACGTAACAGTGACGATGTCCGTCGCTCCATCCCTGTCCACATCACCCAGGGACACTGAAAGCGGTGCGTCTCCAACGGCGTAGTTCATAGCGGCATTAAACGTTCCATCGGCGTTGCCTAACAGTACACTCATGTCCTTGCTGTACAGATTTGCCGTGACTATGTCCATAATGTCATCGGCGTTCACGTCTCCCAGAGACATCGCAAAGGGGTCATCTCCCGCCGGGTAGGAGATTCCCGATTGAAACGTTCCATCACCGTTGCCAAGGAGTACGGCCACATTGTCACTGTTTTGGTTGGCCGTGATGATGTCCATCTGACCATCACTGTTCACATCACTCAATGCCACACTTAGTGGGCGACAATAGTAACCGTCCCAGCCGCTACAGCCGGCCCCTACGCTGTAATTCACGGTGTCTTGAAATCCTCCATCACCGTCACCTAACAGCACACTCACGTCATCGCCAAAAATATTTGCCGCGACGATGTCCACGACTCCGTCACCCGTGACGTCCCCTACAGCCACAGAAAACGGACCATCCCCTGTCGAGAAGTTTACCGCGGTTTGAAATGTGCCGTCTGCGTTGCCTGTCAACACGCTCACGTTATCACTTGCGAGATTTGCGGTGACGATGTCGAGTACTCCATCTGCATCAACATCAGTCAAAGACATTGACCTCGGATCATCTCCCACGGACTTTTCAGTCGCCGCCTGAAATCTTCCGTCGGCTCCTCTTGTTGCCGTGACTTCATTGGTTTCCGGATCATACTCGTAGAATTCGTCGTTACTGAAAATTGCGAGACGCGAACCGGATGCACGAAGTGTTATTGACCGCTGATCTGTAAAACCAGCGGGAAACTGTGCACGTTGCCGCAGGCCCTTGCTCTCTCCATGAGACCACAAACTGTATTCTGTCACTTGTCCGGGTCTCGCGATCCACCATGTCTCGCCGAATGCCTCACCAAACACTATCGGTGTCCCACGCAGCGGTAATGACTCGAGACCGCCTTCCAGGGCGGGTAGTGTTAGCAAACGGGCTCCGTTTCCGACCAGGATACTGAGGTTGTCACTGTATTGATTTGCGGTGACGATGTCAGTAACGCCGTCGCCGGTCACATCACCTACTGATACGGATGCCGGAGCATCTCCCATGGTGTAACTTATCGACGATTGGAATGTGCCGTCTGAATTGCCTACAAGGACGCTCACATCGTCGCTGTTAAAGTTTGCAGTGACGATGTCCAAGACGCCATCATCTGACACATCAACCACAGATAATGAAGAAGGGAAGTCTCCTACGGGGTATTGCACGACTGTGGGAAACGTACCATCACCGACTCCCCTCAGTACACTTACTGTGTCAGTGGTCCGATTTGCCGTTACGATGTCGAGCGTTCCGTCACCGTCGGTGTCTGCGACGGACACGGATAAAGGCCAATCTCCTGCGGGATAATTTTGGGCCGCCTGGAATGTACCGTCACCGTTACCCACAAAGATGCTGACGCTATCACTGAATTGATTGGCGGCGACGATGTCGAGTGTTCCGTCTTCGGTTACGTCAGCTACAGACACGGATGTTGTTCCACTCTCCGCGCCATAGTTCACTGCTGTCGCAAATGTTCCGTCGCCATTTCCTGTTAGCACACTCACATTGTTGCTATCTCGATTTGCCGTGACTATGTCGAGATTTCCATCTCCGTTCAGGTCGCCCGACGAAACCGAAAAGGGAGAGTCTCCCACGGTGACGTTCAACGCAGACTGAAACGAGCCGTCTCCATTTCCGAGCAGTACACTAGCGTTGTCACTGAGTCCATTTACCGTGACAATGTCGACAACACTGTCTTTGTTCAGATCAACGAGTAAGACATCTCTCGGGGCATCTCCGACATGGTAGTTCACCGTCGTTTGGAAAGTGCCGCCACCATCCCCCAAGAGGACACTCACGTCGTCACTGTTACGGTTCGCGGTGACGATATCAGGAACTCCGTCACCGGATACGTCACCCACAGATACAGATTCCGGATCAGAGAAAGCCCACACAGCCTGGAGCGCCCCTTCACCGTTGCCCAATAGAACGGCAACGTTGTCACTACTACCAGTGGAAGCGATCACATCGGCATTTCCGTCGCCGTTAACGTCCACAACGGACACTGATCGAGGGCGATCTCCCACGTCGTACTTTATTGACGATTGGAATGTGCCGTCTCCGTTGCCCGGCAGAACACTTATGTCGCCGCTGTCCAGATTCAATGGCTCTCCGAACAACGCCGTGACAACATCGAGAACTCCATCCCCGGTGACGTCACCCACAGAGACAGCAAAAGGGCCATCCCCCACAGCGTAATTGACTGGTGACTGAAACGTCCCATCGGCGTTACCGGTTAGAACGCTTACGTTGTCGCTGCCCCAATTTGCTACGACGATGTCAACCATTCCCTCGCCAGTCAGGTCTGCGAAAGAAAGCGCTGAAGGGGAATCTCCCGCTGTGTACGTTGACCCACCCTGAAATGTGCCGTCCCCGTTACCCGGCAGAACACTCACGTTGTCGCTTTTCATATTTGCCGTGACAACATCGAGAACTCCATCCCCGGTGACGTCACGGATAGACACAGATACAGGGCCATCTCCCACAGCGTAATTGACTGGCGACTGGAACGTCCCATCCCCGTTACCGCTCAGAATGCTTACGTTATCGCTGCCGTGATTTGCTACGACGATGTCAAGCACTCCATCGCCAGTAACGTCCGAGAAAGAAATCGCTCGAGGGTAATATCCCACTGTGTACGTTAATCCCGCCTGAAATGTTCCGTCCCCGTTACCGGAAAGTACGCTTACGTCGTGGCTAAGAAAATTTGCAGTGGCGATGTCGAGAACACCGTCACCGTTTACGTCGCCGATCGCGATTGATAAAGGGCCATCCCCTACTGGGTATTTTACCGAGTTGTCAAAAGTGCCATCTCCGTTCCCGGGCAGTACACTTACGTCATTACTGTTAAAGTTTGCGGTGACGATGTCTGGGACGTCGTCACCGGTCACATCAACTGTCGATACCGCAAAAGGATCGTTTCCGGCAACACCCACTGTATAAGTGCTGGACTCGACAAACAGTTCCTTACCTTCATTTGCAGAGAACACATATCGGCCGACGGATGAAGTGCCGGAGATCGGTACGAGAGTTGTTTCCGGAATTGCGTTGAACATGGTCTCGGCCAGCACATGATGCTCTATCGACGCATGGAGTATGTACCGCGTGTTCAACGATGGAGTTGCTCCTTCCAGGTGTCCGGCGATAAGCGCAATACCTGCCAGGATGCTCACGTCGTCACTGTTTCTGTTAGCGACAGCCACATCCTGATCGCCGTCACCGTTAAAGTCACCAACTGCCACGGAACGGGGATTCAAACCAACCAGAAACTCTGTGGCGGGGCCGAATGAGCCGTGACCATCACCCAGCAGCACACTCACGTCACTGCTGGCGTTGTTGGCAACGGCAAGGTCCTGGCTGCCATCGCCGTCGATGTCAGCCACGAACACCAATACAGGACCATTTCCGACCGCGAAATTTGTCGCCGCGGCAAATGATCCCTCACCGTCACCGAGAAATACACTCACGTTGTTGCTATTAGGGACGACAAGGTCGTCGTTACCGTCACCGTTAAAGTCACCAACTGACACGGACTGGAACTGAGAACCAACATTTAGCGGCACAGCGCTGGCAAATGAGCCTTCGCCATCTCCGATAAGGATGCTCACGTCTTGGCTGCCTGCGTTGGCGACTGCCAGATCCTGGTTACCGTCACCGTTAAAGTCACCTAACGACACAAAACGCGAAAACTCTCCAGCCGCAAAATGTGAAGCGGCGACGAATGATCCGTGACCATCTCCAAGCAGGATACTCACGTTGTCACTACTGTCGTTAGCGGCCACAAGGTCTTGATTACCGTCACCGTTAAAGTCACCAACCGCCACGGATCGGGGATTCAAACCAACCGCAAACCCTGTGGCGAGGCCGAATGAGCCGTGACCATCACCCAACAGGACACTCACGTCATTGCTGTTGTTGTTGGCGATCGCCAGGTCCAGATCCCCGTCACCATTCAAATCACCGACCGCTACGGACCGCGGACTCGAACCAACCGAGAAACTCCTGGCCAGCGTGAATGAGCCGTAACCATTACCCAGCAGGATACTCACATCATTGCTGCTCCTGTTGGCGACAGCCAGGTCCAGATCCCCGTCACCATTTAAATCACCGACCGCTACGGATTCTGGTCCCGATCCAACCGAGAAATGTCTGGCCCTAGAGAATGTTCCTGGGGTGGCGATAGATCCGTCGCAGAATGAATCAAAGGCCCCCACCGCGATCGTGTAATAACCGGCAGCAGCGAACGTGTGTTCGATCCGGGCGTCTTCTCCTGACGTACTGCCGGTATCCACTGACGCATCGTCACTACTCGCCAGCAGGCTGTCGCTGGAGTCGAACAGGAACAGTTCGGTGTTAAACACATCGCCGGCAGCCAGCGCACCGTTGTCGATATCAAACACCGCCGTGGAACCGGCCTGCGACACAGTGAACGAATAAAAATCAAACGTCCCGTCACCCGTGCCGGTGACCGTCACGTGGGGCACGGTGGCGGAACTACTGATGTCGGCGTCTGACTGCAGTGACCAACCACGATCGTCAAGCCGCATGGCCTGGCTGCGTGAGTTGTTCGGCTCCAGTTCGACCGTCGAATAGACAATCGGCAAGCCGGATGTCAGTGCCAGTTCCGCTCGTCCGGCAACATTCGACCTGGCGGCTAGCCCGTCCGCAAGCGGCGAACGTGTATGTACCACGCCATCAACACGTTCGAGCAACCCCAGGTCGATAGTCAATGGTGACTGGATCGTTCCAATACGATCCAGGTCTGCCGCGCCGGATTCCAGTTGTCGCAATGCGAGATCGGTGTTGGCCATCTGGCCAAACAGGCTGGTACCGTCGGAGATAAAGCGACCTGCCAGGTCTGTCGAACCCCCAGCCTGATTCTCGGCGATTATGGAACTGCGAATCAGCAGCAGATCAACCGACGTGTCGACGAACACTCCACCCCCGCTCCCATTGGGGGCATCATTTCCTGTTACGGTCGCACTCACCAACGTCGAAGACGCCTGGCTGTCGTTGATCCTCAATAAGAGACCACCACCATCACCATGCTGAGCCGTGTTGGATACGATCGTCGCCCGCGTCAGCATTACCTGGGCATCAATCACGATAATCCCGCCCCCGGCATTCGATGACGTGTTGCTGACAAACGACGTGTTCGTGATCGACGTCTGGCCCGCGGTACCTTCGCCGCTGCCGACAACAGCCAGACCACCGCCTCCTTTCCCGAAGAATCGTGATGAGGTCCGGTTGTTCTCCAGGCTGCTGTCGGTGATCGTTAGCAGCCCTTCGTTGTAAACACCACCTCCGTCTGTTTCGGCTGTGTTTGTCGTCACGATCGAAGAGCCGATCGTCAACGTACCGGTGTTCTTCAACCCTCCTCCCTGGTCAGCGTTGCCGTTCTGCAGTGTGAAACCGTGGATCTCGGCAGTTACCCCTTCATGAACGTCGAAGAGCCGGTCCAGTCGCTGTGCGTCGACCACGGTCGAACCTGCTCCGCCGCCGATCAGGATCATCCCACCCGACGAGGCCAGGTCCAGATCACCGGTGGCTGCCGCGTCTTCGCCCTGGCCGGCGATGGTCAGCGTGTAAATTCCGTCCGGGACCACGATCGTTGAGGCAGCCCCGGTGCTGTTGGCTTCCATGACTGCCGAACGCAGTGATGTGTCCCCGTTCGAGTCTTCGGCCAGCCCATCACCGGGATTGACGTCGAGTGTGTCATCCGTCGTGTCTACGAAGAACACGTTCGGGTCGACGATGGCGACCTCGAACTGCCCGAGTTTTCGGGGAACCGAGTACAGGTTCCCGACGTCTCGGACTTCTCCCTCGCGCAGGAAAACCATGTAGCTGCCGTTGTCACTGGCATCCCAGGTTCCCCCGGGTGCCAGGATACGGTAGATCGCGGCATCGATGTCATCAATAGAATTCACCGTCGCTGAGAATGGCGTCAGCAGCGCTTCCGAGAACCCTTGCCGTGTCACCTCGATGTCACGCACTTCGAGCGAGGTCAGGTCCACGGCGTTGTCACCCCTGTATTTCACGCTCACGACCACCTCGGTCACACCGGTGGACGTGATATCGGCGATCGGGACGAGTTCGGGGACCGGTGCAAACGTCGATGCCGTGAGAGCTCCGTGTGCGTTTAGACTGCGGCTTCCGACAACGTCCAGAACAGACGTGGTCTCGGCACCGGCAAGGATGGCCTTTCTGACTTCGCCCGCCGTGGCCGTCGGGTATACGTCGAACACGAGCGCAGCCACACCGGTCACGTGAGGTGTCGCCATGCTGGTTCCACTGCGTGAAATGAAACCCTCACCGGGTTCAAGGCTGAGAATGTTGTCTCCGGGCGCGGCGATGTCCACGCTGTGGATGCCGTAGTTGCTGAACGCAGCCAGTTCTCCGCGGTCGTTCAGCGCGGCCACACTGATCACGTTCTCCAGCCCAAAGCTCGCTGGAAAGAACGGGACCGTGTCGTTGTCGACACCGTCGCCCAGGACATCCCCGTTTCCGGCAGCTGCCACGAGCAGGATGTCGGCATCCCGGTTCCCGGAAACCGCGTCGAAGAGAGAGGGGCTGAATGAACCGGATGAGCCCCAACTGTTGTTGCTCACGCGGATGTTGACCGGATCGGCATCCCGCATCCGCATCATCGTCGTGTAGTTGATGGCCTCGACGGCGTCCGAGATATCGCCCTTGTTGTTCTCATCCAGGAATCGCAGCGGCATCAGCGACGTCTGCCAGTTCACTCCAGTGATGCCAACGCCGTTGTTGCCGGTGGCCCCGATGATCCCCGCGACGTGTGTCCCGTGCCGGTGTTCATCAAATGGCTCATTGTCGTTCTCGAGGAAATCCCAGCCGACCAGGTCGTCTTCGAATTCGTTGCCGTCGGTATCGATGCCATCGGCCCATCGCGGGTCGTCGAGCAGGTCACTCGCATCGATGTATCCCGTAGCGTTGAGATCGGAGACATGCGCCGCGTTCGATTCGTCGTTCAGATCACGGAAGGTGATCAGGCCATCCGCGTCAATGTCGTTCAGCAGGGGCTTGATCGCCGGGGGGATTTCAGCCTGGTTGATCCAGAGGTTGAGGTAGAGGTCCGAATGCGTGTAGTCGACGCCCGAGTCGATCACCGCGATGACCGTCTCGAGGCTGCCGGTCGTGATGTCCCACGCCTCCGGGGCATCGATATCGGCATCGACGATGCCACCGGACTGACCGGTGTTATCCAGACTGTACTGGCGACTGTACAACTGGATTGAATCGGTCTGCTCGTTGGGGAACGTCGCCGCACCAGCGGCAGACACGTCTTCCTCGATGTAGGCCACGAAGGGATGGTCAGAGAGGGTCTCGAGTACCCGGTCGGCCTGGGCTGAATCGACGGACAGCAGCAACTGACCGGGCAGGCCCAGGCCACGTTCGACACGAAAACCGTCGGTCTCGCAGGCCAACAGGTCTGCCGCCGCAGCGACGTCGCCGGTCCGTTGGGACATCCAGTCGGTCAGACGGACGATCCACTGCTGCGTCTCACCTGTCGTCGTGACCGCATCGTCGGACTCGTGGGTGGCAAACCAGGGAGCGGCGACCTGCTGGTAGTCACCGGATGTGACACCGCTGAGCATCAAGCGGTGTTCGAGCGTCTCGAGCACCGCGGCCACACGCTGCTGCCTGCCGGGTTGTCGGTCACGTCGGAGGTTGCGACGGGAGGGTTGCCTGAGAGGAATCAGCCAGTCGGAGAAACGCATTGGTAACCCTCTGTAGACACCTCGAAAGGCACCCGAAACGGGACAATTGCGTGGCTGTATTCCACAAG
>Ga0310122_10000615_pt1 | contig 22552 bp, 26 predicted proteins | sample CB6_Bottom_1051__FD_203503 | JGI IMG/M metagenome (GOLD analysis project Ga0310122, IMG submission 203503) | Marine microbial communities from Western Arctic Ocean, Canada - CB6_Bottom_1051 | ecosystem: Environmental > Aquatic > Marine > Oceanic | place: Canada: Western Arctic Ocean | collected...
CGGCCGGTGATGGCGCACGCCAGCTATCTGATCAACCTCGGGAGCCCGGACGACGCGTTGCACACCCGGTCTCGGGCCGCGCTCGGCGAAGAACTGGACCGAGCCGAAGTATTGGGGCTGCTCGGGGTGGTATTGCACCCGGGCTCCTACACGACGACGTCGGAGGCGGCAAGCCTGGCCCGGATCGCGGACGGGATTGTGGCGGTGCTGAACGAGCGAACAGACCAGCACACCAGACTGCTCCTCGAGCACACCGCCGGTCAGGGCACCAACCTCGGCCACACGTTCCAACAGCTGGGCACCATCATCGACGACGCCGAGGCACGCGGCACTCCGTCGATCGGGGTGTGCCTCGACACCTGTCATCTGCTCGCGGCCGGATACGACCTGGGCTCGGACAAGAGCTACGCCGACACCATGGCGCAGTTCGAGCACCACGTGGGACTCGACCGGATACAGGCGATCCATCTGAACGACTCGAAGACACCGCTCGGCAGCCGAGTCGATCGACATACGCACATCGGCAGCGGTCATGTCGGGCTCGGCGCGTTTCGGCGACTGCTGACGGACCCGCGGATGCAGGCGGTGCCGATGGTCTTGGAAACTCCGAAGGAGCGTTCGGCCAATCCCGCCGCGATCGAGGCCGACCCGATGGACCTCGAAAACCTCAAACTGCTGCGAGAGCTGATGGCGACTGTCTGAATCTGCACCGACGTAGCCGCGGACAGCTCCGGACCGATGCTGAAGACGGGGCGTGTAAAGTGCGTAGGCTAAGAGTCCAGGCAAGCCCGCGCAACCCAGCCGCGTCCGCGATGTCGTCCGCGAGTCGCCGTGGCGCAGACACTGCACTAGAATCGGTGCATGTCCGAGGAACAGCTACGGCGGTCACTGACCGAACTACGCTCGGAACTCGATCGGTTGGAGTCTGAGGAGGCGCATGTACGCGAGCGCCTGGATACTCTCATCGCCGGGATCGAGACGCGGCTGGAAACGCCCGAGGACCACGCCCACCACCACTCGCTCGTGGAGAACCTCCGCCTGTCCATCCTGCAGTTCGAGGCGTCGCATCCCCGGGCCACCGGCATTCTCAATCAGGTCATGGCCGCCTTGGGGAATGTGAGCAGCTGAGGCGATCGCGCCCTCCATCCGCCCTTGCCACCTCCCCGCCGGCAGCATCCGACTCCGCCAACGAACCACGATGAAATGCCTCGTTTTCCTCAGATCGGGCCCTACTGGTCTCGTCATGCCGCCGAGCCCACGCCACGAACACTGCAGGCCCTGGGTCGACCATGGTGCTTCGGGTAGTCACTCGCCGAAGACGTATGCCTCGAAGATAGAGACCACGGCACCCTGTTGCCAGGCGTGTTCGGCGAGACCGGCCTTCACGCAGGTCTGGCCGAGAAACGTGTCTCGGTCCCAGCCGCGCTCGGTGGCCACCTGCGGTAGGAGCAAGCCCCGGTGCGCGCCCTGCTCGACGACGAGTCCGTGGCGCCCCACCGCAATTCGCGCCACGTCGTCAACGCGCTCGAACGGACCGATCACCGAAATCTCCAACTCGACCTCGACCAACTCAGCCAGCGGCAACGCGGAGAATCTCGGGTCGCGGGTCGCCGCGTCGGCGGCGCAGCGAGCGACGACGTCGACCAGTGGCTCGTCACGGGCCACGGACCCGATGCACCCCCGCAGCCGACCCTGACGGGTCAGCGTGACGAACGCGCCGGTGCGCCGCGCGAGCCCCCCACGCGCGGGAGGAGTATCCGCGACCGCCAGTGGTCGATCTTCCAGCCGCGCGAGTATCGCGACTCGAGCCAGTGTCAACAGTGCCTGTTGTTCGTGTGGCTCCAACATTCGTCAGGCTCACTCCTTCAGGAGTGCCGCAGCGAGATACCCGACCACCGCGCTCGTATCCCCGGACGCGTCGCCGGAGTTGGCGTGGCGAAGCACTCGGGCCTCGCGCGCACCGAGCGCCGCCACCACAGGCCACGTATCGTCCCCGCTCGTGCGGCGGATATCGCTCGTACTCGGCCAGCAACCCGTCCGGGTCGTAGCCGGTGACATAGTCGATGACCACCTGGTCGAGCTCGGCCGCGCGGCGCGCCTCGAAGAAATGTGAGAGGTCGGTACTGGCCACCAGGAGGGGCGTCCTCTCGGCCAGTACCTCCGCAAGCGTATCTGCGAGCGCGAGGATGGTGTCCCGCTCCTGAAACCCGATGAGTAGCGGCACGATTGGCGTGCGCGGCAGCAGATGACGTAGGAACGGCAACTGCATTTCGAGCGAATGTTCTCGCTCGTGCGCAGTCGGGTGCCGCCTGATGCACGGAGCATCCAGCAACCGGGCCGCGATGTCGGTCGCGATTGGCGCGGGCCCCAACGGGGTGTCGAACGCCGTGTTGTCGGCGATGGCGACGCCGTCGAATCCGACGTGATGGGACGGTCCCACCAGCACCACCACGTCGTAGGCGCCACGCGCCGCGGCCTGATACGCGCAGGCGGCAACGGATCCCGAGTACATCAGCCCGGCGTGGGGGGCGAGAAGCCCCACGATGTCCCCGCCGGGTGGCGGTGCTGTCGATGCGAGGCACGACTCGACGGCCTGGCGCAGCCCTGCCTCGGTCCCGGGATACCAGGTCCCGGCGACAGCCGCCGGCCGCGCACCGGCCAACGAGGGGTCGCGACGGACCGCCTTGGGACTGCCGGTCATGCGTACGGTCGCGCGGAGGGCTCCTGGTCGTCCGCCGGGCGGCGGTCATCCTCGTCAGAGCCAGGGTCTGGGCCGGGGTCTGGGCCAGGGTCCACGCCGGCATCTGCCATCGGCCGTCGCCGCAGGCGCCACGACAACGCGACTCGCACGGCGATATACACGAAGAGCGTCAGGATGGCCGGACTCCCCATGACGAGCCAGAAGGGGTCAATCGTCAGGCCCACGATGAGCGACACCACGCCGAGAATCAGCATGACACCCACCATCCATGGCGGATGCTGGAAGAGGGGGCGCTGGGTCATCCGCTGGTGCTTTCCGTGGTCATTCGTGAGCCCCCGAGCGGTGCCCCCCGGCAATCGGTCCGACGCACGGCGAACTGGACACTGACTCGGCACGGTGATTGTGGCATACCACCCGCGGGGTGGGCACCGTTGACCGCTGCCATTGACTGTGGTTCGATACCGGCATGTCAATGAAGATTCGCCGGCTCGCGGTCTCGGTCCTGATGGCCAGCATCGGAGTGACGGCGCTGGTCGGCGCGGCGAACGACTACGAAGCGGAAATCGAAGCGTGGCGAACCGAGCGCGAAGCGAATCTGAAGGCCGACGATAGTTGGCTCACCGTCTCGGCGTTGTTCTTTCTCCGCGAAGGGGACACCAGCTTCGGCTCGAGCCAGCGCAATGACTTCGTCGTGCCTCACATCCCGACCGCGGCGGGTGTGTTCGCACTGCGTGACGGACGCGTGACCGTGCGGGCTCCGGCCAACGGCCGCCTGACGGTCGACGGCGAGGCAGTGGAGACCGCCCAGCTCTACCCGGCCGAGACACGCGCGACTGTCACCCTGGGACCCGTCTCGCTGTGGGTCCATCGTAGCGGGGAGCGGTTGGCGATTCGGGTACGCGATACCGACGCCGAGATTCGTAAGAATTTCACGGGCCTCGACTGGTTTCCCGTGAACGAGGCCTACCGAGTGCGCGGCAAGTTCACACCGCACGCCGAACCGGTGACCGTCAAGACGCTGAACATCCTGGGCGACATCGAGACCTATACGAGCACGGGCTACGTGACGTTGACGGTGGCGGGACAGGAAATGCGGATGCTACCGGTCAAGTCAGGACGACGGCTGTGGTTCATCATGCGGGACGGGACGAGCGGAGAGGACACCTATTCGGCGGCCCGGTTCCTGTACGCGGACGCGCCGGATGCCGAGGGCTGGACGATCGTCGACTTCAACCGGGCCTACAACCCGCCCTGCGCTTTCAACCCGCACACGACCTGCCCGTTGCCGCCTCCGGATAACCGGCTCGACGTCCGGATAGAGGCGGGCGAAAAGGCCTACCGCGGTCCCAGCGCCCATCAGTAAGTGTGAGCGGCGACCACCGCGCGGCTAGGCGAATCCCACCAGTTCGGCGGCAATGATCGTCGAGCACTCAGGGCAGGAGATCACGTGCCCCCGGCGGGGCAACGTCGAGGTAAAGTTGACCCTCGTACGCAGCAGCTGCGCCACCCGTAGCGCCTCCAATTCCGCCGCACAGTGCGGGCAGCGGGCCGGGTACTCCAGGGTGTACTCCGCCTCCGATTGGCGGGACGGGTCGTCGGACGCTTCGTTCTCCACCACGTTCGCTTCCTCCAGGGCGCGCGGACCCACATCGGCGCCCATTGACCTAACACCGGTGTTTTCGGTCGGAACAAGGCAGAGCTACACTGCGCGGCGTCTCTCCAACCTCAACGGACCCGCGCATAAAGGTCGAGCAGACTTCCCGCCCGACCGGTTTCGAGCACGGCGCGAAACAGGCCGGTGAGCGCGGCGGACCGGTCGGAGCGGCCCATCACTGGGGTCTCCCAGCGAACAACATCGAAACCCGCGGCCTCGGCTACGAGGCGCAACGTCGCCGGTGTGAAGAACCAGAGATGGTGCAGCGCCGCGTAGTGGCGCCATCGCTTTGACTTCAGACCCAACCGGCTCTGCCAGCTTTTGAGCCAGGGGCTGACCCCCCCGACGTTCGGCACCCCGACGAGCAGGATGCCCCGCGGGGCGACCAACGCGTTGGCGCAACGCAGTTCGAGCAGCGGATCCCGGGTATGTTCCAGCACGTGGTTGAAGCGGACGACATCGAATCGTGCGCCACCGAAGTCGATCGCCGGGAGCTCACCTTCCCAGACACGCCCCCCAGTCGTGCGCGCCGCGTCGGTCACCACCATGTCGGTTCCATCCACCCGCCAGCCGGCTCCCGTGGCGAAACGCATGAACGCACCGGCGCCGCACCCCACATCCAGCACCTGGCGCCGGTCTGAGTCGAGATATTCCGCCAGCCGCGACAACTGATGCGCGTAGTGGCGCTGATGCCGAGCATCAGCGACCGACTCGTCAGGGCGATGATAGTCAGCGCCATAGACCGCGGTCGCCAGTTGCTCGAGCACCGGCCTCGGGCTGTGGAATTGCAATCCGCACCGTCGGCAGCGGGCCAGGGACAGCCCTTGGAAATCGGTAGCCAACGGTGCTGGTGGTTGGCGGCACAAGGGACAGACGACCGGCTCGCGATCCGGCAACGCGGCCGCGACTTCGGCGCGAGTACGGCCGAAGAGCGATCGCGAGGGCACGGTCCCTGGCGCGCCGGTCACGACGCGGCCTGCGTGGTAGTCACGCGTCTATGATGCCGGAGCCCCACCCTCCAAATCCACCGGCACCGCCTGCTGGTGGACCGATTGGGGTTGCGGACCACCGCAACCGGAAACTACGATCTACCCTGTGGCTACACGGTTGACACCTGCCGATGTCGAGCGGATCGCGGCGCTGGCGCACCTGGAGTTGACGGCGTCGGAAACCGAACGGTTCACGCGACAGCTTGGCGACATCCTCACCTACTTTGACCAGCTCCAGCACATCGACACCACGGGTGTGCCGGCTACCACCAACCCCGTGACGTCTGCGCCGGTCATGCGAGAGGACACCCTGACGCCGTCTCTGCCTCGAGACGAAGCACTGGCCAACGCGCCGGACCCGGGCGGTCACGGACTCTTCCGCGTGCCCAGGGTCATCGGGTGATGCCGGCCCCCGACGTGCAGACCACGGCCGACATCCGAGCGGCCATGGCCGACGGCGTGACGGCGGTCGAGATCTGCTCGACCTATCTGGACCGGATCGCCGCCGAGAACGACGCGATTCACGCGTTCACTCATGTGGCCGGGGAGCAAGCCCTCGAAGATGCCGCGGCGGTAGACGCCAGCGGGCAAGGCGGGGACGCCACGTACCCGCTGGCCGGAGTGCCGATCGCCATCAAGGACAACATTTCCACGCGAGGGATGCCGACCACGGCGTCCTCGCGTATCCTGGCCGGATTCGTCCCACCCTACGACGCCACGGTGATCGAGCGCTTGCGGGCGGCCGGCGCCGTCATTATCGGGAAGACCAACTGCGACGAGTTCGCCATGGGCTCCACCACGGAACATTCCGTGTCAGGCCCGACGCGCAATCCGTGGGATCTGGCCCGCGTCCCGGGCGGGTCGAGTGGAGGCTCGGCCGCGGCGGTGGCCGCGCGTCTCTCACCCATCGCACTGGGATCCGATACGGGCGGATCGATCAGACAGCCGGCCGCCTTCTGCGGAATCGTGGGACTGAAACCGACCTACGGACGAGTCTCACGGTACGGCCTGCTGGCATTCGCATCATCGCTCGACCAGATCGGGCCCTTCGCGTTGACGGTGGCAGACGCGGCCGTGTTGCTGGCGGCCATTGCCGGACCGGACCCTGCGGACGCGACCTCATCCGCCGAAAATGTGCCACCGTTCACCGCGAGTCTGGGCGAACCAGTGGCACACCCAACTATCGGGGTCCCGTGGAAACTGCTAGAGGACGATGTAGACGCAGACGTCAGCACGGCCTTCACCACGGCCATCGATGTCCTGCGCAGCCAGGGCGCGACGATCGTGGACGTCCCGCTCCCGCATGCTGTCTACGCGGTCCCGACCTACTACGTCGTCGCGCCGGCCGAGGCCAGCTCAAACCTTGCCCGCTACGACGGGGTCCGCTTCGGGTTTCGCGCGCCCGCTGGGGCCGACCGGGCCGACCTGGACACGATGTACAACCGCACGCGGGACACCGGCTTCGGAGATGAGGTCAAGCGGCGCATCATGCTCGGCACGTACGCGTTGAGCGCCGGTTACTACGACGCGTACTATGTGAAAGCCCAGCAGGTACGGACCCTCATTCGCCGGGACTATGACACCGCGTTCGAACGTGTCGATGCGGTCGCCATGCCGACCACGCCGACGGTGGCGTTTTGCCTGGGCGAACACTCGGCCGACCCGCTACGCATGTATGCGGGAGATGTCTTCACGGCAAGTGCCAACCTGACCGGGCTGCCGGCGCTGAGCGTGCCGGGTGGACGTGACCCGTCCGGACTCCCCGTCGGACTCCAGCTCGTGGGCCGGGCATTCGACGAGGCGACGCTGCTTCGGCTCGCGGCCAACTACGAGCGAGACGCCCCGTGCTGGCGGAAGTCCCCCCCGACAGCCGCCCTCGCGCCCAGCATCCCAGCCCCACCCCCCTAGCTCGGGCTTTTGGCAGGTCGCTCAAAACGCTGACGGTGGTTTCCGGGCGAGGCGTTCGTCTCCCGAGGAAACGTTCATAGCCGGTGCCAAATTTGCTACCACGCGGCTTCACGTCCACGTATGGCAAGGACCGGCCAAGCGCGCGACCTCTGCAGACGGGGCTTCGCCCCGAACCCCACGCGACCGCTACGCGGGGACCCCGAGAGCCCCACTTCGCGACCGCGAGGCGCGCAGGTGCGCGCCTGGACTCACCGAGGAGGAAGCGACGCCGAAGGCGGACGCTTCTCTGCCTCGCACGCCCCGGGGGTTTTCTGACGAGGCGTCTGTCTGGCTAGGCGCGAGGAGGGAGCATGCAGGCGGCATGTGACCGACGAAGTAACACCGCCAGACTGGCGCCTCGTCGGAAACCTAGCGGGCTGGTACGCGGTCGCGTGCGGGCGCGGGCCGGATCAGCCTGACCACCGCCCACACCGCAAGCACCATCAGGGCCAGCGGCACCAACGGCAATGCGACAAGGACGAAGATGACGCCCAGCCCGGCGACGGCCACCATCGGCAGCACGACCAGCCCGGCGAGCAGCCCGAAGAGGGCCTTGAAGAGAACCACTGGTAGAAAGACGAGCCAGACAAGCAGTCGGAGGGGCAGAAGAACCAGGCCCAGGACGAGCTTCATCAGCAACAGCAGGACGCCGAACGCCAGAAAACCCACCGCCGCCAGGGCGCCCAGCGCGATCAACGCGGCTATTTCGCTCATGATCCTCAGCCTCGTCACGACGGCGGATGAACGCCTACGGTCGCGGGGCTTCCACGAGCCCGCGCGTCATCCGACGCATCGTTATGAGACCTGACGACCTGGCTGTTCCAAAAGTTCCGGAGTCTGGAGCTGGTCGGCAGGACCACGGGGGACGTGTGGGGTGAGAAAACGGGCGCCGGACCCGACGCGGTCATCGAGGCTGCGCACCACCAGGCTCGATTTCCCGATCGCTCGATGCTTGGTGAACCCGACGATCACACAGAACCCGAGGAAGACCACGACCAGAAACACGGAGGAAATACCGAGCCTCTGGATCAGGCCGATCACCAGCGACTGAATCTCTGCCGGGGTCACGCCTCGGTCTCCGGTGCCTTCTGCGACGGGACATCGTATTCGATCAAGCCTTTCTCAACTTCTTCCATCGCGATCCGCTCCAACCGCATGGTCGCGGGAGGGCGCTCGCCGGTGTTCGGATCCGGCCGCAGCTGCTCGAGGCGAGGCAGCGCGCCGCGACGGAGCTGTTTGGCTCGCTGCGCCGCGACATCGACAAAGAGGAAGCGGTTGGTGATCGGTGGCGCCGGCTCCGCCGGGGTCCGTGGCATCGCCACGGGCAGCGTCGGAGCGGCGGGAGCCGCGTCGGGGTCGGCAAGGGCGTCAAAATCGTCGGTCATAACCATTGATCGTACCCCAAAAACCGCACGCAGTCGAGACCCACAGTCGCGCCAACACCGGTATCACGCAATCTGGTCGCCTGTGAGCACCCTGACTGGCGTAGTTGACCCCGCCGGGCTGGGCGACTCGGCCAACTGCGGTGCACGTGGTCTCGGCGCAGCGACATACCACTCGCCGGCCAACAAGTAGTGGGTCGGGCAGCCACGGGAGTACATCGTCACGCCGCCATGTGCATCCCTGACCGGGACGAGGGCCCTCGCGTCGATGGCGCCCATATGCTGATGATGGTGGATGCTCGACGTCTCTTGACTCATACGCGGCCTCCGTGTGTTTGCCTACATGAGATATTCGAGGCCCCGCGCGACCGAGATGCGACCGCGCGGGGCGACTCTTCGACCGCCTATGCGGCCTTGACGGTGATGCGCTGTGGCTTCGCATCCTCTTTTTGCGGCAAGGTGACCCGCACGGTCCCATCCTTGTGCTCCGCGGTTACGCTATCGCCGTCAACCGTGTTCGGCACGCTGAACGACCGGCGGAAGCTGCCGTAGGCACGCTCCGTTCGATAGACGCGACCCTTGTCACCGGCGCTCTCGAACTTGCGTTCGCCGGCGATGGTCAACATCCCGTCCTCGAGTGTCACGCTCACGTCCTTCGGGTCAACGCCTGAGAGATCGGCGCTGACCACCAACGCGTGGTCCTCAGTCTCATAGACGTCTACCGCCGGCGTCCAACTCGACTCGGTGCCGCCGTCCTCCGTGACGGACCCGACGGGACGAAACGCCCGGCCAACCGGTGTACGAAAGACCGAAAGCTCACGAAACGGATTCCACTGAACGTATGACATGTAGTCCTCCTGCGAAAGAAACGATCATCTTCGGTTCAAGGCGGAGACCCGCCGATTCCAAACGCTGAAGGAATGATAGCTTCATAGTGAGTGCATGTCAATAAGTAAATATGATTAATACACGCTCATATAGATGAGCACCTGTTCGACAGCGAATCGCACGCATGTCGTCTGGGAAATTTGGAGGATACCGAGGCGCAGGGGACACCGTGCCGGTCCGACGCTTCCTATCGCCTGCGGGTCCGTGGTCCGCTAGTCGCGACTGGTGAGCGGCGCCGAAGGCTGATGTTGTCGCCTACCCGCGCCGGTGTGCGATCATGACAATGACGCGCGGCCGACACGCCGCCTCCAGAGCAAGGGGCCCGAGTAGTAGAAGGACCCGATCAGGAACAACGTGACCATTCTGACCACCGATCCATCCCGTCCGGCTACGTTGGTCGTCGCTTACATACTCCCGGTATGTGCACTCCTCACGCCTTGCCCGACGGGCGCCTCGACGTCCAGAATGATCAACGTATTCCTGATCGGGTCCTCACTGTGAAACTACTGTTCATCGGTGACATCGTCGGCAAACCGGGCCGGGCGCTGATCCGGGCCGGCGTCTCGAGGCTCGTCGAGAGGCATGGCATCGACCTCGTCGTGGCGAACGTCGAGAACGCGGCTGGCGGCAACGGCATTACCCGTAACATCGGCGACGCCATTCGCGATCACGGTGTGGATGTGATGACGACGGGCAATCACGTATGGGACAAACGGGAAGCCCTCGAGTACATCGAGCTCGAGCCCCGCCTGATCAGACCTGCCAATTTCCCAACCGGCGCGCCCGGCTCTGGACATATCGTGGTCAAGACCCGCGCCGGCGACTCAGTGGGGGTCATCAACGCCATGGGCCGCGTGTTCATGGCCCCGCTCGACAACCCGTTCGTCGTGATCCGTGAGGAGATCGCCGCCGTACGAGAGCAGGCGTCCATCATCTTGGTCGACTTCCACGCTGAGGCAACCTCGGAGAAGATTGCGATGGGGTGGCACCTCGACGGTCAGGTGACAGCCGTGGTGGGCACCCACACCCACGTGCAGTCGGCAGACAACCGGGTGCTGCCCGGCGGCACCGCCTATATCACCGACGTCGGCATGACGGGACCGCATGACTCGGTCATCGGTGTCGACAAGCGTGTGGTGCTCAACCGATTTCTGACCAGCATGCCCGGCCGCTTCGACACCGCGACCGGAGACCCACGGCTGCACGGCGTGATCGTGACCGCGGACGCCGCGACCGGCCGCGCCACCGGCATCGAGCGCCTCAACCTGACCCCCTCGGACCTCGAGGCGACGCCACCCGCCGGGCCAGCAGGATGAACAGTCCACCGCGGCTCCCGTTCGGCGCCCCCTCGCAACGCAGCGCGCCGACCCGCGACGTGCTGACGGTCACCGCGCTCACGACCCAGATCCGCTCGGTCCTGGAATCGACCTATGCCGAAGTCTGGGTGGAGGGCGAACTCACCAACACCCGCCTCTGGAAAACCGGCCACCTCTACTTCACGTTGCGGGACGAACAGGCGCAGCTCAAAGCCGTAATGTTCCGTTCGGCCGTCCGATACCTGCGCTTCAAGCCAGAGGACGGACTCAGAGTGATTGCTCGCGGCCGGGTGACGGTATACGAGCCGAAGGGCGAATACCAGATCGTGTGCGAGCATCTCCAGCCGCAGGGCGTCGGGGCGCTCCAGGTCGCGTTTGACCAGCTGAAGCGCACGCTCGACGCCGACGGCCTTTTCGCCCCGGAGAGGAAGCGGCCGTTGCCACTCCTGCCCCGGCAGATCGGCGTGGTCACGTCGCTGGATGGCGCCGCGCTACGCGACATCCTCAACGTGCTGATCCGGCGGCATCCGACCGTGCACGTCCTCATTCGCGCGGCCCGGGTGCAAGGCGACGGGGCCGCCGAGCAGGTCGCGCACGCCGTCACCCTGCTCTCGCGCACACCCGGTGTGGACGTGATCATCGTGGGACGCGGAGGGGGGTCACTCGAAGACCTTTGGGCCTTCAACGAAGAACCGGTGGCGCGCGCAATCGCGGACGCCACAGTTCCGATCATCTCGGCGGTGGGTCACGAGACCGACGTGACGCTGAGCGACCTGGTCGCCGATGTCCGAGCCCCGACCCCCTCGGCCGCGGCGGAGATCGTCGTGGCCGGCCGGGATGAACTCCAGAATCGCGTCGCCCAGCTCACCCGCGCGTTGGGCATCTGCGCGGCGGACGGCATCGGTCGACGACGAACGCGACTGCTCGAGCTGGACCGGCGCCCGGGCATCGCGGCCTGGCCGGCCCGACTCGCCGGACGCGGTCGGCACACGGCTGAGTTGACGTACGCGCTCGTCGGCACCGGCCGCGCCCTGCTGACCAGTCGTCAGCGTCGTCTCCACGCGGCGCGCGCGCGTTTGGACGCCCATGAACCAGGCCGGCGACTCGAATCGACCAGGACGCGACTGGCGACCGCGCGTGAGCGACTGCGTGCGGCCATCGCGCAGCGGCGTCAGCACCTGGCGAGTCGAGTCGGCGACGTCACGGGCCGTCTCGACGCGCTCAGTCCACTAGGGGTGCTCTCGCGAGGGTACGCTCTGTGCTGGAACGAGGAGCGGACCGCGATTCTGCGAGATGCCAACCGCGTGTCGATCGGCGACGGCGTGGCCATCAGACTCCGACGCGGCGAGCTGACGTGCACGGTGACGGCAAAGAACGAATGATGGCGATGGAACAGAACACCACAGACTTTGAATCGGCGATCGGCGAATTGGAATCGATCGTCAAGACGCTCGAGGGTGGCGACCTCTCTTTGGAGCGGTCACTCGAACTCTACGAACGGGGCGTCCAGCTTTCCCGGTTCTGCCACACGCGGCTCGAAGACGCGGAACGGCGTATCGAGGTGCTGAACGACCGGGGCGAACGGGCTCCAGCACCGGACCCGTTGACGCGTTCGGTCGAGGATGGCAACGACGAGTGACCGACGGCCAGGAGTTCGAGCGCTACCTGCGCGTTCGGCGAACCGAGATCGAGACCGCGCTCGACGCGGGGTTGCCCACGCCCCCCGCGTGCCCGGCCCTCATCGCCGACGCCATGCGGTACAGCTTGCTGGCTGGCGGCAAGCGCCTGCGCCCCATCTTGACGCTGGCCTCGGCCGAGGCCGTGGCCGTTCGGGATGACCCTGGTCGTGACCCCACCCACTCGCTCTCTGCGATGCCGGCCGCATGCGCCGTGGAACTGATCCACACCTATTCGCTCATCCACGACGATTTGCCGGCGATGGACGACGACGATGTGCGCCGCGGGCGGCCCACCGCGCATGTCGTGTACGGGGACGCGGTGGCGATACTGGCCGGCGATGCATTACTCACCCATGCCTTCGAGGTGCTGGCGCATCCCGAGGCTGACGAAACACCAGCGCGTCTGGCCCGACGGCTCCACGCCATGGCTCGACTGGCCGGGGCGGCCGGCGCCGCCGGCATGGTCGGCGGACAGGTGCTCGATGTCGAGGCTACCGGCAACCTGACGACCGTGGGCGACGGGCGGGCTGCGCCTGAAACGGGCCACGAGGTCCTCCGCGAAATCCATGAGCGCAAGACCGGCGCGTTGATCGGCGCCGCGGCGGCCATAGGGGCGATCCTAGCGGGCGGTGACCATCCCACCGTCGCCGCCATCGACGCCTACTCCACTCATCTCGGATTGGCATTCCAGATTGTCGATGACATTCTGGACGTCGAGGGCAGTGTGGCCGACCTTGGCAAGACCACCGGCAAAGATGCCGCGGCCGGTAAGCCGACCTATCCCGCAGTACATGGTGTCGCGCGTTCACGCGCGCTCGCCGCCAACGCGGCGGCGGCGGCCAGGGACGTACTCGCCGAAGCCAACCTGGGTGGCCGACTGGGCGAGATCGCCGACTGGGTGGTATCCCGACGCCAATGAACACGAACCGACGCCACCACCACCCGACACATTGACGATGCGATCGGCGACCGTGGGTTCCCGACCTTCCCTCCCTCGTGTCCGACTCGACACCTTGCTCCTGGAGCGCGGGCTCGTTGACTCGCGGACTCGCGGCCGCGCGCTGATCATGGCCGGACAGGTGCGGGTGGACGGCCACCCCGCAACGAAAGCGGGCACGCTCGTCCACGCTGACGCCGAACTCACCCTCGTCACGCCGGACCATCCCTACGTGGGGCGCGGCGGCCTGAAGCTGGCTGACGCCCTGGACCGGTTCCAGATCGATGCGACCGGCGCCGTGGCGCTGGACGTGGGCGCGTCAACCGGTGGATTTACGGATGTGTTGCTACGATGCGGGGCGACAACGGTCGTGGCCCTCGACGTTGGCCACGGCCAGCTCGACTGGCGTCTGCGCCGCGACGAGCGCGTGGTCGTCCTTGAGCGCACGCATATCGCCACCGTACCGCCAGAAGCCTGGCCGACGGAATATCGAACGTTCGACATCATTACGGTCGACGTGTCCTTTATCTCCGTCCGGTACTTCGTCGACCGGCTCGCCCAGTTGCTTCGGCCCAACGGGGACCTGGTGGTGCTGATCAAACCGCAGTTCGAGGTCGGCCGCGCTGACGTCGGCCGCGGCGGCGTCGTGAAAGACCCACGCATGCATGAACGAACCGTGGAGGATGTGGCGGCGGCAGCCGCTGCGGTAGGATTGACCCGAGTCGCCATGGCGCCCTCGCCAATCACGGGCGCCGAGGGCAATCGAGAATTTTTCCTGCACCTCCGACACGCCGCTGCATCCTGATGTGTGCCGACGCACCCATGCCACCGTCTCCGGCGACGCTCGCCCCGATCAGACGCGTTGGTATCGTGGCGCGCGCGCGCCTGCGCGAAGCGGCCCCGGTGGTGCGGAACGTGGTGGACTGGCTGACCCAGCGAGGGCTGTCGCCGACCGTCGAACGAGCCACCGCGGAGCTCGCCGGACTCACATCCACACCCACCGCCGACGCGGCCATGTTGCCAGAGGCGTCGGACCTGATCCTGGTGCTCGGGGGCGACGGCACGCTGCTTGGGATGGCGCGACGAATCGCCGCGACCGACGCGGACCCCCCGATTCTGGCGGTCAACTTCGGCAGCCTCGGTTTCCTGACCGAAATCACCTTGCCCGAGCTGTTCGACGCACTCGCCTCGGTCGTCGAAGGGACCGCCGGTATCGACGAGCGCAGTATGCTGCGATCCCGTACCGTCCGTGGAACGACCACCCTCGACGAGCAGCTCGTGCTGAACGACGTGGTCATCACCAAGAGCGCGCTCTCCGGCATCCTGGATCTGTCTGTCTCCGTGGGAGACCAATTCGTCGCTCGGTTCCGGGCGGACGGTTTGATTGTCGCCACCCCGACCGGGTCGACCGCGTATAACCTCTCCGCGGGGGGACCAATCGTGCACCCCCTCGTGAACGCGGTCGTGCTCACGCCGATCGCCCCGCACGCGTTGACCAACCGACCGATCGTGCTCCCCGATAGCAGCGCCATTCACATCCAACCGGATCTGGCCGCCCGACCAACCGATGCGTTCGCCAGCTTCGACGGTCAGACCGGATTCAAGCTGGAGCATGGCGATGAGGTCATCGTCGAGGCCGCCAGCCGCCCGTTGCGAGTGATTCGCGCCGCGTCGCGCCCGTACTTCGCGGTGCTACGCGAGAAGCTCCGCTGGGCGGAACGGTGAGACGGACGCTGCGGGCGGTCCGCGATGCCGGTAATACGGTTGTCGACGTCGGCGCGGACCCTACGGACATCGCCGCCGTCGTGTCTCGCGGACACACCGGGCCGACCACCATCGCCCAGCTCACGACGGGCAACAAGACAACAACGACATGACGACCATCGACCTGGACGGGCTCGCCCCCCTGCCTCCCCGTATCGCCCGACTCGGCGAGCTGGCGCTCGACCTGTGGTGGACCTGGAACCAGAACGCCCGCAACGTGTTCAGGAGGCTTGACTTAACCCTGTGGCGCACGACGGACCACAATCCGGTGCGGATGCTCCGTTTGTTGCCGGCCACTCGTCTCTCCGACGCCGCGCGAGACCCGGTTTTTCTCGATCTGTATGACCGTACCCTGACGGAGCTCGACCCCACTCGGCGCGCGTCCGGCAGTTGGTGGAGCGAGCGAATGCCGGCGCTGCCGGGCCGATCGGTGGCCTACTTCTCGGCCGAATTCGCCCTCCACCAGTCGCTCCCCATTTACGCCGGTGGTCTCGGTGTGCTGGCGGGAGACATCTGCAAAGAGGCCGGAGATCTGGGACTGCCCCTCCTCGGGGTCGGGTTCATGTACCCGCAGGGCTACTTCCACCAACGGGTCGCGGCGGATGGGCGACAGCAGGAAACATACGAAAAACTGACCTGGGCCAATGTGCCCGTCACCCCCGCAATCACCCCAGGGGGACGACCGTGTGTGGTCACCGTGCCCTTGGGGCGCCGTACGGTGAAGGTCTCCGTGTGGCGAGTCCGGCTCGGCCGCACCAAGCTCTACCTCCTCGACACGGGCCTCGACGAGAACGCCCCATGGGATCGAGAGCTGTCGGCCCGTCTCTACGGCGGCGACACCGAGACTCGCGTGCAGCAGGAGATCATCCTCGGCGTCGGCGGTGTGCGCGCACTCCGCGCCATGGGCTCTGACCCGATGGTCTGGCATCTCAATGAGGGCCACGCGGCATTCGTCGTGCTCCAGCGGATGCGGGAGATGATCGACCGCGGCGACAGCTTCGATGCGGCCCTGGCGGAGGTGCGTCGAACCACGGTCTTCACCACCCATACGCCGGTACCGGCCGGTCACGACACCTTCCCGTTCCAGCTCGTGGAGTCGCACCTGGCCGGCTGCTGGGGCACGCTGGCACCCCATCGGGACGCATTCCTGGAACTGGGCCACTATGACAACGGTGGGGGGCCGCAATTCAATATGACGGCGCTGGCGCTCCGCACGGCGGGACAGGTCAACGCTGTCAGCGAGCTCCACGCCGACGTCACGCGAAAAATGTGGGCGCCGATCTGGCCGGAGGAGTCCGGCGCTGAGCATCGGGTTCGGGCCATTACCAATGGCGTCCACGTCGGCACGTGGGTCGCACACCGCCTCGCGCTGCTGTTCGACCGCTATCTCGGTCCACACTGGCGGGACCAGCGGGACGACGCCATCTGGGACCGCGTCCTCGACATTCCTGACGCGGAACTGTGGCAGGTGCGGCAGGAGCTGCGACGGTATCTCTTCGACTTCATTCGTGAACGCGGCCGCCAACGGTGGACAGAGGGTGGGGTCGACGCCGCACGCGTGCTGGCGGCGGGGACCCTGCTGGACCCCAATGCGCTCACGATCGGGTTCGCCAGGCGATTCACCGGATACAAGCGCCCGGAGCTCATTTTCAGCAACCCCGAGCGACTCGGCCGGATTCTCGACGCCGCAAAGCGGCCGGTCCAGCTCGTCTTCGCGGGCAAGGCCCACCCTGCCGACGACCCGGGCAAACACCACCTCCAGCGTGTGTATCAGCGGGCGCTCGACTCCGGCTTCGGCGGTCGGGTCGCGTTTATCGACGACTACGACCTACACGTCGCCCACTTCCTCGTGCAGGGCTGCGACGTGTGGCTCAACAATCCGCGGAAGCCGCTGGAGGCCAGCGGCACCAGTGGCATGAAGGCGGCGCTCAACGGCGTCCCGCATCTGAGTATTGGTGACGGCTGGTGGGCTGAGGGCTATGCGGGCGACAACGGCTGGCTGATCGACGGGGGCACACATCCAGATGACGCGGCGACCGACACCGCCGACGCCGAGGCCTTGTACACGCTCCTCGAACGCGATGTTGTCCCCGCATTCTACGACCGGGACAGCGACGACGTCCCGAAACGATGGCTGGCCCTGGTGCGCCAGGCGATTCGTACGGTCGCCCCGCGCTTCACGGCCCGGCGCATGGTGAAGGAATACGTGGAGCAGATGTACGCCCCCGCCATCCGTGGGACCGAGCCCTGACAAAGCAGAACAGCACCGGGCGCGCGACAATGCGCGCCCCGCGGCTACGGAGTGGGGCACTCGGGGTCCCCACGGAGTAGCCGCGTGGGGTTCGGGGCGCAGCCCCGTCTAGGCTAGTCCCCTGTAACCGGGCGCCTCGTCGGAAAACCTGTAGTTACCTGGAAATCGGCGGGTGGTAGATGATCTGAATGACATTGTCATCGGGATCGAACAGGTAGAGCGACCGGGCACCGTCTCGATGGGTGCGTGGTGGCGCTTTCAGCCGCACCCCATGCCGATCGAGATACGCCGCCCAGCGGTCGACGTCAGCCGGCTCTCGCACCAGCAGACCCAGATGGTCGAGCGGTCCATCCGCCGTGGGCCGGTCGGGATCGGCCCGATGCAGCGCCAGGTTGTCGCTACCCGACGTGAGGTAAACGTTGTCGGCGTCGGGTTTCCACTCGACCTCGAAACCGAGCCGATCGACGTAGAACCGTGTCATCTCCTCGAACGCCCTGGTGAACAATGCCAGATGACGCAGCCCCATGTGCGTCGGTCGCTCGGTCATGAATCCAGTCTAGTTGGTTTCCGAGCGAGGCGTCCGCCTGGCGGCGTTACGGCCTCGGTCACCCTCGCCCGGCCGGGCGGGGGCGACCGAGGAAGCTACGCCGTCCAGACGGGCACCTCGGCAGGAAACCACCGTCAACGTTCTTCACCAGCCTGGTAGTCTCCTACCGGTGATTCGCTGCATGCGGGGCACCCTGCTAAGATCGGCACCATGGCTCCACGGTCGGCGGCCCAGCCGCGATGTGCGCTCTGCGGCGCGAAGGACGTCTCTGAACCGGGCGGCGACGCGAAGTACTGCCCGGCGTGCTGGGACAAAAAGATCGCGGTGGAGGACGTCGTCGCCAGGGAATTCGCGCTCAAACGCTACATCCGGGCCCACAGCGCCGAGAAGTACCTCGTGTACCACTCCACGCTCAAACGCCCCTGCGGCCAGGTCATCGTCGTCGACGATGGGTACGATCTCTTTCTGACGCTCGTGCTCTACCCGAGTTTCGGTTGGGAAGAGCCGGCGTACCACCTCGAGGGCGACCCCGAGGGGCGCTCGTTCGCGGACATCCTCGTGGACGTCGTCGCGGCGGAGATCATCGAGCCGTGGGGCGGAGGCAAGTGGCACCTGGAGATTTTCCGAACCAGCCACGCCGAACCCGAAGACTGGAACGGCGAGATGTGATCCAGGCGATCTCCTTATTGAGGTTTTTGGCCGTGCGCCATATAATCCGCGTTCACAGTTTGGTCATGATGCAATCCGGAGGTCAGCAATGGGACGCCTGAATGTTGCGGCGCTAGTTGGTTTTCTTGTGGTCGGGGTGGCCGCGGTCGGATGCGGCGGCGGGGCTGAACCCGAAGAAGCGGCGCCCGTGGTCGAGATGTCGGCCCCGACGGTGCAGATACGTCCGATGCTCGAGAACGTCGACGCCGACTCCCGCCTCGTCGCGGTTCTGCGGGGCCCAGGCCAGATCGGCTATCTGGTGCCGCGCTCGAGGCGGCTGAGTGGTGAAATCGTCACCACCTTCCGCATCCAGAACGTCTCGACCAGCCCGCTGGCCGGGTTCAAAGTGAACGAGTTCTGGTACGACGACAACGGCGATACCCTGACCGGTGGGACGTATCGAATGAAACGCCCGCTGCTCAAGGACGAAGTCATCGAGGTGACCTTGCGCGTGCCGCGGAATTCGCGTGCGACCCGCAGCAACTACGAATTCAGTCATCAGGGCGGGGTCATCGAGGCCACCGAATTCGAAGAGATGCCCGAACCGACTGCCATCGTTGAGGATGGTGTGTTGACCGAGGTGGAACCGGAAGAAGAAGAAGTGCAATAGGCATCGTCCACTCGAGTTGCTCCGTGGCGCCCGCGAACCTGTGCCGTTCGCGGGCGCGGCGTACGTACGAGCCGGTATCCAGGCGAGTCTGGAGCGCCGGGAAAAGACTGCCAAGGACGCCGTACCGACCGTCTCCTGCGATCCTGCGTCATAACCAATAGCGGCCATGAAGGACCACGGATGGCCGCCACGGTTGCCACAGGGCCCGCTGCTATACTCGACCCCATGACCTTCGATTTGACCGCCGTACAACGGGCGCTTCGGGAGCATCGCCTCGACGGCTGGTTGTTGTACGACTTCCATGGATCCAACCCGATCGCGCGACGGATCGCCGGGTTGAACGACGGCGCCAAATTGACGACGCGACGGTGGTACTACCTCATTCCGGTGGAGGGTGTGCCGCGCGCCTTGGTGCACGCGATCGAACGAGACCGGCTCGAACACCTCCCGGGCGACACGGTTCGCTACGCGAGCCACGGCGAGCTCGACGCCGGTCTCCGCACGCTCATGGCCGGGTGCGGCACCGTCGCCATGGAGTATTCCCCCGGCTGCGCCATCCCGTACGTGTCGCGCGTGGACGCGGGTACGATCGACGCCGTGCGTGCGCTGGGGGTCGACGTTCGCTCGTCGGGAGACCTGGTGCAGCTGTTTGAAGCGGTCTGGGATGACGCGGCCCTCGCCTCACACAAGACGGCCTCTGCCGCGCTGCACGACATCAAGGACCGAGCCTTCGCGATGGTCACGGACCGCATGCGTAGCGGACACCCGGTGACGGAATTCGAGGTCCAGGGCGCCATGGCCGGCTGGTTCGATGACGCCGGACTCGTGAGTGACTCGCGTCCGGTGGTGGCGGCGCAGGAGAATGCGGGCGACCCGCACTATCTGCCGACAGCGCAACGGCACCGCGTCATCGCTGGCGAGGAGGTGCTGCTCCTCGACTTGTGGGGCAAGCTGAACGTCCCTGGCTCCGTCTATGCCGACATCACCTGGGTGGGATACACGGGACCAACGGTGCCCACGCGATACGCCGACGCGTTCTCGGTCATCCGAGATGGTCGCGATGCCGCCGTGACGTGTGTGCGCGAGGCCGCCGAGACAGGCCGTCCGCTACGTGGCTGGGAAGTCGACCGGGTGGCCCGCGACCACATCGACGGCGCGGGATACGGCGACCAGTTTCTTCACCGCACCGGGCACAGCCTGGGCGAGGAGGTGCACGGCAACGGCGTGCATCTGGACGACTTCGAGACCCATGACGACCGCCAGCTACTGCCAGGGACCGCGGTGACGGTCGAACCGGGAATCTATTTCGAGGACTTCGGTGTGCGCACCGAAATCAATCTGCATGTCAGTGAACATTCGGCGACCGTCACCGGTCCGCGGCAGACGGAAATCCGAACGTTGGTATAGGGTATTAGTTGTAGCGTATTGGTGTGGAGGCACAAGATGGCAACAGGTAGGCACACGCTCTTTTCGGGGGCCCTGATCGCCGTGACGTCGTTGGCGGTCGGTGCGGTGATCACCGCGAGGCTCGATCTCGTCTCGAGTTCCGCGGCGCAGACCGCCACCGCCCCAGGCACTGTCAATTCGTCGGCGCTGCCACCGATGAACAGCGAACCGATCACGGGTGAGTTGACCGCGACGACGTTTCGGGACATCGCCAGGGCCCAGAGCCCAATGGTCGTGAATATTCGTACGGAATCGCGGAGTCAGGGCAACGACCTCTTGCGACAGTTTCTGGGCGATCTGCCCCAACCCGGAGCCCCCTCCCCGGGACGGCCGTCACGACAACGTCCGACGGTGGCCGCCGGCACCGGATTCGTCATCGATAAGGCCGGATACATCGTAACCAACAATCATGTGGTCGAAGGCGCCACCAAGATCGAGGTGTCCTTCCTGGATGACGACGAGGCGTACGAGGCGCGCATCGTCGGGCGCGACCGGCTGACCGACAGCGCCCTGATCGAGCTGACCGAACGGCCGCCCTATCCACTGTCCGAGGCGAGCTTCGGTGACTCGGCGCAGATGGAAGCCGGCGACTGGGTGATGGCGATCGGCAATCCGTTCGGACTCGGCCACACGGTGACGGTCGGCGTGGTCAGCGCGGTCGGCCGACCGTTTGATCAAGTGCCGGGTCGGTCCCAGCAGGTCATTCAAACCGACGCAGCGATCAACCCTGGCAACTCAGGTGGTCCGCTGCTCAATCTGCGCGGTGAGGTCATCGGAATCAATACGGCGATTGTCAGCGACAGACCCAGCAACCTCGGCATCGGCTTCGCCATGCCGATCAACACGGTGCGCAGCCTGCTGCCGCAGCTGCGCACCGGCCGGGTCACGCGCGGCGTCATCGGCATCGAGATCCTCGCGGTCACCAGCGATGACTATCAGGACCACGGGTTGAGCGAGCGAATGGGGGCGATCATCTCGAGAATCACGCGAGGCGGCCCGGCGGACGATTCCACCCTCGAGCTAGGCGACGTCATCGTCAGCTTCGACGGCGAGCGTGTGGACGACATCGCGAGCCTGCAAGCGAAAGTGGTCGATAGCCGCCCTGGCACCGTGGTCGAGCTCGGCGTGTATCGGGACGGCGAGCCGACGAGCCTCCCGATTACCATCGGGGAACTGGACCTGGAAGACGAGGGTCGACCGGCCGCAGTAAGAGCCGAGGACCTGAACACGGGATTCGGCATGACCCTGGAAGACCTCGCGGCGGAATCGGCGCGCGAGCTACGACTGCCCAGGGGCACGATCGGCGCGGTGGTCACCAACGTTGAGCCAGGCGGAGCGGCCCAGACCGGTGGCATTCGGCCAGGCGACGTCATCACGGCCGTCAATCGATCCGGGGTGGGCACAGCGGCCGAGGCGATTCGCGAATTGAACCGGGTCGAGTCCGGACGCACGGCCTACCTCCTGGTGGTTCGGCCCGACGAAGAGCGATTCCTCAGGCTGCGCAAGGACTAGCAGCCCGTGACGCTCCGTGAGCTGATCGCGCATCGGATTCGCGCGCGCGGACCGCTGACGACGGCGGATTTCATGGAGCTGGCACTCTATCATTCCAGCCTCGGCTACTACTCCCGCGCGCCACGACGAACCGGGCGCGCGGGAGACTTTTTCACCAGCGTCGATGTCGGACCGCAGTTCGGGGCGCTGCTGGCGAGCCAGCTCGACGAGATGTATCGGCT
>Ga0310122_10000617_pt1 | contig 22546 bp, 18 predicted proteins | sample CB6_Bottom_1051__FD_203503 | JGI IMG/M metagenome (GOLD analysis project Ga0310122, IMG submission 203503) | Marine microbial communities from Western Arctic Ocean, Canada - CB6_Bottom_1051 | ecosystem: Environmental > Aquatic > Marine > Oceanic | place: Canada: Western Arctic Ocean | collected...
TCACCAAAGACAGGAAGACCACCTTCAGTGTAGGGATGCTCAACCTGCTGAATACGATCTCGTGGAGTCAGGATGTGAAGATCCCCGTTTTGGACCTGCAATCCCCCCGGCAGGACTCCCTCTTTGCCGTTGCGAGCGATCTGCGGATCACTAGAGTGCTGGACGAAGATGTCGTGGGGATCGAGGACATCCTGGAAAACGGCGACCTCGACGGCGACGGCGACACGGATTTCCAAGTGAAGCTCAGTGGCAAGGGCTTCAGCCGCTCCGTGCCGGCCATGCTGCGGATTGGCGCGGCCCATGAGCTCCAGCCGAAGCTGACGCTGATGGCCAACTACGATCAGGCTTTCAGTGAGGGCTTCGGTCTTACCACCACGCCCCGTCTCGCCGGCGGAGTGGAGTATCGGCTGGTCGAGTGGTTTCCCGTTCGCTTCGGCCTGTCAGTGGGCGGCAGAAGCAGAGGTTCGTCGGTGGGTTTCTCGCTGGGACCCCTCAGCGTCTTTCACATGGAGCTGACGCTCTTCGACACTGCTCTGGTGACGCGGGGTGGCTTTTTCCCCGGTGTGGCCAGGGGATCGGCGATATCGTTAATGTTGTTCCGGCTCAATCTGATCTGACCTCCGGGTATTGCGAAGCCGGTAGCAATCACGGGGGAAGTATGTACAGATCCGTCTGATGCCCTCGCGGTGTTCGGCCCCGCCTTATGGCCCCTTCAGATGTGTCCACCTGCAACAAGCTCTCGCCCGCAGGGTTTGTTGCAGGTGACGGCGGCAACGTAAATCCAGATCTGCGGCGCCCACCCGCTGCTGCACCCCACCTTCGGTGAAGACGACGCTGTCCGCTGTCTCCTCTCATCTCAATTGAACGGCACTACGCCATATTGGCATCGGAGAGCGCTTCGAGTGTCGTCCTGGCAGAGGCTACCCAGCGATCAGCTTCGACGTCTGATTCTTACAAGATCATATATGCTATATTTACAATGCGTTAGACAGATCATACGTCACGGGCACAGGTTTTGCTTCCATCATGCGACACAAAGCTGATAGGCCAATGAATCTGAAACGCTACGGCACGGAATCGAGGAAAATCTCATGACCATGGACAAGCTGACTCAGAAATCGCAGGAAGCCGTCCAGGAGGCGCACAGCATGGCTCTGCGTTCCGGGCACGGTGAAGCCGGTGTCGAGCATCTTCTGCTGGCGCTGTTGCAGCAGGAGGGAGGCGTCCTGCCGCGTATCCTGGGGCGGATGGGCGTCGATGTTGCGCAGGAGTTGAGCACCGGCCTGGAGACCGCCCTGGAAAAGCTGCCGAGGATCTCAGGCCCCGGCGCTGAAATCCACTTCTCCCGTCGACTGCAGGAGGTCCTGGCGCGCGCCGAGGAGGAGGCGCGGCAGCTGAAAGATGAGTACGTGTCGGTGGAGCATCTGGTCCTGGCCGCGATCGGTGACTCCGACCGCGCCCCTGGGGGGAGTCACGTGCTTGTTGCCCTTGGTATCACCAGAGACCGTTTTCTCGCGCCGCTGATGGCCGTGCGCGGCAATCAGCGGGTCACCAGCACCACCCCCGAAGTCGGCTACGAGGCGCTAGAGAAATACGGCGCCGATCTGGTGGCCCAGGCCAGGACGGGAAAGCTCGATCCGGTGATCGGACGAGACGCTGAGATCCTCCGGATTATCCGTATCCTCTCTCGCAAGACAAAGAACAACCCCGTACTTATGGGCGAGCCGGGCGTGGGCAAGACCGCGATCGTCGAGGGCCTGGCGCAGCGCATCGTGCGGGGGGATGTCCCCGAGTGGATGAAGGACCGCACGGTGTTTTCGCTGGACATGGGGGCCCTTATTTCCGGTGCCAAGTACCGGGGGGAGTTCGAGGAGCGGCTCAAGGCGGTGCTCAACGAGATTCAGCAAAGCGAGGGCCGCATCATTCTCTTTATCGACGAGCTCCACAACATCGTCGGCGCGGGCCGCACTGAAGGATCCACCGACGCTGGCAACCTGTTGAAGCCGATGCTGGCGCGGGGTGAGCTGCACTGCATCGGGGCCACGACGCTGGACGAGTACCGGCAGCACATCGAGAAGGACGCCGCCTTGGAGCGGCGCTTCCAGCCCGTCGTCGTCGACCCTCCCTCGGTCGAGGACACCATCTCCATCCTGCGCGGGCTGCGGGAGCGCTACGAGGTCCACCACGGTGTGCGGATACAGGACAACGCTCTGGTGGCGGCAGCCGTATTGTCCAATCGCTACATTTCGGACCGCTTCCTGCCGGACAAGGCGATCGATCTGGTCGACGAGGCCGGCGCCACCATACGCACCGAAATCGACTCCATGCCGGCCCAACTGGACGCCGTAACCAGAAGAGTGACGCAGCTCGAGATCGAAGCGGCGGCCCTAAAGAAGGAGCGCGACAAGGCCAGCAGGGAGCGGCTGGAGAGCCTGCGCAAGGAGCTGGCGGATCTGAAGTCCGAGGCGGATGCCATGCGGGCTCAGTGGGAGGGGGAAAAACAGATCATCAGTCAGGTGCGCGGTGTGCGGGAGCAGATCGAGCGGGCTCGCCGCGACATGGAGGATGCGGAGCGCAGGTCGGACCTTGAGCGAGCGGCACAGTTGAAATACGGGAGCCTGCCGCAGCTGGAGGCCCAGCTGCGGGCGCTGAGTCATTCGAGCGCGGTCCCTGATGCGGTCCCTGATGCGGTCCCTGATGCGGTCCCTGATGCGGTCCCTGATGCGGGCACCGACGAGGGTACGAATGCGGGCACCAACGCGGCGACTCGTCTGGTGCGCGAGGAGGTGACGGAGGAGGAGATTGCCGAGATCGTCTCCCAATGGACGGGGGTTCCAGTGACGCGGCTGGTCGAGGGAGAGCGGGAGAAGCTGCTGCACCTGGACGATATTCTGCATCAGCGGGTCGTGGGTCAGGACGAGGCGGTGCAGTTGGTGGCCGACGCCGTCATTCGCGCCAGAGCGGGTATCAAGGACCCGCGACGGCCGGTGGGCTCCTTCATCTTCCTGGGGCCCACAGGGGTGGGGAAGACCGAGTTGGCGCTCGCCCTGGCGGAGGCTTTGTTCGACTCGGAGGACAGCATCGTCCGCATCGACATGAGCGAATACATGGAGAAGCACGCGGTCTCCCGGCTTCTGGGTGCTCCCCCCGGGTACGTGGGCTATGAGGAGGGGGGGCAGCTCACCGAGGCGGTGCGTCGTAAGCCATTCTCGGTGGTGCTCTTCGACGAAATCGAGAAGGCCCATCCAGACGTCTTCAATGTCCTGCTGCAACTGCTGGACGACGGACGACTCACCGATGCGCAGGGTAGGACGGTGGATTTCAAGAATACGGTTGTCATCATGACCTCCAATGTCGGCTCCGACTTCCTGATGGAGGCGATGGCGGCAGGAGACCATCTGGACAGCATCGCCGAGATCTCCCCTCAGACGAAGGAGCGGGTCATGGGGGAGCTGCGCCTGCAGTTCCGGCCCGAGTTTCTCAACCGCGTCGACGACATCGTCCTGTTCAAGACGCTGACTCTGGATGAGGTGGGGGAAATCGTCGAGTTGATGACCGGCGAACTGGCGAATCGATTGGCGGATCGGCGCATTCGCCTGGAGGTGACGCGCTCGGCCCTGGGCCACATCGCCAGGGCAGGCTTCGACCCCCTGTACGGGGCCCGGCCCTTGAAGCGCTTTATCCAGCATGAGCTGGAGAGTCGCCTGGGTCGCGCTCTGATCGCCGGAGAAATTGTCGATGGGGCGCGGGTTACCGTGGACGTGGAGGGTGGACAACTCGTTGTTCGCCCGGAGAACCAGAGCGACCTGCTGGAGGAGAGGACGGAGACGGCGGCGTAGGATCGATCTGTCTAGGCGATCCGTCCGGCCGTTCCGTCCGGCCGTTCCGTCCCTCGGGGGAACTCAACGCCCGGACTGTCCGTCTTTACTTCTCGGCAGTAACCCATAGCCTGGGAGCAGTGACCTTAGCCTGGGAAGCGATGGAAAACGACTACACAACTGATCAGTGGAGGGCCAGAAGAGTATGAAGAGTTTGTCAACCGTCACAATGGTAGGTATATGCATCGCTCTGATAACGGCGACAGCCGCGCCAAGCCAGGGAGAAAGAACCGAGGAGGAGAGCCTGAGGCAGCTGCAGGCTTTCAGCGACGGATTCGCCGCCGTGGCCGCCAGAGTATCGCCCGGTGTCGTCTCCATCGTCACCGAGCAGACCGTTACCGCTCGGAGGTCCTTTAACGGCACGCCGTGGGAGTTCTTCGGCATGCCCGACAGCCCCCCCACCGAGCGACGCCGAGAGGGGCAGGGATCCGGAGTTATCGTCCCACACGAGGGTGGCATCTACATCCTTACCAATTATCACGTGGTGCGCCAAGCTACCGAGATTCGCGTGGAGCTAACCGACGAGCGCTACTTCGAGGCCGAGGTGGTGGGAGCCGACTCGCTGAGCGACCTGGCCGTGCTGAAAATCGAAGAGGATGAACTCCCCTCCGTGCCCTGGGGCCGATCGGAAGATCTGCGGGTCGGTGAGTGGGTGCTGGCGGTCGGCAATCCCTTCGGCCAGGAGCACAGCGTCACCGCCGGTATCGTCAGCGCCAAGGGCAGGGCGAGATTCGGGGTACAGGAGTACGGGTCGTTCATTCAGACGGACGCGGCTATCAATCCCGGCAACAGTGGCGGCGCGCTGGTGAACCTGCGCGGCGAGCTGGTGGGGATCAATACCGCCATCTTCTCGCGCAGCGGCGGGTACGAGGGGATCGGCTTCGCCATCCCCGTGGATCTGGCGCGCGACGTGCTTCGCCAACTGGTCGAATACGGCGAGGTAAGACGCGGCTGGTTGGGTGTAGGGATCAAGGATCTGGACGAGGTCACCGCGGAAGCGCTGGGTATGGAGAACACGCGGGGCGTATTCGTGCGGAGTGTGATCGAGGACGGCCCGGCCGAAAAAGCCGGGGTGGAACAGGGAGATGTGATCCTTGCGGTAAATGGAACCCCGACGCGATCGACAACGGATCTGAAGAGTCTCATCGGCGCCTCTCCACCCGGCACCAAGGTGAGGCTTCGATTGCGGCGCGACCAACGGGAGAAGGAGATCAGCCTCGAGCTCGGCCAGCTCACCGAGGAGATGCTGGCCAGCGCCCGACCATCGGACCCACATGAGGCGACTGGTGGCTCTCTGGGTTTGAGATTAGAGGAGCTGACGCCGGAGCTGGCCAGGCAACTGAAATATGACGAGGAGAGCGGTGTGGTCGTCGTCGCCGTGCAGCCGGGCAGCAGGGCTCAAAGAAGGGGATTCAAGCGTGGGCACCTGATCCTGGCAATCAACGGTGACACCGTGCAGTCAATCGACGATTTTGAGCGCATTGTGGAGGAGCTGGACTCGGGGACGGCGGTCAAGTTCCTGGTGCGCGGTCGCCGAGGGACGCGCTTTATCTTTCTGCGTCTTCCCTGAGCCGGCGAGCGGCGCCAAGTTAGCGCTCCCCGAAAAAAAGCCCATATTGATCAAGGGAATGCGCGTGCGAAAGAGATTTCGCCAGCTGTGACTACCAATGCCAGCCCCAAAGGCTCCGCCGCTCGAGTGACTGAAGATTCTTGTGACCGAATGAGTGAATGGTGAAGGCCCGCCCGATCTGGCATCCCGCCTCTCCGCGCTCCGCGTATTTCCGCCTGTCGGTGACGGTTTCCGCCGGCTCGAAAGATGGCCGCTTGCGCTGTGCCTGCAGCGGCGCTTTTCAGCTCGCCCTGGATGGCGTGCGACTGGACGGCGGACCTGCGGGACGCCAGACGGAAAGGTCAGTCTGGTGGACTTTCGGTCTCCCTCTGTCAGGGCGCGGTGGGGATCACGAGCTCACGGTTCTCGCCGTCGCTGACGATGCGGACGAACTGCCGTGGTTTCTGTGCGAGGGACAACTGGCGACTTCGCCGCTCCTCTCCGGAGCCTCCTGGCAGGTCATGGCCGGTCCCGCTCGGTCACATCCTTTCCAGGAACGGCACTCGGCGCTGGAGGATCCACGTTTCCGCGAGCAGTCACCGGCCGGCGGCGGCCGCTGGCAGACGGCAGCTGTGGTCGCGGTGGATGCGGCGCCGCTGACGTGCGAGTTGCGGGCGGCGCTCGAGTTCGAGGTGCGACCGGTTGGTCTGGCCGCCTACGGGGAAGTCAAAACCTCGGGTGCCATCCAGTTCTGGCGCAATCCGGCGCCCATGGACCGCTGCAAGTGGGTTCATCCCGACGGCCTCGTGGGTAAGGGCAAGGCCAGGGCGCTGGTGGGCACCCCGGATGCGGAACGCGGTGCCTATCTGGTGCTGGATTTCGGCCGCGTGGTCACCGGTCGGCCGCGGCTGCGGCTGCGGGCGGACGAGCCGGGTGGCGTCATCGACCTGGGTTATTCCCTGACCGAGGGTGAGATCCAGGAGAGGGGGCGTTACCTGTGCGACGCCGGACGGCAGGAATGGACTGCCATCTATCCCCAGGTATGCCGCTATGTGGCGTTGCGCTTAAGCCAGTTTCGGTCGCCAGTGGAGGTGGATGAAGTCTGTCTCGTGTCTCGTCAGGCGGAGGTCGACTGCCCGGCATCCTCGGCAATAGCAACGGGCTTCGATGGCGCGGTGTGGGATCTGGGAGCACCCAGTCTTGAGGCTGTCCGCCAGGAGATATACTGGACCCAACCGGGTACCGCATCCTACGACTGGCTCCACGCACTGCCCCTGTCCCTGAACGACTACTGTCACACCGGCGACACAACGACGGCGCGCGCTATGTTGGCCACCGCCGACATGGAGGAGGTGTCCAGCGAAGACTTTCCCCGTCTGCTGGCCTTTCCTTTGTTTGCGCAAGCCTACTATCTGTACTCTGGAGATCGCTCGACCGCCGTCGAGGCGTTGTCGCCGATGCGGCGCATCCTCGAAGGCGCAAGTCGCAGCCAACCCGGGTGTATCCGGCCCGGGGACGCGCTGAGATCAGGGCTGCCCGGCTGGTCGACCACCGCGTTCAACGCTCTGTGGTCGGGGGCCCTCCAGGCCGGCGCCTGGCTCTGCGCGCAGCTTGGGGACGCCGAAGGAGAGCGGCGCTGGCAGCGGGAGCGGCAGGAGGTGCGCCGCGCGCTTCAGGCCGCCTGGTCGGAGCCGGCGTATCTCTTCGCCGACGCGCCGGCAACCGACGGCGAAGAGCCCTCCTTCAGTCAGTGGGCGAACGCGCTGGCGCTTTTGTACGTAGAGCTGTCCGAGGAACAGCGAGCGGGCATCGCCACAGCCATGCACAAATCAGAGGTCAGAGCTCCCTCCTGTTTGCTGGAGTCCTTCTACGTCGCCGACGGGCTCTGGTGCGCCGGCGATTCAGGGCGCGCGGTCGAGCTCATGAGGCGGGACTGGGGGCATCTAGCAGAGCCTCCCGGCCAGACGTGGTGCGATCAGAGCGGGGGGATCGACGTCGCCGCGCCCGGCCCCGACTACTTTCTGGCCTCGCGCCTGCTCGGGGTGAGGCCGTTGGCGCCGGGCTACCGGCAGCTCGAGATTCGCCCACCTCAAGGTGCCGTAGAGCGCGCCTCGGGGCATCTGTGGACCGGACGTGGGGCGGTGCAGCTGGAGTGGTGGCAGTGGGAGGGGCTGACGACGCTGGAGGTAGACCTGAAGGAGACCAGAGAGACTCACATCGCCATGCCGCGTGGCCGCGCCAAGTTTCCCAGCGTCACTGTCAATGGCGAGACCGTGTGGCGCAATGAGAAGGTGCACCCCAACGCCACGGTTCGCGAGGTGGTCTCCGAGCCGGATCACATCGTCCTCATACTACGCGAAAGTGGCCATTTCCGGGTCGTCGTGACGAGGGTGTGAGGGAGGGAGTGGGTGAGTGGGTGAATGAGTGAGTGAAGAAGCAGAGCTTTTCCATATCGCCCGTGAGCCCGCCGAGACCCGGGCGGCGGACACCAACCCCCTGCTCGTCCTCATCCACGGATACGGCAGCAACGAAGAGGATTTGATGGGTCTGGCCCCCTATCTGGACAGGCGCTTCCAAATCGTCAGCGTGCGCGCCCCCCTGCAGCTGGGCCCTGGCCGGTACAGCTGGTTCTCTCTCGACGTCACCTCCACAGGTCTGACCGTCGATCACGAAGAAGCGATTTCGTCCCATCGCCGCCTGACGGCCCTCATCCCCCGGCTGCAGGAGCAGTACGGCACGGATCCCAGTGCCACCTTTCTGATGGGATTCAGCCAGGGGGCGACGATGGCGGTGGCGGCAGGACTGGTGGATACCCCCGCCGCAGGCGGATCCCCCGCTTCAGCCGGGGTGGTCTCCCTCAGCGGCGTCTGCGTGCCCGAGTTGATTCCGAAATCCGAAGAGGTCGAGGCGCTGAGGGGCAAGCCGTTCTTCATGACCCACGGCCGCGCTGATGGCGTCGTTCCTATCGAAGCGGGCCGGGCTTTTCACCGACGGCTGCAACCCCTTTCACTGGACCTGGTCTACCGGGAGTACGACATGGGGCACGAGATCAACCAGGAGTGTCTGGCCGATCTGGCAGCCTGGCTCCAGGGGAAGATCGAGAAGCGGCTGAGTGCGTGAGCCTGCCGGGACATCCTCTGCACCGACGGACTATACCCATCCTGCAGTTTCCCGGCGCGTGATTTCAGCCATGGCGTCCAGCCAGACCGGGTGCCCGTTGACGCAGGAGGCCAGGTGCAGCTCGCCGCCGCCGCCCTGGCGGAATTGCAGGGCTCCCTCGCGGCCGATCTCATCCAACGTCTCCAGGCAATCGGCGGTGAATCCCGGGCACGCGGCCACCAACCGGCGCACGCCGTCGCCGCCAAGTTCTCTGAGCACGTCGTCGGTGTAGGGCTGCAGCCACTCTTCCTTGCCAAAGCGGGACTGAAAGGTCTGGACCCAGTTGTCGTCGCCCAGGTCCAGCGCTGCCGCCAGGAGTCGAGCTGTGACCTGGCATTGCTCGGCGTACGGGTCGCCCTCGTCGATGTAGCGCTTGGGGATGCCGTGGAAGGTGAAGAGAAACAGATCGGGCGAGTCGGCCATGGCCTGGACTGTCTCTTCTACAACTGCTTTCAGACTGTCGATGTAGGCGGGGTGGTCGTAGTAGGGAGGCACGATGCGCAGGGTGGGCATGCGGCGGCGGCGGTCGAAGAAAAGGCTGCAGCGCCGACCAAAGGCGGCGCGGGTGAAGGCGTCGTACACCGACCCCGTGGTGGCACAGGAAAACTGGGGAAACATCGGAAACAGCAGGATCCGGTCGATGCCTTCCTTCTCCAACGTCGCCATCGCCACGTCGATGCTCGGATTGCCGTAACGCATCCCCAGAATGACTCGATAGCGATCTCCCAGCCGCTCCTGCAGCCCTTTTTCCTGGTTGCGCGAGTGAATGAGGAGGGGCGACCCCTCTGGCGTCCACACGCGCTGGTAGAGCCGAGCAGAGCGCTTGGGCCGTCTGGTGAGTACCATCAGGTAGAGGATGGGCAGCCATTTCAACGGGTTCAGGTCGATGACCCGCGGATCGGAGAGGAACTGCCTCAGATAGGTGCGCACGGCGGCGGCGGTCGGCGCCTCCGGGGTGCCCACCTGGGCCACGAGAACTCCCACCCGGTCAGCGGATCTCTTTGCCGTGTCGACCGTCGGTAGGGCTTTAGGCGTCAGCGTTGAGGGCGATCGGGAAGTCATAGAGATAGGTTAAGTTACATGATTTCCGCACGGAGGCCTGCGGCGACAGGTTTGATCCCCAACCAACGGTTGGTTACCTTGCTGCGGCTAGATGGCTATATACCAGACGGCTATATACCAGACAGCTAATATACCAGAAAGTGCCGGGACCGACCAGGGAAAAGCGCGGGAGGGACCCGTAGCTCCCCGAAGGCCGCCGCCGCGTTAGTCACGGCTCGGTCTCAGCACAAAACCAACCTGCCAGGGGTAAACCGCATGCGCACAATCTTCGTCGGCATCGAGTACGCGGGCAAGACCACTCTCATCCAACTTCTGACCGAGTATTACAGACGCCGCCAGCAGCGCGTTCACGGAGACGACCACTTCACCATCCCGGACTCCACGCTGAGTCCGGAATCGCGACAGCTCATGGTGGGCTTTCCCCGAGATGTGAAGGAGCGCATGCAGCGCATGCAGATCCACTACCACGTGGAGGTCATCAAGAACTACGCCAATACATTAATCAGCGGCTGGCACATGGAGGAGGCGGTGTACTCCGCCGCGTACGGAGACGATCCGGACAATCCCTACTACGCCAACTACGGCTACGGCCACCAGCGCCTGTACGAGACCATGGTTCTGGAACAGCGCCTGCCTGACATCGTCCTCATCCACCTGACCGCCAGTGACGAGGCGATACGAGAGCGCATGAGCGCTGAGCCCCACGAGTTCCAGATCATCAAGGAGAAGGACATCGCCCAACTCAAGGATCAGTTCTCCGAGGAGATCGACAAGTGTCTGTTCACCCACAAGGGGCGGAAGATCGACCTGGATACCACCGGCAAAACGCCGGCTGAATCGCTGGACGAGTTGCTGCTGCTGTCCGAGCCGCTGGTCACCGCCGGAGAAGTGGCCATGCGAGCTCTGCCGATTCCCGACGGCGAATACGCGGTCGTGTATGAAAACGGCGTTCGGAAGACAAGACCAGTGAGCTGATGCGCCGGCGGGTTGTCAACGCATTCCTGGGTATGGGATTCGTCAGCACGCTGGGCGGATTCGCCGGAGCGGCGTTGGCTTACTTGTGGCCAGGAGCCAGCGGTGCCTCCGGTTCGAATCTGCTCATGGGCAAGGACGGTCCTCTGTCCGCTGCCACACTCGCCCAGGACGAGGGCGTCGTCGGCAGGAGCAATCTCGGCAAGGTCCTCGTCATCCGCAGAGGGGAGCGCCTCGTAGGCTTACAGGCCACCTGCACCCATCTCGGCTGCATCGTGGCGTGGAATTCCGCCACGCAGCAGGTTGAGTGCCCCTGTCACGGTGCTCGCTATGACCTGCAGGGCCGGGTGTTGCGAGGGCCGGCGAGAGAGCCCCTGGCCCAGTTACAGGTGACCGCCGGCGACGAGGGGATTCGCGTCGGGCCCCTGGGCGGATGAAGTGGCATCCTATCACCGCAGTGCGGGAATGGCTTGAGGTCAGGTTTGAGCTCGAGCCGGTCTTCAGGCTGCTCAGGGAGAATCTGACCAAGCCCGTTCCCCCCCATGTGAACTGGCTGTTTACGCTAGGTTCGGTCCTGGCGGCGCTCCTCGCCGTGCAGCTGTTCACCGGTGTCCTGTTGATGATCTCGTACAAACCCAGCGGCCAGGAGGCGTTCCAGAGCGTTCAGCACATCACCTATGACGTCCCCCTGGGTTGGCTGATACGGTCAGCTCACAACTGGGGCTCGCACGTGATCGTCGTGCTGGCTCTGCTTCATCTGGCGCGGGTGGTGGTTTACGGCGGTTACAAGAAACCCCGCGAGCTCACCTGGGGTGTGGGGGTCGCGCTACTGGCGGTCATTCTCGGTTTTGGCTTCACCGGCTATCTCCTGCCGTGGGACCAGGTGGCCTACTGGGGCACGGTGGTGGCCACCGAGGCGCCGGCATCCATTCCTGTCGTAGGACCCCTGACCCGTGAATTCATGATCGGCGGAACGGAGGTCGCCGACCCGACCCTGGGTCGGTTTTATGTCGTACACGTGATACTGTTGCCGCTGGCATTACTGTCATTGGTGGGATTGCACCTGTTGCTCATCCGCTATCACGGGATTTCCCCTCTGAGTGGAACCGACCAACCCGAGCCAGGGTCTGAGGAGATTCTCCGCCGGGGAGGGAGGCCCTTCCTCCCCCACCATGTCCTCAAGGACAGCGCCGCCATATACGTCGCTATCGGCGCGCTGATGTCGCTGGCCTTGCTGGCGCCGCCTCATCTGGGAGAGATGGCCGATCCCCTCGTCACTCCCCTTGGCATCAAGCCGGAATGGTACTTTCTGCCGGCCTATCAGCTGCTGAAATACGTGCCCGAGGTGGTTGGGGTGCAGGTCCCGCCGCTGGTTCTTGTGCTTCTTCTCCTGCTGCCCTTTCTCTTTGACCGCTCGCCGCACCGTCACCCACGTCGCCGGCTGCGGGTGCTGGGGGCCTTGGGCGCGGCGGCCGCGGTGATCGGTTTGCTCGGCCTCCTCGGACATCTGTCCGATACCCGCCAGACCCTGTTGGGTAAGACCTACGACTTCGATGTTCTCGGCCGCCCACACCTCGTAGAGGCGGCGGAGGTCGGCGGCGATCCCCCGCAAGCGGAGGAGGGGAGGGGCGCGGGAGGGTCGCCATGATAGGGAGAAGCGCCTGTGTGAGCGCCTGCGCGGGAGCAAACAGGTCCAGAGGAAGATGGGTCGGGTGGTTGGCCCTGTTGGCCCTGTTGGCTCTGATGGCCGCTACGGGGCTGACCGCTCAGGGAGACGGGGCGTCGCCGGTCGACATCGACGAGGTGATGTGCGCCCTGTGTCACTTTGAGCAGGGCGACGAATTCGTCACCAGCATTCACTACCAGAAGGGGCTGCTGCTGTGCGACGACTGTCACGGCGGTGATCCCTTTGCGGTTCAACTCGAAACGGCCAAGGCGCCCGAGACCGGGTTCATCGGCAAGCCCCGGCGCGAGGATATCGCCGCGATCTGCGGCAGGTGCCATACGGGACCCGCTCGTTTCTTCGCGCAGGGACCACATCGCGACTGGGAGAATGACGACAACCCCACTTGCATCACCTGTCACCACAATCACCGCGTTTTCGACGCCACCCTCGCCCTGATGGAGGAATCGTGCGTTCGTTGCCATGTGTCTGACTCAGAGCCCGCGAGCGGCGGTGTGGCTATTCGCAGCAGGCTGGAAGGCAGCGCCGCCCACCTGGCACGGGTGGCGATGGATCTCGACCGTCTCAGAGTGATCGATCCCAAGCTCGATCGCGTCGTGCCCATGCTGAAGGCGGCGCGGTCGACGCTGCGGGAGGCCGACCCGATCACACACGCGCTGAACCTGGAGCTCATAGAGGAAACCCTCGAGGCCGTCGGTAGCGAACTGGCAGTCGTGGAGGAACGCCTGGTCGAGTCCGTCCAGGATCGCCAGCGCCGCCGGTGGGCGGTGTTGGGGGTCTGGCTTTTCGTGGCCGTCAACGTGTTCTTCTTATGGGCCAAGCGGCGACAGCTCGATTGATCGCGCCGACCGTCGCCAGGAGCCACTCTTATAACCATGCCTAAATCATCGACAACCGCACTCAGGTTCGTTCTTCTCGGCAGCGGCGCCGTGCGTAACAACCCGCGTCGCGCCGGTCCCTCGCAGATCCTCCAGGTGGGGGAACGGACTCTCCTGTTCGACTGTGGACGTTCGGCCTGTACGCGGCTGGCGCAGGCCGGCGTACAGGCGGAGAGTGTCGACCGTCTCTTTCTAACTCACCTCCACTTCGACCACGTGACCGATGTGCCCTACTTCGTCTTTGTAGGGTGGAACAACGGCCGGCGGTCGCCGTTGCGACTGTACGGTCCGGAGGGCACCGAACACTTCGTCACGCGGATTATCAGACCTCCCTTTGAGCAGGATATCGCCAGTCGCATGGGGCACGGCAAGAGCGATTCCGGCTTGGATCCGGAGGTGGTCGAGGTCAAGGAGGCCTCGATTTTTCTCCAGGAGGAGGGCTATGCGGTCTCCGCTGTCTTCACCGACCACGGCGGCATGCCCAGCCTCGCTTACCGCGTCGACATCGGTGATCGACGCGTCGTCATCACCGGTGACGGCACTCCCGGTGACGACTTCCTCGACTTCAGTCGAGACGCCGATCTCATGGTCTGCGAGTGCTCGGGCACGGCGGAGTTCCTCGCCCAGCAACCCTGGGGCGCCTGGCACCTCACGCCTGAAGGGCTCGGCGATCTGGCGGCGGCTGCCGGGGTGAAGCGACTGGTCATCAAGCATCTGGTCATGGAGGACATCACCGGAGATCGGACCGCCGCCCAGCGCATGGGAGAGACCATCCGCGCTCACTTTGGCGGCGAGGTGCTGGTCGGAGAGGATGGCCTCGAGGTGTCGCTGTCTTGAAGAAGAGGGTGATGCTCATAGGGGCTTTCGATACCAAGGGGCCCGACTACGCTTTCATGAGAGAGCAGATCGCGGCAAGGGGATGCGACCTGCTGATGGTGAACACTGGCGTCCTGGGGAGTACGGACCTCTTTCCCGTGAACATCGAGGCCGCACAGGTCGCCCGCGCCGGAGGCGCCGACCTCGAACAGCTGCGCGCCAACGGCGATCGCGGCGAGGCGATGAAGGCGATGACCGCTGGTGCCGCGGCGATCGCCGCCCAGCTGTTCGCCCAGCTGGGGTTTGACGGCATTCTCGGCATGGGCGGCACCGGGGGGAGCTGTGTGGTGACGGCGGCGATGAGGGCTCTGCCCCTCGGCCTGCCCAAGGTCTGCATATCGACGGCGGCATCGGGTGACACCTCCCCGTACGTCGGCCTGCGGGACGTCGTCATGATTCCCGCCATCGTCGATGTGGCCGGCGTCAACCGCATCTCGCGGTTCGTCTACACCCAGGCCGCCGGAGCCGTCTGCGGCATGGTCGACGCCGAGGTAACCGGCGCCGGCGAAGACCGGCCCGTCATCGCCGCTTCCATGTTCGGCAACACCACGACCTGCGTGGAGGCCTGTGAATCGGCGCTGGCGGCGAAAGGGCATGAGGTGCTGATCTTCCACGCCACCGGCACCGGCGGCCGAACCCTCGAGGCGCTGGTAGCGGAAGGACTGGTCGACGCCGTCCTCGATATCACCACCACCGAGTGGGCGGATACGGTGTGTGGCGGCATCTTTGACGCCGGCCAGGACAGACTCAGCGCCCCGGGTAGAAGGGGGATCCCCCACCTGATCGCTCCGGGTTGTGTGGACATGGCGAATTTCGGCGGCATCGACACGGTACCCACGCACTACCGGGAGGCGGGTAGGAAGTTTTACGAATGGAATCCGTCCGTGACCCTGATGCGCACGAGCGCGGATGAGAACAGGCGTATGGGCGCTGTGTTCGCGGCAAAGGCGAATGCTGCGACAGGTCCCGTGGCCTTTCTGTTTCCCTTGCGGGGGGTATCCATCCTCGACGGCGAGGGGCAACCCTTCTGCGACCGAGAGGCGGACGAGGCGATCTTTGAGGCGATTCGAGGAGGTCTGCGGGAGGGCATCACCGTGCACGAGGTGGACGCGAACATCAATGACCCCATATTCTCGGAGCGGGCGGTGGAGGTGATGCTGGATCTCATCTCAGAGGCAGAAAGATAAAGAGGTGACCGATGGCCGAAGGCAAGCTGACGTTCGTGGAGAAGGAGGACGTGGAGACTCAGGTCTTCGATTGGGGCCGGCTGTGGTGGCTATCCGAGCCCAAGGTGACGGCGGCGGAGCGCTTCAGCACGGGGCTGGTCGTCCTGGAGCCGGGCAAGGGACACGCACGGCACAATCACCCCTACAGCGAGGAGATCCTCTACGTCATCAGCGGTACCGGTTTGCAGACGGTGGAAGGCAATGGTCCTGATGGTCCTAACCGTATCGTGGAGAGGGAAGTGGGTCCGGGCACGCTCGTCCACATCCCCACGGCGCTCTTCCACTCTACCGTCAACACCGGCGACAAGCCCATGGAGCTCATCGCCATCTACGCGCCCTTCGGCCCGGAGGCGGAGCTGAGAGAGCTCGACGGAGTGGCGATTGAGCCACCGGCGCGAACACCGGAGAGCTGAAGGAGATCGACATGGCTTTCACCAGAGAAGAGATACTGGTGCGCTTGCGCCAGCGGGTGGCCGCTGGCGTGCCCATCATCGGGGCCGGCGCCGGCACGGGGATAAGCGCGAAGTTGGAAGAAGCGGCCGGGGTCGATCTGATCGTCATCTACAACTCCGGCCGCTTCCGCATGGCTGGGCGGGGATCCCTGGCCGGGATGATGCCCTACGGCGACGCCAATGCCATCGTTATGGATATGGCCGGTGAGGTGCTTACGGTGGTGGAGGACACGCCCGTATTGGCTGGCGTGTGCGGCACGGATCCGTTCCGGAGGATGGACGTCTTCCTGAAGCAGGTGGAAGAGATCGGGTTCTCGGGGGTGCAGAACTTCCCCACCGTTGGTCTCATCGACGGCGTCTTTCGCCAGAATCTGGAAGAGACCGGAATGGGGTTTGACCTGGAAGTGGAGATGGTGCGCATGGCCGCCGAAATGGGGTTGTTGACCACGCCCTATGCGTTCCAGCCCGAGGAGGGAGCTCGCATGGCCGAAGCGGGCGCCGACATCGTCGTCGCCCACATGGGACTGACGACGAAGGGGGCGATCGGCGCCACCACGTCGCTCACTCTCGACGAGTCAATCGACCGCGTCCAGGCCATCAGCGACGCCGCGCGCGCCATCAACTCGGAGGTCATCGTGCTCTGCCACGGCGGGCCGATCTCCATGCCACAGGACGCCGAGCACGTGCTTCAGCAGACGGACGGGGTAGATGGATTTTACGGCGCCTCGAGTATGGAACGTCTCCCCGTGGAGACGGCGATGGTCGCTCACATACGGAAATTCAAGCAGATCAGATTCTAGCCTTCGTCGGCTCCTGGAGAAGCCGACAAACCTACCCCTCTATGCTAGCGCTACGCAAAGTCGAAATCAGGCGACTCTTCCAGAAGGCGGCAGCAGAATACCCGCCGCGAGGGGAGATCGCCTTCCTGCTGCAGAGCCTGGAGGATCCCCGCAATGTGGGCTCGATTTTCCGTATCGCCGACGCCTGCGGTGCCCGCGAGCTGGTACTCACTGGACGCACCCCCACCCCTCCGCACGAGGAGATCGACCGGACCTCCCGCGGGCACGACCGCCGTGTCTCCTGGCGGCAGATATCCCGCATCGACGAGGCCGCCTCGACGCTGAAACAGGAGGGCTATCACCTCGTCGCGCTGGAGACGGCGCAGGGTACCCAGTGTTATCTCGATTACCCCTATCCGGACAAAGTCTGCCTGGTGCTGGGGAACGAGACCAAAGGGGTATACCCGGCCACTCTGGGCAGCTGCGACGGCGCCGTCTTTATTCCCATGTACGGGAAGGGCCCTTCGATGAACGTGCACGTGGCGGCGGCGCTGGTGGCGTACCAGGCACTGATAGGGCGCAGGGAATAGCGGCCACCAGGCGTGGTGCAGCGCCCGTGGTCTGGCTCCACGTTCAACGGTCGATAGCGCTGCGCTCAAGCCTCTCGTACGCCCTCAGCATCTTCGCATATACTCGGGCGGCACCCGGGTCGGGCTGAATGGTGGTCTGGGGGCGGGTGAAGGGTTCGACCGTCTCTCGCCACCCTCCCATGGGCTCGCCTGACTCCCCTCCTTCGCAACCGTGCCAGGCGCGCAGGGCGGCTCCGAGGGCGGCGGAGTTGGTCGTTTGAAAGCGGTGCACCGGGCAGCTGTGGACATTGGCGTAGACGCGGAGGATCTCCTCGTTGGCCGAGGCGCCGCCGGTGACCGACAGGGAGGTGACGGGGACGTCCATCCAGGCGGAGTGAAGCCGCGACGACAGCGCCTGGGCTTCGATGACGGCGCGGACATTGGCGTTGGCGTCGGCCGGATCGAGATCCTGGCGCACGACCCCGGGCTCGGGGACGTGCGGGGCGATCTCGGCCGCGAAGTAGGGGAGCATGAGACCGCCGCCATTGCCCGGCGGTGTGTCTCGCAACGCCTGGGCGAATTGCTCCCAGTCCAGGCTGTACTGGTCTTTCACCGCTTCTCGGGCCAGGCTGCCGTTGAGGAAGCAGATGAGGGCCATGTAGTTGATGCCGTCGGGAGAGCAGAAGACGGCGCCCTCGCCGCTGTCACAGGCGCGGGCCTGGTCCATGCAGGCGAAGAGGGTGTCGGACGTACCCAGACTGAGGGCGACCCTGCCCGGTTCCACCAGGCCGAGGCCGATGAGGCTACAGGGGTTGTCGCCGGAGAAGGGGAAGACCCGGCAGGTGGGCGAAAAGCCGTAGCGCCTGGCGAAATAGGGACTGATCTCTCCGATCGCCTCGGTCGAGGGGGTGATCGGCAGCAGCCGCCTCGCCAGTTCCGGCGCCGTCGCCTGGAGGGCCTCCGGGCTCCACTGGCGGCGGCGGATGTCGAGGAGATTGGTGCCGCTGCCGTCTCCCGGATCCACCGGAACGAGGCGTCCGGCCAGCAAGCTGGCGACGAATGAGCTGACCAGACCGATGTGGGCGGTCCGATCGTACCCTTGCGGATCGGTCTGACTGAACTTGCGGATCTGGGGGCCACTGAAGCGCTCGAAGGCGGTGTTGCCGGTGAGCTGGAGAAGGACCTGACGGCCCCCCACCGCCGCTTCGATCTGGCGGCACTGGGCGGTGGTCGAAGTGTCCATCCAGATGGGTGAGGTCGCGCGCGAGAACACGCCGGCCAACTGGGCGGCCAGAGTTCTCGCCGGATCCAGTCCGGCGAGAGCGGGCGCGGCGGTCTGGTTCAGGTAGACGGTGCCGTGCTGCTGGCCGCTGCCGGCGACAGCCCGCAGGCGCGAGAGGTCGTGGCCGTGGTCGCATAGCTTCGCCAGCAGCAGGTCGAGGGCCTCCACCCACATGAGAGGCGGGGCGTGCACCTGGCCGCCGCCGAGGTCGATGGTGCCGTTTTCAACGCCGTAGCGCCTGCCGAAGTGTTCGTCGAAGATCACCGACTCCTCGACGGCGATGCGGGGGGTTGCCTCCACGTCGATGATGAGTGCCGTCATCGACTGGGTGCTGGCGTCAATTCCCAGATACTTGCTCATGTCAGATGCCTGGTTTATCGTTGACATTTCGGTCGCCTGCCGATGCAGGCGTTAGGTCAATAAAGAAAGGACGAAACCGGCGAATGCAAAAGACGTGGACCTGGACGACTACGGGGTACTCCTTCGTGGGCAAGTCCCTCGATGAAATCAGCCAGACCTGCCAACACGCCGGGCTCGCCGGCGTCGAAGCGGCGCTGGAGGTCTTTCCCAGCGAGACCGACGCACAGCTGGAGAGTGTAGCCGCTCGTTTCGCCGCGGCTGGGCTGGGATTCGACAGCTTCCACCTCCCCTTCGCTGCCGACGACGATATCTGTTCCTTCTACGAGACGACTCGAAAGAAGGCGGTGGAGAAGGCGCAGCGCTCGATGGAGAGGGCGGCGATCCTGGGCGCGCGCGCGGGCATACAACACCCTACCACCAACCGCTTCGACGCCGAGGCCGAAGGGCTGGACCGATACCTGAAGCAGCTGGACAAGAGCCTGCAGGTCCTGTTGCCGGCGGCGGAGAAACTCAACTTCACCCTCGTGCTGGAGAATATGCTGCCGGGCGATCAGGGCGGCAGATTGTGCTCGCGACCTGAGCACTTCGAGCGCATCGCCACCGAGTTCGGCCACTCGAATCTGGGCTTCTGCCTGGACACCGGCCACGCCCTGGTAGCCGGTGGTGGCCACGAGGGGGCGCTCGCCTTCGTCGAGGCCATGGCCCCCCACCTGGTGGCCTTTCACCTGGCGGACAATGCCGGAGATCGGGATTCTCATCTCGCTCCCGGTCATGGCCGGGTGGACTTCGGACCTGCTTTCCGCCTGGCGGCCGGAAAGGGATACCCCTTCAGCATGTGCATTGAGACTCCTCCCTTCGCCCAAGGCCCGGCGTACAGCCTCGACGCCTGGAAACAGATGGTGGAAGACACCCAAGCTCTGGCAGATACGGCGCTGGCTGATGCGGCGCCGGCCGAAGGATCTAGCTAGATGACATCTCTGGATAAAGTCGATCCGGATGTAGCCGGGATCATTCGGGCCGAGAACCGCCGCCAGCATCAGAAAATCCGACTGATCCCCTCCGAGAATTACGTCAGCCAGGCCGTGCTGGAGGCCACCGGCTCAGTGCTGACCAACAAATACTCGGAGGGGTACGCGCGGGAGCGCTATTACGAGGGACAGCAGCAGATCGATCGGCTCGAGGAACTGTGCGCGCAGCGCGTGAGCGATCTGTTCGGCGCCGAACATGTGAATGTGCAGCCCTACTCCGGATCACCCGCCAATCAGGCCGTCTACCTCGCCCTAGCCAGTCCCGGCGATACCGTCATGGGGCTGTCGCTCGCACATGGCGGGCACCTGACCCACGGCTCGGCTGTGAGCGTGTCGGGGCTGCACTACGAGGCCGTTCAATACGGCGTGGAGGAGACTACGGGCAGGCTGGACTACGACTCCATCGCGGCGCTGGCGGAAAAACACCGACCCAGGCTCTTGTGGTGTGGGGCCACAGCGCATCCCAGGATCATCGACTTCGAGCGCTTCGGTCAGATCGGCCGCGACGTCGGGGCCGTCGTGGTGGCCGACATCGCTCACATCGCCGGCCTGGTGGCAGCAGGAATTCATCCAAGCCCCTTTCCGCATGTAGACGTGGTCACGACGACGACCCACAAGTCGCTGAGGGGACCTCGCGGCGGCATGGTCATGTGTCGTCAGAAATACGCCAAGGCCATCGACGCCGCCGTCTTTCCCGGCCTTCAGGGAGGGCCCCACAATCACACCACCGCGGCGATCGCCGTGGCCCTGAAGGAGGCGGCTACGCCGGCCTTCAAGGCCTACGCCGCTCGCATCGTCGAGAACGCCAAGGCTCTTGCCGGCCACCTGCTGGAACGGGGTTTCGACCTCGTCTCCGGCGGGACCGATAACCATCTCCTGTTGATCGACCTGCGCAGCAAGGGGGTCACCGGATACCAGATGGCCAAGGCGCTGGACGCGGCGGGAATCGTCTGCAACTACAATCTGATTCCCGGCGACCCCAGGTCGGCCAGGCGTCCCAGCGGCATCCGCATCGGCACCCCGGCGGTGACGAGCCGGGGATTCGGCAGCGAGGAGATGGCGCTCCTCGGGAAATGGATGGCGCGGGTCGCCCAAGTTCGGGCGGACGAGTCCATGGAACTCGCCGGTCGCAAGGAGTGCTACGCTCGGATCGCCGCGGAGGTGAAGGCGTTGTGCGATCGATTTCCGGCTCCTGGTCTGGCCCCAATCGAGGGATGAGATGGAGAAGGATCAATTCAACCACCACGAGTGCAAACCAGAGTAGGTGAGTCGCCGTGTCAGACAATGTGTACGACAGGTTAGGTGTTCGAACGATCATCAACGCTTGCGGCCCGGCCACTCGTCTGAGTGGTTCCATCATGCTGCCGGAGGCGGCGCAGGCCATGAAGGAGGCCTCTCAGTATTGCGTCGACATAGCCGAGCTTCAGGGCAGGGCGTGCGAGATCATCGCGCAAATCACCGGCGCTGAGGCCGGCTACGTGACCAGTGGCGCAGCGGCAGGGCTGCTGCTGGGAACCGCGGCCTGTGTTACGGGACTCGACCCGGGCAAGATGAACCGGCTGCCCGACACTTCGGGAATGAAGAACGAGGTGATCATGGCTCGGTCCCATCGGAATTTCTACGACCACGCGGTGCGGTCGGTGGGCATCAAGCTGGTAGAAGTGGGGATTTCCGACCGTTTCAGCGGCGCCGGCGTACGCGACACCGAGCCCTGGGAGATAGCCGCTGCCATCACCGAGCAGACGGCGGCTATCTGCTACGTCGCCTACGCACACTCCGAGCCGGCTTTGACCGAGGTGGTAGAGGTAGCGAGACAGGCGGGGGTCCCCGTGATCGTGGATGCCGCCGGACAGCTGCCGCCAGCGTCTAACCTGCAGCGCTTCATCGCCGATGGCGCCGACCTCGTGGTCTTCAGCGGTGGCAAGACGCTGAGGGGGCCGCAGAGCTCGGGGATCCTGTGCGGCAAGCGAGATCTCATCTCCGCCGCTGCCCTTCAACACCTGGATCTGGACATCTACTGGGAGCAGTGGAACCCACCGGCGGTGCTGATCGACAAGGCGAATCTGCCGGGGGCCCCCCACCACGGCATCGGCCGGCCCTGCAAGGTCGGCAAGGAGGAAATTGTCGGTCTGCTGACCGCCCTGCAGCTGTTTGTTCAGGAGGACCCGGGGCAGCGTTGGCAGGAGTGGCAAAGTCTGATGGAGTCGCTGGCGGGCGCCCTGAAGGAGGTCCCCCATACAGAGACGGAGCTGACCGCGGATCCGACGCGTTCGGAGATCCCGACGGTGCGTCTGCGTCTGGACGAGGTGGGCGCGGGTCTGTCGGCCATGGAGGTGGTGAAGCAGCTGCAGGACGGCGAGCCCAGCATCCACGCCAATCCCTCCAACGTTCGGGACGGTATCATCTCCTTCGGGCCGATGTGTCTGAAGGAGGGTGAACCGGAAATCATCGGCCGGCGACTGGCCCAGCTGATCGGCGAGGCCGGGGGGCTGAAATGAAACTCGCCTACAGCACCTACGGACTGCAGACGGTCGATCCCCTCGAGGCCGTTGATCGAGTCGCGGCAATCGGTTACGATGCGCTGGAGCTCAACGTGGGCGATGACTGGCCGAGCGCACCGGCCAAGCTCGTCGGTGACGCCCGGAAAACGCTGCGGGACCGGTACGAGGCGGCGGGTCTCCCATCACCTGTGTTGATGCACCTGATCAATCTGTGTGCCGCCGACGAGGACGTCGAGGCCAAGATCAGTGTTCTGGCGGGCAGTTGCCAGCTGGCCAATGATCTGAATTTCG
>Ga0310122_10000619_pt1 | contig 22449 bp, 18 predicted proteins | sample CB6_Bottom_1051__FD_203503 | JGI IMG/M metagenome (GOLD analysis project Ga0310122, IMG submission 203503) | Marine microbial communities from Western Arctic Ocean, Canada - CB6_Bottom_1051 | ecosystem: Environmental > Aquatic > Marine > Oceanic | place: Canada: Western Arctic Ocean | collected...
AACCATATAAGGGGGACGTAAATGAAAATCGGTGTGCCTAAAGAAATTCATCCTGGTGAAAAACGCGTGGCGACCACGCCAGAAGTTGCCGAACAGCTCATTAAACTGGGCTTTGAAGTAAATATTGAAAGTGGTGCAGGACTTGCTTCCAATCTCTCTGATGAAGCCTATAAAGAAGCGGGCTGTAAAATCAGAAAAACCGCTAAAACCTTATGGAAAAATGCGGATATTATACTCAAAATACGGCCCCCTGAAATACATCCAGAACTGGCTACTGATGAAACTCAGCTGTTATCGCAAGGTGGATATTTAATCAGTTTTATCTGGCCTGCCCAGAATGCCACGTTGATGGATCAACTCGCCGCCAGAAAAGCCACTGTATTTGCTATGGATAGCGTCCCCCGCATATCCAGATCACAAAAACTGGACGCCCTCAGCTCGATGGCCAATATCGCAGGTTATCGCGCAGTGGTGGAAGCCGCTCAACATTTTGGCCGGTTTTTTACCGGACAAATTACCGCTGCGGGCAAAGTGCCCCCGGCCAAAGTATTGGTCATTGGTGCCGGTGTTGCCGGATTAGCCGCCATTGGTGCAGCTAAAAGCATGGGGGCTATTGTCAGGTCTTTTGATACTCGCCCCGAAGTCAAAGAACAAATAGAAAGTATGGATGCCGAATTCCTGATGCTTGAATTCGAAGAAGATGGCTCCGGTGAAGGCGGTTATGCCAAAACCATGTCCAAAGAATTCATTGAAGCAGAAATGGCCTTGTTTGCCAGACAAGCCATGGAAGTGGATATCATTATCACCACCGCCCTGATACCCGGGAGACCGGCACCGGAACTGATCACTCAGGGCATGGTAGAAAGCATGAAGCCAGGCAGCGTGATTGTCGATCTTGCCGCTGAGCAGGGCGGAAACTGTGCCCTGACCGAAAAAGACAAAGTCGTGGTCAAACATGGCGTCACCCTTATTGGATATACCGATTTACCCAGCAGACTGGCCGCACAATCCAGTCAACTTTATGCCACTAACCTTAAGCACCTGCTGACTGAATTAACGCCTGAAAAAAATGGCATTCTTGATGTGAATATGCAAGATGAAGTTATTCGCGGCACGACTGTCATTAAGGATGGAAAAATCACTTGGCCACCGCCAGCCCCCAAATTATCGGCAACTACCAAACTTAATAACGCAGCTCCAGCGATTAATATAGAGATCGAAGAAAAACCGACCTTAATTTCCGACGCGACCAAACAACTCATTTTATTAGCTGCCATAGGTATAGCTTTATTTGCTTTAGGCTCTATTGCACCGGCATCATTTATGTCGCATTTTACGGTCTTTGTACTGGCCTGTTTTATTGGATATCAAGTCATCTGGAATGTCTCCGCATCCCTCCACACTCCGTTGATGAGTGTGACTAATGCGATCAGTGGCATTATCATTATCGGTGCTGTTGTGCAAATATCAGCACCTGGATTCTTCATTACACTGCTTTCAGGATTAGCCATTTTGATTGCTGCCATTAATATTGCAGGGGGATTTTTAGTAACCCGCCGCATGCTTGAAATGTTCAGAAAATAGGAAATAGGAAATACTAATGATGTCTCAAGGTTTAGTCATAATGTCGTATGTAATCGCTTCCATACTTTTTATTCTGAGTTTAAGCGGATTAAGTCATCCGGAAACAGCCCGTCGCGGTAATTATTTGGGGATGGCGGGCATGTCAATTGCCATTCTTGCCACTTTATTCAGTGATGCTGTTGATTCTTATGTCGTGCTGATCATAGCCTTGGCTATTGGCGGCTTTATAGGCACTAAAGCCGCATTAAAAATTGAAATGACGCAAATGCCGGAACTGGTTGCTTTAATGCATAGCTTAGTTGGTATGGCGGCCGTTCTGGTCGGTTATGCCAACTTTATGGACAGCTCCAATAGCTTGGTGGGTATAGAGCATACCATTCATGAAATTGAAATTTATATCGGGGTTTTTATTGGTGCCGTAACCTTTTCCGGTTCTGTTATTGCCTTTGGCAAACTGTGCGGGAAAATTGATGGAAAACCTGTTTTATTACCAGGCCGTCACTGGCTTAATTTATCCCTGTTTGTCGCTACATTCTGGCTGGCTGGGGTATTCTTGGACGGAGTAGCAACAGGGGGCGGTACTTTTGCCTTAATACTGATGACTTTACTGGCCCTGGCTTTTGGCGTTCATATGGTTATGGCTATTGGTGGTGCAGATATGCCCGTCGTGGTTTCCATGCTCAATAGTTATTCCGGGTGGGCCGCCGCGGCTACCGGCTTTATGCTGAACAATGATTTATTAATCGTCACCGGCGCTTTAGTCGGTAGTAGTGGGGCGATTTTAAGTTACATTATGTGCAAGGCAATGAATCGCCATTTTCTTAGTGTGATTGCCGGTGGCTTTGGCTCGGCTGGCGGAGAAGCTGCCACTGTTGAAGGTGATGTCGCCCCTATTGAAAATGATGAAACCGTGCAGTTAATAAATGCCGCCAACAATATTGTGATTATCCCGGGTTATGGCATGGCCGTCGCACAAGCCCAGCATACGGTTAATGAAATCACTAAACTGCTACGGGCTAAAGGCAAAAATGTACGTTTCGGCATTCATCCTGTTGCAGGCCGCATGCCGGGGCATATGAATGTACTACTGGCAGAAGCCAAAGTTCCCTATGATATTGTGTTTGAAATGGATGAAATTAACCCGGATTTTCCCCAGACTGATATAACTATCGTCATCGGGGCTAATGACATCGTGAACCCCTCTGCATTAGATGACCCGAATAGCCCTATTGCCGGTATGCCGGTATTGGAGTGCTGGAAAAGCACCATGACTATTGTGTTAAAACGGAGTATGGCAACGGGTTATGCCGGTGTTGGCAATCCCTTATTTATCCACGAAAATACGCGTATGTTATTTGGTGATGCCAATGAAAGTATGCAAGCCGTGTTAAAATCCTTGAATGCATAATAACATCATAAGAGTGCACGGCATGTGAAGAGCACCCTACTGTTTATACCCTTTGCAATCTTCCTGAGGGATACACCCAGCGTATTCAAGCTGCAGACTGCAGCTTGAATACGCTGGTGGCTCAGGCACTTTGCCGCAGAAAGGCTATTCAGTGGTAGCACCGCGCAACGTCACCGCCCGTTTACCAGCCTCTAAAGACCCTCAGACTACCTGATCAGTCAACCCTCTGCTAGCTTAGAAAATTACCGCAAATAATTCGCAATTTTATTCATTCACCATAAAATCCCGATAAGCAGAATTATAATAAAGCAAAGGCTCACCCGTTCGACAACTCACTTTTTTCACTTCACCAATCACCACCCAATGGGTTCCTGCCCGCACTTGCTGAACGACTTTACACTCAAGAGATACCAGAGCATCATCAAAAATGGGAGAACCTGTTTGTCCGGCATGCCATTTTACATTAGCAAAACGCTGTTCCTGACTCGCTCCTCCCGCAAACTGATTGGATACCTCTTGTTGCTCAGCGGTTAGAATGTTAACAGCAAATGACTTCCCCTCTAAAACCGCATCACCGGTATCTGCTGTCTGGTTCAGGCAAACCAGAACTTGAGGAGGATCTACAGAGACACTGCTAAAGGATGTCGCTGTCATGCCCTTTATACCGCATTGCTCAGTTTGTGCCGTCACTACGGTAACGCCACTGGCCCATAATTTAAGTGCCTGTTTAAAGTCTTGATCGTTAACTGTCATACGTTCCTATTTTCTTTTTTTATTCGATACTGCTATGTTATTGCCGTCTGGTGAACCCAGCCGTAAATTGCCTTAGCCATAGCCGCACCCAGCAATCGTAAAAGTAGCTAACTTAAGCGCAACTTCTATTTTATTTTTTCTTGATATAAAGATCGGTAATAGTGCCCGTAATCATTTCAGCTGCAAACCCAAAGGTCTCTGATAATGAAGGGTGTGGATGAATTGATAAACCGATATCTTCAGCATCGGCACCCATTTCCAAAGCCAACACCGCTTCTGCGATTAATTCACCGGCATTAGGTCCCACCATACCAGCCCCTAATATTCTGCCTGTTTCCTTATCACACAATATTTTAGTAATGCCTTCGTTTCTACCCAGGCTTAATGAACGGCCACTGGCTGCCCAGGGGAATGACGCTTTGTCATATTCAATACCGTCTTTTTTCGCCTGATTTTCAGTCAAACCCATCCAGGTAACTTCAGGGTCTGTATAGGCAACGGCTGGAATTGTTAACGCATCAAAACCTGCCTTAATACCAGAAATCACTTCTGCTGCCACCTTACCTTCATGCACTGCTTTATGTGCCAACATGGGGTTACCGGCTATATCACCAATCGCAAAAATATTGTCGATATTGGTTCTTTGTTGTTCATCCACTTGAATAAAACCCATGTCATCGACTTTAACGCCTGCTTTTTCTGCCGCTATTTTAAAGCCATTGGGCCTACGGCCTACCGCAACTAAAACCGCATCAAAAGTTTCAGATTCCGGTGCTTTCTTACCCGAAAAAGAGACCTTCAAGCCTTTCTTTAACGATTTTATTTCTTCAACTTTAGTTTCCAGCCAGATATTCTCGTACTGTTTTTTAATGCGCTTATGTAGCGGTCTGACTAAATCGGCATCACAACCAGGGATAATTTGATCCATCAATTCAACCACACTGATTTGAGACCCTAAAGCATGATAAACCGTGGCCATTTCCAGACCGATAATGCCGCCACCGACAATTAACAGTTTTTTAGGCACTTCATGTAGCTCTAGAGCATCCGTTGAATCCCATAGTCGGGGATCATCATTGGGGAAAACCGGGATTTCAGTCGGTTGAGAACCGGCAGCAATAATGGCATGATCAAAGCTAATGGTTTGACTTCCCGACTCTGACTCCACCACTATAGAGTTGGCTGATGCAAATGAACCTACCCCATGCACCAAAGTGATTTTACGTTGTTTGATCAGTGCTGCTAAACCAGTATTTAAGGATTTAGTAATACCTTCCTTCCAGCCTTTGATTTTTTCCAGCTCAAAACTGGGCTTGCCATATTTAATACCATGACTGGCCACTTCATCCACTTCATGGATGATTTGAGCCATGTGTAACAAGGCTTTTGAAGGAATACAGCCGACATTAAGACAGACACCACCAATCACGGGATAACGTTCAATCAATGTCACTTTTTTACCTAAATCTGCGGCACGAAAAGCAGCGGTGTAGCCCCCTGGGCCGCCACCTAAAACTAATACTTCTGCATGTATATCGCTCATAATTAAATCCCTGCTTACACTAATAATCGGCGAATATCACCCAGGTACTGGGTTAATGCCACTAAGAACCGAGCAGCCTCTGCCCCATCAATCACACGATGATCATACGTTAAATCCAAAGGCAACATTAAGCGAGGTACAAATTCAGTACCATTCCAGACCGGTTGCATTTTAGAACGACTAACGCCTAATATGGCTACTTCCGGCGCATTGACTATCGGGGTAAATGCAGTGCCGCCAATGCCACCTAGACTGGAAATTGCCATGCAGCCCCCTTGCATCGCTGAGGGAGGTAATTTCCCTTCACGGGCTTTACTACTTAAATCCCCTAGAGCCTCAGATAACTGATTCAGACTCATTTGATCAGCACCGTGTATCACTGGCACCATCAGGCCATTGGGAGTTTCAACAGCAATCCCAATATTAAAATATTTTTTGTAGATTAATGACTGGCCATCCGCAGACAATGAGCTATTAAATTGTGGGAATTTTTTAAGCGCAGCTACCAGTGCTTTGATAATAAAAACCAGACCGGTTAATTTAATTTCCGGTTTCCCTGCATTATTGATTTTTCTGAAATCTTCCATTTCAGTGATATCTGCTTCATCATGCTGTGTCACCATTGGCACATTCAAACAAACACGCACCATATGGTCGCCTGTCAGGCGTTTAATTTTACTCAGTGGCTGGGTTTCAATTTCGCCAAATTGTGTAAAATCCACTTCAGGAATGGACGGAATGCCTGCGCCAGTCCCTTGGGCCACGCCTTGGCTCATGACTTTTTTAACAAAAGCCTTAACATCTTCTCGTAGAATGCGACCTTTTCGCCCACTGCCTTGCGTAACCCGGCTTAAGTCCACCCCCAGTTCTCTGGCAAACAATCGCACACTGGGTGTTGCATGTGCCTTACCTTGACTGACCACAGCTTCTGAAACAACGGCAGTAACCGGTGCTTTAACCTCGGCTACCACTTCAACCGGTTCCACTTTTGCTGCTGGCTGCGCTGCAACCTTAGCTGCTTCCGCAGGTTTTTCTTCTACAGCGGCAGCGACTTCTCCCTCTCTTTTCAGCATGGCAACCAGAGTTCCCTGGGATACCTTATCACCGACTTTAAAAATTACTTCCTGAATCGTACCTGCTTCATTGGCAGGTAAGTCCATGGTGGCTTTGTCACTTTCCATCACTGCCAGAGTCTGTTCTTTTTCGACAGTATCTCCGGCTTTGATCAAAATCTCAACGATTTCGACAGAATCAGCACCACCCAGATCAGGTATTTTTATTTCTATAATTTCGCTCATTATTTCAACTCTTAAACCAGCCAAGGTGCTGATATATCAGGGTTAATATCATATTTTGCAATAGCCGCATCGACCTTAGCCAAATCAAACTTACCGTTATCGGCTAAACTTTTCAGTGCTGCAACAACTATATGGTATCGATTAATTTCAAAGAAACGACGTAAATTCTCTCGGGTATCTGATCGACCAAAACCATCGGTACCCAGCACTGTATATGAATTGGGTATATAAGCTCTGATTTGTTCAGCAAAGGCGCGCACATAATCGGTGCTGGCTATGACAGGCCCTTCAGCACCACTTAAACAACGCGTGACATGAGGCACTTTAGCAGGTTCTGTCGGATGCAAACGATTCCAGCGCTCACAGGTTTGGCCGTCTTTACCCAGCTCATTAAAGCTCGGACAACTCCATAAATCGGCTTCTACTTTCCAGTCATCACGTAATAATTGCGCAGCGGCGACGGACTCATTAAAAATAGTGCCTGAACCCAATAATTGTACCCGGGGGGATTTATTGTTTTTACCTTTATGAAACAGATACATGCCTTTCAGAATATCTTCTTCAGTGCCTTTGGGTAAGGCCGGTTGTCCATAGTTTTCATTCATCACAGTGATGTAATAAAAAACATTTTCCCGGTCAACATACATACGCTTCATGCCATCTTGAATAATGACGGCAACTTCATAGGCAAAGGTAGGATCATAAGACACACAATTGGGCACCGTGGCAGCATAAATCTGGCTTTGCCCATCTTCATGCTGCAGGCCTTCACCATTTAAGGTTGTTCTACCCGCGGTAGCGCCTAATAAGAAACCACGAGTACATTGGTCACCTGCGGCCCAGATAAGATCTGCCACCCGTTGAAAACCAAACATGGAATAAAAAATATAAAAAGGAATCATCGGCACATTATGTGCTGAATAGGCGGTACCCGCAGCTATCCAGTCGCACATGCCACCGGCTTCATTAATCCCTTCCTGCAATACCTGACCGTGTTTGTCTTCCTTGTAATACATTAATTGCTCAGCATCTTGCGGGGTATAGAGCTGACCCACTTGAGACCAGATACCCAACTGTCTGAACATGCCTTCCATACCAAAGGTACGCGATTCATCAGGCACAATCGGTACTATCCGTTTGCCGATGTTTTTATCTTTTACCAGAATACCTAACATACGCACAAAAGCCATCGTAGTTGAACTTTCATGTCCTTCGCCCGTACCTGCTAATAACGGTTTAAAATCAGCTAAGGCAGGCACATCCAAAGGAATTGTCTGACTCCGTCGGGAAGGAATAAAGCCACCTAAATCCTTGCGTCTATCCATCATATAAGTCAGTTCTGGCGAACCTTCTGCAAATTTCAGATAAGGTAAGTCTTCTAATTCTGAATCTTCCACGGGTAATGAGTATTTCTCTTTGAAGCGTCGTAACGACTCCATGCTCATTTTTTTCTGTTGGTGCGAAGTATTTTGCGCCTCACCGGACGACCCCATGCCATAACCTTTAATGGTTTTGGCTAAAATAACAGTAGGCTGGCCTTTATGATTGACTGCTTTTTGATACGCAGCGAATACTTTAGAGGGATCATGACCGCCACGATCTAGCTGCCAGATATCTTTATCTGACCAGTCACTGACCATAGCTTTTAATTCAGGGGTATTAAAGAAGTGTTCACGAACATAAGCACCATCTTTAGATTTAAAAGTCTGGAAATCACCATCCACGCAATCCATCATGCGTTGGGCCAACAAACCCTCTTTATCACGCGCTAATAAAGCATCCCATCCATGTCCCCAGACCACTTTAATGACTTGCCAGCCGGCACCACGAAATTCAGCTTCCAGCTCTTGAATGATTTTACCATTGCCGCGAACAGGGCCATCCAGACGCTGTAAATTACAGTTGATAACGAAAACCAGATTATCCAGTTGTTCTCTACCCGCCATACCAATAGCACCTAGAGATTCTGGTTCGTCGGTTTCACCATCGCCTAAAAATGCCCAGACTTTACGTGCTGAAGTATCGGCAAATCCACGACCTTGCAAATAACGCATAAAACGCGCCTGATAAATCGCCATAATCGGTCCAAGCCCCATAGAAACCGTTGGGAACTGCCAGAAATCCGACATCAGCCAAGGGTGGGGATAGGAAGGTAAACCGTTGCCATCGACTTCTTGACGAAAGTTATCGAGTTGCTCACTGCTAAGACGGCCTTGTAAAAAAGCCCTTGCGTACATGCCAGGAGCAGAATGCCCTTGAGAGAAAACCAAATCGCCTGATTGTTCGCCTACATCGCCATGCCAAAAATGATTTTGACCGACATCATACAATGTGGCCGCAGAGGCAAAACTGGCAATATGTCCGCCTACATTGGTATCTTTATTAGCTCTTAACACCATCATCATGGCGTTCCAGCGAATATAAGAGCGTACCTTTTGTTCTATCGTGCCGTCTCCCGGCATTTGAGGTTGCTGTTCAACTGAAATAGTATTCAGATATTCGGTATTTGCACTAAACGGAATATCTGATCCAAACTTTCTTGCGGATGCCAATAACTGATTAACCAGAAAATGTGCACGCTCATGACCTTCCTTTTCAAGAACAGACTGCAAGGCATCAATCCATTCCTGTGTTTCAACCGGATCAACATCATCATGATCCAAGCCATCCGTAATTAACATTTTATTCATTAAAAACTCCAGTTTTCACCCTAATACCGACACTACTCTGCTTAAGCGTGTGTACAGACTTCACTCCACCAACACGTCATTTTCAACAAAGACAGTTTAATCCTACAATTATACCCAAATTACGCACTTTCATGTACCCTAAAGCTGATTAAATTACAGTTCTTGCTTAAGTTAATGACAAATTATTCAAAAATTCTGGAACGTGACCAGCAGTACCTCTGGCATCCATACAGTGCAATGCACAGCGATCACCCCATATATCCCGTTTCTTCAGCACATGGCGTACATATTAAACTGGCAGATGGCCGGCAGTTAATCGATGGCATGTCATCCTGGTGGAGTGCAATACATGGCTATAATCATCCCGTGATCAATCAGGCCATCTGCGATCAACTCCAAAACATGTCTCATATCATGTTTGGCGGCTTAACCCATCAGCCTGCTGCTGACCTGGCCACACAATTAATTGAGATAACACCCGCGTCATTACAAACTGTTTTTTTTGTCGATTCAGGCTCAGTCGCTGTGGAAGTCGCGATAAAAATGGCCATTCAATACTGGTATGCCAGAAAACAACCCGAAAAAAACAAGCTACTAACAATCCGTCAAGGCTATCACGGTGACACCTTTGGTGCCATGTCGGTCAGCGACCCGGTGAATGGCATGCACCGTTTATTTGCTGAATCATTAAGCCCCCAGTTTTTTGCCGACGCTCCCCGCTGCCGATTTGATCAGCCCTGTTTAGCAGCGGACATTGCCCCGCTTGCTCTGCAACTACAAAACCACCATCAGCACATTGCCGCAGTTATTTTAGAGCCTATCGTACAAGGTGCAGGTGGAATGAATTTCTATTCGCCTGATTATTTAAAACAAGTCCGCAGCCTCTGCGACCAATACCAGGTCTTATTAATTCTGGATGAAATCGCCACGGGTTTTGGCCGCACCGGCCAATTATTTGCCTGCCAACATGCCGCCATTGAACCCGACATACTGTGTCTGGGTAAAGCGCTGACAGGGGGCTATATGACATTAGCTGCTACCTTAAGCACCCTGGATATCTCACAGACCATCAGCCACGGTGAACCCGGGGTATTCATGCATGGCCCGACCTTTATGGCCAACCCCCTCGCCTGTAGCGCTGCATTAGCCAGTATAAAAATACTGCTAGACTCTCCCTGGCAACAGCGAATCAAACAAATAGAAAAACATCTAACCACAGGCTTAGCCCCCTGCAAACAATTCCCACAAGTCAAAGATGTGCGTGTGCTAGGGGCCATTGGTGTGGTTGAGATGCATCAAGCGATTGATTTAAAAACCTTGCAACCCCAATTTGTGGATGCCGGGGTCTGGGTACGCCCTTTTAATCGCTTAATTTATTTAATGCCACCTTATATAATAGATACGCAACAATTAAATGTTTTAACCCATGCTATTACTAAAATAGTTTCAACACTGTGTCAGGAATAATTATGAATAATGCAAAACTACGCTGGGGAATATTAGGTGCAGCTCGAATTAATCAACAACTCATGCCCGCTATTGTTGAAGCCAGGAACAGTGAACTCGTTGCCATAGCCAGTCGCCGTCCCGGTTCAGCTGCAAAAACTCTGGCGCAATATGCACCCGAGCAAAAAAATGTCACCCTTTATGACAGCCCCGAAGCACTACTGGATGATAATAGTATACAGGCTGTCTATATCCCCTTAGCCAATCACGAACATGCATCATGGACTTTACGTGCCATAGCAAAAGGCAAGCATGTGTTATGCGAAAAACCGATGGCCATTAAAGTCAGCGATATTGAGGCCATAGCAGCCGCTGCACAACAACACAATGTCACAGTCATGGAAGGCTTCATGTATCGTTTTCACCCTCAACATGTGCGTGTTCAGGAAATTATTGATTCCGGAGTCATTGGAGAAGTACGTTCAGTAAGGTCCTGCTTCTCTTATATGATGCAGCCTGCACGTCATTATCGTATTGCCGATACAATAGCAAACGGTAGTGGCGCCATGTGGGACATAGGTTGTTATGCCATTCATGCTGCCCGGCTACCTTTTTTTGGTGCCGCCCCCCTGGCAGTTTCTGCCATGGCCAAACATATTGATAGTGGGGCTGATATCAGCTGCAATGGCATCATTGATTTTGGCGATGGCAAATACGCGCAATTTGATTTTGGCTTTGAACATGCCCGTCGAGCAGAATATGAAGTCATCGGTAGCAAAGGCGGATTAAAATGCCATAATGTCTGGACTAAATCAACCGAAACACCGGTTATTTCATGGTGGACAGAAGCCGGGGAACAAGCACAGGAAAGCTTAGCGCTAGCCAATCATTTCCGCCTGGAAGTTGAACATTTCAGTCATTGCGTACTGCATAAGGAAACCCCCCGACTGTCTTTAGACGATGCTAAAGAAAACTGCCAGATCATCCATGCCGTACTCGAATCGATCAGACACAGCAAACATATTAAAATTGCCTAGCCCTCAGTAACAACAGGTTGACTAACAGCATGCAGCCGTCCTGCCGATAAGCGCAGCAACAACGGATAGCATGCTGAGCTGGGATAAGCGCCCTGCCGTGCAAACTAACAAGTTGCCTCGCTGTTAAAAAAGCACTGCTGCTACGCTGTCGGAAAAAACAGCCCCATGATCATGAAACATGTTCATCCAAAATATCCATCACTTCCACATCACAAGAACCACACCCCGTCGATGCACCGGTAGCAGAGGCAATTTGATCAAGATCTTTCGCTCCCTGGTCAATCAGTTGCAAAATTTTAGTTTTTGTTGTCCCCGTACACGTACAAATTATTTGTTCATTTTCTTCTACATCACTCTGCTTCATCTTTAACCCTAAACTCTCACTTTAAAACAAACACCACAAAAAAACAGTCTATAAAACTAAAGCGTTAGCGCCGGATTGTTACCGGCCACAATCATATCAATTACATTGCGACTTTTAAAGCATCTCAAAACAACATGCAGCACCGTGTCATCACCCGCCCAAGCAGCAATGTTCGCTAAAAATACAGCCCCCACAGCAACAGTTGTGCTTAAACTACCCAGTCATTTTCGCCGACATCCTAATGCTCAGGAGTAAACCGGAATCAGCATCGTCTCCGCGAAACCGCTGCCGACTTTACCGAGACTGATTGTTTCCCTCAGAACGGGGAGAATGACTGTTTTTTCTTTGCTGGCTTCTGCCGGCACGAGCTGGTTTTTTTCCACGACTTGAAGGCGATTTGTTCGCAGCTTTAGGCTGACCACCGGTATTATGTTGCGGTTTTTTAGACCTCTTCGGCTTACTCGATCGATCCATCAACTGAGTGATGGGCACGCTGTGACTGGGCACAAAACCTGTTTCGACTTCACGCACCAAGGTCTGTTGAATCAGTTTTTCTATGCCAGCAAGCAACTTGACTTCATCCGCACTCACCAGTGATATTGCCTCGCCTTCTGTTCCTGCTCGTCCCGTGCGCCCGATGCGATGCACATAATCTTCAGACACATTAGGCAGTTCAAAATTAACAACATGCGGCAATTCAACAATATCAATCCCTCTTGCTGCAATATCTGTCGCCACTAAAACACGAATTTTATTGGATTTGAATTCAGCCAATGCGCGAGTCCGTGCCGCTTGACTTTTGTTACCATGAATAGCCAAGGCAGTAATACCATCCTTATTCAGCTTCTGAGTCAATCGATTGGCACCATGTTTGGTCCGGGTAAACACCAGCACCTGATCCCAATTATTTTCACTGATTAAATGACTTAACAAGGCTGTTTTCTGACTTTTATCAACCTCGTAAACAGATTGCTTGACACTTTGTGCCGCAGCGTTTCGAGGACTGACTTCTATTTGCACCGGATTATTGAGTAATTTATCAGTCAATCGACGAATATCATCTGAAAAGGTCGCTGAAAACAGCAGGTTTTGTCGATTTTTCGGTAACAAGGCAAGAATTTTCTTAATATCCCTGATAAACCCCATATCCAGCATTCGATCAGCTTCATCCAACACCAGAATTTCAACTTGTGAAAATTTCACAGCATTTTGCATATACAAATCAAGCAATCGCCCAGGGGTCGCCACTAATATATCCACTCCTCCACGCAATTTTTGTATTTGCGGATTAACTTTAACGCCACCAAATACCACCGCAGATCTTAAATCCACATACTGACCATAGGTCTCCACACTGTCTGCAACCTGTGCAGCCAATTCACGTGTGGGGGTTAATACCAGAGCGCGAATATGATTTGATCGAGTCCTTTCCCCCTCATCAAGACGCTGCAACAAGGGCAACGTAAAACTGGCTGTTTTCCCGGTACCTGTCTGAGCGGCAGCCATCACATCTTTGCCGGATAGCACAACCGGTATGGCTTCGGTCTGGATAGGATAAGGAGAAGAATAACCTTTTTCTTCAATAGCACGAAGAAGAGGCGCAGAAAGGCCTAAAGAGGAAAATGACATAGATTAATTGAAATTAGTGGATGATAACGATTAGGAACATGCCCTGCATGTCTTGTGTAGAAGGTCACTTCAAACGCTTTTCTAACGGCCCTTATATCCTGTTATTTTGCACAAGAACCGCAACCAAAACCAGTGACCTGCAGGCCAACAACTGATTATTATAACATGGCTCAATTTTAAAACTGAAAAATACTTGACAGACAACAAATTCCCTGTTGAACCATGCTGTCAGGATCAGTCATAAAATCACTAAACCTGTCGTCCCCGGATGCTAAACAGATAGCCACAAATGGCGACGCACCTCAGTTTGTGCGTCCTATCACCAGAAATGCTTCCCACCTGGTGGAGGAAATTATTGCCGGTGTTTACCGTCTGCTGCAAAACAGCCGCCTGTCATCAGGTTAATAACAGGGTTATTCCTGTCTCTTCTCATGGTAATATGCCTCCTATAAAATGAATCAGTCAGGACGTAGGCTTATTAACTTACCCCCCCCTGAAAGCCTGCGTAAGTTTATCTGCCGCCCGCTAAAACACTTTCTCTGGCGTGACCTAGATAATCCGCACGAAACACAAAACACTCTCCTCTCGAACCTAGCTTAAGCATGAACACCAACATAAAAAATAAAATCACGCAGTTAATGACTAAAGAAAAAATACCCTCATTAAGCATTGAGGTATTTTTGACTCACTATGCAAAAATGCTGGCAGGAGAAAAAAGTATCATTTCTGAAACAATGATACAACCCGTATCACAAGTAGCTAATATGGATAATTTGCCAGACTTCAGCGCCAAAGGCCAGACAGTACTTCAGCAGACAGTGGTACTTAAACTCAATGGCGGTCTGGGTACCGGGATGGGTCTGGAAAAGGCAAAATCTTTGCTCATGGCAAAAGACCGGCTGAGCTTTCTGGAAATTATTATCAAACAGGTCATTGCCCAGCGCAACACATTCAATTGTACCCTGCCGCTGGTATTTATGAACTCGTACAGTACTGAAGCGGATACCCGTGCAGTATTAAATCAATTCCCCGAATTACTGCAGGGACAAAAAGGTATCCCGTTAAGCTTTCTGCAAAATAAAGTACCTAAAATTTCTACCGATAATAAAGAACCCGCTGAATGGCCCAAAGACCCAACTAAAGTCTGGTGTCCACCCGGACATGGTGATATTTATACCGCCCTGCAAACCTCGGGGTTATTGGATCAGTTATTAAAGTCAGGCATTAAATACGCCTTTATTTCTAACGCAGATAATTTGGGGGCAAACCTGGATTTGTCGCTACTCGGCTATTTTGCGGCACAAGACAGTTCATTTATGATGGAAGTTGCTGACCGCACTGCCGCTGATAAGAAAGGGGGACACTTAGCCCAATATGCTAATGGTGATTTATTACTCCGGGAATCAGCTCAATGTAGTCATGAAGATGCTGAAAGTTTTCAGGATATTCATAAATATAAGTACTTTAATACCAATAACCTGTGGGTTCGTCTGGATCGGCTTAAACAACACCTAGATGCAAATAACGGGATCATCAGCCTGCCACTTATTCAAAATAAAAAAAACCTGGATCCCCGGGATTCATCCAGCCCGGAAGTCATACAAATGGAAACCGCGATGGGGTCTGCCATTGCTAACTTTACTGACGCCATTGCACTCCGCATTACTAAATCACGTTTTATACCGATTAAAACCAGCAATGAGTTGTTAGGGCTTTGGTCCAACGCTTTTATACTGGATAAAAATAACAAGGTGATAACGAACCCCCGTCGTCAAGCAGACTATATTGTTATTAATCTAGATAATCAGTACTATAAAAACATTGACGACCTGCAGGCACGTTTCCCGGAAGGCGCCCCTGACCTCTTGGCCTGTCAGACATTAACCATTTCAGGTGATGTCAGGTTTGGTGCAAATGTCAAAATAATAGGGCATGTCAACATAAGCAATACTTCTGATCAGCCCTTGATGATTGCCTCAGATACTGTTTTAACCGCTTAACATTAAACCCTCAATGAAAATATCTCCCGCAGAAAGATTACGTCAATTACTCAATCAACCCGGCATCCTGGTCCTGCCGGGTTGCCACGATGCCCTGTCAGCCAGACTTTGTGAACAAGCCGGTTTTGAAACCGCCTTTATGAGCGGCTTTGCAGTAGCCGCCAGTCGATTAGGCCTACCCGATACCGGTTTAATCACTTATGCAGAAATGTTGAATCAAGGGCAAAATATCTGCAGCGCGGTGACTATACCTATTTGGGGCGATGGCGATACCGGCTTTGGCAATGCCATTAATATTAAACGTACGGTTAAAGGCTATGCTCAGGCCGGATTTGCCTGCATTATGCTTGAAGACCAGGTAGCCCCTAAACGCTGTGGACATACTCAGGGCAAGACCATTGTCAGCCGGGATGAAGCTGCCATGCGAATTCAGGCGGCTGTTGATGCACGTAACGAAGGCGCTGACATATTAATCATGGCCAGAACCGATGCCAGAGCCACTGACAGTCTCGAAGAAGCCATCAGCCGCGCGCAAATGTTTCATGACATCGGTGCAGATATTAATTTTGTAGAAGCCCCTGAGAGTATTGAGGAAATGCAACAATATTGCCAGCAGGTGGCAGGTCATAAAGTCGCTAATTTAATTGAACATGGCAAAACACCGGTTTTAACGCATGAGCAGTTAGCTGCCATGGGCTATAAAATCGCGGTGTATCCTCTGACCTTGCTTAATGTATCAATTCAGGCCATGCAACGGTCATTATCCGCATTAAAAAGCGGCCATCAAACAGAAGTCATGCATTTTTCTGAACTGACCCATGCAGTCGGGTTTAATGATTATTATGCGGAGGAAGAAAAATATCGTTTTTAAAAAACCACTTATACAAGCAGTTCCACCTCATAACCTGAAAATTTCCGAATATTAATGACCCCAGTATCTAACAACAAATACTGGCCTTTAATCCCCTGCAACACCCCGGAAACTTCAGCCACCTTGTCAAAATTAAAAGACTTCACTTTCAGTGGATAGGTTTCCACCGGAAAATAAATGTCAACACTAGACGCATCCGTTAAGACTTCAACAGAATCACTGCCAAAACGTTGCATAATATCCGCGATTTCAGCCTCACACAGGGTTAACAACTCATCTCTCTTTTCTTGTAAATCAACAGCTTCCACCTGATTTTTTAACATCCGCTGCCAACTGGTTTTATCACTGACATGCTGGGCAATAGCGACCTCTATCAGACCCGAGATAAGTCTAGACTGGACTTTGAATATAGGTAGCGCCTGAATAGCACCCTGATCTATCCAGCGTATCGGAATTTGTGTTCCCCGGGTAATACCTACTTTTACTCCCGAAGAATTAGCCAGATAAACATAATGGGGCTGAAAACAAAATGTCTCTCCCCATGCCGGCTCCCTGCAAGTACCCTGATCATAATGACAAGTTTCCGGCTTCATAATACACATATCGCATTGTGCCAAGGCCTTGAAACAGGGATAACAATAACCCTGATTAAAACTTTTCTTAATCGCTCTATTGCAGTGTACACACGCTATTTTACCGGTAAAAACCAGCTTAATATTTTTACCAATCAATGAATTAAGCGAAACCAATTGCTCTGATAATGGCAATTGGTATTGCACCGGGTTAGCCAATTCAACTTCCATTTTTCTTAAATAACCCAGCATTTCTTACCCTCTAAAGCCCAATAATGCACTCATTATATCATCAACAATACCCCTCAGCTTTACATATATAGTTGATAAAATATGGTTTTTATTGCATCATCCCCCGAATAATAATAAATTGAGAGGTTTAAATGAACATTGATCTGTTTGCATCCATCGGACCCTATTGTGGTATCGCTGGATTAATTATCGCTTATCTTATCTACCGCAAGGTCCTGTCACATGATGCTGGCACGGAAAAAATGCAAGACATTGCTGAGCTCATACATGACGGAGCCATGGTATTCCTTAAAGCCGAATACCAAATTCTAAGCGTCTTCGTTGTTGCCGTCGCTGCCCTGATCTTTTTCATAATCAGCCATGAAACAGCTTATGCCTTTTTAGGCGGTGCAGGCTGTTCAATGTTTGCCGGTTTCTTTGGTATGAAAGCTGCCACCCGCGCCAATGTACGCACATCTGCTGCAGCTAACCAGGAAGGTATGAGCGCAGCATTAATGGTTGCTTTCGGCGGCGGTTCCGTGATGGGACTGGCTGTAGCCTCATTAGGTTTGACCGGTGTTGCGATTGCCTACGCATTAATTGATCCATCCAGTGCAGCAAACTACACAACCTTAAGTGGTTTTGCTATGGGTGCATCTTCTATTGCTTTATTTGCCCGTATCGGTGGCGGTATTTATACCAAAGCGGCTGATGTAGGTGCTGATTTAGTAGGTAAAGTAGAAGCCAATATCCCAGAAGATGATCCACGTAACCCTGCAACTATCGCTGATAACGTTGGTGATAATGTGGGCGATACAGCTGGTATGGGTGCCGATATTTTTGAATCCTATGTCGGTTCAGTAATCGCTACCATCGCAATTGCTGCAGCAGCCACCAATTACGTGGATATTTCTATGCAAGCTAACGCACTATTGCTACCTATTGCGCTGATTATTGTCGGCCTGCTAGCGTCAGTTATTGGTGTTTTTTGTATGAATTTTCTGAAAAACATTAATCCTGCACATGCTCTAGAAGGAGTCACCTGGATTTCTGCTGGTTTATTCTTGATTCTTGCCTACATAGTGATTCAAGCTTTTGGCATTCAATTTGTCATTGAGGGAGAAGCCACCTCAATCAATGGTCCTTTTTACGCGCTATTAGGCGGAACAGTTGTTGGTATTTTTATTGGCCGCGTTACCGATTACTACACCTCAAAAGCCCCTGTTGAACAAATCGCTTTAGCCTCTAAATTTGGCCCTGCTACTAATATCATTGCCGGTTTAGGTATTGGTATGCGTTCAACCGTCTTACCTGTGTTAGGTATTTGTTGCGCTATCTTCGTAGCTTACAGTTGTGCCGGACTTTATGGTATTGGTATTGCCGCGGTGGGCATGTTAGCCACCACAGGTGTGACCATGTCGGTAGATGCTTATGGCCCGATTGCCGATAATGCCGGTGGTATTAGTGAAATGGCTAAGTTAGGTCCTGAAACTCGTGCGATCACCGACTCATTAGATGCGATTGGTAATACCACTGCCGCTGTTGGTAAAGGTTTTGCTATTGGTTCTGCTGCCTTGACTGCTTTGGCTTTATTTTCAGCATATGCCGCAGCAGCTCATCTGCAAATGATTGACTTGCTTAACCCACTCGTGGTTATCGGTCTATTCATCGGTGGTTGTGTTCCTTTTCTAGTTGCAGCCATGACCATGGATTCAGTCGGGAAAGCAGCGCAGGATATGGTTGAAGAAGTACGTCGTCAGTTCCGTGAAATAAGCGGTTTAATGGAAGGTACTACACCGCCTGATTCAGCGCGTTGTATTGAAATTTCGACCAAAGCTTCATTACGTGAAATGATCTTACCTGGTATGGTGACTATCCTTACACCTGTACTTGTTGGCTTTTTGTTTGGTAAAGAAGCCCTCGGTGGTTTATTAGCGGGATCCTTAGTCTGTGGTGTATTAATGGCTTTGTTTATGGCGAATGCCGGCGGTGCATGGGATAACGCCAAAAAACTCATTGAAGGCGGCGCGCATGGTGGTAAAGGAACTGATGTTCATAAAGCTGCTATTTGTGGTGATACTGTCGGTGACCCATTTAAAGACACTTCAGGTCCTGCTTTAAATATTGTGGTTAAACTCATGGCTGTAGTTTCATTGGTTATTGCACCATTGTTATAAGCCTGTAGCTATTATTTTCCACGGCATGACTGACTCACTTTAGTCTCTCATGTCGTGGAATTAATCTTTTTTTAAATAACCATCGCTATTCTTATCCACCCAGCGCTGGTCATCAGAAGCTAATATTTCTTTTTTCCAAAAAGGGGCTTTAGACTTCAACGCTTCCATAATAGAACGACTGCTATCAAAAGCATCTCCTCGATGTGAACTCCACACTGCAACCAGAACTATCGGGTCATCAGGAAAAATATCGCCGACTCGATGCACAACTAAAACATCAATAACCTGCCATTTTTCCATCACTGCTGTAATGATGTTGCACAGTTGTTTTTCCGTCATTCCTGGATAATGTTCCAGCGTCATCCCTTTAATTGCATCACCTTCATTAAAATCACGCATAGTACCAACAAACACACTGGTGGCACCGACCTTCCCTCGCATAGCTTGGGCAGAATGCTGAAACGCTTGAATTTCCTGCCAGGGATCGAATGATTCTGATACAATTTTAACAATCATCTCAGCCCCCGGTGACAGGTGGGAAAAAAGCAACTTCATCACCATCATTCACAGCATGATCAAAACCGACATATTCCATATTGACTGCTGCCAAAATATTTTCCGGTAATGCTTTATCTTGATTAACCTGCTGCCAAATATCGCTTACCGTCACATTCATGGTAAATTCCACTTGATCTTCGGCACGCCCTACCCTTTCTTTTAAACTGGCAAAATAACGGACTTTAATCGACATAAAAATTAATTCCTATAAACTAAACAACAATAAACAAATACCTTACCCAAAAATGAGCAAACTCACCCATTTTAATCAATCCGGCGAAGCCCATATGGTCGATGTTGGAGAAAAAGCCATCACCCAACGTACAGCAATTACCGAGGGCTATATAACCATGTTGCCAGCCACCTTACAATTAATCACTCAGGGGCAACATAAAAAAGGCGATGTGCTGGGTATCGCCAGAATTGCAGGCATTATGGCGAGTAAAAAAACAGCAGAGTTAATCCCCCTTTGCCATCCCCTACCCATTACTCATGTAGAAATACAATTATCCGCAGATAATAAAAACAATCGCATTCATTGTCAAACCACAGTCAAGACCAACGGTCAGACCGGTGTTGAAATGGAAGCTTTAAATGCGACGCAAGTGGCACTGTTAACTATTTATGACATGTGTAAAGCTGTTGATCGTGGCATGGTTATTCAATCCGTACAATTACTGGAAAAAGACGGAGGAAAATCAGGGCACTGGCAACGTTAAACCATGGACTACTTTTCCAAAGCGATTTTATCAGCCCTGCAACTGATCCTGCAATTTGATCCTGAAATATACCAAATTGCCTGGACATCAATCAAAATATCATTAATTGCCACCTTGTTTGCCTCCTTTTTTGGCATTTTTTTAGGTATCCTTACAGCCATCACAGCATTTCCGGGTAAAAAATTATTACAGCAATGCCTCAACACCTTAATGGCTATGCCAACGGTCATGATCGGGCTGATTTTATATGGCATTCTCAGTCGGCAAGGCCCATTAGGTCACTTTGGTTTACTGTATACAGAAACGGCCATCATACTCGGTGAAACCTGTTTGATATTGCCACTCATCATGAATATGACATTGGTGTCCGTACAATCAGCGGATCCGCGACTCCTTACCACACTCAAAGTTCTGGGAGCAAAAACCCATCAGCAAATCATCCCTATTCTCAGCGAGCTACGCTTTGTTATTCTCGCTGGCGTTATTACCGGCTTTGGCAGGGCAATAGGCGAAGTTGGAGCAGCCATGATGCTGGGGGGAAACATTCGAGGTTTGACCCGAACCATGACTACAGCCATTGCCCTGGAAACCAGTAAAGGCGATTTTGAGTTTAGCCTGGCTTTGGGCCTGTTGTTATTGTGTATTGCATTTGCTGTGAATTTAATCCTGCAATTTCTCAACAGCAAAGATTAAGATCAAGTTAACAGCCCCAACGTAAATGCGCTGTATTGACCGGTGCATCCCATAGTTCGATCATCTCATCATCCAATAAAGTCATGGTAATGGAACACCCGGTCATATCCAGCGAGGTGGTGTAGTTACCTACCAGAGAACGAGTCACAAGCAACTGCCGAGACTCCAGAAAGGTAGCTGCTGCGTGATAAATAAGATGCAACTCCATCAAGGGTGTTGCGCCAAGTCCGTTAACATGCAGCAACACCTTTTGCTTTGGCGACGGCTTAAGATCATCCCACAGCGCATGCATTAATTGTTCAACAATCTCAGACGCTGAGACTAAATCCACAGTATCTCGACCACGCTCACCATGAATGCCAACCCCTATTTCTATCTGCGTATCCGCTAATTCAAAGGTCGGTTTGCCTAAAGCAGGTACGGTGCAACAACTTAAAGCAACACCCATAGATGCAGTGACTGAGTTGACCTTTTCTCCCAAGACTTTGCAGGCCGATAAATCCATACCCTGTTCAGCGCCAGCACCGACTATTTTTTCAATAATCAAAGTACCGGCTACACCTCGTCGCCCTGTACTATGGTTTTTTGGCAAAGCCACATCATCATCTATTAATACTGTTTCACTCGGGTAATCAATCATTTCTGCGGCCATTTCAAAGTTCATCACATCGCCTGCATAATTTTTAACAATGAATAATACACCCCCCCCATTTTCCACAGCTTCTGCCGCCACCATCATTTGATCTGGTGTCGGTGAAGTAAAAACCTGACCCGGACAAGCCGCATCTAACATACCCTTTCCAACAAACCCGGTATGGAGAGGTTCATGCCCTGACCCCCCTCCAGAAATCAAGGCGACTTTTGATGCGGCAGTGG
>Ga0310122_10000620_pt1 | contig 22426 bp, 21 predicted proteins | sample CB6_Bottom_1051__FD_203503 | JGI IMG/M metagenome (GOLD analysis project Ga0310122, IMG submission 203503) | Marine microbial communities from Western Arctic Ocean, Canada - CB6_Bottom_1051 | ecosystem: Environmental > Aquatic > Marine > Oceanic | place: Canada: Western Arctic Ocean | collected...
CGCATCGTGTCGGGCTGCAACGTCGAGAACGCCTCGTACGGGCTCACGCTGTGCGCCGAGTGCGGAATGGTGTCCGACCTGCACCTCACCGGAGGCGGTCGGCTGTTGGCGGCTGTGGCGGCCAACCCGTCGGGTGAGGTGATCGCCCCCTGCGGCCGTTGTCGGCAACTGCTGTTCGAGGCCGGTGGCGCCTCGCTGCTGGTCGACGGACCGGGCGGACCGAGGCCGCTTGGCGAACTCCTGCCCGATGCGTTCGGCCCCGACGACCTGGCCGACTGACCGGACCATCGGGGGAAACGTGGACGCCGTCGAGGTCATTCGCACCAAGCGTGATGGTGGGCGCCTCTCCGACGAGCAGATCCGATGGTTCATCGGCCGCTACGCCGAGGGCGGCGTGATCGCCGACGAGCAGGCGGCGGCGCTGGCGATGGCGATCTTCTTCAACGGCATGGAGCCCGACGAGCTGGCCACCTGGACCCGGGCGATGGTCGACTCCGGCCGCACGCTCGACCTGTCCGGGGTCGGCCGACCGACGGTCGACAAGCACTCGACCGGTGGTGTCGGTGACAAGGTGTCGCTGGTGCTCGTGCCCCTCGTGGCCGCCTGCGGGGCGGCGGTGCCGCAGTTGTCGGGCCGGGGCCTCGGCCACACTGGCGGCACGCTCGACAAGATGGAGTCGATCCCGGGCTGGAGTGCGACCCTCGAACCCGAGGCCATGGTCGAGGTGCTGCGCACCGTCGGCGGGGTGATCGCCGGGGCCACGACCGACCTGGCTCCGGCCGACCGGCGGCTCTACGCACTGCGCGACGTCACCTCGACGATCGACTCCATCCCGTTGATCGCCAGCTCGATCATGTCGAAGAAGATCGCCGAGGGCACCGACGCCCTGGTGCTCGACGTGAAGGTCGGCTCGGGGGCGTTCCTGCCCGAGGTCGATCGGGCCAGGGAGCTGGCGCAGACGATGGTGGGGCTCGGGGAGCGCAACGGGGTCCGCACGGTTGCGTTGCTCACGGCGATGCACACGGTGCTCGGACGAACCGCAGGCAACGCCCTCGAGGTGGTCGAGTCGGTCGAGGTGCTCGACGGCGGCGGTCCGGCCGACCTGGTCGAGGTGACCCTGGCGCTGGCCCGCGAGATGGTGGCACTGGCGGGCCTCGATGTCGACCCGGCCGAGGTGCTGGCTTCGGGCCGGGCCAGAGAGGTGTGGGACGACATGGTGCGGGCCCAGGGTGGCGACCCGACGGCGCCGCTGCCGGTCGCCCCGCACGTCGAGACCGTCGACGCCGGGGCCTCCGGGGTGCTCGGCCGGCTGGACTGCCGATCGGTGGGCATCGCCGCCTGGCGGTTGGGTGCCGGGCGGGCCCGCAAGGAAGACCCGGTCAGTGCTTCGGCCGGGATCGTGTGCCTGGCCAAGCCCGGCGACCCGATCGAGGCCGGCCAGCCGGTGCTCGAACTCCACGCCGACGACCCGGCCAGGTTCGCAGCAGCGAGGGAGGCCCTGCGGGGCGCCATCGAGGTCACCGACGAGCCGCCGACCCCGATGCCCCTGATCATCGACCGGATTGCCGTCTGAGGAGTCGGCATGACGTGCATGAGCGCTCGTGTGGCAGTGCTCACGGCGGCCGGTCTCTCCCTGGCCCTGCTGGTCTCGTGTGCGACTGAGTTGACGTCACCGTCGGTCTCCGGCTCGTCGCTGCACGTACCCGGGGCATCATCGACGAGTTGGCAGGTGCCCACGACCTCGCTGGCGATCGCCGACCCGCTGCCGATTTTCGAGTGCGGCCGACAGGAACCGAACCTGTACGAGGCGTTTGACCGGATATTCCTGCCCGGCCGGTCGCTGAACGAGGCGCCCCCGGTGCCGTCGCCGACGCCCGTGGAGGCGTTCGAGTACTTCGAGGAGCGCAACCCGCTCCTCCGGCGCGTCGACTTCGACCGCACGATCCGGCTCGGCTCGAAGGCGACCGCCAGCTACCGGCCGGCGGAGGGGGGTGATGTCCGCCTGCGCCTCTGGGCGGTCGAGCTCGACACCGGGTGGGTGGTCTGGAAGTACCTGATCTGCCCGTAGCGGCGCCGCCTCAGTGGCCGATGGGGTGCCAGACGGTCTTCATCTCGAGGAACTGGGCGATCACCGACGGGCTGGCAGCGGTGGGGTCGCCGTGCACGAGGCGCTTGACGTTCTCCGCTGCGTCGGCGAGTGCCTCATCGGGCAGGTCGTCGGGGGCACCCGCCAGGTCGACGGCGTTGACGTCGAGGTGGCCGAGCGCCCAGGGCAGCAGGGCCGACACGTCGCCGGTGAGGATGTTGACCACGCCACCCGGCACGTCGGAGGTGGCCAGCACCTCGGCGAGGCTCATGGCAACCAGCGCCGCCGCCTCGCCGGCCAGCACGACCGAGGTGTTGCCCGTGACGATCGCCGGCGCCAGCCTTGAGGCCAGGCCCAGCAGCGGTGGGTCGTCGGGCACGGCCTGCACGACGACGCCGGTGGGTTCCGGGAACGTGAAGTTGAAGAAGGGGCCGGCGACAGGGTTCACGCTGCCGAACACCTGGTGGACCTTGTCGGCCCAGCCGGCGTACCAGACCCACCGGTCGACGGCCTGTTCGACCTCGTGCCGGGCCGACTCGTCGGAGCGACCACCGTCCCGGAGGAGGGTGGCGAACTCGTCGCTGCGGGCATCGAGCATCTCGGCCACCCGGTAGAGCACCTGGCCCCGGTTGTAGGCGGTGCGCCCGGCCCAGCCGGCCTGTGCCGAGCGGGCGGCCCTGACGGCCTCGCGAAGGTCCTTGCGGGAGGCCTTGGCGGCGTTGGCCAGGAGGCGACCGTCGGCGGACCGGACCTGGAAGGTGTAGCCCGACTCCGAGCGGGGGAAGGCGCCGCCGATGAACAGCTTGAAGGTCTTGTCGACCGGAAGGTGGTCGGCCATCAGGCGAGCCCTCCTGTTGAGCCAACTGGGTCGGCATCCCGGACGTACGCGCCGAGGCCCTGGAGGCCACCTTCTCGGCCGAAGCCGCTTTCCTTGTAGCCGCCGAACGGGCTGGCCGGGTCGAACTTGTTGAACGTGTTGGCCCAGATGACGCCGGCCCGCAGGCGCTCGGCCATCCAGAGGATCTTGGAGCCCTTCTCCGTCCAGATGCCGGCGGAGAGCCCGTAGGGCGAGTTGTTGGCCTTCTCGATGGCCTCGTCCGGGGTACGGAAGGTCTGGACGGCGAGCACCGGCCCGAAGATCTCCTCACGGGCCACCCGGTGGCTCTGCTGAACGCCCGTGAAGACCGAAGGGGCGAACCAGAAGCCCGTGTCGGGCAGGTCGCAGGGCGCCTGGTGGAGAACTGCACCCTCGTCGACGCCCGCCGCGACGAGGGCCGTGATGCGTGCCAGCTGCTCGGCTGAGTTGATGGCACCCACGTCGGTGTTCTTGTCGAGCGGGTCGCCCACCCGCAGGCGGGCCATGCGCGCCTTGAGCCGCTCGACGAAGTCCTCGGCGATCGACTCCTGGACCAGCAGCCGGGAACCGGCGCAGCACACGTGGCCCTGGTTGAAGTAGATGCCGTTGATGACGCCCTCGACGGCCTGGTCGATGGCGGCGTCCTCGAACACCACGTTGGCGGCCTTGCCACCCAACTCGAGGGTGAGCGGCAGGCGACGGACCGCAGCGGAGCGCTGGATCCGCTTGCCGACCCCGGTCGAGCCGGTGAACGCCAGCTTGTCGACATCGGGGTGTTCGACCAGTGCAGCCCCCGTCTCCCCGGCGCCGGTGACGATGTTGACCACGCCCGGGGGCAGGCCGACGTCGCGCAGGACCTCGGCAAGCAGCAGTGCCGTGAGCGGCGTGGTCTCGGCTGGCTTGAGCACGACAGTGTTGCCACACGCCAGCGCCGGCGCCAGCTTCCAGGCGGCCATGAGCAGCGGGAAGTTCCACGGGACGATCTGGCCGACGACGCCGTGGGGGGCCACGTTCCGGTTCGGGAAGGCGTACTCGAGCTTGTCGGCCCAGCCGGCGTGGTGGAAGAAGTGGGCGGCCACCAGCGGCAGGTCGACGTCGCGGCTCTCGCGGATCGGCTTGCCGCCGTCCATCGTCTCGAGCACGGCGAACTCCCGGGCGCGCTCCTGGAGCTGCCGGGCGATGCGGTAGAGGTAGCGGGCCCGCACGGTGCCGGGCGTGTCGCGCCAGTGCTCCTCGAAGGCCGTCCGTGCGGCGGCGACTGCACGGTCGATGTCGTCGGCGCCGCCCTCGGCGACGGTGGCGAGGCGTTCTTCGGTCGCCGGGTTGATGGTGTCGAACGTGCGTCCCGACCGTGGTTCGACGAACTCGCCGCCGATGAACAGGCCGTACTCGTCGGCCAGGCTGACCACGGCGGTCGATTCGGGCGCCGGTGCGTAGTCGAGCCCGAACTCGGGGGGTGGGTCGTCCGTCGGGTCTGCCATCAGTCGACCGTCACGTAGTCGGGGCCGCCGTAGCGGCCGCTGTCGAGCTTGCCGAGCTGGAGCAGGATGTCGTTGAGCAGGCTCGATGCGCCCAGTCGGAAGAGGTCGGGCGTGAGCCACTCGGTGCCGAGGGTCTCGCCCATCAGGACGAGGTAGTGCCAGGCCTGTTTGGCGGTGCGGATGCCACCGGCCGCCTTGAACCCGACGGCTCTGCCGGTCGTATGGGCGTGCTCGCGGATCGCCTCGGCCATGCAGAGCGCCATGGCCGGCGTGGCGGCCTTCGGGATCTTGCCGGTCGAGGTCTTGATGAAGTCGGCGCCGGCGGCCATGGCCAGCATCGACGCCCGGCGCACCGGCTCGTAGCCGCCCAGTTCGCCGGTCTCGAGGATGACCTTGAGGTGGGCGTCGCCACAGGCCTCCTTCGAGGCGGCGACCTCGTCGTGGACCTTGGCCAGGTCACCCGAGAGGAAGGCCGAGCGGTTCAGGACGATGTCGATCTCGTCGGCGCCGTCGGCGACGGCGCTGCGGATGTCGTCGGTGCGGACCCCGAGGTCGGACAGGCCGCTCGGGAAGGCGCCGGCCACGCTGGCCACGGCCACGCCGGTGCCGGCCACCGAAGCCGCTGCGTGGATGACCATCTCCGGGTAGACGCACACGGCGGCGACAGGCGGAATTGCCGGGTTGGTGGCGTCGGGGCGCATCGCCTTGCGGCACAGCGAGGCCACCTTGCCTGGCGTGTCGGCGCCTTCGAGCGTCGTGAGGTCGATGCAGCGGATCGCCAGGTGGAGGGCGGCCCGCTTGCTGGATGTCTTGATGGAACGGCCGCCCAATTCGGCGGCGCGGGCCTCGAGGCCCACCAGGTCCACGGACGTGGTCCGGATCGGGGCGTAGGTGGGGGTACTCACGATCCGGACCCTACGAGCAGGGCGGCAGCAGCGTCGACGAGGGCGGCCACGGTGTCGCCTGCGCGGGTCTCGGCGGCCTGGACGTCGTTGTCCCGGACCGGCTCGACGACCTCGCCGTAGACCTTGAGCATCGGCTCCGTGCCACTGGGCCGCAGCAGCAGCCGGCCGCCGTCCAGTTCGAGGGCGATCAGGTCGGATGCGGGCAGGCCGGTTCCCGGCTGGGCGTAGTCGGTGGTGGCGAGCACCGGGTGGCCCGCCACCTCGCTCGGGGGCGAGGCCCGGAACTCTGCAAGCAGTGCAGCCATGCGGTCGTCGCCGTCGGGGCCGTCGATGCGGACCGTGCGCAGGGCCGTCCGGTGCACGCCGTGCCGGCGCCAGAGGTCGTGGAGCAGGTCGAGGACGGTCCGGCCGGCCGCCTTGGCGGTGGCGGCCATCTCGGCGAACACCACGGCGGCGGTGATGCCGTCCTTGTCGTGGGTCAGGTCGCCGACGAGGTAGCCGAGGGCCTCCTCGTAGCCGAACACGAAGCGGGCGGTGGGGTCGGCGAGGCCGGGCCGCACGATCCACTTGAATCCCGTGAGGGTGTCGGCGTAGCGGACGCCGTGGTGGGCGGCCTGGGCGGACAACAGGCGTGACGACACCAATGTGGTGGCGACCAGGCGGTCGTCGCCCGAACCACCCGCCAGGACGTGCTCGGCCAACAGGGCACCGATCTCGTCGCCGGAGAGCGCCCGCCAGCCGTCCCCGGACGGGATGGCGACCGCCAGGCGGTCGGCGTCGGGGTCGTTGGCGAGCACCAGGTCGGCGCCGGTCGCGTCGGCGAGCGCCAACACGAGGTCGAGCGCTCCGGGCTCCTCGGGATTCGGGAACTCGACCGTGGGGAAGGTGCCGTCCGGCTCGGCCTGCTCGGCGACCACATGCGGGGGGGCGAACCCGGCCAGGGTCAGGGTGTCGACCAGGACGTCTCGTCCGACTCCGTGCAGCGGCGTGTAGGCGATGGCCAGGTCATGGGGCGCTTCGAGCCCGGAGAGCCCGGCAGCGGCGACGACGTACGACTCGATGTCGGCGGCGGTGCCCCGTGTGATCAGCGGGTGGTCGTCGTCGGCAAGATCGTCGTCGGTGGGCAGGGCTCCCCCGTCGAACTGCTCGTCGAACTGCTCGTCGATCAGGGCGGAGATCCTGCGGTCGATGGGCGGCACGATCTGCGCCCCGTCCGACCAGTAGACCTTGATGCCGTTGTCGGGACGGGGGTTGTGGCTGGCGGTCACCATGATCCCGGCCTCGGCCCCGGTCCGGAGCAGCGTGTGTGCGAGGACCGGCGTGGGGAGCGGGCCGGGCAGCAGCAGGCTCGCCACGCCGAGGCCGGCCAGCACCCGGGCCGAGTCCTCGGCGAACAGGTCGCTCTGGCGGCGGGCGTCGTAGCCGATGGCCACGGTCGGGGCCTCGTGGTCCACCAGCAGCGCACGGCCGACCGCTGCAGCGGTCGCCCTGGCCAGCACACGGTTCATCCGCATCGGGCCGGCACCCATGGCCCCACGGATGCCGGCGGTGCCGAACTCGAGGCGCCCGTTGAAGCGCTCGTCGAGCGCCGGTCCGCCCTCGGCGAGGAGCTGTTCGGTCTCGGCCCGGGTCTCGGGGTCGGGGTCGACGTCGAGCCAGCGGCGTGCCGTGGCGGCGGCGTCGCTCACAGGCGCTCCAGCACCCCGCGCAGCAGGGCCAGCATCCGGGGCCCGGCAGCGGCGGCGGCTTCGAGGACGTCCTCGTGGTCGATGTCCTCGTCGCCCATTCCCGCTGCGGCGTTGGTGACCAGCGAGAAGCCGAGCACCTCGGCCCCCAGATGACGGGCGGCGATGGTCTCGAGCACCGTCGACATGCCGACCAGGTCGGCGCCGAGGCCTGCCAGCATGCGAACCTCGGCCGGGGTTTCGAAGGCGCCGCCCAGCAGCCCGGCGTAGATGCCCTCGGGAAGCGTCGGATCGACGTCGAGAGCCAGTGCCCGCAGCCTCGGTGAGTACGCCGCCGTCAGGTCGGTGAAGCGGATGGGCCGGTCGGGCGGAGGCGCCGGGCCGGCCATCGGCGAGGCACCCGTGAGGTTCAACTGGTCGGCGATGAGCACCGGCTGGCCGACCGGCCAGTCGGGATTCAGGCCCCCGGCGGCGTTGGTGAGCACGACGACCCCGCAACCGGCGGCGATGGCGGTACGGACGCCGTGGACGACCGTGGCGGCCGGATGCCCCTCGTAGAGGTGGACGCGCCCGCCGAGCACGAGGGCGTTCGTGTCGCCGACACGAACCGACAGGGCGCTGTTGCGGTGGCCCAGCACGGTGGGGGCGGGGAAGCCCGGCAGCTCGTCGAGTGGAACGTCGGCGACGATCTCGCCGAGACCGTCGGCCGCAGCGGCCCACCCGGAGCCGAGGACCAGCACGGCATCGTGCGAGGCCACGCCGGTGCGTTCCGCCAGCACGGCTGCGGCCTCGTCGGCGAGGGCAAAGGGTTCGGGGGCGTTGGACATGGGGTTTCCCGGCGGCGTCGTGGACCGGGGACATCCCACCTCGCGCCGCTCCGGCACGGTAGCGGCCCGTGGGCCCCGACGCCGCTGCCGGAGTAGGCGTCGGTGGGGCCTAGGTTCTGGCCTGTGGCGAGCGGTATCGACGACCCCGACTACGGCGAGTTTCCCCTCAAGGCGTTCCTCGGGCTCGAGATCGAAGACGGCGAACCCGGACAGGCAGAGGCATGGCTGGACGTCGGCGACGACCACATGAACCCGAACGGCGTCGTGCACGGCGGCGTGGTGTTCACCCTGGCCGACACTGCGATGGGCCGGGCGACCATGTCGATCCTCGACGAGGGACAGTTCTGCGCCTCGATCGAGGTGCCGGTCCGGTTCCTGCGGGCCGTGCCGGCAGGCCGACTGCGGGCACGGGTTCAGGTGCTCCACGCCGGTAGACGGATCGTCCACCTCGACGGTCGCGTGTTCGTCGATGGCGAGGAGAAGCCGGTGGCGGCCGTGTCGGGTTCGTTCGCCGTGCTGGGCGGCTGAGCGGCGACCTGTCCCGATCTCTCAGTTGTCGAGAACGAGGCGCACCACGGGGAGTACCCCGGCTGCCGCCCGTGGGTCGTCGGCGAGGTCCAGGCCGAGGAGTCGGCCGATGTTGCGGGCGGAGCGGGGGTGTCGCCGGACGTAGTCGGCCAGCACGTCGGCTGCAGCGTCCTCGTCGAGGAACCGGGCCGTGGCCGCACCGGAGGTCCGGGCCCAGATCACAGAGGCCGTCGGGTCCTCCTGGAGGTTGCGGTACCAGTCGCACCGGGGAGCGAAGGCGGCGGCGACCACCGGGTCGCCATCGAGGTCGCCGACCACCTCGAGGACCGTGTGGCGCGGTTTCCCCGAGACACGCCCGGTGTGTCCGAGCCGGAGGAAGCGCCGGCCCAGGATGCGACCGAGGCGGCAGCGGTAGGCGAGCAGCGGCAGCCGGTACAGCAGGCGGGAGAGGCGCCCCGGAGGTCGTGCCATGCACCCATCACACCATGCGACGGCTACCGTCCGCGACGTGGGTGACCTGTCGGACGACACGCGTGACGAAGATGTCGAGCGCCGGGCGACGAACCGGGCGGTCCTCGAACAGGCGATTGCGCTGATCGGCACCGGCGAGTACGCAGCGCTCGGTGGCCTCTACGCCGACGATTATGTCCTGGAGCTTCCCTACAGCGACCCGCCCAAGCGGCTGGTGGGCCGGAAGGAGATCGTCGAGTACGTGGGTCCGCAGCTGGGCACGTTCGTGTTCACGCTGTCGCTCACGACCGTCCACGACTGTGTCGACCCGGACCTGCTGATCGCCGAGTACACGTCGGACGGCCACGTGTCGACGACGGGCAAGCAGTACCGCAACACCTACATCGCCCTCTGGCGGTTCCGGGACGGCAGGATCTGCGGGGTGAAGGAGTTCTCGAACCCGATGATCGCCGCCGAGGCGCTCGCCGCCGACTGAGACGCTCGATGCCGGCTGAGGCGCTCGCCGCCGACTGAGACGCTCGATGCCGGCTGAGGCGCTCGCCGCCGACTGAGACGTTCGATGCCGGCTGAGACGCTCGGCTCCTGGCGCCGTTCAGCCCTCTCGTCGCCTGCGCTTGTCCTCGAGCCGCTCGGCCATCCGGCGGTCGTTGCGCTGTACGACGGTACGGGCGCTCAGCATCATCACCTGGACCACGACGAAGATCGCCGACAGGGCCACGAGGACCGGCCAGCCGATGAGCAGCCCGATCACGAGGGAGGCCAGCCCGACGAAGGTCGTGACGATCATGGAGCGACCCTAGGACCCGGGCGTCTTGTTCAGCGTTGTTCCGCGGTGCACGGGCCGTCGCAGGTGCGCACGACGACGCCGGTGCCGAGGAAGGTGCCCCGCTGCTCGACCGAGGCGGGCTCGGTGCGCACGTCGTCGTGTGGGTCGTCGCCCTCGCGCTGTGGCAGGTTCGCCGTCGGCGGCCACGCGATGCCGGAGTCCCAGACGACGAGCGCCGAGCCCTCGTGCCGGTCGCCGGTCCAGCGCTCGAGGCCCCAGTAGGGGTCCTCGTCTGCGCTGCGCCCATCGACGACCGCAGGCCACTGCACGACGGCGCCGACGGTGCGGGCCATGACCTCGGTGGCGATGTTCGCCACCTGGTGGTCGCCGATCGCCAGGTGCAGCAGCACGCTCTTTTCGTTCGTCCCCGGGAGCGGGTCGTCGCCGAGGTGGTTGGCGTAGCCGTTGCCCTCGCCGCGGTCCCAGAGCATCTGGATCAGCAGGAGGCCCATGCCCTGGTCGTAGGTCGAGGGGTAGGAAACCCGCAGCCCGAGGAAGAACGGGTCGAAGTCGACGCTGCGGTGCAGCAGCGTCGAGTAGTTGATGGCGGGCACGCCGAGCATCGCCAGGTCCCAGTCAGTGGACACGGCCGTGGAGGCACCGCCCATGATCCCGCCCTGGCTGATGCCGTAGTAGGCGAGCCCGTGGCCCTCGCCGGTGCGCAGCAGGGGCCGGCCGTCGGGGTCCTGGAAGGCCGGGTCTGCAGCGAGCCCGTCCGGGTGGATCATCAGGCGTCCGAGGAACAGGGTGTTGAGGTGGCCCTGGAGGAGGCGGTCGGCGAGGGTGTGGAAGACGCCGAAGTTCTGGATCGCGGCGACGGCGTTGATGGTGTCCTCGTCGGCCATGCCGATGAGGTCGGTGCCGCACACCACCCGCCCGAAGTCGGCCGCCACGGCCCGCGGCCCCGATGAGGTGGTCTGGTTGGCCGTGCCGAGCAGCCCGTGGCCGTAGATGAGGGGAGCGCCGGGTTCCTCGCCGCTCACCGAGACGGGAATGCCGCAGACGAACCGTGCGGTCAGGTCGATGCCGCGGGCAGGGAGGCCGTCCTCGTCGTACAGCAGCGCCTCTCCGGTGCTGCCGTCGCCGGTCAGGAAGCCCGGCACGGTGTAGGTGCCGGTCACCTTCCGGGCCAACTGTTCGCCGTCGAGCTCCTCGACCGTGGCCACCTCGAACGTGGGCGCCGCATCGCCCAACTCGGCAAAGGCGGTGTCGCGCATGGCGAGGAGTGGTCCGGTCAGGTTCTCGGTGCTGGCGACCGTGAAGTCCCAGGCCACCACGAGATCGGACCGGTCCACGCCGGCCGTTTCGAGGACCTCGAACACCTCGTCCATGGAGTCGCGGCGGGCCTCGAGGTCCGGGTCGCCGGTGTCGAGATGGTCGCGGTAGGCGCGGAACACGTCGGTGGGGGCGATCGGCTCGCCAGCGGCGTCGACGAGTCCGCGGAGGCCGACCACGATCCGGTGGCCGTCGGGGAAGTTGCGGGCCGGCCGCAGGTAGAGGAGCGGGACCTCGTCGCCGGCGTTGGCGTCGAGCTCCGCCCAGTGCGGCCAGCGTTCACCGGTGTCGGCGTCGATGATGACCGTGGGCGAGTCGGGGTCGAGCGACCGTGCGATGTCGGTGATCGGGGTCAGGCCCGACGCCTCGACATCGAGGTCGGGAAACCGGACCGCCATTGCAGAGCCGGGGCTGAAGCCGTCACTGCGGTGCCAGGCGGTGGGGTCGATGTGGACGCCCTCGATGTTGGCCGGCAGGGCCTCGGCAACGAGGGCCACGCGTCGTCCGGTGGGCGTGTCAGGGTCGACGACGGTGAGGTGGTTGCTGGGGAACGGCAGCAGGCAGTCGGGGAGCAGTGGATCGCAGCCGTCGACGACCTGGGCCGGGTCGATCGAGATGGACGCCATCGTGGTGGTGGTGGGCGCGACCGTGGTGGTGGTCGTGGTGGTGGTGGGCGCGACCGTGGTGGTGGTCGTGGTGGTGGTGGTCGCGACCGTGGTGGTGGGCGCGACCGTGGTGGTGGGCGCGACCGTGGTGGTGGGCGCGACCGTGGTGGTGGGCGCGACCGTGGTGGTGGTCGCGACCGTGGTGGTGGGTGCGGCCACGCCGTCACCGTCGCCGCCACACGCAGCGGCACCCAGGGCGAGCCCCATCGCAAGGATCGAGATCCGTCGTCGCATCGTTTCCGCCTCCTGCCGAAGACGGTAGTTCGGGTTCGCTGGTTCGCATGTGTCCGACGGAGGCGCAGGCCGCTCTGGACAGTGGGTCGCCGTCTGGTGCATCCTCTACCGGAATCAGTGGCCGCGTGTGCAATCGTCGGGAAGGGGAGTAGCTCCATGGATGGTCGACACCATCCGCTGACCGGACTGCGGGTCCTCGAGATGGGCAGCCGGGTGACCGCCCCCTATGTCGGCAAGTTGTTCGTCGATGCGGGCGCCGACGTGTGCAAGGTGGAATCGCCAGCCGGCGACCCCTTCCGGCGATGGAGTGCGTCGGGGGCCACGATCCCCGCCGGTGAGGACGCCGCCTGGTTCCGGTTCCTCAACGGCGGCAAGCGCAGCGTGGTGGTCGACCTCACGGCGGACGGCGGCCGTGACGAACTCCTTCGCCTCGTCGCCGGCGTCGACCTGGTCATCGACGACCACGAGCCGGCAGACGCCTGTGCCCTCGGCATCACCGCCGACGACCTGCGGGCCATCGACCCGGCAGTCGTGGTGGCCACGCTCACCCGGTTCGGGACCACCGGGCCATGGGCCGACCGTCCGGCCAACGACTTCGTCCTCCAGGCGCTCGTCGGCTCGACTGAGGTCCGGGGCGAGCCAGGCGAGGAACCGGTGTCCGTCGGCGGCGACCTCGGCGACTTCACCGCAGCGGCCTTCGCTGTCCCGCCCGTCCTGGCCGCGACGCTCGCCGCCCGGTCGTCCGGAGTGGGCGCCCACGTCGACTGCTCGCAGTACGAGGCCATGATGCACTCGTTCCAGGTGTTCCGGCCGATGTACGAGGCGATGGCCCCGGACTACGACTTTCCCCGGCAGTACATGATCCCGTCCATCGAACCGGCGTCGGACGGCATGGTCGCCATGTGCTGCCTCACCGGACAGCAGTGGCAGGACTTCTGCGCCATGATCGGTGCTCCCGAGTTCGGTGACGACCCCATGTTCCTGAGCTTCGTCGGACGTCTTGCCCGCAAGGAGGAACTCTGGGAGAAGATCCACGCCTTCACCACGACCCACACGGTCGATGAGATCGTGGACCTGGCCTCGGCGTTTCGGATCCCGTGTGGGCCGGTTGGCGACGGATCGACGCTGCCCTCCTACGACCACTTCGTCGAACGGGGGGTCTTCGTCGATCATCCGCAGGGGTTCATCGGACCCCGCCCGTGCGCCGGCTTCTCGGAGGCGACGCTGCCGCCCAGGCGGCCCGCTCCCGCACTGGGCGAGGTCGGTGCTGAGCCTGACCTCGGTCCAGGACCCGTTCCGTCACTCGGCGTCGATCCGGCACGGCCGCTGGCCGGGGTGCGCATCCTCGACCTCGGGACCTTCTGGGCCGGCCCGGTCGCCGCCAACCTGCTGCGGGTGCTCGGCGCCGACCTGGTCAAGGTCGAGTCCCATGTCCGGCTCGACGGCATGCGCTGGGCCGCCGGCTACCAGAGGGATCTCCTCTGGGAGTGGTCGCCCGGCTACCACGGCGCCAACGCCGGCAAGACCCTGATGACCCTCGACCTGACCAGCGATGCCGGCCAGGAGGTCCTCGGCCGGCTCATCGACACGGCCGACGTCGTCATCGAGAACTACAGCCCGCGCGTGATGGACTCCTGGGGAATGACCTGGGACGCCATCCGGGAGCGCAATCCCCGTGCCGTGTACCTGCGGGCGCCGGCATTCGGGCTGGACGGACCTTGGAAGGACCGCGTCGGCTTTGCCATGACGATGGAGCAGGTGGGGGGCCTCGCCAACCGGACCGGCCATCCCGACGGTCCCCGGCTGCTCCCGATGGGTCCCGTCGACATGTTCGCCGCCATGCATTCGTCCTTCGCGATCATGCTCGCCCTCGTCGATCGGGAGCGCACCGGCGTCGGACAACTCATCGAATCTCCGTTGATCGAGGCGGCACTGCAGGCCTCGGCGGAACAGGTCGTCGAGGCCTCGGCGTACGGCAACGTGCTCGGGTGCCTCGGCAACCGCTCGCCGGCCGCATCGCCCCAGGGCCTCTACCCGACGGCCGAGGACGACCGGTGGTTGGCAGTCAGCGTGGAGACCGACGCCCAGTGGACGGTTCTGCAGGACCTGGTCGATGGGCTCGACGGCCTCGACCGCCACGGTGACGCCGACCGGATCGACGAGGTGGTCGGCGCATGGTCACAGGGTCAGGTGGGTCGGGAGGCCGATGAGCGGCTCTGGCAGGCGGGCGTGCCGGCCGCGTTCTGCGTGCACCCGAACCACAGCGGCGGGACCGCACAGCACGAGTTCCGGGAGTTCCTGCAGTGGTACGAGCACCCCCTGACCGGATCGACACCGTACTTCTCGTACCCGTTCCTCGTGGACGGTGCCCGCCTGCCGTTGGGTGGCCCTGCCCCGATGCTGGGCCAACACACCGACGAGGTGCTTCGGTCGCTGGGCTTCGACGAGGCGGCCATCGTCGGGTTGCGGGAGCAGGGGGTCACCGACGACTGGCCCGTGGGGATTCCGCGGTCCTGACCGCGGCATGCTCTGGCGCATGACCGGAGACGACGCCGTCGCTGACTCGGCCCTCGACGCATCCCTGCAGGCCCTTGTGGGCCGCCAAGGGACGGTGCAGGTCGCCGGAGATCCCGTCGATGGCCCGGCCATCCGGGCCTGGTGCGATGCCATGTCCGAGGGGAACCCGTCGTTCACCGACGAGGCGGCTGCCGCTGCCGGACCCCACGGCGGGATCGTGGCGCCGCCGGCCACGCTCAACATGTGGACGATGCCGGACCGCATCGAGGGTGGCACGGCAGGTCGAGACACCGACCAGCCGCAGCACGCCGCCTACCAGCTGCTCGACGACGCAGGGTTCACGGGCGTGGTCGCCACCAACTCCGACCAGGCCTACGAGCGCCACCTCCGGCCCGGCGATGTCGTGTCTGCCCAGACGACGCTTTCCGGCATCTCGCCGCAGAAGCAGACTGCGCTGGGGATCGGTTACTTCGTGACGACCGAGGTGGCGTATGCGAACCAGCAGGGAGAGGCGGTCGGCTCGCTCAGCTTCCGGGTCTTCAAGTTCCGGCCCGGGACCGGTCGGTCGCGGGGCGACGGCCCGGCTGGCACCACCCCTGACGATTCACCCCGGCCCGAACGCCCCCGGCCCCGTTGGAACCAGGACCAGGCATGGCACTGGGAGGGGCTGCGGCAGCGCGAGCTGCGCATCCAGCGCTTCACCGGCAGCGGGCGCCTCGTGCACCCGCCGGTCGTCGCCGATCCGGTGACCCACTCGATGGACTACGACTGGGTCGTGGCCACGGGGCGGGGTTTCCTCTACAGCTGGACCGCCCCGGAGCACCCGAAGGCCCCCGCCTTCGACTACCCGCTCGTCGTCGGGTTGGTGGAGCTCGAGGAGGGGGTGCGCATGGTCTCCAACATCGTGGGCGTCCCGCCCGACCAGCTCGAGATCGGCATGCCCCTCGAGGTCTGCTGGCTGGACAGCCACGACGACGTCACGCTCCACCAGTTCCGTCCGGCACGTATCGAACGTCGAGAGGGCACGCTGACCATGGGCGAGGTGACGGTCGGTGACCCGTTGCCGCCCTGCCCGATCGATGTCACGAGGGATCTCGTCGTGTTGGGGGCGCTGGCCACGTTCGACCAGCAGGACGTCCACCACGACCGGGACGCCGCCCGGGCCAAGGGCCTGCCGGACATCATCATGAACATCCTCACCTCGAGCGGGCTGGTTGCCCGCTGGCTGGGCGACTGGGCCGGCGACGGGGCGGTGTTGCGCAGCCTCAGGATCGGGCTCGGCGTGCCCAACCATCCCGGCGACGTGATGACGATGACGGGTTCGGTGACGGGTTCGGTGGCGGGTTCGGTGACGGGTTCGGCGGCGGGTTCGGTGACGGGTTCGGTGGAAACGGGGGAGGTGGGCGCCGTGACGGTGTCTTTCGTCGGCGCCAACTCGCTCGGCAGCCACGTCCACGGCAGCGCCGAGCTGGTGCTGCCGGAAGGTCGGCGTGGGGCAGGGGAGAACGCCTGACATGTGGACCCCCGCCCGCCAGACCGCCATCGTCGGCATTGGCGCCACCGAGTTCTCGAAGGACTCCGGCCGGACGCCGATGCAGCTGGCGACCGAGGCGTGCCTCGCCGCCTGCGCCGACGCCGGCCTCGACCCGACGTTGGTCGACGGCATGTCGCTGTTCAGCATGGAGCGCAACCACGAGATCGAGGTGGCCCGCAACCTGGGCATCCCCCGCCTGCAGTTCTTCAGCATGGTCAACCACGGCGGCGGTGGAGGCTGTGCCACGGTCGCGATGGCCGCCATGGCCGTGCACACCGGCGCAGCCGACTACGTGCTGGCCTACCGGGCGTTCAACGAGCGCTCGTGGCACCGGTTCGGAAGCGGCGTCCAGGGCCACCACGCCAGCCCCGAGGCCAACGACGTCTCGTTCAGCTGGACCTCGCCGTTCGGACTCCTCACGCCCGCCCAGTGGGCCGGCATGTTCGCCACCCGCTACATGCACCAGTACGGGGCGACGTCGGAGGACTTCGGTCGCATCGCGGTCGCCGACCGGCGCCATGCGGCGAACAACCCGGCCGCCTTCTTCCACGGGCGGCCCATCACCCTCGAGGAGCACCAGGCCAGCCGGATCATCTCCGACCCGCTGCGGCTCCTCGACTGCTGCCAGGAGAGCGACGGCGGCGTGGCGCTGCTCGTCACCAGCGCCGAGCGGGTGCAGGGCCTGGATCAGGAGCCGGCCTGGGTCGCCGCAGCCGCCCAGGGGGTCGCCGCTGACCAGTGGATGATGCGTTCGTACTACCGCGACGACATCACCGGCCTCCCCGAGATGGGGGTCGTGGCCGAGCAACTCTGGGAATCATCGGGCCTCGGTCCGTCCGACATCCAGACGGCGATGCTCTACGACCACTTCACGCCGCTGGTCCTGCCCCAGTTCGAGGAGTTCGGCTTCTGTGCGACCGGCGAGGCCAGGGACTTCATCGCCGACGGGAACATCGAGATGGGCGGCGGCCTACCGGTCAACACCAACGGCGGCCAGTTGGGCGAGGCGTACATCCACGGCATGAACGGCATCGCCGAGGGGGTGCGTCAGATCCGGGGAACCTCGGTCAACCAGGTCGATGGCGCCACGAACGTGCTGGTGACCTCGGGCAGCGGCGTCCCGACGAGCGGCCTCGTGCTCAGCGCAGAGGGCGCCTGAGGAACCCTCTCCCGGTCGTCGAAATGGCCCTCAGCGCAGGTTGCGGGGGCCGCCGCGGAGGCCGGGCCAGCGCGAACCGCCGATCGTGTCGGCGTGGGGCCAGAAGGCGACCGGGTCGAGCGGGCCGGCGTTGGTGATCTCGCGTGCCTTGTGGACCGAGGTGATGAGCCGCGCCGAGAGTTGCTCGCGCATCGGCAGGAGTTCGGTGTGCGGGTCCCACGGGCTGTCCCGCAGGGTCAGGGTGCCGTCGAGTTCCTCGACGTGCACCTGTTCGCTGACCTGTCGAACCCTGACGACGTGGGGCGGGTAGTCCCACTCGCCCTCGGCGCCGCCGATCGCCCGCGAGTGCTTGAGCCACCACTCGTTCTCCTCGCGGTCGCCCGGCTCGGGGTCGACGGTCCCCGTGGACCGGCCCCGAAACTCGAAGAACGTGTAGCCCTGGTGGGTGGCCGTGGCCTCGACGGCGTCGCCGAACCGGAAGTAGCGGGTGGTGCACGGGAACTTGGGCTGGCCGTTGGTCTCTCTCGTGTTGAAGATGGCCGCCTCCTGGTCGATGCCGATGCCCAGCGAGAACAGGCCGGCGATGCCGTCGAAGACGGCCTGGACCCTGGTGCTCATGCCGAACTCGGGTTCGTCGAGGATCGGCACGCAGTAGACGCCGAGCGTCACGATCGGTTCGGCACCCGGCTCGATGCCCGGGGGGAGCAGGGCGGCCACCTTGTCGGGATCGGTGCGGTAGGTGATGACCAGCTTGGGCCAGCCGGCGATCTCGCCGGGTCGGTTGCTGTCGATTGTCTCGCCCATCGGGCCTCCTCGGGCTCGTTTCCGGGACTCTGTGTCTCTGTGACAGTGTGACATGGACGCGTCTCTGCCGCCGAAGCGGGCTCCCGATCGGAAGCCGGGGTCAGGGTCCCGGGTCAGAAGTCGCCGGCTTCCCTCCGCAGGCCTGTGAGAGCGGTCGTCACGGCGGACAGGTCGTTGCGGCCCATGCCCTCGAGCCCGAACCGGATGTCGGCCATGGCTTCGGCGGCACGTTCGACCGTGGCCCGCCCCCGACCGGTGAGTTCGGCGAGCGTGGTGCGCCGGTCGGACGGGTGGGGTTTCCGCCGGACGAGCCCATCGGCCTCGAGGCGGTCGATGGTGTTGGTCACCGATGCGGGGTGGACCTGGAGGCGGTCGCCGATCTTGCCGAGGGGCAGCGAGCCGTGCCGCGAGAAGTGCAGGAGTGCGAGCGCCTCGAAGCGGCTGAAGTTGAGGCCGAAGGGGGTGAGTGCGGCGTCGATCCGGCGCAACAGGACCTGGTGGGCCCGGGTGATGGACGTTGCTGCGGCCATGGCGTCGGCGCCGCCCCAGCGGTTGGACCTCCAGTTGCGGCGGGCCTCGTCGATGGGGTCGAACGGCAGCGGCATCGACACATTCTAGGTGAGGTCACACGCAATAGTCGGATGAGCAATGTTCAGGTGCCAAATAGTTGGACATCCAAGTAGTCTGTGGACCGTGGCAGACCAGCACCGAACCCTGTCGGGCATTCCCGTCGACCCTGTCTACGGCGAGGGCCCCCTCCCCGGTGAGTACCCCTACACCCGGGGCATCCACGCCGAGATGTACCGGAACCGGCACTGGACCATGCGCATGTTCGCCGGGTTCGGCACCGCCACCGACACCAACGGGCGCTTCAAGGAGCTGCTTCGGTCCGGCGGCACCGGGCTCTCGACCGCCTTCGACATGCCGACCCTCATGGGTCGTGATTCGGACCACCCGCTCGCTCTCGGCGAGGTCGGACGGGCAGGCGTCGCCGTCGACACGGTCGAGGACATGGCCGACCTCTTCGCCGACATCGACCTCGCTGCGGTCACCACGTCGATGACCATCAACGGACCGGCCCCGATCCTGCTGGCCATGTACGTCGCCGTCGCCGAGGAGGGCGGCGTCGAACGCGGACGCCTGGCCGGCACGCTCCAGAACGACATCCTCAAGGAGTACCAGGCCCAGAAGGAGTACCTGTTCCCGCCCCGCCCCTCGGTGCGCCTGGTCACGGACGTCATCCGGTTCACCGCCGCCGAGATGCCCCGCTGGAACCCGGTGTCGGTCTCCGGCTACCACATCCGCGAGGCCGGCTCCACGGCCGCCCAGGAACTGGCGTTCACCCTCGCCAACGGGTTCGCCTACGTCGAGGCGGCAGCGGCGGCCGGCCTCGACGTCGACGAGTTCGCTCCCCGCCTGTCCTTTTTCTTCAACAGCCACAGCGACTTCTTCGAGGAGATCGGCAAGTTCCGGGCCGCCCGACGCATCTGGGCCCGCTGGATGAGCGAGCGCTACGGAGCAACCGACGAGCGCAGCCTCAAGTTGCGCTTCCACACACAGACCGCCGGTGTCTCGCTGACCGCCCAACAGCCCGAGGTCAACATCGCCAGGGTCGCCCTCCAGGCACTGGCCGGCGTGCTCGGCGGCACCCAGAGCCTCCACACCGACTCGTACGACGAGGCCCTGGCCCTCCCCACGGAGTCGGCTGCCCGCATCGCACTGCGCACCCAGCAGGTCATCGCCCACGAGTCCGGGGTCACCGACGTGGCCGATCCCCTTGGCGGTTCCGCCTACGTCGAGTGGATGACCGACGAACTCGAGCGCCGTGCCGAGGAGGTGTTCGCCCGCCTCGACGACGAGGGTGGGGGCTCGATCCTCGAGGGCGTGTACTCGGGCATCGAGAGCGGTTGGTTCATGGGCGAAATCGCCGAATCGGCCTACCGGTTCGCGCGTGAGGTGAATGCCGGCGACCGGATCGTGGTCGGGGTCAACGCCTTCACCGAGGGCGACGAGGGGCGGACGGGTCGGCTGCTGCGCATCGGCCAGGACACCGAGGACCTGCAGCGCAAGCGCCTTGCAGCGGTCCGAACGGCGCGTGACGAGTCGGCGGTACACACGACGCTCGACCGGGTGGCCGCCGACGCCGGGCGCACCGAGGTCAACCTGATGCCGTCCCTGCTCGATGCAGCGCGGGCACGGGCAACAGTCGGCGAGGTTGTCGATGTCCTCGAGGGTGTCTTCGGCACGTACACGGAGACGGTGGTCGTCTGATGGCAGGCAGGGAAGCAAGCCGGGAACCAGGCCCGGAACAAGACGCGCCGCCGATCCGCATCGTGCTCGCCAAGCTCGGACTCGACGGGCACGACCGGGGGCTCAAGGTGGTCGCCCGCATCCTGCGCGATGCCGGCATGGAGGTCATCTACCTCGGGCTCCGCCAGACGACGGCGACGATCATCGATGCGGTCGAACAGGAAGACGCCGATGTCGTCGGTATCTCGATGCACAACGCCGGACACCTCACGCTGGCCCCCCTGATCGTCAGCGCCCTCGCCGACGCCGGCCTCGGCGACGTTCCCGTCGTGATCGGTGGCGTGGTCCCCGACGAGGACCTCGATGAACTCGTTGCGTCAGGGGTGGGAGCAGTCCTCGGTCCTGGTGCCTCGGCCGTCGAGGTCGTGGCATCCGTGCGCGGTGTCGTCGAGACCGGACCACGTGCGCCGTCGGATTGACGACCGGACGCCGGCCGAACTTCTTGCGGCGGCACGGGGCGGAGAGCGTCGGGCGGTCGCCCGACTGCTGACCCTCGTGGAACGGGGTGGCGAGCCAGCCGAGATCATCGCCGAGGCCACCCACCACCTGACGGGTACGGCGCATGTGGTGGGAATCACCGGGGCCCCGGGATCCGGGAAGTCGACGCTGACCGGCGCCCTGACCACCATGCTCGCCGACGAAGGGCGAAGGCCGGCGGTCGTCGCCGTCGATCCCTCGTCCCCGTTGACCGGAGGTGCCATCCTCGGCGACCGTGTGCGCATGGAGGCGGCGACCGTTGCCGGCGTCTTCATCCGATCGGTGGCCACCCGTGGCCACGGTGGTGGCCTCGCACTCGCGGTGCCGGGTGCGGTTCGCGTCCTCGATGCCTGTGGCTTCGACCCGGTGGTGATCGAGACGGTCGGTGTCGGCCAGGTCGAGGTCGATGTGGTGGCGGCGGCGGACACCGCCGTCGTGGTCGTGACCTCCGGATGGGGCGATGCCATCCAGGCCAACAAGGCCGGGCTGCTCGAGGTCGCCGACCTGTTCGTCGTCAACAAGGCGGACCGTCCCGGTGCTGCCGACGCCCGTCGCGATCTCGAGCTGATGCTCGACCTGAGTGAGATATCAGGTTCGGGTTCAGATTCAGGTTCAGGGCCCGGAAGGCGCCCGGCGATCATCGAGACGACGGCGACGAAGGGTGCAGGAATCGAGGACCTGCTCGTCGGCATCGATGCGCACCATGCGGCCCTGTCCGCGGGATCGGGCCTCAGCGAGCGCCGAGATCGGCGGTTCGTCGCCGAGGTGCGCGCCCGCCTCGATCACCTGCTGGCTCGAGTGGCAGACGATGCGCTCGACGACGCCGGACCCATCGCCGGCGAGACGCCGGTCGACACGGCCCGCCGGCTGGCCGAAGGCCTTTTCGGGGCTGCCGGCGCCCGGTGACGGGAGGCACGACTCGCCGGAATCGGTGCGGATAGGCTTTCGGGCCATGGCACGGAACCTCCTCGCCCTTCCTGCGCGCCTCTGGCGCGACTACGGGCAGAAGTTGATCAGGTTCGCCGGAGTGTCCGTCGTCAACGTGTGCACCGGCCAGACGCTGCTCTACATCTGCTATGCCCGCCTGAACTGGAACGGCATGCTCGCCAACGTCGTCGCGGTGGTCGCCGGCAGCATCCCGGCCTATCTGCTCAGCCGCCACTACGTCTGGAAGCGGGAGAAGGGCGACCACAACTTCGGCGCCGAGATCCTGCCGTTCTGGGGCCTCGCCTTCGTCGGCCTGGTGCTGTCGACCGTCCTTGTCGGCATCGTCGACAGCTTCTCGGACCGCACGCTCGCCGTGCAGGGCGCCAACGCTGCAGCGTTCGGTTCACTCTGGATCGTCCGCTTCGTGGTGCTCGAGCACCTGTTGTGGGGCGAGCGGACCGAACACGAGTTGGTGCGCAAGCACAACTGAACCGTGGACGATCGCCGCCGGGAACTGCTCGACCTTGCCGAGGCGGCCCGCGGGTTCATGCCACACGACGAAGGGTTGGCCCTGCACCGCCACGCACTCGAGGTCGGCATCGACGGGCCGTTCCTCGAGGTGGGCAGCTACTGCGGCAAGTCGAGCGTCTACCTCGGCGCTGCCGCCGAAGCCGGGGGCCGACTGCTGTTCGCCCTCGACCACCATCGGGGGTCCGAGGAGAACCAGCCCGGCTGGGAGTGGCATGAGCCCGATCTCGTCGATCCGGCAACGGGCTGCATCGACACGCTGCCGCACTTCCGTCGCACCATCAGCGAGGCCGGCCTCGAGGCAACCGTCGTCGCACTGGTGGGTGACTCG
>Ga0310122_10000621_pt1 | contig 22421 bp, 21 predicted proteins | sample CB6_Bottom_1051__FD_203503 | JGI IMG/M metagenome (GOLD analysis project Ga0310122, IMG submission 203503) | Marine microbial communities from Western Arctic Ocean, Canada - CB6_Bottom_1051 | ecosystem: Environmental > Aquatic > Marine > Oceanic | place: Canada: Western Arctic Ocean | collected...
AGTTGTACCCCTCCGGGGCACGAAGGCTTAGGAAGAATATCACGGCCACCGGCCAGTTATATCCATATAATTAAAGGATTTTCGCTATTTTTCCGTAAAGATATACTGGACTCTTATATATAATGGAACGGAAACGGAATTTTTGGTGTGCAGGGAGGCTATGAGCGAATCCAAAAAAACTTTATTGGTTACTGGCGGCGCGGGTTTTATTGGCAGTAATTTCATCAATTATATTAATCAACGCTATCCGGACACCAAAATCCTTTTGCTGGATGCTTTGACCTATGCCGGCAACCTGGACAATATTTCTCCCAACCTGAAGTCCAACGGCCATTTCCGATTTTTTCACGGCAACATCACTCATTCGGACATTGTCAACAAGCTGGTTGCGGAAGCGGATATTGTTGTGCATTTTGCGGCGGAGTCGCACGTGACCCGCTCGATTTATGACAACTCGCTTTTCTTTGAGACGGATGTCATTGGCACGCAGGTATTGGCTAACGCGATGGTGAACCATCCGGTCGAGTTGTTTGTGCATATTTCATCCTCGGAAGTGTACGGAACGGCACTCACCGATCCGATGGACGAGGAGCATCCGCTGAATCCGATGAGCCCTTATGCTGCGGCCAAGGCCGGGGCAGACCGGCTGATCTATTCATACACCAAGACTTACGATTTACCGGCGGTTATCATTCGTCCGTTTAATAATTACGGGCCGTGCCAGCATCTGGAAAAGGCCATTCCCAATTTCATTGTCAGCGCCTTGCAGGACCAGCCGCTGACCATTCACGGTGACGGACAAAGTTCCCGCGATTGGATGTATGTGGAAGATACCTGTGAAGCGCTGGACCATGTTCTGCATGCGGAGCGTGACCGGGTAAAGGGACAGACGATCAACCTGGGAACGGGAACCGACACCTCTGTTGTGGAGATTGCGCGGAAAATTTTACAGGCGTTGAACAAACCTGAAAGTTTATTGCAGTTCATCGAAGACCGTCCCGGTCAAGTGACCCGGCATATTTCTTCCACGCAAAAAGCTCATGAATGCCTGCAATGGCAATCGAAAATAGATTTGGATGAAGGTCTCGACCGAACCATTGAGTTTTACCGCAATAATCGCCAGTGGTGGGAACGGGTCCTGTGGATGAAAGAACTCTGGGGTCCGAGAACTAAAGGATAAAGGTTATGCGCGTTACCATTCTTCAACCGTCTTATTTGCCGTGGTTGGGATTTTTCGAGCAAATGAGCCGTTCTGACAAATTCGTCCTTTTGGATGATGTGCAATACACCCGTCGGGACTGGAGAAACCGTAACCGGATTCGTGTGAGGGAAAACTGGATTTGGTTGACGGTGCCGGTTCAGCAAAAAAGCCGTTTTTCCCAAAGCCTTCTTGAGACCCGCATCGACAATTCTGTATCCTGGCGGAGAAAGCATTTAGAAACCTTGCGTCAGCATTATTGCAAGGCGCCTTTTTTTGAAAAATATTTTCCCAGGTGCCAGCAGGTTTACGAAAAGGATTGGACCTTTTTATTCGATCTTTGTCTGGAAACGATTAATCTTATCAAGGAGGAAATGGGTATTGAAACTCCCCTCCTGCGTTCATCGGAAATGAAGCCTGGCGGAGAAAAAACCGAGAGGCTCGTTTCAATTTGCCGGGAGCTGGGAGCGACCCACTATTTGAGTGGCGAATCGGGAAGCAATTATATTGCGGAAGAGGATTTTTCCAGCCAGGGCATTGCGCTTGAGTATCAAAACTACGAGCATCCCGTTTACCCGCAAAGGTATACCGGCTTTGTCCCCCACTTATCCGCCATTGATTTATTGTTTAACTGCGGGGAGCAAAGTCTGGGTATTCTGAAACAAGATGAAACGGAACCGATGGGTTCCCGTTGTTCATAGGAATTTCATTATGATGGATTTCAAAACCCTACAGAAAATCCTGCCGCGTATTTATTCGTTTCTGCCGTTCTATCTGGCGCCGCGATTTTCCCTGCCACCGGTTCAGGCTTTTTTCGAGGTGACCTATCGTTGCAACCTGCGTTGCGACATGTGCCATTATCTGGAAATCATTGAAGAAACAGAATCCCAAAAAACTTATAAAAATGAGATGTCGAGCGAGGAAATTAAAAAAGCGATTTCCAATCTGCCCCGGTTTTCGCTGATTACTTTCACAGGTGGTGAGGCATTCATGAAAACGGATTTCATGGAGATTCTTGAGTTTGCAACCAGGAAACATAAAGTCCATATCATCACTAACGGAACGACCTTGAGCGATAAGGTTGTGGAAGAACTCATGCAGTTGAGATTGAAATCTGTCTGGGGTTCCGGCTTATTTTATATGGGGGTTTCGATGGAGGGGGGAGAAGCCTTGCATGATGGTATCACCACAGTTCCCGGTTCTTTTAAAAAGACAACGCAAGGACTGGAAAGGCTTATTGCAAGGCGCAAAGAGTTAAAATCCCGGTTTCCGCTCATTCACCTGACCTGCGTCATCAAACGGGAGAATGTGAGGGACCTGGTCCCGCTGTATGAATATGCCAACAAGTTGGGTGTCGACATTTCCAATTTTGTTTTGAACAGTCCGGCCACTTACTGGCATGGCAAAGACTATGACCAGGATGATCACCTCCAGCGGCCCACGGCTCCAGTTGAGGAAATCGAAGCGGAATTTTTGCGGGAGCAGTTGGAACTGTTGCAGGAAAAAAGCAAAGAGTACAAGACCCGGCTGAGGTTTTCGCCAAACTATATTACGGTGGATGAAATTGTTCGCTACTACAACAATAAAAGTTCGTACCAGGATTACCGGTGCTACATCCCCTGGACGAAGGTAGCTATTTCGGCCTATGGCGATGTTTTCAGTTGCCCGCATTACCGGGTTGGTAATGTTAATAACGGCAGTGACCCCTCAGCCTGGCAGACGGAGCGTATTCAAGGGTTCCGCGAAAAACTTAAAGCGGAAGGAATTTTCCCAGGGTGCCTGGGTTGCTGTCAATCGGAGTACATCGGCCCCAATCCTCTCATGACGCCGGTAGTTAGCAAGAACTCGACAACCAAAGTTAAATTTTTGAAAGCCAGAGAAAGCGATTGCTCTTTGCCAGCTTTTCACCGGGAAAGGCCCCACGGCTAGCCCGGATATTCCATGAGTATTTCAGTGTGTGGGTTGAAGGCATTATCAAACCACCCTCACCTCAGTCCTCTCCCTTGAAGGGAAAGGAAGCAAAAAATCCCTTCTCCCTTGGAGGGAGAAGGATAGGATGAGGAGGATAATAATAATCAAGTTTGCTTTCTGACTTGTTTACTCATGCGGTATGCGGCCTAGTGGAAAGAGTATGAAAGGAATTGAATCACCTTTGTTTTCGGTGGCACCAAATAAAGATATGGATAAAAATCCTGAAATTTCTATCGTCGTTCCTGTTTATAACGAGGAATCCCTGGTCGAGGAACTATGTTCGCGCCTCAAATCCGTTTGTGATGGATTGAACCGTTCTTACGAAATATTGATCGTGGATGATGGCAGTGATGATGGGTCGTTTGAAAAACTTAAACGCATCAAGGATACCGACAAAGCATTGCGTCTGGTACGGTTGACCCGGAACTTTGGTCAGCAGTCCGCCGTGCTGGCCGGTTTTAGAATAAGCCGAGGGGATATTGTGATTCAATTGGATTCGGATTTGCAGAATCCGCCAGAAGAAATTCCCAAACTGCTCACCGCGTTGACGGATGATATTGACCTGGTCACGACCGTGAATAAAAAGCGGCAGGATGGACTATTGAGAGTCATGGGGTCGAAGTTCCTGCGTCGATTTGGTCAAATGCTTTTTGGAAAATCCGTCAAGCTGAATTTAAGCTCGTTTCGCGTTATGCGCCGGAGCGTGATAGATAAAATCGAAACCTGCCGGGATCGGTCCCGATACATGGCGGTGCTGGTGAGCTGGATGGGAGTGCCCAGCGTGGAAATTGAAGTGGAACACCATGCCCGGAAAAAGGGCACGACGAAATACAGTTTTCTGACCTTGTTCAAACTATCCTGGGATCTGGTAACGGGGTATTCCAATTTTCCGTTGAGGCTGGTGACTTATATGGGATTGTTCGGCGCTTTCATGGGGTTTCTCATGATGGCCTTTCTCTTGTACCAGCGTATTGCAAATGGAATCTTGATTGAAGGTTTTGTTGTTCTCTCGGCGGTGTTTGCGTTTTTTGCCGGAGTCCAGCTTCTTTCCATTGGGTTTCTGGGAGAATATCTCGGGAGGGTCCACTCCCATATTCAGGGTCGCCCAGACTATATTGTTGAAAAGGTGATGGAATGATGCAGGTTAAACCTCTTACTTCATTGATTATCGAGCCGACCAATACCTGTAACCTGCGTTGCACGTTTTGTTTTGTGACAGAAGGGATGACGCGGAAAGAAGGGTTCATGGATTTTGGTTTGTTCAAAAAGGTTATTGATGACAGCCCTGGACTTGAGCATCTTTGCATGCACAATTGGGGCGAACCCCTCCTGCACAAGGAGATATTCAGGATGTTTGATTATGCCCATGAGGCGGGAATCAAATATATTGTGATGAATACCAACGGGACCCTGTTGACGGACAAAATGATTGGCCGGATTATTGATAGTCCTCTTAATATCATCCGGTTTTCCATTGATGGCTCCGCGGAAACGTTTGAACGGATACGCGGTGTGGAGCTTGAAAAAATAGAAAGAAATATTATCAGGCTTAAAAATGAAAAAGAAAAGCATCGGCCCGATTTGAGCATAGGAGTGGTATTTACCGTAGAAGAAGAAACCCAGGAGGATGTTGATCCTTTTATCGGCCATTGGGAATCCATTGTTGATCATGTTCGAATGCAACCTAAACTGATTCAAAGTCCGAGAGACGAACCCTGCCCTGAACCTTTTGGCAAAGATTATGGAAAGTTGGTGGTGTTATGGGATGGCACAGTGCTTCCATGCTGTGTGGATTACAATGCTTCCTTAAAACTTGGAAACGCTTTCGAGGATAGTGTGCAGGACTTGTGGCGGGGCAGAGAGATTGAACGATTACGCGCCCAGCATGACAAAGGAGAGTACCCCGATGTCTGCACGCATTGCAACGAGTGCGAGACATCCAAAACGAAAAAACGCTTCTTTTTTGAAGCGGCCGTGCCCTGATGGAATCGATGATGGCAGACCCCACCACTAAAGAGAAAGTGTTGGAAGAAAACCGCAGGGTACATGCCTTGGAAAACCGGTTATATCTTTCCCGTCATCCTGAGCAAACAAATTTTTTTCAGAACTCAATACTGGAAAGGGCGGTCAACGAGGTTTGCACCAACCTGAAGCCTGGTTCTGGAATTCTGGATCTGGGTTGCGGAACCGGTTATCTCTCCTTGGGTTTTTTATCTCGGGGATACCGCTTGACCGGTTTGGATTTGTCGCGGGAAATGATCCAGGCGTTTGAAGACTCTATTCCCGCTACACTGAAACCGCAGGCCCACCTGGTGGTGGGAGATGTTGAGGAATTCCTGGCACAAAATCGAGATGAGTTTGATGTGATCGTCTTGTCAGCAATCCTGCATCATCTCTTCGATTATGAAACGGTGCTTCGGCAAATTTGCGCAAGGCTTTCTTCTGGAAAGCGGCTGCTTGTGTTTTTCGAGCCGCTCAAGCAGGAAATTCAATCGCCGATAAGGTTTGCCCTGCACCGCACGCTTTCCTGGCTGGATGAAAAATTATATCGGTTTGAGATGAATGTGCGAAAAATTCCTGTTCTGGATGATGAGTACCATCATTCGGATTACCAGCGCCAGTTTGGGGGGATTGACCCGATCCGGGTCGGTGAAATTCTGCGGGATGAAGGTTTAAAAGTTTTGAAGATCGAAAAATATTGTGCCCGGCGTTATGGGCTCCATGCCTGGCTGGCAAACCGGGTATTGAAAACGCACAACACCTTTAATTTGTTCGCGACCCGGCCTTAATTTTCCGGATTCTTTTTTTGGTTTGGTGAGTTGATAGGAATTCCCAGGTTTTTGGCCAGGGTTTGTGCTATTTCGTTTCCCTCCGTAATATCGATTTCCACAAACGAAACACCAATATCATAATAGGAGTCAAACTTTTCTACCCGTGCAACCTGGGCTTTTACGGTAATAGGTTTGCCGATGTTCTTGTCTGCAATTTGTACCTGTACCTGAGTACCGATTTCAATGGAAACAGGGCTTACGAAAAGTAAACCGAAGTTGCTGAAATTTTTCCCCTGGACCTTGATTTGTTCGGATTGCTGGTCGACTTTGGTGACCTGGACCTCTCCCGCAAAATCTATCCTGATATAATGCCGCTTGTCCAGGGTATGTAGGAAAATCCGGTTCTTACCGTTTTCCTTTGCTTGATATAGCGCGATGTCGGCCGCGTGAATCAAGGACTTTGTATCCTGAGCATCCAGGGGATAAGAAGCCACTCCGCCGCTCAAAGTTACTCCAAATGATTTCCCTTCAAACTCCAGTTCTGCTTCTTCAAGTTTTTGCCGAATTCGCTCAGCAATAACCAGTGCGTTGATCTTCTGGGCTTCAGGAAGAATAAGGACCAGTTCTTCCCCGCCATATCTACAGGCAACATCTTCGGTTCTTTTTTCAATTATCATGATCTCAGCCACTCGTTTCAGGGTTAAGTCCCCTGCCTGGTGACCCTGGGTATCATTTAATTTTTTAAAATTATCAAGATCAAAAATATGAGGGTAAAGCTTCCATCATATCTTTGGGCTCGGTTGATTTCCCCTTCCAAGGCTTCATCGAAGAACCGCCGATTAAAAAGTCCGGTTAATCCGTCAGTGCGGGAAATCTTCTTGGTTTCCTCCAGTGCCTGCAATTCAATCATTGTTGGAGTACGCAGGTGTTTAGAGACCTCGCTGAAATAGTCGCACATCGCTGTTATCAGCTTGACGGGTCTGTCCAGTTTTGATTCCAGCAGATTTTGATGTTTGAGGATATTATCCCAATTCAGTTTGGCGTCCTGGGTGCTGAATTCAAGGTGGGTCAATACATTAAGCAAAATGGGATAAGTTTCCTCGCCCTCATTCTCGACGAGGTTCTGAACGATTTCCCGGATATCAGTATTATCTGTGGCACAAGAATCCAGGGAATCTATGATCGCTTGCCTTAAATCGTTCATACAATGGACCTGCGGGATTAAATTTACCTTTTGGGCGTTTATGTAATATAGCACCCAAAGCAGGAAAATCAACCAGCAGAAGGGTGGTTTGTCTATTATATAGTTATGCCGAATTTTTCCCTTTGAGCAGGGGAGTTTAAAACGAATTTGTCAGAAATGGGGAAACCGTTAGATCAAACAATTTCCAGAACTTGAAGGTTAGCCAGTGCTGTGGATTTTTGCAGGGCATCTTCCCCTCTGGGACTGAGCTTGTTACCTGCAACGTTTAAAAATTGCAGGCCGGAGAGTTGGTGGGAATTGGCCAGAAAAACCGCACCTTCATCGCCAATGGCATTCAGGGCGAGCACTAGCCGACGAAGGCTGACCAGGTTTTTGGACTCGGCAATTGCCTTAGTGCCTTGTGCGTGAATCCAGTTTTCGTTTTCCAGGTATAAGGATTCCAACTGTGTCAGGGTGGTAGAACAGGCCAGGGCCGATGCTCCCAGGTCGGAAATGTTATTGTTGTTCAGTCGTAAAGTTTTCAGTCCGCCGCAATGGGGAGATTGTGCCAGGGCCTTTGCCCCCTCCTGACCGATTTTGTTTTCTCCCAGGTCAAGAGTTTCTACGTTTTTCATATTTGCGGATGCTGCCAGTGCCACCACACCCTCAGCGCGAAGGTCGTTATTATTCAGGTCCAGCGTCCTGAGCAGGGTGATGGTTTTAGATTTGGAAAGGGAAATGGCACTGTCTGTCGTCAACCCGTTATTGTGCATGACCAGTGTTTCCAGATTTTCAAACATGGGAGACTCGGCCATGGCATAAACGCCATTATCTCCAAGATGGTTGTTGTTCAGGATCAGAACTTTGAGATTGGGGAAAACCCGGGACCGCGCCAGAGCCTCCATCCCTTCGCCGGTCAAACCATTATCGGAAAGATCGAGACAGACGATATTTTCAAGAGGCGAAGATTGTGTTAAAAACCTTAACCCCTCATCACCCACTCCTGTGTCCCGAAGGTTGATATGGGTTAATTGGCGGCCAAGTTTTGAATTGGCAAGCGATTTTATGCCAAGCGGTTCCAAACGGTTATAGGAAAAGTCCAACCGTTCTAGATTGCCCATGCCCTCTGCGAGAGAAAGAACCTTTGCTCCCAGCGACCCAATTTCGTTGCTGGATAAATTTAAGTTCTTCAGGAGGTTTAACGCTCGGCACTTGGAAAGGAAGAATATGGCTTCGTCATCGAGATTATTATTTGCTAGCGAAAGGTTTTCCAGATTGCAAAAACAGTCGCAAGCGCTGAGTAGTTGTAGTCCGGTCGAATCCAAACCCATTTGGTCAAGATTCAGGGAAGAAAGAGATTTGATGGGACTGAACCCGGCAAGGGCCTTGAAATCCTCTTCATTAAGTTTGCAACCTAAAAGATTCAGGGATTTTTTGTCGACACTCAACTTCTCCCGGATGAGCGTAGCGAGGTCGGGGTTCTCGGTATATTTTTCAAAATACCGAAGGAAATCCAGGCTATCGTCAATGTCTTTTGCTTCGCCCATAACATGATGGAGTTAGGTTAGATGCCGCGATTATACCACCACTAGGCGCTGGGCCAACTGGCAATAGCTTTTTTTGGTGAACTAGAGGTATAGGCGGCTTGACGAGCCTTTGCTACCTGCTTCCCCTGCCAAGGGGTTAGTTGAAATGGACAGAAACTGCTTTGGAGACACCCTGCTCTTCCATGGTTATGCCGTAAAGTGCGTTAGCGAAAGACATAGTTTTTTGATTGTGGGTGATGATAATGAATTGCGTGTTGACGGCCATTTCCTTGAGCATTTCCTGAAAACGGACTACATTGGCCTCGTCGAGTGGGGCATCTACTTCATCCAGCAGGCAGAAGGGGCTGGGCCGGACTTTGAATACCGCAAACATCAGGGCGATGGCGGTCAAGGCTTTTTCCCCTCCGGACATCAGGGCCAGGCTTTGCAGGCTTTTTCCCAAAGGATTGGCGGTGATTTCAATTCCTGAGTCGAGAGGGTTGGATTCATCGGTCAAGGTCAGGTTTGCCTTTCCCCCCTGAAAGAGCCGTGCAAAAATTTCCTTGAAGTTTTCGTTAACCAGTTCATAGGTGTCGAGAAACCGTTGTTTGGTAGTTTGGTTTATTTTCTCAATTGTTGAATGAAGTAGCTCGATCGACTCGGCCAGATCGTCCTGTTGTTTTTTCAGGAAGGTGTAACGCTCGTTGGTTTTTTCAAAATCGGAAAGCGCTGCCAGATTGACCTCGCCTAATTTTGCTACCTTCTCTTTGAGCTCTTTAACCCGCTCGTCGGTTTTATTTTCATCGATGGTTTCATCATAGGCCGACCGCAAATCTTCCCGGGTTGCGTTGTGGTCTTCGTAGGCGCGCTCTTCCAAGTGGACGATTTGCAGGCGGTTTTCCGATCGCTTGATTTCTATCTGAGAGAGGGTTTCGGTGATCTCCTGGGTTTTTCGGGACAGTTCGCGGATGTCCTGCCCCATTCCTTTCTGATCCTCTTCCTTCTGTCGCAGTGATTCTTCTTCCTGAACGGCCGTTTCGGTCCACTGATCTTTCTCCCGGGAAAGCTTGAGGACCGAATTTCCCAAGGTTGAAATCTCGGTTTCAATCTCAGTGATTCTGTTCTGGTTTGAAATTTGGTCCGCCTCGCGTCTTTCAATCTGCTGTTTCACGTTTTGTTGCTGAAGTTCCAGTCGTTTGATTTCCGTGAGCGTATTTTCCCGTCGGCCGATCAGTGATGCGATCAAGACTTTTAGCCTGCTGATCTCGGATGAAATTCCCTCAAGGTTGGACCGACTCTGTTCCAGTTCTTCCCGATGGTGGATTAAAAGTTCTTCTTCCTGACGCCTTTTTTGCTCGGCAGAGGCCAATTCCTGGTCCAGCGAGGATTTCTCCGTGACCAGTTCATCTCTTTCGCTGTCCAGTGCCGAAATTTCTTCATCTATTGTGGTGTCCCTGTTTTCAAGACGTGCTGCTTCCTTGCGCCATTGTTCCAGGTCGCGGAGTTTGTTATTCGTTTCAATTTCTGCGGCAAGGGTTTGCTGGTCTAATTGTTTCAGGCTGTTCTCAAGTTCGGCAAGGCCTTGTTTTTTCCTTTCGATGTTTTCCTGCGAGGCATTCAATCCCTCTTTGAGCCTGTTGACACTATCGCTGAGCGTTTCTATTTCACGCTTTCTTGCCAGCAGGCTTGAGGATTCATTTTCCAATGAGCCTCCGGTGACGAATCCGTTGGCATCAATCATTTCGCCGTTCAAGGTGACTACCGTTCCATGAAAATTCGGATCCTGGTGCAGGTGAAGGGCCACATCCATATCCTGAACGATAACAACATTTTTCAGTAGCAGCTCGATTATTGGTTTGTACTCTTCCTGGCATTCAATAAAATTGAGTGCTTTGCCCACGACTCCCTGTGTGCCGTTCAAATGAAGGGGGGCGGAGGGAACCGATTTCGGTTTGAGAGGAACGAACAAGCCTCGACCGGAATGATGACTTTTAAGATAACTGATGGCCTCCATCGAATCTGAATAGGAATTGACAATAACACTTTGGAGTTTTTCACCCAAAGCCGTTTCGATAGCCACTTCATATTCCGCCGGAGTCTGCAGAACATCGACCAGTACTTCCCGGATCCCCGGAATTCGTTCGCCGTTTTGGTTGCCCATAAGGGATTTAACGCCTTCTTGAAATCCCTCAAACTGGTTCCGCAGTTTTTCCAATGAACCCAGCAAGGAGGCTTTATGAAAATAGTCTTCCTTTTTGGAGCTGTGACTGTCACTTTCAGCCTGGAGAGTTTTGGAATATTGGGTAGTTTCTTGACGCGATGCCTCTTGCTGTTCCTTTAAACGTGTAAGCTCCTCAGCCTTTTGCTGGTATTCCGATTTCTCCTGTTCCAGCGCCGACTTATTTTCCTGAATTTGGGAACGGACTTCTTCCTTTTCCGATATAAGTTTTTCCTGGCGGGTTTCCAATCCCTGAACTCGGGTCTCGAGAGCGGTCAGCTGATTTTTTGATTGCGCCGTTTGCTGGAATAAATGGAGAACATGTTTTTCTCCGTTGAGAACTTGTTCCTGAATTTTCTGTAAAGCTTCCCGCTTCTGCTCATTTTCAGCTTTGCGCTGATCCAGCACAATTTCCTGTTTGTTGATTTCCTGTGAGGTGGTGGAAAGCCTTTGCCTTTCGTTTTCGATATTGTTTGTCAGGTCTAAAATTTCCTCTCTCATCCGAGAAATTTCCCCCAGGGCGGATTCGATGTCTGTTTCTGCTTCCGATTTCTGTTCTTTTTTAAAGGCAACATTTTGTTCACTGCTTCCGATTTGGGAGTTCAGTTGATGAATGGTTTCGCGGGCTTCATTCAACCGGCTCTGCGATTCTTCAATTTCTATATTGAGTTGGGCGATTTGGTTTTCGAAAGTGGCGTGGCGGGCATTCCACTCTGTTTTCTTTTGGGTTTTCTCCTGCAACTCTGCTTCTATCGTCTGCAGTTGCGATTGATAGCGGCGGACTTTGATGGAAAAAATTTTCAGAGACAGTTGTTTAATCTCGGATTTGTATTTTTTATAGCGTTCCGCCTTGGCGGCCTGGCGCTTTAACGATTCGACTTGCCGGGCCAGTTCTTGAACGATATCTGCCACCCGTTCCAAATTCTGGCGGGAGCTGTCGAGCTTGCGGATGGCTTCGTTTTTGCGGTGCTTGAATTTCAGGATCCCCGCCGCTTCTTCAATTAGAACCCGCCTTTCTTCCGGCTTGGAAGTGATGATGTCTTGAATATGACCTTGTTCAATAATGGTCAATACCTTCGGACTGATACCTGCGTCCATCAGGAAATCCGTGATATCCCTTAAGCGGCATGGAATCTGGTTGATATAAAATTCGCTTTCGCCGGAACGATGGTAGCAACGGGTGACTTTGACATCTTCAGAAGAATTGGGAACCCCGGCAATCCGGAGTCCCGGTGGTACATTGGCTAAGGTTAGGGAAATTTCCGCCCGGTTCACCGGTTTCCGGCTACTGCTGCCATTGAAAATGAGATCTGTTATGCGGGTGCTACGTAGAGTTTTGGATCTTTGCTCGCCAATGACCCAGCGAATTGCGTCAGATACATTGCTTTTCCCGCAACCGTTTGGGCCGACAATGGCGGTAAAACCGTTTTTAAACTCCAGGTTAGTAGGGTCGACAAACGATTTAAAACCCTCTAACTCTAAATTTTTTAAGTACATATTTGGTTTGGCTCCCGGGGTTATCGGATCTTTTAAGGCTCGTATGCTGGGAGAAAGATTATCCCAATCATAAGATATTGTAAAGTGAAATTATACCATGTTTGGTATACTATAGAATCCAGCCCACCATATATTGTGCCACTAGGCGTGGGGCCAATGAGCAATAACTCTCTCTGGCAAGCGGAGATATTGGCGGCTTGATAAGTTCTTGCTGGTTTGCCCCTGCTACCCCATTCTACCCCATGCGGGGCACGAAGATTAATGAAGAGGATATAACTGGGGCATGAAGGTTAGGGAAGAATATCACGCCATCCCACGGGAGTGGGTGGAAGGAGGTTTTCAGATGGAGCTATATTCTTATAGTAAATGCGGAACTTGCCGCAAGGCGATCCGGTTCCTGGAAAACAGGAAGGTTAAGTTTGAATTGATCGATATAACCGAAATAACGCCGCCAAAGTTGGTCCTAAAAGCGGCGATGAAAGCCAAAGGAATGAAAAAGCTGTTTAATACAAGCGGAGGCCAATACAGGAAGTTGAAGCTAAAGGACAAACTGAAAACCATGACCGAAAGCCAGGCTTTAGATTTGCTTGCTTCCGACGGAATGTTGATCAAACGTCCGATCGCGGTGGATAAACATAAAGTTACCGTTGGGTTCGACATCGAAGAATACAAAAAGGTTTGGTAGGTAAGCCTGGTACCGGAAACAAAGGACATTTATGGACCTGTTTTTAATTAGACACAAACTGCAGCACGATTTTCCCCTGGTGCGAGAGACGACTTTCCCCCATCCCCAGCGGGCTGCGGTGATGGTTATGCTTTATCCCAAGCCAAAAAAAACCTATGTGCTGATGACCAGAAGAGCCATGCACCTTAAGTATCATGCAGGAGAAGTGAGTTTTCCCGGCGGAGTGTTTGAAGAGCAGGATGATGATCTGCTGGCCACGGCACTCCGAGAAACCGAGGAAGAGCTTGCCATCCAGGTTCAACCCGAAGATGTGCTGGGACAGCTTCCTGTTGTCAACACACGCTTAGGTTTTGAAATCACCCCTTTTGTTTCGGTTCTGCCTTCGGCCCCTGAGTATGAGCCCGCTGAGAATGAGGTGGGAGAAGTTTTGGAAATTCCCTTCACTTCCCTGCTTTTAACGCAACAACGGGATGTTGGGAGCAAGCCCTCTGAAGAAGGGGTGATGTACTGGTTTCATCACCACAGAATCTGGGGCGCATCGGCAAAGATTCTCAAACAAATAAGTCATCTGAGTAGTTATTAAATGGAACCTTTAAAAATCCTTTTTCTGGCTCCGCATTGGAGGGTTTCCCTGATCAAGGCGTTTCAGGACGCAAAATCCGGATTCCAGCAGTCCGTTGAGTTGATCTGTGTGGATAGCGATCCGCTTGCGCCTTCCTTTAAAGAAGCAGATCGCTCGCAGGTTTTGCCGCTTTTTTCAGATTCTCAGTGCTTGCCATCGCTTCTCGAATTTTGCCAAACCGAAACGATTTCTGCCCTGATTCCATTGACCAACAAGTCCATTGAGTTCATGACCTACAATCGTCGAGAACTTGGCAAGGGCGGTCGCCGTTTATGGATACCTGATAATCAATCCCTCGAAACCTGCCACGATAAATGGAAGTTGCATGAGTTTATGGAACGAGAAGGATTCGACACTCCGCCAACATTTTTGGCGGGTAAAAAAGCGACTTCGTTTCCGTTCCCTCTTATTGCCAAACCGCGCCGGGGAGAAGGCAGTAAAAACCTGTTTGTCTTGGAGAGCTATGGCGACTGGGACTTTTACAAGAAAAAATGTCCCGATCATGTATTTCAACAACGGGTTGATGGAAAAGAGTTCAGCGTAGATTGCTTTTTCGACCAGCAAGGCTCGCCCCGCCTGATCGTTCCACGTGAACGGTTGACAGTTCGAGGTGGAGAGGTCATGGTGAGTCGTATCGATATGGATGCTGGAATTATTGATAGGGTGGAAGCACTTGGCACCAAACTGGGTTTGACAGGACCCTGTACAATTCAGGGCATACGAGACGAGGCTGGAAAATTTTTCTTCACCGATGTGAACCTGCGTTTCGGCAGCGGTTTTGTACACACTATTTTTGCCGGAGGCAACGTGCCCTTGATGATGTTCAAGGAATTGGCCGGGCAGGAGCTGGACCGCCAGAGGCCGGACATCAGGGATCATTCGATCATGACGCGTTTCCCCGAGAGCATTTTCCACCAAGAGTGAGGTAGAATCTTGATATACTCGTTTCGCTGGATCACTTCTGTAATATGAATGCCACTCCTATGACTCTTCAAGACCGGTTGATCTTTGCCCTGGATGTTCCAGGGAGAAATGAAGCGGAGCGTTTCGTAAAAATGCTGGATGGGCTGGTCGGTTGCTTCAAGATAGGTTTGGAACTGTTCATCCGCGAAGGTCCCGATGTGGTCAAAATGATTCAGGATCATTCCGCAGCAAACATTTTTCTTGATCTCAAGCTTCACGATATTCCCACTACGGTAAGAGGCGCTTTGCGATCGGCGGAGAAGTTGGGAGTCCGGTATATTACCATTCACTCAACAGAGGGGGAAACCATTCTTGAGACGGCTGACGAGGTGAAGGATTCAGGCCTGGAAGTGCTGGCGGTAACGGTGCTCACCAGTACCAGCGTTTCCTCCTTGGCGAGTCTGGGTATTCGTGATGATATCAACGCGGCAGTCCTGGTGTTGGATCGGGCGGTTCGGGCGCAAAACTCGGGATGTGCCGGGGTCATTTGTTCAGGAGAGGAAGCAAAACTGGTCAGACAAAAATGTGGTGAGGGATTCAAAATTGTGGTTCCGGGAATTCGTCCGCAAGGGTCCGATGTGGCGGGTGACGACCAAAGCCGAATCGCAACACCGGCTCAGGCCATAGAGGATGGGGCGGATCTCATTGTTGTCGGCAGGCCCATCCGCGATGCTAAAGACCCAAGAGAAGCGGCGCAAAAAATTATTGATGAAATTCAATCCATTCCCGACCAGGGATGAAGAAATCAAATACTAAAAATCGATAATGGGTTCCACGTTAATAAATTTTATTTATCTGTTAAGCCTGGTTTGCTGGGTTGGCAGTATTTTCTTTTTTTCCTTCTTTGTAGCTCCTGTGGTCTTTAAAACCCTGGAGCGGGAAAAAGCAGGAGAACTGGTTGGCATTATTTTTCCCAGATACTACATGATCGGTTATGTGTGCGGCGTTTTGGTGTTGGTGACGCTTCTTTTAACCGGCCCGGAAACAGTGGGTCTTAAATGGTGCGCTTGGGGAATCATGATGTTGGGAACGGCGAGTGCTGGTTTAGGAGTAAACCCCAGAGCGAAAACCCTCAAAGAAAAATTGAAAGATGCCTCCGAAACCGAAAAGCCTGACTTGGAAGCTCGCTTCAAAACCCTGCACTCTTTATCGGTCAAGTTGAACGCGGCGGTTCTTTTTGCTGGGCTCTGGTTGCTTTGGCTGACCAGCGCTAAGCTAGCCCTCTAGGTCGATCCTTGTAAAGCAAGCAAATGCAACTGTGTTTTTTATACCAGGCCGCTAACTTTTCGTCCATCTAATATGAATATTCTAGGAATATCGGCATTTTATCATGACTCGGCGGCGTGCCTGGTGCGAGACGGTGAGATCATTGCGGCGGCCCAGGAGGAGCGTTTCACCCGCAAGAAGCATGATGCCTCGTTCCCCAAAAAAGCGGCGGAGTTCTGCCTTCAGCAAGGAGGCATTCAGACCTCTGACCTGGACTATGTCGGGTTTTATGACAAGCCATTCGTCAAGTTCGAACGCATTCTTGAAACTTATCTGAGTATCGCTCCCAAGGGCCTGCGGCAATATTTGTTGGCGATGCCGGTCTGGTTGAAAGACAAGTTATGGACCCGGGCCAATATCCGCAAAAACTTGGACTATAAGGGGCCGGTTCTGTTTGGCGAGCATCATGAGTCGCACGCGGCCAGTGCGTTTTTTCCTTCCCCGTTTCAGGAGGCGGCCATTCTTACGATGGATGGGGTGGGAGAATGGGCCACCAGTAGTATTGCCCAAGGCAAGGACAATAAAATAGAGTTGTTGCAGGAACTGCATTTCCCACATTCCCTCGGCCTGCTTTATTCAGCGTTCACTTATTATCTTGGCTTCAAGGTCAACAGTGGTGAGTACAAAGTTATGGGGTTGGCTCCTTATGGCGAACCTAAATACGCGGACCTTATCCTGGACCGCCTTATCGATCTCAAGCAAGACGGCTCCTTTAGAATGGACATGGAGTATTTTGATTATCTGGGTGGCATGACGATGACCAACGACAAGTTTGCCTCGGTGTTCGGCCACCCCGCCCGCAAGTCCGAAACCCAACTCACTCAAAAGGAAATGGATATCGCGGCTTCCCTGCAAAAGGTGACCGAAGAGATCATGATTAAAATGGCCCGTCACATCCGGGAACTTACTGGCATGAAAAACCTGTGTCTTGCTGGAGGCGTGGCTTTAAACTGCGTGGGTAATGGCAAGATTCTCAAAGAAAAAATCTTCGACCAGATTTGGATTCAACCAGCGGCGGGAGATGCAGGGGGCGCTTTGGGTGTGGCGCTCAGTATCTGGCATCAGATGCTGGGAAATGAAAGAGCGACCAACGGCAAAGACTCGATGCGGGGAGCCTTTCTCGGCCCGAAGTTTGAAAACGATGAGATCCGGAAATTTTTAGACGGGCAGGGCATTCCCCATAAATATTATGACGACCCTCAACTGGCCCCAGCGGTGGCGAAAGATTTGCAAGCCGGTAAGGTAGTTGGCTTGTTTCAGGGGCCGATGGAGTTTGGCCCACGTGCGCTAGGGGGGAGGAGCATCATTGGCGATCCGCGCAACTCTAAAATGCAGTCGACGATGAACCTTAAGATTAAATACCGCGAATCGTTTCGCCCCTTTGCTCCCGCAGTTTTGGCAGAAAAGGTTCAGGAGTGGTTTGAAATCGATAGTGAAAGTCCTTATATGTTGATGGTGGCGGGGGTGCGTGAAGATAAACGCATTGCAATGACCGATGAGCAAAAGAAATTGTTTGGCATAGATTTGTTGAACATTCCCCGGTCCCAGATTCCGGCGATCACGCATGTGGACTATTCGGCCCGTATCCAAACGGTTCATGCCGAAACCAATCCTAAATTCTATGATTTGATCCGGGAGTTTGAAAAAGCCACGCAATGCGCGGTATTGATCAATACCTCCTTCAATGTTCGCGGGGAGCCCATTGTCTGCACCCCGGAACAGGCCTACCGTTGTTTCATGCGTACGGAAATGGATACTCTCGTGCTGGAAAATTTTGTGCTGGATAAAAAAGAGCAGAAACCGCTGGAAGAAGATAGCAACTGGCAGGAAGAATTCGAACTCGACTAACCCCTCTAGCGAGGGGAGGCAATTGGGCAATGACTCGTTGAGCCGCGTAAACGTTTGCCGCATGTGATATTACTTCATTGGCCTTTACCCGTTCCGGGCATGAAGGCAATGGTTAAATACCACGCATGCCCTGCAAGGGTAAAAAAAAGACATTGCAATTTTCAGCGGAGGTTTTTCATCCAACCTTTTTATGCAAAGACCCGGTTTCTGGTTATCGCTCTGGCTTTGCTGTCCCTTTACGCTTATGGATGGCGGGTGACGGAAATCGATGTAGGGGAATTATTCCGCGACTTCCACCTGGTCACACCGCTGGTCAAAGAGCTGGCTCAGCCTGACTTGCTGACCCGTGAGAACGATACTCAAATCGTTGAAGCAGAGTTTTTCCTTTCTCAAAAAACCGAAGAAAATATTCCTCAAGTTCATGAGGCCACCGGCCCCTCGTTAGTCCTATCCCGCCAGTCGGGGGAGATTTCGGACACCTTGACTGTTCGCGGCCTGAACATGAAACCGGTAAAGTCCGGAACACTATATTGGGTCAATGCCATTGAGCAGGAGTTTCCCCTGGGAACTTTTTCGACCGATTCATCCGGCACATTCCAGAAAGATATCACCGTGCCGCCCAGCGCGCGTGGCCTGCTCCAGACTGTGAGGGCAGTATTGAGTTGGGAGATCGGGGGGTGGAAAGTCAGTGAGACTCTCAGCCTGACCTTTGACAAAATGGTGGAAACAGTTTTTCTTGCATTGATGGCGACTACTTTTGGCGTACTGGTTGCGGTGCCTCTGAGTTTTCTCGGTGCGCGGAATCTCATGACGAAAAGCCGGGTGGGTACTATCGTCTATTATGTGGTGCGCACCGGACTGAATATTTTGCGATCCATCGAACCGCTGATCCTGGCGATCCTGTTTGTAGTCTGGGTGGGTATTGGTCCTTTTGCCGGGGTGTTGGCATTGGGATTGCACTCCATCGCGTCTTTGGGAAAATTATTTTCGGAACAGATAGAGAGCATTGACCAAGGACCGGTAGAGGCGATTACTGCGGTCGGAGCCAAACCGGTGCAGGTGGTTTTTTTTGGCGTTCTGCCGCAGGTGCTGTTGCCATTTCTGGCGCTCAGTTTTTACCGTTGGGATATCAACGTGCGTATGTCAACGATCATCGGATTTGTCGGCGGCGGGGGAATCGGGTTTTTGCTTCAGCAGTGGATCAACCTTCTCAAATACAACGAGGCGGGAACGGCGTTACTCGCCATAGCTATCGTTGTTATCACTCTGGACATCCTGAGCGCTAAAATCCGCGAGCGCGTTCAATAAATGAAATGGCATTCAAGAGCTGAGGCGGATCCATTGACCAAATGAACCAAAAGTGAGAAACTCCGGATCAATTGTAAACAAACTTTTGTTCTTAAAAGACAGCTCGCTCAACCAGGACGGCTTTCTATGAATTTTTTTGTTCACATGGGAAATCCTGAATTATAGGAAGACGATGGGTCTCACGTAGGGTGGTAGAGCTTCAAGCTCAGAAAGGAGAATATAAAATGGAAAAGACCGAACTGGTAGAACTGATGGACGAGGTATCTTTTTTTAACGATTTTTTAAAGGAAGAAAAACTGAGCTTGAGTGATCTGAAAGATTCAATTTTGAAATTTGAACAAAAGGCGAATTTGATTAAAGAAGGATCAATAGAAAATTCGGTTTATATCCTGCTCCAGGGGAAAGCGATTGTGTCGAGACAGCAGACGCCCCATATGACTATCGCCACTCTTGATCCAGGGGCGGTTTGCGGTGAGATCTCATTCCTGGGCAATCGCCCCAGGATTACAAACGTTATTGCAGACAGCAATGTAGTGGCGCTGAAATTAAATTCGGAGCTGCTTCTGCTACTTCCCCCTTTGCTTGGGGACAAGCTAAATAATAAATTTAAACAGATCCTGATAAATAGAATCGAGAATATGAATAAATCTATTACCAAGTAGAAATTGAAGCGATCTCCCAAATGAAGGGACAACTTGAAGAAGAAATAGATACGGCCACACTAAGTATGGGCCGGGTCAAAACCGGGGTCAATGATATTGCAAGCTTTATACAAGAATTAATCCGTTAGGTCATGGAAGGGTAAAAGCAAAGATTAAATATCACTGGCGCGGGGCCACCGAAAATCGCCCTCAGCTCCACCAAAATAAAAAAAGGGGTTAACTCGAAAGGGGTGACTCCTTTTTAGTGGATTGTATGGTGTGTATCGTGAGGGCGACTTGGTTTTTGAATAATGATTAATTTGTTTAATTATTGATAAACCATTCATAATAGAGATGTGGATAGGGAACCCATCCTGACACGGGGTTTCCAAATGATTTCTGATAAAAACATCAGGCAGGAGTTAATATTATGGCTCAACATAAAATAGCAAAAATATCTGATATTCCTGAAGGACAGGGAAAAACATTTACCGTCGAGGGTCAAGAGGTTGCGGTATTCAATAAAGGCGGGCAGTTTTTTGCAATAGACAACACCTGCATACACAAAGGAGGATCTTTAGGCGAAGGAAGCCTGGAAGACGAAACGGTCACCTGCCCTTTGCACGGGTGGCAATATAACATCACCGATGGTAAATGCCTTGCGAACCCTGAGGCAAAATTAAATACATTTACCGTTACCGTCGAGAATGATGAAGTTTGTCTGGAAATTTAACTCTCTGAATCCGGACCCATGACGGACCAGCAGGAAAAAAATCGAAGCATGCCGGAAGGCAGTCGAGCAACATCCCCAAGATGCGGAAGTTTACTTCCAATTGGGATTGGCCTGCCGCAAGGGGAAATGTTGGCAAGAGGCTGCGCAGGCTTATGAAACATGTATACACCTCAATCCAAAAAATAAAAAGGCAATGCATGGGCTGGCTATCACCTACAGGAAGCTTAAGCGGTACGACGATTCCATCACCATTTGCCAGGAGATTTTAAAGCTCGACCCGGATTATGCCAAAGTCTATTTCAATCTTGGTCTGGTTCATGAAGAACAGGGGGAATGGGATCAAGCCATTGAACAACACCGTAAGGCTCTTGAGCTTAACCCGGATGATTTTCAAGGGCATTACAACCTGGCGCGAGGGTACGATGCGGTAAAAGACGGTTCCAAGGCAATGGAACATATAAGAAAAGCCGAATCTATCGCCGACAGGGAAAACGATGAAAAAGGAAAACATGAATCCAAAATCCTTCTGCTAGCCCTTTTGCAAAAATATAAGCACCCGCCCGGAACCCAAAAACCTGACGCCAAATTTTAATCGTTTCCCATAATTTTTTGTAATGTTGGAATGGGGAAGTTGTTGGGCGGGGAGAACTATTTTTCCCCACAGGGGGGACCAGGAGAATTAAAAGACAATACATCGCAGGATAGAAAGCGAATTGCAATTTAGAATTGCCGGCTTCAATAAAGATAAGCGCCCCCCAATTCCTCGGCTGTTTTCAGCTACCGCCTTGCGGTTTCCCCGACCTAATCAGGGTTTTCGGAAAAGAGTGACGCCTCCCTTCTAACCTCAATATTGGCCCCCCCGGCCTGAAAGTCAAGAAAACGGATCCATTTATTTGGGCAGGTCACCGGGAGTTTTGTTTCAGGGCAACCCGGGAACCAGGGGCCACCCGCACCTGTATGAAAAGCGCACGCCTGTTACCCCTATGTTAGCGATCGCCCACCGTGTTTTCAATGGAAATTAAAGGGGTGATCAACCGGTAAAACGGAATAATTACATAAATGACGGTTTTTCCGGTCCATGGTATGATTTTCATTAGGACAACATAAAACAAAAATCATCGGGGCTGTGGCGCAGCTGGGAGCGTGCTTGAATCGCACTCAAGAGGTCAGGGGTTCGAATCCCCTCAGCTCCACTGATAATAATAGGATTACGGGTTTTCCCGCAACCCTATTTTATTTTACATTACCTATAAGTTACCAGATGGACTGTTTAAAGCAAAACAGGCTCTTCTGAATGTTTACTGTATAAACCCTACCCCCCCGCTTCCCCTTATCCCCCACTCTGTAATACAATAGGGGTTGCTTACCATTTGAGGAGGCGGTTATTGAAAAATCATATTGTTCAAAATTTTGTTTGGCAGTCTTTAATTTAAATTAAGCTAAAGGAGGATTGGTCATGAACAAGGAATCCCGGATTGCACTGGTAATCGCAAGTATCATAACTATTCTAGTAGCAACACCATTTTACTATTCCAGTGGGTCGAAAGATAAAATTTTGGAAGGTTCAGATACAAAAATGACAGAACCAATAAAGGGAACAGAAGGAACTACTGAGCCTACCATAATGACAGAACCAATAAAGGGAACAGAAGGAACTCCTGAGCCTACCATAATGACAGAATCAATAAAGGGAACAGAAGGAACTACTGAGCCTACCATGCCAAAACTGGATGATAACGAATAAATTATAGCTAGCTTTAGCGTTCTTGATTACGGGATTCCTGATGGCGGGTAATGCTTTTGCGAGCGTATGCGGGCTTGTTATGATAGCAAGAGTTGGTATGTGGTGGTTAGAGCCTTGTAAATGGCTATATTTGCGGGTACTTGCTAAAACGCGGTGTTGAGCCCATGCTGTATCGCACCCAAGGGGTCAGGGGTTCGATCCCCCTCAGCTCCCAAAATTAAACAAGGGGTTAACTCGAAGGGGTTGA
>Ga0310122_10000622_pt1 | contig 22403 bp, 19 predicted proteins | sample CB6_Bottom_1051__FD_203503 | JGI IMG/M metagenome (GOLD analysis project Ga0310122, IMG submission 203503) | Marine microbial communities from Western Arctic Ocean, Canada - CB6_Bottom_1051 | ecosystem: Environmental > Aquatic > Marine > Oceanic | place: Canada: Western Arctic Ocean | collected...
CGACCGGCGCATCGTCATCGAGGAGCGCCTGATTCGTCGAATCGATCTCGTCGTGAATCTCGAGTCGGGACAACCCGCGCACGACTTCGGGACCGAGCTCACTCAAGATGGCAGTGTCGCTAAGCGAATCGAATGACGCCAACAAAATCCTATCCGGAACGGAACACACGCATACGATTTTCTGTTCCCTGCCACATCCTTACGATATTGGCTCGATGAGTGAAGACGATCAGTGCCGCGATGAGCATGGCCAAGACGAATAATCGATAGTCTTCCGGCAGGCCGACGATACCGATGTAGGCAGCGGCGCCGACCGCGGTGCCCATCGTCGCAAGACCGACGTAGCCGATGACAACGATAAGCGCGAACCAGGCGAAAATAATCGGCAGGGCCAACTCCGGCGCGACGACACACAAGACACCGGCCGCCGTCGCACCACCCTTGCCGCCCTTGAAGTCGTACCACAACGGATACACGTGGCCGAGTATCGCCGCGAAGCCAACCGAATAGGCGATGACTTCCCGACTTACCAAGGGATCGATCCCGACGCCCGGTAGAGTAAGGGTCGGAAATATCATCACGGGCAAAACACCCTTGCCCACATCGATGATCATGACCAACAGCGCAAATACCTTGCCCTGGGTCCGCAGGGCGTTGGTACCGCCCGCGTTACCGCTCCCGAGGCGCCGAATATCGACACCACCGCGTAACTGACCCACGACCAGACTGCCGAGGACGGAACCCAACAGGTAGGCCAGCGTGAATTTCAGCCCGAGTTCGAGCATCGCCACGATTGCGTCAGTCTAACCATCGCCGGATTCTACCATTGGCGATGGCAGCGACTGAGCGGGCGCGGTTCGCCGGTGTCAGGTCACGACGTCGCGTCTAACTGATGTTAAGCAGCTTCACCAGATTACCGCCGACCATCGCTTCCTTCTCCGCGTCACTGAAGTGCGGAGAATCGAGAATCAGATCCAGTGTATCCGGCCAAACCAGCGGAATGTCGGTTCCATAGACGATCTGGCTCGCGCCGACTTCGGCGACCAGATGGCGCAGACCTTCGTCCGAGAACACCATCGAATCGACGAGAATCTGATCCTTCAGGTACTCGCTCGGAAGCTTGATGTTGGCACAGTCTGCGTTACCACGGACCTTGCAAGCGATCTCGGTGCGACCGAGGTAAGACGGCAGGAAGCCCCCGCCGTGCGAACCGATAAGTTTCAATCCCGGGAACCGATCCAACGTGCCTTCGAAAATCATGCGGGTTAGAAACGTCGCCGTCTCCAGTGGGTTGCCGATGATGTTACCGAGATCACCACGGCCATCGAAGGCGGTCTCCGTCACTATGTTATCTGCGCCGCCCGGATGCATAAAGACCGGCACGGCGAGTTCCTCAGCCTTCGCCCAGAACGGATCGAATTTCGCTAACGTCAGTGAGTCACCCGCGACATGCCCCGCGACGGAGGCGCCCCTGAAGTTCAGCTCCTTGACTGCGTACTCGAGCTGCTCGGCAGCCAATTCAGGGTGTTGCAAAGCGACGGACGTTAACGCGACGAACCGGTCCGCGTGATTTGCGATCCACTCCGCGATACCTTCGTCTTGAATTCGGATAATGTCGCGTGCCAGCTTCTCGTCGGCCGCGTACCACCAGTATTGATTCGCGCTCATGACCTGGACATCGATGCCGCGTTCGTTGATCAGGTCGAGCCGATGCGGCCCCAGCAAACGGTTCCTGGAAACCGTGCGTTCGACGTTCGTGCCGCGGATGATTTCCTCGACAGCCTCGATGGCACAATGGCCGTGAATGTCCACGACCTTAACCCGCCGGCCGCCGATGGACACCTCCCGGCGCGGCACCTGGGCCATGGCGAGCGGTAACGCTCCGCAAGCATAGAAACCTGCCACCGTACCGGCAGCGTTCTTTAGAAACTCTCTTCGATTGGCCATGATCGAATCCCCCCTTCGAGCTTATTCCGGCGTCTCCCCATCGCGACGCCGATTTGGTTTGTGCTGCGTGAACTCGACGATCCTACCGCAGCCCGCGGTCGCGGTCACGGTACCAGCGTCTTATAGCAACTCGTGTTCGAGAAACGTCGCATATTCTGCCAAATTGCGCGGCTCACTACCGTTACGAAGAGTTCATTACAGTCTCTTAAGATTGGACTCTCGCGGCCGCGCTTGTGGATTCGGCACAGGCAGACTATGTTTTGGAACAATGAACGCGCGAACGTCATACGCGGCTCTGCTCCTCTGTACCGCTCTCGGAACAGTGACCGGACAAGCCGATGCGCAGGGCTGGCGATCCGCGAGCCGCGCACCGGTTGGGCTCGCGCCGGATCCCGCGACGACACCCGAAGCCGTCGTGCAGGTTTACGCGGCTCGCGCGGTCCGGTGGCGGGGCTACATCGGTGTACATACCTGGATCGCGGTGAAACCCAGCGGAGCTTCGGCTTATTCAGTCTACGAAGTCAGCGGTTGGCGCCTCAGACGCAGCGGCACGTCGGTTCAGAACAGCGATCGGGCACCGGACGGCCACTGGTTCGGCAATCGCCCCGAGCTTCTTGCCGATCTGCGCGGGGACGGAATCGATGACGTGATCGAGAGAATCGAGGCAGCCGTCGACGCCTATCCCTACGCCGGCACGTATCGCGTCTGGCCGGGACCGAACTCGAATACATTCACAGCCTTCGTTTCGCGCAACATTCCGGAGCTGCGCATCGACCTACCGGCCACTGCCATCGGCAAGGACTACCTGGGCAAGAGCCTGTTTGCGAGCGCGCCGAGCGGGACCGGTTATCAGTTCAGCGTGTTCGGCTTATTCGGCGTCCTCGGCGGTCTCGAGGAAGGCCTGGAACTGAATGTACTTGGACTGACTTTCGGTATCGATCCCACCGACCCTTCGTTCAAGTTGCCGCTCGCGGGCCGTGTAGACCTGTGGCGGGTACTGCTGTTCGCACTGGCACTCGCGGGTAGTCGAGTCGTACTGAGGAGAACGTCTCGAGTCAGAAGTTCCATGCCGGCAAAGTAGCGTAACGCTCAGCATACTCCAGCATCTGCGCCGTGAAATCTTCGGGGAACTCGATCAGGACATCGACGATCCGGCCATCGTCTTCAACCGCCACCAGACGTGGATTGATGAACCCCGAGTACGCTGGAAGATCGAGAAGAGCGTAACGTTCGAGGACTTCGGCATGGAGTGCCTCGTCGACCTGCACACCGTACGTCTCAACGAGGTACTGCGCAGCCCCGAAATCGCCCTCCGATTTGATTCGCTGTAACTCACGGAGAAGTTGCCCAAATAAGTCACGCAACGCGTCATAGTCGCTGACGACAAAATAGGTCTTACCGGCACGCTGCCGTCGTTCGATGACGCCCTCTGCCAAACCCATCTCGTAGGCCCAGCTCGCCACCATTTGACGATTACGCATGTGATCTTCCTCGATATCGTCGCCGAGCTCAATGCGGTTGAGTTGCTGCATGAGTCCGTTGCGAATGTACCGGTCGTATGCCGTATAACCCGCTTCGACGCTCGGCAACAAACCAAGTTCAACGAGCTTTGGGTCGACAATATAGTAGAGTGCCACGAGATCGGCCCGCGCCTCCTCTAGAGTCGAGCCGTAGTTCTTCAGCGTCTCGTGCAATGTACCGACACCGGCATTGAGTTGCCCTGACGCATGGCCGATGACCTCATGCATGTCCGTCGTTAATACCGAGACACGCTCACTGTAGGCATCGCTACGTGCCTGCTCCGCATCGTCCCACGTGAATTCTTCTACAGCGCCGCCTCTGACCAGATCGTAAGCGGCTACGATATTAGCCAGGCTGACCGATTTGGATCCGTGCTCTCTGCGAATCCAGTCGGCGTTAGGCAGATTGATGCCGATCGGTGTCGCCGGTGAAGCATCGCCTGCTTCGACGACGACATTGATAACCTTGCCCGTGATGCCAGTCACGACCGCTTTCTTATGTTCGTCCAGGATCGGTGAATTGTTCTCAAACCACTGCGCTTCCTCCGCAAACGCGTTGATACGGCGAGTGGCGATCGGATCGCGAATCGAGACGACGGACTCGTACGAGCCGCGCAGACCGAGCGGATCGTTGTAGACCTCGATAAAGCCGTTGATGATATCGACGAGCGAATCGGCATCGTTCACCCAGGCGATGTTGTACTCGTCCCAGTCCGCCAGGTCCCCGCTACGGTAGTAGCGAACCAGCTTCTCGAGAGCGTCCAGCTGAGCTTCGTTTTCAGCGACCGTCGCGGCTTTTTCGAGCCACGAGACCACGCGCTCCAACGCCTGCGTGTAAAGGCCGCCTACTCTCCAGACCTCCTCGATCGGCATGCCGTCTTGCTCGACGAGCCGAGAGTTCAATCCGTACGAAATGGGTGTGGGATCGTCGGGCCTTTGCAGCGCAGCATAGAAGTCCTCGACTTCACGCTGAGTCAGGTCAGCGTAGAAATTGACGGCGGAGCCCGTTACGACGTCGACGCCCGTGCTCTTGTTGACGAGCTTCGCGTCCACGGTCGGATCGAACATCACGGGCCGAAGCTCGACGAGTAACTCGTCTATCGACTGCCCCTGACGCAGCGGATAGCGCCCGGGCGTGTCCTTGACATACTGCTCGAAGGCGGCGAAGTCGAAGCCCGGGTCGAGCTTATCGTTGGAGTAGTGGTGGTGAATTCCGTTCGAGAACCACACGCGCTTCGTATAGACGAGCAGCGCTTCGAAATCGGCGGTCGTGCGATCCCCCGGATAGGCCTTTATTATTTCCTCCAGCGTCCGCTTGATGACAAGATTGTAACGGTACTTCTGGTCGTAGATGATCTCGCGGCCGGACAGCGAGGCCTCGTAGAGATAATAGAGCAGCGTCTTGGTGCGCAGATCCAACTCGTCGAACCCGGGAACGCGGTATCGAAGTATGCGCAGATCCGCGAAGCGCTCGGCTTCGACATCGAAATCCTGCAGCGTCTCGGGGTTCTGTGCGCGGCCAGCGTCGACGACGCAGACCGCGAACAGAACCAACGTACACCTGGCGATCAGTCGCATCGGTACCTCAGAGAAGTCTCGCCGGCTTCACACCCACCTCAAAATCAGGCGGAATCGATTCCCAGCAACCGCATCAGATTACCACCCAGAATCGCGCGCTTCTCCGCATCGCTCAGCGACGGTGAGTCTGCGATCAAGTCGATGGTCTCCGGCCACGCGAAGGGCATGTCCGAGCCGTAGACGACCTGGCTTGCACCGACCTCGGCGACCAAATGACGCAGGCCCTCCTCGGAGAACACCATCGAATCGATCAAGATCTGATCCTTTAGGTAGTCGCTCGGGCTCTTTTCGTTGACACACTCCGCACCGCCGCGAGCGCACGCGACCTCGGTGCGCCCGAGATAAGACACCAGATACCCGCCGCCGTGGGCGCCAACCAACGTTAGTCCAGGGAATCGGTCCAGCGTCCCGTCTAGGATCATGCGCGTCAGAAATACCGCCGTCTCGAGCGGGTTGCCGACAACGTTGTTTAAGCCCCCCGGGCCGTCCAGCTGCCCCGGCTGAATCAGGTTCCGCGCGTTATCGGGGTGCATGAAGACGGGCACGTCGAGCTCTTCCGCTTTCGCCCAGAACGGGTCGTACTTCGCGGCAGACGGTGACTCGCCTTCCACATGCCCGAGAATAGAAGCACCGCGATGGCCGAGCTCATTGACGGCATATTCAAGCTGCTGGGCCGCCATCTCCGGATACTGCAGCGCGGGTGAAGAAAGCGCGACAAATCGATCGGGGTGATCGCGGCACCATGCGGCGAGACCCTCGTCGTTGATTCGAACGATCTCGCGTGCACGATCGCGATCGGCGACGTACCACCAGAAGCGGTTCACGCTCAACGCGGCGATGTCGATCCCCCGCGCGTCCATCTCGTCGATACGCCCCACTCCGAGGGTCAGGAAATCGCCGAGATCGGCGTTCGCCATAGCGGTCCCCTCGATAATCGGCGCCACCTCCTGGAAGAGGCAATGCGCATGAATATCGATGACCGTCGCGCGCTGCCCACCGACGAATACTTCCTTGCGTCCCTGAGCGAACGCATTCAGCGTACTGCCCATCAAGGCCATTCCCGCTGTCGCCCGTCCAGTCCCTGATAAGAAGAGCCTTCTATTGATCATGATCCCAACTTCATTCCGCTCGCGTGAGCCGTCTATTAGTCCGCAGCGAAGCAATAGAAATGTCCCGCGCCGCCCGTTGCGTTGAAATCCTCCAGTGAGCATCCATTCGTCGAGTGCGACGAGTTCCACGACGTGTTCGTGCCGCTCAGGCGATCGTGGTGACCGATCATCGCAATGCTGTCCGGGCCGCTGTAGGTCCAATTATTGCAGGTCAGGTTTTGGCTACGCGATGCCCCTGACGGAAATGCGCGGCCATGCGAATCCGACCCCGTGAGCATATCGTGCTCGTTGTTGGTTCCCTCGGGACGGACGCGACCGTTGACGAGATCACCGTTCTCAGTCAGCGTCGTCTCACGATACAGCAGATTGCTGTCACGCTGGATATCGCCATGCAGCGCGGCAACGCTGTCCGCTATCTTGACACCCTTGGCATTGTGCCAGGGACCGGAACCGATTCGATCGCGGGCATTGACTGGCGCCTCGGTATTGCTGCCATGGGTACTTAAGTAAGCTCGCCAGGTGTGACCACCCGCACCCGAGGCCGTCGCCAGACGCTGGCATTCCGCATCGGCGCCGGCGAGCCCGCCGAGGTCGCCGCTATGGGATTCGCTGGTGACGAAGAAGGTCATCGGCGCGTCCGTTTCCGTCTGCGCCAACGCCGCCGTCGACGCCAATGCAATCGTCGCCGTCGCGGCAAACAAAGTCCGTGATCTGGTCATGCTGCTCTCCCCTGAGGTTATGGGTGTTGTTATAGCTCTGTTGGCAACTCGTCGACCGGTCAGACCGGCCTCGAGACGCAGACTAATAATAACGTCCGCTGAAGGCAACGTTAAGCGAAACTAGCAGGCTGCTAGGCCTTTAGGCGATAGCCAGTCTTAAATATCCACCAGATAACCGCAAGACAGGCAACCAGGAACAGCACGGCCATGCCGACGCTAACACCCAGATTAACGTCCGCGATTTCATAGAAGCTCCAGCGGAATCCGCTAATCAGATACACCACCGGATTGAATAACGTAACGGTTTGCCAAAACGGAGGCAACATATCGATCGAATAAAAACTGCCGCCGAGGAACGTCAGTGGAGTAATGATCAACAAGGGCACGATCTGCAACTTCTCAAAACCGTCGGCCCAAATGCCGAGTATGAAGCCGAACAAGCTGAATGTGATCGACGTCAACACAAGAAACAACAGCATCCAGAAAACGTGGGCGATCTGCAGCGGCACGAACAAACCCGCCGTTGCCAGGATAATCAAGCCTAGGATGATCGATTTGGTCGCCGCCGCGCCAACGTAACCGAGCAGAATCTCGACATACGATACCGGCGCCGATAACAGCTCATAGATCGTTCCGGTAAATCTGGGGAAGTAGATGCCGAAAGACGCGTTGGCGACGCTCTGCGTCAATAGCGAGAGCATGACCAGTCCCGGCACGATAAAGGCACCGTAGCTGATCCCTTCAATATCCGTAATGCGTGAACCGATGGCTGCACCGAAAACGATAAAATATAGGGACGTTGACAGAACCGGCGAGACGAGGCTCTGAAACAGCGTTCGCCAGGCCCGCGCCATTTCGAAACGATAGATCGCGCGAACGGCATAATAATTCATGCCGCGTTCCTCACCAGGCTCACGAATATGTCCTCCAGTGAGCTTTGCGTTGTGCTGATGTCTTTGAACTTGACGCCGGCCTGACTGAGGTCGGCGAGTAACGCCGTAATGCCGGTTCGCTCACCGCGCGTGTCGTAGGTGTAGATCAGCTCATCGCCGTCTTCACTGAGCTCCAGGCCGTATTCCGACAAAGCGGCCGGGATCTGTTCTATCGACTCGTGCAGCTGCAACGTCAGTTGTTTCTTCCCAAGCTTCTGCATCAGTTCGTTCTTATCCTGAACCAGGATGATCTCCCCGTAACTGATCACGCCGATCCGGTCGGCCATCTCCTCGGCCTCTTCGATATAGTGCGTTGTCAGTATGATCGTGACGCCGCTGGCGCGTAACGATCGGACCACATTCCACATCGCTTTGCGCAGCTCGACATCGACGCCCGCCGTCGGTTCGTCGAGGAATAGAATCTGCGGTTCATGCGCCAGCGCCTTGGCGATTAGCACACGACGCTTCATGCCTCCAGATAAGGTCATGATCTTGTCGTCTTTCTTGTCCCACAACGACAACGACTTCAATACCTGTTCGATGTGGCCGGGATCGGCCGGTTTGCCAAACAACCCCCGGCTGAACGTTACCGTCGCCCAAACGGTTGTGAATGCGTCGGTCGTCAACTCCTGGGGAACGAGCCCGATCATCGCGCGGGCGGCGCGGAAGTCGCTATGTATGTCGTGGCCATCGACCATCACGCTGCCTTCGGTCGCGTTGACGATTCCGCAGATGAGGCTGATCAGTGTCGTCTTACCCGCGCCGTTCGGACCCAGTAGCGCAAATATCTCGCCGTGATCGATATCGAGGTTGATCTTCTTAAGCGCCTCGAAACCGCCCGCGTAGACCTTAGATACATTGTTGACGGATATGGCGGGGTGCATGGATTCGATACTCGGAGGATCGGCTACTGTATCAAGTACCGAGCCACAGCTCACGGCGGGCGGAGGCTTTCGCACTCGTATCGTCGTCGAGCTTGACGACGCAGGTCGTCAGCGGGGCAGCCTGCAACGTCAAGGAAAAATCTCGCCACTCGTCGCCTCGGAACGCGCCGACCGTTACGGTTTCGCCTTCCTCATAGCGCGCGAGCAGATCGGCCAGCTTTCGCGCCGAGACTCTGCGCCCGTCAAGTGCGAGTAAATGATCTCCGGGATTGAGTCCGGCCGCCTGGGCAGCGGCGCCGTCCAGTAGTTGCGTCAGCTCGATGCCGACATCCCGTTCGATGAAGTGCACGCCCAAACTCAGTGGGCGTTTGTCGGGCGCACCACGCCGCGAACCACCGAGGTCGTCGGGTCCGGTCGCCGCACGAAAGCCCAAACTGACGCCGAAACACGCCAGCAGCTCGGCCAGCGGCAAATCCTCGGTCCCGCGAACAGCGACATCGAAAAACTCCTGCAACTTACAGCCGCTCAACTCCTCGACCAGCGCCTCGAACTCGCCTTCCTCGACGCCGACGCCCGCCATACCGAATTGCCGCCACAATTCAGCCATGACCGTATCCAGCGACGCGGAATTCTTCGCATCGCGACGCAGTGTAAGGTCCAACGCCAGCGCGACGAGCGCGCCTTTACTGTAGTAACTGATCGCCGCATTGCTGGTGTTCGCATGGGGTTTGTAGAGTTTGTCCCAGGCGTCGAAGCTCGCCTCGGCCAGACTCTGCCTGGAGCGCCCCGGCGCTCGATAGACGCGCGTTAACGTCTGGCCCAGCCGGTCCAGATAGTCGTTACGCCCGATCAGATCGCTGCGCAACAGCAGGAGATCCTGGTAGTAGGTCGTGATTCCCTCGAAGACCCACATCAGCCGAGTGTGGTTGCGGCAATCGAGACGGTACGGCGAGAACGCGGCCGGTTTGATTCGCTTGACGTTCCAGGCATGAAAATACTCGTGGCTGCAGAGACTTAGAAAACGCTGGTAACTCCGGGGCACGCCAGGCTCCCCCGGTCTCGGCAGGTCGTCGCGAGAAAAAATCAGGCTCGACGATGCACGATGCTCCAGGCCGCCATAACCTTTGCCGACCGCGACGCCGAGAAACCGATAATCTGCAAATGGCGGTGGGCCGCCGAAGAACTCGATGTGCGCCTCGCAGAGCTGACTTAGATCCGCGGCCACCCTGTCGAGGTCCGTCTCGTGACGGCCGGCCACGATCAGCCGATGCGGCACCCCACCCGCGTGGAAGTCGGCTTCTGCGAAGTCACTGATCTCGAACGGATGATCGATGACCTCATCGTAGTCCGTAGCCTGGTACCGGCCGAACCCTTTATCGTCCACATCGACAGGCGTCATCGAAGTTGCAACGCGCCAGTTCGCGCTACGGGGATCTTCGGGCAGCTCGAGCAGTAGCTCAACCGGTTCGTGCTCCCGGCCTTGAGGGCTCAAGAACAGGCAGGTGCCGTTGAAAAAACTGCGGGTATCGTCGAGGTAGGCGCCGCGTACAGACAAATCGAACGCGTAGACCTCGATCGTGACAACGAGCTCCGCCGCCGCGCCACGGCAACGCCAGCTACTTTTGGAAATCTTCTCGATGGCGAGCGCGCGCCCGGCGGACTCGGCGCGAATACTGATAACGTGGCGTGCGAATTCTCGCAACAGGTAACTACCCGGTATCCACGAGGGCAATGTGAAACATTGCTCCTCGGCCGGGTTCTCAACGCGACACTCGACCTCGTAGTAATGCCGATTGAGATCGGCCTGACGCAGACGATAGCGAGTCAGGATCAGTTCTCCTCAGGCGATCCGATTGCTTGCCCTAACTCGTGGCAGCTTTGACCGCAGGACGAGCGGCGATCGTCTCATACCAGCGCGTAAGATCATCGCGACCCTCGGCCGGGTTCTCACCGGTCGCACGCGTCGCGAAGCCTTGATAGACGTAGGCCGCAATGTCGGCGTAGGTGAACCGATCGAGCGCAACGTACGGACTCTCGGCCAGGCGTTGATTCAGTTTGTCGAAGAACACTTCGATTCGCTTCCTGCCTCTATCGACGAGCGCTTTGATCTGCTCGTGGTTCACCGGGCCGGGCAACGCTCTGTCCGCAAACGCGTCCAGACTATTACGAAGGACCTCCTGAATGCCGAGATATCCCTCAAGCAACGCGATGTCATGCCACATCAAGACGAGTGCCTGCTCCTTGGCGTCCGTACCCAATAGGTTGGTTTCCGGATAAAGTTCTTCCAGATAACGGCAGATTGCATGACTTTCGACGAGAACCGTACCATCGTCCAGTTCCAGGGCCGGAACGGTTGCCGACGGTACCCGCGCACGAAATTCTGCGGCCCGCTGTTCACCCTCCCGTAAGTTCACGTCCACGGTCGGAATCTCGAGGCCCTTCTCGGCAATGAAGATACGCACTTTTGTTGGGCTGGGCGCCAGCCTAAAATCGTAGAACTGCATGGTTTTGGAGCCTCGCGGCTAGGAGCCGTTTGGAAGAGTTCGTTTCTCTCGCCCGGGCTTTGCCGAGCGATCAGTATTACGCAATTATAGACATCGAGACGCTCGGTTGCGCGCTATAGAGCCGAGCCGTCGGTCAGTACCTGCTCGAATGCAGAGCGCAGCTGCAAGAGATGCTGATGCATCGAAGACCATTGCCGTGCCGATCTGCGGGCGCCGGCACTGAGCATGGCGCGTCTATCTCGATTTTCATAGAGTTGGAAAATGCTATCAGCCAGCAGCTCGGGATCGTTGACCGACAGCAGCTCGCCGTTCACTTCAGTTTGAACCACCTGCCGTATGAATCCGGTATCGGCGCCCAGGATCGGCGCCCCTGCCGCGAGGCATTGCATACACGAGCGCCGCTCCAGTTCGGATCGCCAGTTCGTAATGACAGCCACGCTGGACGACGCGAACAGCCCCGGCGCTTCTTCTAATCGATTACAGAGATGGAAGCGCTGAGTGAACGGCATTTTCCGAATCAAGCGGTGCAGCCGCTCGTCGCCGAGCGCATCGGATACCCCGGCCACCGTGAATGCGCCGCTCGGAATTCCGACGGCCTGCAGATCGACATCCGTCTCATACCAGTCGGTACTGTGTCCGGAGGGCAGGACCATTGTCTTCTCCCCTAACCAGCGAGCCGTGAGCAAATCGTGAGCGCGCACTGTCGCACGACAGCAGCGCGACTCGCGACGAGCGGTACAACGCGCGGGCGAAGACACTCGGGTGCGGGTCGCACTCCAGATATGACAAGCGTACGACGACCTCAGGTCTAGCAGCTGCCGTCGCGAGTAGGATGGCGGACGGTGAAGTAACCGAATCGAGATACAGGATGTCAGCCGGCCGGCTTGCGAGCTTCGTTCTGACAGCCAGCGCCGGTCGAATACTCGTGCCGTCCGATGGCGGCAGATCCTCCAGGGCGACGCCTTGAGCACGAACCAACGCCGAATACGGGCGATCCGGCAGAGCGAGTATCGAGGTTTCGATACCGATGCGCTGGAGTCCGGTCAGCGCTTCGGCTGCCGGACGGGAATCTAGGGCACTGACTGCGAGTAGCTGGATGGCGCCTCAGCATGTTCCGGATAGAACCACATAGTAGGCGGAGGTCAGAACCCAGCGGAAGGGATGATCGCCGACACGGTCACGTATACTGGCGTCGATCGAAACGAAAACTCGAACCTATCAAGGGACAAGCCGACGCGGGCGCGACGGTATGTCGGTGGGAGTTAAGCGTCGTCGCGAGACTCGAGCAGCAAAGTAACGTGGCTGAGCGCTTTCTTGATCTGGGCCAGATCGGTCTCAAGCGCCACGGTAGGTTCGTTCAGCGCGCTGAGCAGATCGGCGTTCTGCGAATCCGAGCCATTTGCCGGTGTCTTACATCGCTGGATTCGTTCTCGCGCGGCTTCATAGGACATGAAAAACTGCTACTTTTTTCCCAAAAACGATGAGGCCATGCTAAGCGAATGCAGACAGAACTCAATAACTAGCTGATATGGTTGGGAAAATACTCCCAAACGCAAATTTGGCGCTATCGGCGGGTTGTAGGGCCCGTGGAGCTATTTAGTGGCGGCTGGGACACCCTCTGTGCGGCTGCTGAACGTCAGCAAGACCTACAACTCGCACGTGGTTCTGACCCACACCGATCTCGAGGTCGCGCCGGGCGAATTCGTGGTCATCGTCGGTCGCAGTGGCTCCGGAAAATCGACACTGCTGAATCTCATCGGCGGCCTGGATTTCGCTTCGAGTGGCGAAATCTGGCTTCTCGGCCAGTCACTCACGGAGCTCACGGAGGAGCAGCGGGCCACGATTCGCTGCCGCAGCTTAGGATTCGTCTTCCAGTTCTTCAATCTGATCCCAACGCTGACCGTGAGTGAGAATATTCGTCTACCGCTGGCGCTGAATGGCGTCTCGAAGGAAGAGGCGAAGATTCGCTCGGGCCATTTGTTGCACGAGCTCGGCATGGCGGACTGCAGCAAACGCTTTCCCGAAGAGCTGTCCGGCGGCGAACAGCAACGTATCGCGATCGCACGCGCGATGGCCCACAAGCCTGCCATTGTGTTGGCCGATGAGCCGACAGGAAACCTGGATCTGGATACGGCTAGAGACGTGATCGAGCTTCTCGACCGGACCTGCCGGGCCCAGGGCACGACGCTGATCATGGCCACTCACAGCCGCGAGGTCATCGGCCTCGCCGACAGGGTACTAACCATTCGCGGCTCGCAGCTTGAGGAAACGACGCAGTGATCGGACTGTTGTCCACCGCCAGCGGCCGATTCTACCTGAAACATCCGTGGCAGTTGTGTTTGGCTGTGACGGGCATCGCGTTAGGCGTAGCGGTCTATGTCGGCGTCGATCTCGCCAATGACAGCGCACGAAGGGCGTTCGAGCTTTCCGAGAATCTGGTACTGGGTCGTGTCACGCATCAGCTTGTCGGATTGGATGGCAGCCTGCCGAACTCGGTCTATCGCGACCTGCGCGTAGAACACGGCCCGGTCCTGGCCGCGCCGATTGTCGAAGGCGAGGTACGCCTCTTCGACTCGCCGGGTCGCCGCTTCACTCTCCTCGGCGTAGACCCGTTGGAGGAGCCGGGGCTTCGCGGTTTTTCGGGATTCGTTCCAGGCGGTGGCGCGGATCTCAGCCGCTTGATCGTCGAACCGGGCAGCGTCCTGGTACCGGAAGGCCTGGCAACGGAACTTGGGCTTTCGACCGGCGCGGATCTCGAGTTGATCGTTGGAGCTAACGTCGCAACCGTTCGAATCGTCGGGACGATACGTGAGGAGACCTTGGATCCCGAGGGCATGAACCTACCGCTCGTCACGGATATTGCCAGCGCCCAGGAATTACTCGCCATCGACGGGATCACCCGAATCGATCTCGTTCTGACAGCAGCGGAAGTTGAACGACTCGAAGCGCTGACGATCCCCGGTGCACGCCTGTTGCCGGCCGCGAGCCGTAATGCCGGCTTCAGCGAGCTCGCGCGCGCCTTTCGGACCAATCTAACGGCGCTGAGCCTGCTCGCGCTGCTCGTAGGCGTGTTTCTGATCTACGCCACGATGTCGTTCGCGATTGTGCAGCGGCGGGAGATCTTCGGCGTCCTGCGCGCGGTCGGCGTGAGCCGCCGGCAGTTGCTGCTGAGTATTCTCATCGAAGCCGCAGTGATTGGCGGCGCGGCAACGGTGCTCGGTCTGGCACTCGGTCATGCACTGGCAAGCGGCCTTGTCGACTTGATGCTATCGACCATTGGCGATCTTTACTTTACTTCGACGGTAACGGCGGCCGAACCGTCAGCGCTGATCTATTGGAAAGGTCTCGCGATCGGCGTACTCACAACGCTGCTCGCGGCGCTGGCACCAGCGCTGGAGGCCGCGAATACGGCGCCAGATGCCGCTATGAGTCGCGCCGCGCTTGAACAAACCGCGCGGAGAGTCTCGCGGTCGGGAGCGCGGCTGGCACTGCCCGTCATCGCGCTCGGAAGTCTTTTGTTTATCGTCGCGCCGCGCAGTCTGTTCGTCGGTTTCGCGGGCTTATTTCTAATCATCGTTGCGGGGGCACTGCTGATCCCTGCCGGCACCACATTGTTACTGCGGTTTGCAGAACCCGCGGCAGAACGCGTTTTCGGCATCCCCGGATCGCTGGCCGTCCGTGGCGTGTCCGCTTCGTTGAGCAGAACCGGTGTTGCGACGGCGGCTCTGTCCGTCGCGGTCGCGACGGTAATCGGCGTGGGTGTCATGATCGGCAGCTTCCGCGTCAGCCTGGCGCAATGGCTGGACGCTACGCTCATCGCGGATGTCTACTTGAGTGTGCCCGACTCGACCGCGACACAGAACGGCTTCACGGAAGCTCGCCTCACCGCCATCGAAGCATTACCCGAGGTAGCCGGAATCAGTCTGTCCCGATTCACGACCCTGCCAACCGTCGATGGCGAGTTGAACGTACGCGCGATCCAACCCGGGCCACAGGGCTGGGGACTCACGTTGCTCAGCGAGTCGCCGGATAATGCCCTGCAAAGACTCTCAGCCGCTGAGGGTGTGATGATCTCCGAGCCGTACTCGTATCGGCGACAACTCAGCGTCGGCGACGACCTGGTGTTACCCGCCGCCGAAGGCGACAAGGCGTTTCTTATTCTCGGAATCTATCGCGATTACATCTCCGACGGCGGCTCTGTCTTGATGCCACTCGATCTCTATCGTCGTGAGTGGAACGATCCGCGGGTCGGAGGAGTTGGTGTGTACTTTCACGCCACGACGGATCGCAGTTCGGCTCGTACGGCAATACGAGCCCTCGTCAGGGAGGCTCCGAGCATTCGTTTTCGCTCGAACGACGCGATTCGCGAACGCTCCATGGAGGTCTTCGACAGAACTTTCAAGATTACCGAAGTCCTGAGAGTTCTCGCCGGCATCGTCGCGTTTCTCGGTCTCGTGAGCGCGCTGCTGTCCATCGAACTGGAGCGCGCGCGCGAGACCGCGATCCTCAGGGCGCTCGGCCTGACACCTCGGCAGATCGGCACGCTCGCGCTAACCCAGACCGGCCTGCTCGGGCTAGCCGCCGGACTTCTGGCGATTCCACTCGGCGTCGTGATGGCCGCCCTGCTGGTCTTCATTATTAATCAGCGCTCATTCGGCTGGAGTATGGGCTTGACGGTCGAACCCGCTCCGTTGCTGTTGGGTATCGCGCTGGCCTTAAGCGCCGCATTGCTGGCGGGCATCTATCCGGCTGCGCGCGCGGGTCGCAGCAGCGTCGCGACGCAACTGCGAGAGGAATAGGCATGGCTCGGCTAACACTGCTGGCGCTTTCGATCCTCCTGCTCACCGGGTGCGGCAGTGAGCCGGCAGAGCTTGCAGGGATCGGGCCGGCGGGAGCGATGCGTTTTCTCAGCGGCAACGATGGCGCGGACTACGCGCGGGTGTTAACGAGCCGGCCCTTCGAATTTCCTCAGGATCACGCCAGCCACCCGGAGTTCCGCTCGGAGTGGTGGTATTTCACCGGGAATCTCGCCGGCAGCGATGGACGACGGTTCGGCTTTGAGCTGACCTTCTTCCGTTTCGCCCTGGCCCCCGAGCAGCCTGAACGAAAGTCGGTATGGGGCGCGAATCAGGCATGGATGGCGCACCTAAGCCTGACCGATGCTGCAGCCGACCGTTTCGTTGCCGCAGAGCGTTTTTCCCGCGAGGCGCTCGGGCTCGCCGGCAGCCAGCTGAACCCGTTTACTCTCCGGCTCGAAGACTGGTCAATCGTCAGCGAGGGAGCCGATTTATTTCCCCTTCGACTGACCGCGGGAACCGCCAAAGGGGAGCTCAGCCTCACGTTGACGGCGCTCAAGCCGCCCGTCAGCCACGGCGACGACGGGCTGGATCGGAAGGGGCCGGAGATCGGTAACGCATCTTACTATTACTCGTTCACTCGTTTACAAGCCAGCGGTCAAATTCGCGTCGGACAGCGGGAGGATAGTGTCAGCGGGCTGGCGTGGATGGACAGGGAGTGGGGAACGAGCGTACTAAGCAGAAGTCTGGAGGGATGGGATTGGTTTGCGCTGCAGTTATCGGACGGCCGGGACCTGATGTATTACCGGTTGCGCTCCGAACTAGGCGGCTCAAGCCCTTTTAGTGGCGGCTCACTCGTCGCGGCAGACGGTAGTCGTCGGGCACTCGGTCCCGAGGACATTTCCCTCACCGTTCTAGAGGAGTGGCAGAGCCCGACAAGTGGAGCGACTTACCCCGTGAGCTGGGAGTTGATCGTCCTGGATGAACAGCTCAGCTTGGAGATTCGTCCGCTGATACCGCAACAGGAGCTCAACTTAACCGTTCGCTACTGGGAAGGAGCGATCGTGGCGGCAGGGGTCGGGCAGAGCCGCGGCGTGAACGGACGAGGCTACCTGGAACTGACCGGTTACTGAGGCGCCCGGGCGGTCTTTCGGTGCCGCACAACGGTCGAACCGAATCGAACACAACGTAGAAGCTGCAGACATAATCCATCTGTGCCAGTGGCGCAATGTGGTAATCTAGTCCTGCCGGATCACCGGAGAGTGCCCGTTCTAATAACTAGAATAAATGGCAACAGGGATGATGAAAGACCAACAGAAACCCAGACTCTGGCACGTCGGTGAAGACGCCGTCGGCCGGCTGGTGCTGTTGTGGGATGCCGAGTCGAACGACAACGGTGAAACGACCTGCGACGAACATGACCCGCTCGCGCAAACGTTTAACTTCTTGAAACGTCTCGACGTGCCGAATCTCCAGCTCGAGAGCGAACCGAACGACGGCTAGCTCGCCAAAACAGGCGCTTACCTAAGAGCGTCCCTCGCGCTGCCTACCTCGGATGCAACCAATCCGGCAGGAATCCATAGGGATCGTCACGGGCAGTCTTATCGTAGGCGACGCCGCTGTTATCGAGTAGCGTCTGCAAGCGCCCTTCCTTGAAAGCGTCGAATACCTCGGTGCAGCCACCCACTAGTTCGCCGCCGACGAAGATCTGCGGGATCGTCTTCACGTCGTATCGAGTGTTGATCACCTAGCGAATCTTTCCGCCCCGATCGCCTTCCTGGTACTCAACCGAATCGAGGTCGACAGCCCGATACGGTATCTCGAACTTCGAGAACATCTTCCGCACCGACCAGCAAAACTCACACCACTCCATGGCGAACAGCACGACCGGCTAATCCTTGTCAGAGATGACTTCTTCGAAGAAATCTTTGGCGCCATCATCGATGTCGGCGGGTTGCTCCGGTTCCGTGTGGGGCGCCGGCGGCGGGGGCGCGCCGAAGCGACAGCTCGACGTCGATTGCGACAACTCAATCTCATCGTCGGTCATCTCTTCGGGGACATTTTCGAACAGGGGGGTGCTCAGATAGCGTTCGCCGGTGTCGGGTAGCATGCACAGTACGGTAGATCCTTTCGGCGCTGACTCGCAGATCTTCAAGGCGCCCGAGAACGTCGCACCGCTTGAGGTACCGACAAAGATTCCTTCCTTCTGCGCCAGCTTCTGTGACAGCCGCATCGCGTCCGCCCCGTTGATCGGCACGATCTGGTCTATCAAGTTCATCGAGACGGCATCTTCAGTGAGCTTGGGGATGAAGTCGGGCGACCAGTCCTGCATCACGTGCGGACGAAAGTTCGGGTGGCTCGCAGAGGGTGAGCCATCGGCCACCCGAGGCTACGGGATGCCGCTACTGAGTATCGGCGCGTTGTCCGGTTCGCGGACGATGATTTTTGTCTTCGGGCTCTTCTCGGCAAGCACCCGCGCTACGCCCTTCAACGTACCGCCCGTCCCGAATCCCGTGTCGGAGCCCTCATCCGCGAAGTCCTCCAGTATCTCGACCGCGGTCATCTTCGAGTGCATGTTCGCGTTGGCCTCATTCTCTAATTGCCGGCACAAGAACCAGCCGTTCTTCTTCGCGAGCTCCTCGGCCTTGATCACCATACCCGTGCCTTTTTCCGACGCGGGCGTCAGGACAACCTTGGCTCCCAGGAAGCGCATCATCTTGCGGCGCTCGATGCTGAAACTCTCCGTCATCGTTACCACCAGCGGATAGCCCTTCTTGGCACAGACCAAGGCGAGCCCGATAGCGGTGTTGCCGCTCGTGGCTTCGATCACAGTCTGTCCGGGTGCCAGGCTTCCGGACACTTCGGCGTCCTCGATTACACCGAGTGCCAGTCGATCCTTGACCGATCCCATCGGATTGAATGCCTCGATCTTGAAGTAGAGATTGATGCCCTCGGGCGCGAGCTTTGTGATGCGTACCGCCGGCGTGCGCCCTACGGCCTCCAGAATGCTGTTGTACTTAGCCACGGTGTCTCCGTCGTTGGACTATTGTTGTCGACGTAAGGTGCCTCCAGCGAGGTACGATGTCCAAAAATCGCGACGTGTAAAAGGTGCCGGTTCGTTATACGGGGACGGTCTACATAATTGCACGGCTTCAGCTATTAGGTAGACCGTCCCCGTATAACAAAAAACCCCCCAGCTCAAAGAGCTGGGGGGTTAGAAATAAAATCCTGGCAGTGACCTACTCTCACATGGGGAGACCCCACACTAGCATCGGCGCTGAGCGTCTTCACTTCCGAGTTCGAGATGGGATCGGGTGGTTCCCGCTCGCTATGGCCGCCAGGAAACTGGTTGGCGCTCATGCCGAAACATGAGCGCCCAAACTGGAATGATCCGAATGTCACACAAACTTCTTGGGTGTTATATGGCCAAGCCTCACGGGCAATTAGTACTGGTTAGCTTCATACATTACTGCACTTCCACACCCAGCCTATCAACGTTGTAGTCTTCAACAGCCCTTCAGGGGGATCAAGTCCCCAGGGAAACCTAATCTTAGGGGGGGCTTCCCGCTTAGATGCTTTCAGCGGTTATCCCGTCCGTACGTAGCTACCCGGCAATGCCACTGGCGTGACAACCGGAACACCAGAGGTACGTCCACTCCGGTCCTCTCGTACTAGGAGCAGCTCCCTTCAAGTTTCCAACGCCCACGGCAGATAGGGACCGAACTGTCTCACGACGTTCTAAACCCAGCTCGCGTACCACTTTAAATGGCGAACAGCCATACCCTTGGGACCTGCTACAGCCCCAGGATGTGATGAGCCGACATCGAGGTGCCAAACTCCTCCGTCGATGTGGACTCTTGGGAGGAATCAGCCTGTTATCCCCGGCGTACCTTTTATCCGTTGAGCGATGGCCCTTCCATACAGAACCACCGGATCACTAAGACCGACTTTCGTCCCTGCTCGACTTGTCTGTCTCGCAGTCAAGCACTCTTATGCCTTTGCACGCAATGCGCGATGACCGACCGCGCTGAGAGTACCTTTGCACTCCTCCGTTACTCTTTGGGAGGAGACCGCCCCAGTCAAACTACCCACCATACACGGTCCCCGATCCGGATAACGGACCTAGGTTAGAACTCCAAACAAGCCAGGGTGGTATTTCAAGGTTGGCTCCACGCAAACTAGCGTTCACGCTTCAAAGCCTACCACCTATCCTACACAAGCATGGTCAAAATTCAGTGTAAAGCTATAGTAAAGGTGCACGGGGTCTTTCCGTCTAGCCGCGGGTACACTGCATCTTCACAGCGATTTCAATTTCACTGAGTCCCGGGTGGAGACAGTGTGGCCATCGTTACGCCATTCGTGCAGGTCGGAACTTACCCGACAAGGAATTTCGCTACCTTAGGACCGTTATAGTTACGGCCGCCGTTTACCGGGGCTTCGATCAAGAGCTTCGTCCCGAAGGACTAACCCCATCAATTAACCTTCCGGCACCGGGCAGGCGTCACACCCTATACGTCCTCTTACGAGTTTGCAGAGTGCTGTGTTTTTAATAAACAGTCGCAGCCACCTGGTCACTGAGACCTTCACCAGCTCAGAAAGCAAGTTTCATCACCAGCAAAGGCGTACCTTCTCCCGAAGTTACGGTACCAATTTGCCTAGTTCCTTCACCCGAGTTGTCTCAAGCGCCTTAGGATTCTCTCCTCACCCACCTGTGTCGGTTTGGGGTACGGTCGTCTGTTACCTGAAGCTTAGAGGCTTTTCCTGGAAGCATGGCATTAATCACTTCACTCCAATAAAGGAGCTCGTCATCGCGTCTCGAAATTGTGCTCCCGGATTTGCCTAAGAACACTCCCTACACGCTTAAACCGAGATAACCATCACCCGGCTGACCTAGCCTTCTCCGTCCCCTCATCGCAGTAACATACGGTGCAGGAATGTTAACCTGCTTCCCATCGACTACACCTTTCGGTCTCGCCTTAGGGGCCGACTAACCCTGCGCCGATTAGCGTTGCGCAGGAAACCTTGGGTTTTCGGCGTGCGGGTTTTTCACCCGCATTATCGTTACTCATGTCAGCATTCGCACTTCTGATATCTCCAGCATGCCTCGCAGCACACCTTCGCAGACTTACAGAACGCTCCTCTACCACGCACACAATCCGAAGATCATATGCATCCGCAGCTTCGGTATATGGCTTGAGCCCCGTTAAATCTTCCGCGCGGGCCGACTAGACCAGTGAGCTGTTACGCTTTCTTTAAAGGGTGGCTGCTTCTAAGCCAACCTCCTGGCTGTCTCTGCCTTCCTACATCGTTTCCCACTTAGCCATAATTTTGGGACCTTAGCTGGCGGTCTGGGCTGTTTCCCTTTCCACGACGAACCTTAGCACCCGCCGTGTGTCTCCCGTGATTGCACTTCTCGGTATTCGGAGTTTGCATCGGTTTGGTAAGTCGGGATGACCCCCTAGCCGAAACAGTGCTCTACCCCCGAGAGTGATACACGAGGCGCTACCTAAATAGCTTTCGAGGAGAACCAGCTATCTCCGAGCTTGATTAGCCTTTCACTCCTATCCACACCTCATCCGATAATTTTTCAACATTACCCGGTTCGGGCCTCCAGCAGGTATTACCCTGCCTTCACCCTGGACATGGATAGATCGCTCGGTTTCGGGTCTACTCCCAGAGACTGAATCGCCCATTTAAGACTCGGTTTCCCTACGCTTCCCCTACACGGTTAAGCTTGCCACTGAAAGTAAGTCGCTGACCCATTATACAAAAGGTACGCAGTCACCCATCCGAAGACAGGCTCCCACTGCTTGTACGCATACGGTTTCAGGTTCTATTTCACTCCCCTCTCCGGGGTTCTTTTCGCCTTTCCCTCACGGTACTAGTTCACTATCGGTCGGTAGGTAGTATTTAGCCTTGGAGGATGGTCCCCCCATGTTCAGACAAGGTTTCACGTGCCCCGCCCTACTCTTCGTCACGCCTCGATTCCATCTTTCGGGTACGGGGCTATCACCAGCTATGGCCAGCCTTTCCAGACTGTTCCCCTAGATTTCGTCGATTGATTGTGACTGGGCTGTTCCCCGTTCGCTCGCCGCTACTCAGGGAATCTCGGTTGATTTCTTTTCCTCTGGGTACTTAGATGTTTCAGTTCCCCAGGTTCGCTTCTCTACCCTATGTATTCAGGTAGAGATGACCACCGAAGTGGCCGGGTTTCCCCATTCGGACATCCCCGGATCAAAGCTTGTTTGCCAGCTCACCGAGGCTTATCGCAGGCTTCAACGTCCTTCATCGCCTCCTACCGCCTAGGCATCCACACGTATGCGCTTAGTCGCTTGACCATATAACCCCAAGAAGTCTGAGTTATACGTACTCTCTCTAAAAAATAATACTAATAAAAATACAGTGCGACATATC
>Ga0310122_10000623_pt1 | contig 22381 bp, 12 predicted proteins | sample CB6_Bottom_1051__FD_203503 | JGI IMG/M metagenome (GOLD analysis project Ga0310122, IMG submission 203503) | Marine microbial communities from Western Arctic Ocean, Canada - CB6_Bottom_1051 | ecosystem: Environmental > Aquatic > Marine > Oceanic | place: Canada: Western Arctic Ocean | collected...
AGGGATCCGCCCCGGACCTGGGCCTACAAGTACCGCGACTACGTGATCCGCTCGTTCAACGCCGACAAGCCGTGGAACGAGTTTGTCGTCGAACAACTGGCCGGCGACGAATTGCTGCGGCCTCCCTACCAGGACCTGACGCCCCGGGAGGCCGACCGGCTGATCGCCACCGGGTTCCTCAGGATGGCACCCGATGGGACCGGTGGCTCCAGCGCTGACCAGGAACTGGCTCGCAACCAGGTCCTCGCCGAGGTGATCAAGGTGGTCTCGACCTCGATGCTCGGGCTGACCGTCGGGTGTGCTCAGTGTCACCAGCACCGTTACGACCCGATCACCCACGCCGACTACTACCGGCTGCGGGCGATGTTCGAGCCGGCCTACAACCCGAAACAGTGGCGAGCGCCGTCGGCTCGACTGGTGTCGCAGTGGTCCGCTGACGTCCGTCAAAGGGCCGCCGCGATCGACAAGAAACTGGCCGGGTTCACCGCCGGAAAGAACGCGGAGTTGGAGGCGGCGGTGAAACAGGCCTTTGAAACGAGGCTGTCCAAGCTGCCGGCCGAGCTCCGGGCCGAGGCGAAGCTGGCCCGCGAGACCCCCGCCGCGAAACGCAACGCCAGGCAGAAGCAGCTGATCGAAGACCATCCGTTCCTGAGTATCAGCCGGGGCACGATCCAGCAGTTCGAGCCATCGATCACCTCCGCAATTCTTAAGAAGTGGAACGACCAGACTGCCGCCCTCAGTAAGCAGCGGCCGGCGGCCGACAACCTGATGTGTCTCAGCGAAGTCCCCGGCCAGGTACCGTTGACCCGACTGTTTTTCCGCGGTGACTACAAGCAGCCGCGCGAGGAGATCCAGCCAGGGGAACTCAGCGTGCTGAGCCCGGTCGGTTTCACTGTCCCGGCCAACAACCCGAAGTTGCAAACGACCGGTCGTCGGCTGGCCTATGCCCGCCACCTCAGCAGTGGTCGGCATCCCTTGCTGGCCCGGGTGCTGGTCAACCGGTTCTGGATGCATCACTTCGGCCGCGGTCTGGTTTCCACACCGGGGAACCTGGGTGCCATGGGGACGCGTCCCTCGCATCCGCTACTGCTCGACTGGCTGGCGACGGAGTTCATGCAGAGTGGTTGGAGCCTGAAGCACCTGCACCGGGTGATCCTGACCTCGACGGCCTATCGCCAGGCGGCGACGCGACGTGCGAAGCTGGACGAGATCGACCCGGACAACGAGTTGTTGGGTCGGATGTCGGTGCGACGTCTCGAGGCCGAGACGCTGCGGGATTCGCTGCTTCGCCTGGGAGGCCGTTTCTCGAGCGAGATGTACGGGCCAGCGGTGCCGGTCAGCCTCGATTCGGTCGGACAGCGGATCATCGTCAGCATCAACCAATACGACCCCAGCGGTCGATTGCTGAAAGGCATCGGGTCGGTGGGCGTGGGCGAGTTTCGACGCACGATCTATGTGCAGGTGCGGCGATCGATGCCGCTGGGCGTGCTGTCCCCCTTTGACTTGCCCACGATGAAGCCCAACTGCGAACTGCGGACATCCTCGACAACCGCACCACAGTCGTTGGCGATGATGAACGATCCGTTCGTGATTCGTCACGTCGATGGGCTGGCCCGGCGAGTGGTCGGTGAAGCGTCCGACAACCCGGCGGCGCGGTTCGGGTTGGCCTGGCGGCTGGTGTTCGGCCGTGGGCCGAGCGACATCGAAGAGCGTTCCGGACTGAAATTCCTCGAAGACGAAACGGCCGCGGTCCGCTCGGCATCACCCAAGGATGCCGACCCGGCCCTGACGGCTCTTTCACACCTGTGTCATGCCCTGGTGAGTTCCAATGGATTTCTCTACGTCGACTAGGCGTCATTTTCTGTCGCAGCAGGCCTTCGGGCTTGGTGGCTTGGCGCTGGCATCACTGATGAAGCAGGACGAACTGCGTGCCGCTCCGGTGAAGCCGTTGCTGCAACGGCGGGTGTTCGACCCCGCTCAGCGTCCGCCGGTTCACCCGCCGCAGGCGACGGCGATGATCTCGCTGTTCATGCAGGGTGGCCCCAGCCACATGGACCTCTGCGATCCGAAGCCGGAACTGGTCAAGCACCATCTCAAGAGCTACACCGGCGACATCCACTACGACAACGTCGGCCAGGCCAGCACGAAGCTGTTTGCCGGTCCGTGGAAGTTCAAGGGCCACGGCCAGTGCGGCATGGAACTCAGCGAACTGCTGCCGCACCTGGGCGGTGTGGCCGACGACATCTGCCTGGTCCGCTCGATGCACACCGGGATCAGTGGCCACGAGACGGGGATCAGTGCGATGAACACCGGCGGCGACGGCCGTCGCGGGCGTCCGGCGATGGGTTCGTGGCTGGTCTACGGGCTGGGTTCTCAGAACGACAACCTGCCGGCCTACCTCGTGCTCCGCGATCCGGCCAGCCTGCCGGTGCTGGGTGCCGAGATGTGGCAGAACACCTGGTTGCCCTCGGCCTGTGGCGGCACGGTGGTCCATGCCCATGAGCCGCGGATCGCCAACCTGCAGCCGCCGGGTTCGCTGCGTGGAGGCCCGCAGAAGCGGATTCTCTCGTACCTCGATCAGATCAACCGTCGACATCTCGAGCGGCACCCCGGTGAGGCCGATCTCGCTGCGAGGCTCAGGAGCTATTCGCTGGCGGCGGGCATGCAGGTCGAGGCCCGCGAGGTGCTGGACATCTCGGGGGAATCCAAGGCGACCCAGGCGCTGTACGGAATCGACGACGCGGTGACCAAGGACTTCGGCACGCGGTGCCTGATCGCTCGGCGGCTGGTCGAACGCGGCGTGCGGTTCGTTCAGGTGTTGACCGGCGACCAGCACTGGGACCATCACGGCGGCATCGTGGGATCGCTGCCCAAGGTCTGCCAGCGTGTCGACAAGCCGGCGGCGGCCCTGGTGGCCGACCTCAAACGGCTGGGAATGCTCGATTCGACTCTCGTTCACTGGGGCGGAGAAATCGGTCGCCTGCCGGTGATCCAGAACGAGGCGAACATCGGACGCGATCACAACGGCCGGGGATTCAGCATCTGGCTGGCCGGTGGCGGTGTGAAACAGGGACACGTGCATGGGGAAACCGACGAGGTCGGACACAAGGCGGTGACCGACGTGGTCAACCACTTCGATTTTCATGCCACACTGTTCCACCTCTTCGGCCTCGACCTCAAGGACGTCAACTACGCCCGACCCGACGGGATCACCAACCTGACAGCCGGTCAGCCCGGCCGGGTGGTCAACGGCCTGCTGAAGCACCCCGTGTGATCCTGCGGTGTCTTCTTCCTGGTCTCGATCGAAACCGCGTCCGTGTGAGAGCAGTCGGCGAGAGAAACGGGGAACTCGGGAGGCCACCGTGATGTGTGATGTTCGTCGAATGTCTTGGCTTTCAGGGACCACGCTGGCTGGCCTGGCCGGGCTGACGGTGTTCGTCGCGGCGTTGGCGGGATCGTGCCGGACCGCGACGGCCGCAGGGCCCAATCTCGTGGCTAACGGTGGCCTGGAGACCGTCGATCAGAAGCACGCCGACCGGCCACGCGGGTTCCGGCCGGGCCGGATCGGCAAGGCGTTCTCCGAGATGGCGTGGACATCACCGGGCCACAACAGCCGGCGGTGTGTTTCCGTCACCACGAAGGACTCGTCCGGCCTGGGGTACTGGCAAACCCTGGTGACGGTCAAGCCTCTGACCACCTACACCATCTCGCTGGACTACCGCGCCAGGGCGGCACGCCTGGAGGCCGGGTCGGACGCCTCGCAATTCTCACGAAGTCGACCAGGTGGCCCGAATCTCGAGTTGGGCATGCTGCCATCGGATTCCAAAGACGCCGGGCAACCGACGGCGTGGTCAGATATCGGGATCGCCCTGGATCCGGTGGGGGGCCTCTTCCTGCCGTTGGCGACAAAGTGGTCCCGGTTCCGGCACACGTTCAAGACTCGTCCGGGACAAACCAGGCTGGTCGTCAAGCTGCGGCTTTGTCATTACGCTCAGCAGGTCTGGTTCGACAACCTGTCTGTTGTCGAAGGCGGGTTGCCGAGGGCTGCGATCGTGGCCGATCCCCTCTGGGTCGGCGGCGACACCACGCCCCCGGCGGTGCTGCGTCCTTCGCCGCTTCCGAACACGAACGCTGCCCGCGACACGATCATCGGCGTCGCGTTCTCCGAAGCTGAGACGGGGATCGATCCGAAATCCGCCCGAATCCTGCTCGACGGGAAGGACGTCACCTCGCAGGCGGTCATCAGCGCCGGCGGCCTGCGGCTCTCACCAACCCATCGGCTTGCCGAGGGTCCGCATCGCGTTTCGGTCTCGATCGCCGATCGTGGCGGCCTGCGCAGCAACACGCTTGCATGGCAGTTCGGCGTGGGTCGAACGCTGCGGAACACACTTGTGATCAAGATGGTGAAGGTCGGGAAGGACGCGCTTGACGCGTTTGACCGAAAAACCTGGTCCACGCGACTCAACGGCGAGCCATTTTTTCCGATCGGGATCTATGCCTACTCGTGCCATCCCGGCGACGGCCGATTTCGGGCCGATCATCTCCGGCAGGCGGTCGACGCCGGTTTCAACATCGTGTTCAACACGATCGAGACTCGAGAAGGGCTCGACATCGAACTGGCCCACGGCATCATGGGCACGCTGAACATCACGGCCGGATTGAAACACTGCACCGATCCCGCGGCGGCCGAAGTGGCATTGCTGAAGATGGGGCAGGGCCGCCTGGCCGATCATCCCGGCGTGGTCGCCTTCTGGGCCGACGATCCGGAGAACGTCGAGAACTCGATGGGGACCCCGATTTCGGCGACTGCGATCGCCAAGATGCGCAATGCCCGGCTGGCTCTGCGGAAGGGGTTCCCGCGGATCCCCACGGTGTTTGCCATCTCCAACCTCCCCCGCCTGAAACCGGCGATGCCCTACGGTGACATCCTGCTGAGTTACCGGTACTCGGTACCGCAGTATCATCCGATGACGATCAACTCCTTTACGATCCAGACCTGCCGCCGGTTGGTGCCCGACAAGCCGTTGTGGTTCCTCTCGCAGGCGGTCGATCTCGGCTACGGGGCTCGGTTCAAACTGCCCCGTCCGATGCGGCCGACGCCCGACGAGCTGCAGGCCATGGCCTTCTACAGCCTGGCCTGCGGCATCAACGGCTACGCCCTGTATGCCAATTTCCTCAACGCCAGGGATTACCCCGACCACTGGGCCAGGGCATTGGACGTGGCACGTCGGGTCCGGCACATCGCCGGGCCGTTGACCGCCGGCCGGGATGTTCGGACTGCGCGACTGGGCTCCGGGCCATTTACCGGCTCCATCTTCCATCGCGAACTCCGGCACGGAGACCAGCACACACTGATCGCGATCAACATGTCGGCCGGGACAGTGCCGGTGACTTGGCGGTTCGAGGAGCCTGTGCAGGCCAACGCGCTGTTCGAGAATCGCAGGATGGCCAGGCCTTCCGAAACGGTCGGCGATGTGTTCGGCCCCTGGTCGGTCCATCTCTACCAGTGGTGACGTCCGCGCGGATGATCACTGCACCTGATGAACGGAACCCACTCCATGTCTCAAAGAATCGTCTCGTGGCAGGCTGGCTGCATTGTTCTGCCGGTCGTGTTGCTGATTGTCCTGTCCGCCAGGCCGGGTGATTCACAGCTTGCGACCAGAGCCGAAGCTTCCGCCGGGGGGGTTGAGCCGATCGATATCGGCTCGCGGCTCGAGTTGTTCGTGGACGACTACCTGGTCGACCGCTTCGTGGGCGGGGCGGAGTTGCGGTTGCACAGGCCGGTGCAGCGTGAAGTGGTCTTCGCCTGCGACAAGCCCTGGGAAGGGAACTGGTCGGGGCTGGTCACCTACATCCAGGACGGCGACATCTACCGGATGTACTACACCGGCGGGCAGTGGCGAGGTGGACGGGCGGCCATCTGCTATGCCGAGAGTCGTGACGGGGTTCACTGGACGCGGCCGGAACTCGGGTTGGTCGACTTCAAGGGCTCGAAGCAGAACAACATCATCCTGTCCGGCAGGGGGGTCATCGCATTCGTTCCCTTCATGGATACCAACCCCGACTGCAAACCGGACCAGCGATTCAAGGCAATGGTTGCCCGGACCGCACCGTCAAGGGGTCTCTTCGGCTACGCGTCGCCCGACGGGATTCACTGGAAGCGGATGCAAGACAAGCCGGTGGTCACCAGCGGAAAGTTCGATTCGCAGAACGTGGCCTTCTGGGACTCGACCCGTCGACGCTACGTGGCATACGTTCGCCAGTGTCGTGGCCTGGATGACTCGCACACCGATAAGGGGCCTCAACTGGGGATCAGCGACACGGGGTGGGTGCGGGATGTGCTGACTTGCACCTCGAAGGACTTCGTCAACTGGAGTGAACCGAAGTGGATCCAGTATCCCGGTGCACCACGAGAACAGATCTACTTCAACCAGATTCGCCCGTACTACCGGGCCAAGCACCTGTTTGTCGGGTTTCCCGGCCGGTTCATGGCGGGGCGTGAGATCGAGAAGGGGCTGCCGCTGCTCGAGCATCCGTCGTACAAGTATGCCTCGATCTCCGAGACCCTGTTCATGTCGAGTCGCGACGGGGTGCACTTCAAGCGTTGGGGCGAGGCTTTCATTCGACCCGGTCCGCGGAAGGAACGCTGGATCTACGGGGCGACCTTCGCCGAATACGGTCTCGTGGTGACCCGGGGCGAGACGGCCGACACGCCCGACGAGTTGTCGCTGTATGTTGCCGACGGTGGCGGGTTTACCCAAAGGGGGAAAGCCGATCGTTTCCGTCGCTACACGTTGCGGATCGACGGATTCGTGTCGGCCAATGCACCGCTTCGGGGAGGTGAAGTGGTCACGAAACCACTGAAGTTCACCGGCTCGAAACTGGCCATGAACTTTGCCACATCCGCGGCTGGCAGCGTGAGGATCGAAATCCAGGACGCAGCGGGCAAGCCGATCAAGGGGTTTGCACTGGCGGATTGCCCAGAAATCTTCGGCGACCAGATCGAGCAGGTCGTGGTGTTCAAGACAGGCAGCGATGTCAGCCGCCTGGCCGGCCGGCCGATCCGGCTACGATTCGTGCTCAAAGACGCGGATCTCTACTCGTTTCAATTCACCCGGAACAGTGCTCTATAGAGGAAGCAATGTTCTCCGGAGCGTCGTGGAACGAAAGCTCGAGAAACACGGGGGAAAACGTTATCAAACAGATCTCGCTCCTGGATGACCACGAATGGCCCTCGGAGGGGTTTTCCTTCACGTTGCCCATCCGGTCGGAATCGACCGCGCTGGGGGTGATCGACGTACAGGGGTATGTGCTGAACGTCGACGGGCACCTGGCGCATACGGTGAACCAGCACAATCCCGACCTCCAACAGGGGTTCCTGGATCGTGCCGAGACGATGATCGAGAACATCCAGCGTCTTCAGGCGGCGTTTCGTGAGCAGAAGCGGCGTGTGTTCTTCACTCGGCACGGGTCGCAATTGCCCGATGGTTCGGACATGGTCGTACGGCGGCGGGGTCGGGAAGAGGCGGCTTTGGCGGCGACCGATGAGATCGGCGGGCACATGGCGATCAACGGTGAGGCCGCCTACGAGATCGATTCGCGGGTGGCACCGATCGATGGCGAGATGATTCTCGACAAGAACACCAGCAGCGCGTTTCATTCCTCGCCGATTGACCTGTACCTCCGCAACATGCAGATCGAAACGCTGGTACTGACCGGCGTGGCCGCCGATCAGTGTGTCCTGGCCACGGCCATCGATGCGGCCGACCGCGGGTTCCACGTGATCATGGTCTCCGACGCGTGTGCCAATCTCGATCCCGGCAGCGCCCAGGCGACCCAGGTCCTCTTCGGCCGCGTGTGGGGTTACGTGATGACGACAGATGACGTCATCGGTTGGCTGTCCACCGGCGAGCCACCCTCGCGGACCCGGCTGGTGGTGTAGCTCTCTGCCGCGGAGCGTCGAGCTCGCGACGTGTTCTCTGCCCGGGGATTCCGCACGGGAAACCGCTCGTTTGAGGTTCAGTGCTCCCCAATGGCACAATGTGGTCTGCGCGACATAGATGTTCTTCTGGAGATGAAGTGATGCGGCTGACGCACTGGCTTGCGCGACTGGCTCGAACACACAATCTCGCCAGGCGGTCCATTCGCCGCAAGCGGTACGGTGATGTCCGTCCGGCGGTGGAACGGCTGGAAGACCGGACACTGCTCGCGGTTGCATTCGGCGACCAAGCGATCATCAGCACCGCTGCCAATGGTGCTTATGCCGTCCACGCAGCCGATCTTGACGGCGACGGCGACATGGATGTGTTGTCAGCCTCACAAGTCGACGATTCGATCCGCTGGTACCGCAATGACGGCGACGGAAGTTTCTCGTCCCCAATGGTGCTCAATGCATCAGCTGTCAGCGCCCGAGACGTGCAATCCGCAGATTTGGACGGTGATGGCGACATCGATGTTCTCGCCGCGTCCGTTGGTGACAATACCGTGGGCTGGTATCGCAACGACGGAAATGGTGGCTTCAGTAGCGAACTTGTCATCAGCGATACGGCCAGTGGGGCCTATGCCGTCTTCCCAGCAGACCTTGACGGTGATGGCGATATCGACGTGCTGGCTGCACTGGTAAACGGGAACAGCATCACATGGTACGCAAATGATGGAGACGGGAACTTTTCAGCCCAGGGTGCGGTGGCCACTGGTGTCAGCAACGCCCGCGATGTCCACGTGGCCGATCTGGATGGTGACGGTGATCTGGATGTCCTGTCCGCATCGGTTGGAAACGACACGATTGCATGGTACGAAAATGATGGCAACCAGTCGTTTTCGGCTCACACGCTGAATGCATCTGCGGATGGTGCGCATTCGGTTCATGCCGGCGACCTGGATGGCGACGGCGACATTGATGTGCTCGCGGCTTCGGCTTTTGACGACACCGTCGCCTGGTACCGCAATCTCGGATCCGGAAATTTCAGCGGCGAATTGTTGATCAGCGATGCCGAGGACAACGTCAACTCTGCTCACGCTGTTGATATTGACGGTGATGGAGACCTCGACGTGGTGTCGATCTCCGAGAACGATGACACCGTCACGTGGTTCCTCAATGATGGCGCTGGCTCATTCACCGCACAGTCTGACCTGACCACTACGGCCGATGGTGGTAACCACGTCTTCGCTGCCGACCTTGATAACGATGGCGATCAGGACATCCTCTCGGCCTCTCTCAACGACAACAAGATCGCGTGGTACGAGAACCTTGGCTTGGATTTCGGCGATGCGCCATCTCCCTACCCCGTGACTCGGGCCGAGAACGGAGCCGAGCATGTCGCGACGGGTCCCACGCTTGGTGCCGTCCGCGATACGGAAGCCGATGGCACACACTCGGCATCAGCTGATGCGGACGGTTCCGATGAGGATGGTGTCGTGGACACCGGCGGAACAATCCGCGTTGGCCAGTTGGATGCCGGCGTGACGGTCAGTGTTCAGAATGCTCCCAGCGGTGCCAAGCTGGATGCGTGGATGGACTTCAATGGTGACGGTAGCTGGGGTGGACCGTTTGAGCACATCGCTGACAGCGTGGCGGTCGTCAACGGTGACAACACGATCAGTTTCGACGTGCCCAGCTGGGCCGTCGAGGGCACGACCTTCGGTCGCTTTCGGTTGAGTACCGCGGGAGGGCTGGGCGTCGGGGGTGCGGCTGATGACGGTGAAGTCGAAGACTACGAAGTTGCGGTGGAGGCGCCGGTAGCCGCCAGCGGCTTGTTTGGATCAACACAGGTCTTTGACACCGAGGCGGCGTCGTGGAGTGTCTACGCGGCCGATGTCGACAGTGACGGCGACATGGACCTGATCGCCGACAACGGAGTCACTTGGTACGAGAACGACGGAGATGAGACGTTCACGTCACATCTCATCTCCGATGGTATTGATTCCGGAGAACTCGACGTTGTGGGCGTGGATTTCGACGGAGACGGCGACGTCGACATTGTCTCTGCCAATGCCAACACAGACTCGGTCGTTTGGCATGAGAATGATGGCTTCCAGAGTTTCACCACACAGTCGATCGCGAACGGGCTGGACTCGGTCCGCAAGATCCATGTCAGCGACTTGGATCTCGATGGCGACTTGGACGTCCTCTCGGCATCCTATTTTGGCGACAAACTTGCGTGGCACGAAAACGACGGCCTTCAGAACTTCACGACGCACACGATCAGCGTCGTGGAGGACGGTGCGATTAGCATCTCCAGCGCCGACCTTGATCGAGACGGTGATGTCGACGTTATCGGGGCTGGCTACTTCAGTGACACACTCTCGTGGTACGAAAACGATGGAAGTCAGAACTTCTCCCTCCATGTCATTTCGAGTTCGATAGACGGCCCCGAACACGCTCTTGCCGCGGACCTCGACGACGATGGAAATTTGGATATCGTCGCAGTGTCTCGCACCGCCAATGCCTCGGTTGTCTGGTATCAGAATATGGGAGCAGGTGCGTTTTCGGCTGCCCGCGTGATCAGCGCAACTATTGACACCCCGCAGAGACTCTCTGCTTCTGATATCGACGGTGATGGAGACATCGACGTCGTCACCGCCTCGCATGGCGACAACACGGTGTCTTGGCATGAAAACGACGGGACCGGCAACTTCGCCACGCATATCATCAGTGCCACGGCCAGCGGAAGTCGAGGGATCTTCACTGCCGACGTTGATCAGGACGGTGACATTGACGTCTTGGCCGCGGTGTCAGGAATCGACCAGGTCGCGTGGTACGAGAACAACGCCACACCAACATTCGATGCTCTACTCGACCTCACTATCGCTGAAGACGCCCCCGAGCAGACGGTCGATCTGGCAGGAATCGGTGCCGGAGGTGAGGAATCACAATCGTTGCGAGTCACGGCCTCCAGCAGTGACACCGGCCTGGTCCCCGATCCGACGGTGACCTACACCTCGGCGAATTCGACGGGCAGCCTGGCGTTCACGCCGGTGTTGGATCAGAACGGCACGGCCACGATCACCGTGACGGTGGAAGACGGCGGGCTGGACGGTGACCTGGACACGGCCGGTGACAACGCCACGTTCAGCCGCACCTTCGACGTTACCGTCGACGCGGTTGATGATCCGCCGGTTCTCTCTTCGCTTCCAGATCTGAACATCGAAGAAGGCGACCGCATTCATAATGATGACGGGACCGATTTCGACAACTTCGTCTCCGACGTTGACTCGGACACAACCACAATCGAGTTCCGGATCGTCAACTTCGGTGAAGTCGACTCGGACTTCGATGTCTCGATCGATATGGACAACGACAGTGGCAGCTTCGCCGATCGCTCCAACAATACGTTCCACGCTCATCCCGAGGATGATTTCAATGGATCAACGATTGTCACGATCGAGGCTCGGGACGCACAGGGGAACGTCTCCGCTCAGCAGTCGTTCACGCTGGCGGTGACTGCCGTCAACGATGTGCCAGTGGCCGTGGCGGACAACTATTCAACGAACGAAGACGAACAGTTGGTCGTTGTGGCCACGGGTGTCCTGGCCAACGACAGCGACATCGAGGATGACCCGCTGACGGCCGTGCTGGTTGCCGACGTCTCGGATGGAACGCTGAGCCTGGCTTCCGATGGCGGCTTCACGTACACCCCCGATGCCGGCTTCTACGGCACCGATTCGTTCACCTACAAGGCCAACGACGGCAGCGACGACGGCAATACGGTCGCCGTTTCGATCGACGTGGTCCAGCATCCCGAGATTCGCGGCACCCTTGTCCACGATCTCGATGGTAGTGGGGTCGTCGATGTCGGAGAGCCAGGACTGGCCGGCTGGACAGTGTTCCTGGACACCAGTGATGATGGCATCCTCGACGTTGGGGAAGCCTCAACCATAACGCTCGCCGACGAACGCGGCAGTTACTCGTTCGCCGATCTCACTCCCGGTGATTACACCGTGGCCTGGATCACTCCGGCCCTCTGGCAGGCCACTGCGTCGTCACAGTCGGTGACGGTGGTCGCCGGTGACGTGCGAGAAGACGTCGATCTGTTCGACCAGTTCATCGTCTCAGCCACTCCGACGATCAGCACGGCTCCCTTTGCCGATGACGGTAGTGCCGACACGATCACGATCGGTCCCAATGGCACCAATGTCGAGGTGACAGTCAACGGCAACGTCTGGGTACGCCAACCGGCAAACGGGCTGACCTCGATCACCGTCGACGGCTCGGGCGACGATGACACGCTGATCGTCGACCTGGGCGGCCTGGATGCCTCTGTTGGCTTTGCCGCTGACCTGACCTTCAACGGCAACGGTGATGGTAGCGACAACGACACGTTGCAGATCCAGAACGGCTCGGCCGCCAACATCGCCTACTCGTTTGCCAATGCCGCAGACGGCACCATCACCATCGATGGCAGTTCGATCGAATTCACCGGGCTGGAACCGATCCTCGACAACCTGGCGAGCGACCATCGCGAGTTCACCTTCGGTACGACCGACGACATGGTCACGCTGTCCGACGACGGGACCTCCGACAACGGCCTGATGACACTCAGCAGTGTCTCCTCCAGTGAAACCGTCACGTTTGCCAATCCGGGCACTTCGCTGGGCATCCACTTGGGGAGTGGTGCCGACCAGTTGACCGTCTTGTCGCTGGATGACGGCTTCGCCGGGGCGTTGACCCTCAACGGCGAAGGGGGTGACGACACGATCGACGCCTCGGCCATCAACGTTGCTGTCAAACAGAACGGCTCGGGTGGCAACGACACGCTAAGGGGGGGATCGGCCAACGACACTCTCAACGGGGGCAGCGGTTCCGACTTGTTGGCCGGCGGAGCGGGCAACGACAAGCTGCAGGGGCAGGGGACCAGCTACGACACGCTCAGCGGCGGCCTCGGCGACGACACGCTCGACGGGGGCGACGGCTACGATCGGATCTCCGAATCGGCCGATGTCGACTTCACTGCCACCGACAGTTCACTGACGGGACTGGGGACCGACACGCTGATCAACATCCAGTTGGTGCAGTTGTTCGGCGGTTCCAGTGCCAACACGATCGACGCGTCGGCATTCAGCGGCCGGGCATTTGTGAACGGCTCCGGTGGCCACGACACGTTGACCGGAGGCGGCTGGTACGACCGGATCTTCGGTGGCTCGGGACGTGACCTGATCACCGGTGGAGTCTCGGTCATCGACCCCGGCACCGGGTTGCCGACCTACGACGTGTTGCGAGGGCAGGGTGGCAACTATGACACGCTGATCGGCGGAGACGGGGCGGACAAGCTCAACGGAGGCGCCGGCCACGACAACCTGGTGGGTGGCGGTGGCAATGACGTTTTGACTGGCGAGAGTGGCAACGACACGCTGGATGGTGGCGCGGGGATCGACCGGTTGTACGAACGTTCCAACGTCGATATGACGCTGACCGATGCCAGCCTGAGCGGCGGCATGGGCAGCGACACCCTGGCCAGCATCGAGACGGCCTATCTCAAGGGCGGCAGCAGCAACAACCGCCTGGATGCCTCGGCCTTCAGCGGCGACGTGACGCTGATCGGCGTGGGTGGCGACGACACGCTGCAGGGCGGTTCGGGCAACGACATGCTCAACGGCCGCTCGGGTGCCGACTCGATCACCGGGGGCGACGGCAACGACACGCTGAAGGGACTCCGCGACAACGATACGCTCAACGGCGGTGCGGGCAACGACTGGATCGACGGAGGCACCCAGGACGACGCGATCAGTGGCTGGACCGGTGACGATGTGCTTTACGGCCGCAGTGGGAACGACATCCTGGTCGGTGGCCAGGGGCACGACAGCCTGTACGGGGCCAGCGGGGACGACATCCTGCAGGGCGACGACGGCAAGACGGACACCGACCACGCACGAGACGACGACCGGTTGGATGGGGGAACCGACGGCGACACGGTCCGCGGAGGAGGCGGCAGCGACACGATAATGGACGACGCCTCGGAAGTCGACGAGAACTTCGCCTACTGGGCCGACTGGGTCGACGCGGTGTAGGGCGAGATGTCGGCGTCGGCTCGCCTTGCCTCGCCTTGCTATGTCATGTCATGTCATGTCATCACGCCGGTGGCCAGGGGTCCAGGCAGGCCCCGGTCGGGCGCCGAGAGCGGGGACGCCACGGTGCGGGCGGCGGGCTGGCGTAGCAGACATCCAGCCACGGGGTCTCGAGACGACGATGACCGCTGTGACGCGAATCGAGCATCGCTTCCAGCACTCCGGTCATCAGCAGGGTCCGCTCGACGGGAACGGTCGCCTCTCCAGTGAGAAACATCTCCTCGACGTTGAGCGACAGGTAGGCGAAATGAGCATGAGCCCCGACATCGTCCTCGCCTCCATGCCCCTGGGCAAAAAACTCGGTCGCCACCACCTGCCCGTCGCTCAGCCGGGCCGAGTAGGCCAGGTCTTCGATGTAGCCGTCGAGCATCAGGGCAGATCCTCTAAGACCATCGCGGTATTCGATCAGGGCGATGGCCGGTTGGCTGCAGTGATCTTCGATCCGGCCCTGGGGCCGATTCTCGATGGCCGCACAGGCCGCCTCGGCCAGGTCTCTTGACCAGAGTCCCTCAGCGGCAGCCTCCCACACGGCTTCCCCCTCGAGACAGGTCACCGCCTCCACGCCACTCTCGCCACCCAACCGGTTTTCGACCATGCATTGCAAAACTTCCAGCGTGTGGAATCCATAGATCTCCAAGCCCGAAAACCCGACCGACAGAGCCTCGTCGATGCGGGTGCCGGCGGGATGCTCGAGCCAGGGATTGCGCCAGCAGACCGGCAGCGAGGATCCGGCCATCAGGGGAGCACCCAGCGACGCCATCCGCTCGACCATCCAGAGCGCGTCGTGCCAGTTGTAGGAGAGGTGCTTGTCGTTGAAGACCGGGACCGACCTGTCGCTGGTGGCCATGACTCCACAGATCTGCTCGAGAAACGCCTTGCGAGGAAACAACTGCTGCTCCTTCTCGTTCCAGGCATAGTCTCCGTGTTCACCGATCAGCAAGACCCCATCCACGGCCAAAGACTCGCCCCCCAGCCTCAACGCCCCAACGATGCTCGGGTAGATCGGCACCTCGTGTTCGGCGGCGATCCCCACCCCGATGTCCTGCTCGGCCACCTGGTCGATGTACATCGAGACGATTTCAACCCGAGGGGCCTGGAATCCGTTGTCGGTGGGAAAGCCCTTGAGGAACTTGGTGACGACGACGTCGGCGTGCGAGCCGGCGAAGTACTCGGTCACGATCGCGGCGATCTTCTTGCGAGTGGGCATGAGGCAGGCGAGGGCAGGGGGGCAGGGGGGCAGGGGGGCGGAGTGCTGTTGAGGCGGTCTAGATCTCGGCGAAGACTTCCAGCACGTTGCCTTCGGGGTCCGAGAAGTAGACGGTGCGATGTCCACGCGGCTGGTCGGTGGGGGGTTCGAGGATCGGGATGTCGTGTTCCAGTAGCTGTTGGTGGCAGTCGGCGACCTCGTCGGGAGAAACCAGGAATGCCAACTGCACCCCCGGCGATTCGGTCCCTCCACCGCGTCCATCGTAGTCTCGCTCGCGCAAACGCAGCCCCAGCAGCACACCTCCAGCGTCAAGAGACAGGCTGGTGTCGGTCTCGGTGACGACCGGAAACGGCAGCAGTTGGCGATAGAAGGACTTCATGAGCTCGATGTCGTCACACAGGACGATCGAGTACGTGAGCGCGGTGACCGATTGCAGCATCGACTCAGTTCCTGATGGGGTGATGGAGTGGAGTGATTGGGTGGGGGGGGTGGGGAGCGACATCACGGGCCGGGGCGGAGTGGGCTGGGAGCGGTTTGAAAGTGTCGGGCGTCTTTGGTACTGCTGAAGTCATCATGACGCCTCTCCCGGACATTTCTCTGCAGGATCGCGGTCCGTCAAATCGCTGGTGGATGTTGTTCCTGGTCGCCTTGGCGTACTTCGTGCTGATCCAGCATCGGTCGCTGGTGGGCTACGTGCAGATTCCTCTGAGCGAGGAGTTGCAGCTGACGAAGACGCAGACGGGATGGCTCGATACGGCCTTCCTGATACCTTACGCGATCTCGCAGCTGTTTGTGGCCTACCTCAGCGATCGATTTCAGCGGCGTCGAGTGCTGAGTGTGAGCCTGCTGGCGAGTTCTCTGTGCCTGGTGGGCATGTCGTTCGCGGGCAGTTTTGGGGGGTTGCTGGCCCTGAGAATCGTGCTGGGATTCGCTCAGTCGGCCAGTGTTCCTGCCATTGCCGGAGTGATGGCCGATTGTTTCACTCCCCGGAACCGGTCGACTGCGGTCGGGATCTACAACCTGTCGTTGAACCTGGCGTTCATTGTCGTGGGGACGATGGGCGGTCGTTTGGCGGACCTGCCGGACATGGACTTGTCGCTTCAATGGCTGGGCATCCAGTCGCTCTCGGGATGGCGGTCCGCGATGCTGTGCTTTGGAGGGGTGGGCATCGTGGCGGCGGTGCTGCTGGGGGTGGTGATGCCGGAGCCTCTGAGGACCGAGCGGCAGGCGGCACGCGGGCTGGGGACCGGCGGAGCGGCCTGGCGCCAGACCCTGTGGTCGGTACTCAGGGTCCGTTCATTCGTGATGCTGGCGCTGGGGTTTCTCGGTTTCTGCATGGTCGACAACGCCCAGAACTTCTGGCTGGCTCGTCACTATGTCGAGTCCCTGCAGATGACCAACGCCGAGGCGGGACAATTCGCAACGATCTGGTACCGGCCGGCGGCGTTTGGCGGACTGTTGCTGGGCGGTTTCCTGGCGGACCGCTGGGCCAAGTCCCGGATGCGGGGTCGCATCGACGTCCAGATCCTGGGGATGTTCATCTGGGTGCCGACCCTGATCGTGCTGGGCTCATCGGACTCGGTTTACGTCCTGGCACCGACGATGGCGGTGATCGGCGTGGCGTATGGGCTTTACGTATCCAACCTGTGGACGACCGCCTTCGAGGTGATTGACCCGGCGGCGCGGTCGACCGCGATCGGGTTGCTCAACGTGATCGCTGTTCCCGCCTCCTTGACGTCGCCTGTGATCGGCTACCTGATCGAACAGGAATACGTCGAGTTGGGCCAAGCCATCGGCGGGCTGTCGGTCATCGCCCTGGTCATCGCGGCCCTGCTGGCCATCAACGCTCGGGTCTTTCTTCCGGGCGACTACCATGGTCCCTTGCGCGACTCGTGAAGGTCCAGGATCCCAGCAGCCTGCCGTCGATCAGGTTCGGGTCGATCTGTGGTGCCCACGAGTCGTGTTCGGTCCACGGGCTGCGGATGCGGGTGAGTGTGGCTTTGCGGGTCTCGTTGGGTTTCGGGGCACCGCCCAGCAGCTTCCACGCCACACGCCATTCGGCCGTCCAGCCTGTGGCGTTCGATTGGAAGGACCGCTTGAGACTCGCGGGTGATCCGGCGACGGTGGTCCACGGCTTGCCGGCCGTGCGGGTCAGTCGGCCGGGACTCGCGTCCCAGGGGACATCGATGCGGGTGAACGAGTTGGCCAATGGCGAGTTCGAGAGCACCAGGGTCGTGCGGTTGCGCCGCCGCGTTTCGGCGGGTTGCTTCACCAGTTCGCTGATCCGCGGGTCGCGGCATTCCCAGCCTGTATAAAGGAAGCGGTCATCCCAGGTCACCCGGCAGCGGGTGGTGACCTCGGACCGATCACGGACCAGGTACAGCAGCGGATGGAAGTCCTCCAGCAGCGCGGCCGTTTTCCAAGCCGCTTCGTCGAGTGAGCCGTCGATGACCGGCGGTTCGATCTGGGCGGGGATGGCAGGAATGGCGGCTGACATTCCGGTGAGCCGAGGCTCGGCCTGTTCGGCGCGGGTGAGCGTCTTGAGTTCCCGGTCGCGACGGGCCATGTGGTGTCGGACCCGGTCGATCAGTTCCTTGTTGTCCGTGCGAGCCTGCAGCCTGAGAGTCTCGATCTGCTTGCGGACTGAACGAACACTGTCACTGGCCCACCTGGGGACCCGGGGCGGGCTGCTGAACCAGCCGGGTCGTTCTCCGTAAATCCAGACGTACTCGTCGACGGAGTCCATGGCCTGGTAGAGCTTGTGTTCAAACAACCGCCGCTTGTCGTCGGGCGAGAGGTAGGTGCCGATCCAGCGGCGGTGCTTGTGCGAGCCGAAGAGGTCGTCGAGGTAGATGGGGACAGAGACCTGGACCTGGGCCCGGTACCTGGCCCGGTTCGACGGGTCGATCAGGACTTGCTTGCGTTGCTTGACGTTGACATAGGCGTTGCTGAAGTCGGCTCGTGTCAGCAGGCTGAATCCGTATTCGTTGCCGTCGATCAGTCGGACCTCTGGACCGGCGGCCTCGAGCATGCCGTTGATGAATGCCGGGTACAGCGAGTAGATCGCCTCGGCCAGTTGACTGGGAGGGATGCGGACGGCCTGGTAGAGGTTGAAGATCCTCACGCGAGGCATCTGGGACTGGATCGCCTGCATGTACTGGGCCCCGCGACGCCGGACCATCGTCCGGTAGTCGGCGAATGACTTGCTGCCCCGTCGCGGCTGAGCCTTGCGGCTGCCGATCGTGTCGTAGTTCCAGACCGCGGCATGGTACGGCTCGGGGTCGAAACTCAGCCCCACGCACCCTCCAGCACGGGCGATTCGCGTCATGACCTGGATGTTGTGGCAGATCGTCTCCCACTGCTTGTCGTCGAACCAGTCCATCCGTGGCGGTGGTCCGTCGTCGAGGTACCTCTCACCGGCCTTCACGACCAGGAAGTTGTCGGTGAAGGAGGTCCAGCGGATCTCGGAGAGCAGCCGGGTCGGCTCGGCGAACTGCTTGTCGGTGAGTCGAGTCGAGTGGATGAAGGCCTCGTCGCGCCCCTGCCCCTTGTGAAACAGGCTGAACATGATGCCATCAAAAGGCTGCCGCTGGATGACGCTCGCCTGGCGACTCAGGTCGCTCACCTCCCGAAATCCCAATTCCCAACCGTAGACGATCAACTTGCGACGCGGGCGCGGGAAGGTGATCCGCGGAACCGGATCGGCCGCATTGAGGTCGGCGAAGTCACAGGCCAGCAGGATCGCTGCCAGCAGGCCAAGAATTCGGTACATCGTCAGTGGCCTATTGGGCAGCCAGGGACTGGAGTTCGGGCCATGAGTGTCGCGTTCTGGAGGCGTAGATGAGGCGGTCTCCGGGTTGTGGCTGGCAGTCGGTCCACGAGGTGAGGCTCTCGTGTCCGCGATTGACGCACAGCACGTTGACATCCTTGTGCAGCAGCCGGGTGGCCAGGGCCGTGTAGCCGATGTTGCTGTCGTCGGGTACGTCGATGCTGAACAATGTCGTACCACGCGAGTTGCTGGTGATCACCTCGATCAACTGAGCGATCCCCGGGTCCTGGGCCTCCAGGGCCAGCAGGTTGCCGGTGATGCCCATGCTGAAGACGATCGAGTCGCAGTGGACCGAATCGAACAGCGGCCGGTGACTGGGGTTGATGCACTCGGCCACGATGTGGATATCGGGCTTGATGCTGTCGATCACGGCCACGGCCGAGGCGACCACGGCGTCGCTGCCGGGGTCTTCGTAGGAGGTCGCCAGCACGATCGCCTTGCTGGCCTGGTCGACGCAGGCACGCAGGTAGGTGGCACGATCGAGGACCGAGCCATGGACAAACAGCACGTGAGGGTCCTGGAACGGCAGTTCTTCGATCCGGTCACTGATGACGACGATGTCGGTGGATGCGTGGCTGGGGTCGGCCTTGAGTTCGGTGATCAGTTGAGCGAGACGCTCGGTGGTGGGCGCATTGACGATGACGATGTGGTCGTTTGCCAGGATCTTGGCCATTCCGCGTCTCCTGAGTGCAGCGAATTCGGTCAGGGTATCGATCGTCATGCCGACGATCATCGAGAAGGCACCCAGTCCGATCACGACGATGAACACGACGGTCGCGATCCGGGCCCCGGGTGTCGTGGGAAAAAAGTCTCCGTAGCCAATCGTGGTGATCGAGATGATGCTGTACCAGATCGAGTCGCCAAAGCTCAGCGGCTCGTCTCGGACCGGGCCCTCGAATACCTGGAAGCAAATGGCATTGCCGAGGATGGCAACCACCATGACGCTCAGTACCAGGAGCGGTCGAGCAAAACGCCGCGCGCTGAGACGGCGGTAGAAGCGAACGAGGTGCAGCAGGTGCATGAAGCGGCCAGGATTCACGACTGGGAACAGGACAATTGAACCCGTGCCAGGCTGTGGGGTCAATCATGGAGTGCCGTGCGGCTGTCATGACGTTGGGACCAGCTGTATCGTGGTCACCAGGCAGGCTGCAGGAGTACAATCCGGCTGATTCAGTTTCCCACAGGGACTCGTCCCGGAGATCCGCGATGCGACGCGTGATGCTGTTGCTGCTGCCGCTGGTTGTTGTGCTCGCAGCGTGCGGAGAGCCTGTCAGCGAAGTGGTCTCGGATCAGACGGCCGCGGCCGGCGACACGACCCACGACGATCACCAGGACGGCCTTGATGATCACCAGCAGGTCGGTCATGACCCGCACGCCCAGGCCGAGAACCATCCCGAGCATCACGCGACCTTGGCCGCCAAGGGACATCACGATTCGCACTCACCCAAGCAACACGGCAAGGCGTCCGGAGAGCCAAAACACGCAGCCCCCGGTCACAAACCGGCCCACAAACCGGCCCACAAACCGGCCCACAAGAAGGCCCACAAGAAGGCTGAGGCTGACGCCAAGCCGCACGCCAAGCCGCACGCCGAGAATCCTCACGCCGGCAAGCCCGAACCGGTTCGCAAGAAGAGGCGTGGGTTTAACCGGGACTGGGATTGGAAGCAGGATCGGCGGATCGCCGAGGAGAACGGTTGGATCTGGACCGGGGCAGTGTTCACCGACGCCTTCGCCAAGGCCAGGGAGACGGGTAAGCCGTTGATGATCGTGATCCGGTGCCCGCCCTGAGGCTCCTGTGCCGAATTTGACGAGCAGGTTGTTCGTCGCCACCCGGCCATCAGGCCGTTGATGGACAAGTTTATCCGCGTGCGATCTCATGTCGCACGGCTCTTGGACCTGTCGCTGTTCCAATTCGATCCCGACCTGACCTTCGCCGTCTTCTTTCTCAATGCCGACCGAACGATCTATGGCCGTTACGGCAGCCGGAGTGATTTCATCGAAGCCGAGCGGGACATTTCGTTACAGGGCCTGGCGAAGGCCATGCAAGGTGCTCTGGATGTGCATGCCGGCTATCCGGCCAACAGGTCCAGCCTGGCCGGCAAGAGCGGGTCGAAGCCTCCGTTTGCAACTCTGATGGAATCCGGTTTCGTCAAGCGGCAGCCCAGATCGATCGGCCACTGCGGTCACTGCCACCACCTCCAGACCGCTCGACAGGACGCGCTCCGCCGGGCGGGACGTCCGTTCCCCGATGACGTGGTGTATCCGTGGCCGATGCCCGAGACGATCGGGCTGGTGCTGGATTCGCGTGAGAAGGCGACGGTGAGACGAGTTGCCAAGGACTCGGCTGCACAGCGAGCCGGGTTCCGTTCCGGCGACATGATCTCCCACCTCGACGGTCAACCGGTGCTCTCGATTGCCGACGTCCAGTGGGTGCTGCACAGTGCGAAGGGACCCTCGACGATCGAAGTGGAGATCACTCGCGAGGCGAAACGCGTGAGCCTGTCGTTGAGATTGGATGAGGGGTGGCGGCAGCGGAGTGATATATCCTGGCGGGTGACCACCGGCAACCTGAGGCGCTATGCGCTGGGACGCATGCGGCTGGAGGAACTGGGAGCTGAGGATCGGCGACGGGTCGGCCTGGGTGACGATGAGATGGCACTCCGCGTGAAGAATCTCCGGAGCGAGTCACCGGCGGGCCGGGCGGGGTTCCGTCGAGGTGACGTGATCGTGGAATTCGACGGGCAAAGCAAGCGAGCCAGTGAGAGCCAGCTGTTGGCCATCGGCGTGCAGAACCATAAGCACGGTGATCGGATCGACGTGACGGTGTTGAGAGACGGAGCGAGAAAGACCCTGACGCTGCCGCTGGAATGAATCGGCCTGCAGTACGAATCGACCGGACGCATCCGGCCCCATGCGAGTTCTTGTCGTGACTGGACACTCTGTCTTGAACAGCATCCGGTTGATGCTGGCGGTCTGGTTGCTGTTGGTCTCTTCGGTTGTGGCCGCCGGCGAGAACCAGACCTCTGTGAAGACGCTCCGCCGGTATACGACTCTCAACTCGATCGGCGTTGAGTGGGACATCGAGGGCGATGCCGATCACGATGCCAGATGTCGGGTCGAGTATCGGCAGTCGGGACGTGCGAAGTGGTCTCCGGCGATGGACCTGCTGAGGATCGACTACCACGGCTACTACGACACGACGAAGGCCGACCGTCGCTACAACATGCTGGCCGGCAGCATCTTCTTTCTTCTGCCCGGTGCCTCATACCAGGTGCGGCTGA
>Ga0310122_10000624_pt1 | contig 22380 bp, 15 predicted proteins | sample CB6_Bottom_1051__FD_203503 | JGI IMG/M metagenome (GOLD analysis project Ga0310122, IMG submission 203503) | Marine microbial communities from Western Arctic Ocean, Canada - CB6_Bottom_1051 | ecosystem: Environmental > Aquatic > Marine > Oceanic | place: Canada: Western Arctic Ocean | collected...
CGGGTATTATAGGCGCCCATTGGGTGTTGCCCCCTTCTCACCCCCATCTCCTGCTGATCTGCTCGGGCTGCCTGTTATCGATCGCCATAGCCCAGTCGCTGAGGGCGGATGGCGGGGGGAGGAGCGCCGCCGTCATCGCGCTCTTGCTCGCGGCTTCTGTCGGCGCCTTCCGTTACCAGGCCGTCACACACCTGTTACCGGCAGATCACATCGACCGCGTCGGTCGTTTCGGCGCCGAGGTCGTCATTCGCGGCAGGATCGCGGAGGAACCGGAGCGCCGGGGAGAGAAGACGCGCTTCGCCCTATCACTGGAGTTCCAGGGAGGGGCAGCAGCGTCGGCAGCAGCGGCACAGGCGGTCTCGGGGAAGGTGCTGGTCACGCTTCTCGCCGACCTGGCGACCGAGTTGGGATACGGCGACCGCTTGACCCTCCGCGGGCGCTTGCTGCGGCCGCAACCGGCGCGTAATCCACGCGCCTTCGACTACCGCCGGTTCCTCGCCATCAGGGGCATTCACGGGATCATCTCGGTGCGTCGACCCGAGCAGGTCCTACGGATCGAGCCGCGCTCGGGGCGCTCGGTCTACACCGACGTCGTCCTGCAAATCCGCAACAGCATTCGCCGGACGTTTCGGGCCAACATGTCTGGGGCGCGGGGCGGCCTGCTGGAGGGCATGCTGCTCGGGGAGAAATACCGCGTTCCGCAGGATGTGAGGGACAGCTTCAGGACTACCGGACTGGCCCACGCGCTCGTGATCAGCGGATTGCACGTGGGGCTGGTCACCATCTTCTTCTTCACCGGCCTGAAACTGTGCCGACTACCGGACCGACTGGCATCCGCCACGACGGTGGCGGTGCTGGTGCTCTACGCCTTTGTCACCGAGCTGCAGCCACCCGTGGTGCGGGCCACCGCCATGGCGACTGCGGTGCTGGTTGGGCGCATGTCCGGCCGTCAGGGGGAGGTCTACAACTCGCTGGGACTGGCAGCCCTCGTTATCCTGTCGCTGTGGCCGGCTGACCTCTTGAGTCTCAGCTTCCAGCTCTCCTTTGCCGCCACGCTGGCCATCGTCGGCCTCCATGGTCCGATATCGAGCCTGCTGCCTGAATCGTGGCGGCGGGAGGACAGCTGGAAAGGCAAATGGCTGGTCTCACCCCTGTGCGTTTCCGTCGCGGCGCAGATCGGCACAGCGCCGCTGATCGCCTACCATTTCCAGCAATTCGCGCCGATATCCCTCATCGCCAATCTCGCCGTCGTGCCGCTCCTTGGTCTGGTGGTGGGGCTGGGGATCCTGGCCGCGCTGACGGGGTGGTGGCTACCTCTGGTCGGCACGGTTTTCAACGCCAGCAACTACCTGGTGCTGAGTCTGCTCATCGACATCGTCCAGGGCTTCGCGGCCGTACCGTGGGCCTCGGTGGTGGCGCCCCGACCGAGCCCAGCGTTCATGGCTATCGCGGCGACGCTGACGGTCCTGCTCGCCCACCTGGGCCACCGTTTGTGGGCGCGCCGGCTCTTCGTCGGTCTGCTGCTGGGGGCGCTGAACGTCTGGGTCTGGGGGGGGAGAGCCGTCGGAGAGCGGGAGCTCGAGGTAGTCTTCCTGGATGTGGGTCAGGGAGACGGCGCTTTTCTGCGATTTCCCAATGGCAAGACGATGGTCATAGACGCCGGCACTCGAAGCTCGCGATTCGACAACGGCGCGCGCGTCGTCGTCCCCTTCTTGCGCCACCACAACGTCCGGCGAGTGGACGTGGTCGTGGCCACTCACCCGCACAGCGATCACATCGGCGGACTGGTTGCGCTGCTGGAGCAGGTAGAGGTCGGCCACTTCGTCGACAGCGGACAGGTCTACGACTCGTGGACCGCGCAGAGGCTGCGAGATCTGATTCGCGAGCGCGGCATCGCCTACCATCGCGTCTGTGCGGGCGACAGCCTCGTGGGTCTGGGAGGTGTCGGGGCACTCGTTCTGCATCCTACCGCCGACTTCGTCGACGCCGAGGGAGCGTCGCCGCACGACCTCAACAACGGCTCGGTGGTCATCCGCTTCACCTACGGGGAAACGAGTCTGCTGTTTACCGGCGACATTGAGGAGGAGGTGGACAGATCAATCATCGCCTGGGGTAAGCGGCTGCGGGCAAAGATCCTGAAGGTGGCGCATCACGGCTCGCGGACGTCCTCGCGACCTCTCTTTGTGGAGTGGGCCGATCCGGAGATAGCGCTGGTTTCGGTGGGGCCCCGCAACAAATTCGGCCACCCGGCGCCCGAGGTGATGGCCGGCTACCAGCGACGGGGGGTGCAGGTGTTCCGCACGGACCACTGCGGCGCCGTGACCCTAACAGTGGACCGTGACGGGTACGAGCTGGAAGCCATGCTGGAGGCGGATTCGGAGGACTGCCCCGCACCTGCGGCCAAGCGCTGAGTGTGAAGGGGGAGGTAGCTATCTGCGTTCGTACACGTAGATGCGGGGATAGACGCCACCGGTCTCCACGACGCGCACGTGGAGCCTGCGGAAGCGCTTGGCGGAGGCTTGATTGGCTTTGTCCACGACGCCCCGCTTCCAGGCCAGGAGGACGAGTCGGCCACCGGGCTCCAGCACACGGGCAGCCTGATCGAAAAACCGGGTGTAGAAGCTGAAGAAATTCATGCCGCGCCCAAGGCGCACCCCGAAGGGAGGGTTGGTGACGATGGCGCGGAAGCTGGAGGCCGGGTAGACCTCAGCCATGAAGCGCGCGTCGCAGTGCCGGACACTGATCCTGTCGGTCAGACTCTCGGCCGCAATGTTCGATCGGCATCCGGTTACGGCAGCTTCGGCGAAGTCGCTGCCCTGGATTCGGAGCTGGGGATAGAGCTCTGCCGCCTCCAGGAGGATAGTGCCCGATCCGCAGAAGGGATCCAGGAGGGCTCCGACCCCTTCGCCCAGCTTCGCCATGTGCAGAAGGGCGTAGCCAACATTGGCTTTGAGGGCAGCGCGGGGGTTGTAAATGCGAGGGTGGCGCCGGCTCAGAGATATTCGCGTCCGCTGGAGCCCGACGATGCAGGTGTCGTCCAGGACATCGACGCGGACGTTGCAATCGTAGTGAGTGAGGTCGACGCTACAGCCATAGCGATTCACGAGAGCCGCGCCGGCCCGACGTTGCACGTCCACGCTGGTGAACGGGTGCTCGCCGTTGCGCTTGGTGGTGACGCGGAAGCTAGCCGCCGATTCCAGAGGGGGGACACCGCGGTCGAGAAGCTCCCGATAGATGATGTCGAGAGCACTCTCGTTTGGGGTGTCCGCAGCGGCGCAGGAGCCACCTCCTGGGGCCGACGCGGGGTCGGTGGCGGGTGCGGCCAGCTTCAGACCGAAGCTGTAAAGCGGTTGAATGGCGTGGTGGACGGAGCGCATCCGCAACGCCGCCTCCCACACTTTCTCCTCCTGGGCAGCGGGGGCGATGGCCAATACGTGTCCGTGGAGGCCGAGAGGTCTAAGCTTCACCTCCGGGGGTTCGATGCCGCTCGAAACCAGGAGAGAGCGGAGCTCCTCGGCGACGATGCTTTCCAGTCCGGGATTGGTGGTAAATAGCAGGACGGTGCCGTCGCTGGCCCCGATCCCCTCCAGCCCGAACTGCGACAGCGGCCGCAAGGTTCGGTCTGTCATCGTCCCGGCTGCTACTACCGACTTCCCGTAGAGCCGAAGCCGCCCGTACCGCGTTGCGAATCGGTCAGGACCTCTACCTCCACGAGCTCGGCGCGGGCGACCGCCGCGAAGACGAGCTGAGCGATGCGGTCACCTGGCTCCAGGCGCTGATCCTGGTCCGAGTGGTTGATGAGCACGACGCCCACATCGCCCCGGTAGTCGGCGTCTATGGTGCCGGGGGCGTTGAGGACGGTGAGCCCGCGTTTGATGGCCAGGCCGCTTCTGGGCCGAACCTGCCCCTCGAATCCAGGGGGAATTTCGAGCCGCAGGCCGGTGGGCACGAGGACGCGTTCGCCCGGGGCCAGGAGCAGGGCCTCCGCGAGGTGGGCGCGGAGGTCGAGGCCGGCGCTGTGGGCGGTCTCGTAAGCGGGCAGGGCGTTGTCGGTCTCGCGGACGACGCGCACGGTGATCTGCTGGGGCACGATCTGTTGAGACACGGGGACTGTCATCGATCAGGAGCCGATGCCGCCTCCGGCCTCGCTCGGGCGTATTGCTCCCGCCAGCGCTGTGACAGCGCGCGCACGTAAACGGCGGCGAGGGTGTAGAAGATGGAGGCGAAACTGCTGAGGACACCGGCGACAAATACCATCAGCAAGCGGCGTGGCCGGGCGGACTTCTCCGGCGCTACGGCGACATCGAGCACCTGTACCGTGCTGGTGGTATTGCTGGCTTCGATGAAGGCCTCGGCCTTCTGCTCCAGGAGCATTTTCATCAGCGCCTGCTGGACGATTACGTCCTTGGCAATATTGGCGTATTCCTGGGCCACCTGCGGTATCTTGCGAAGGGGCAGGAAGAGGTTCTCCTGCAGGGAGTTCTCCAGGCTGCGGGTGCCGTCCGAGATCGTCGATGACTCGCTGACGCCGTCCCGCAGCAGAGCCAGGGCTTCCTGCCTGGCCATGATTTCCTGGTCGAGACGCACGACCTCGGGGTGGGAGGGGGCGAAGCCGGATCTCAGCAGAGACAGCTTCTTAATGGCCAGCTCCATGGCGGCCATCTGCATCTCAGCCGCGGCGCGAATCACCGCGCGCGCCTGCTCTTCGATGGCGATGGCGTTGTGCTCTTCCTGGAATTCCTGCAGGAACCGCATGGCCGAATCCAGCTTGACATTCTCCCGTTGCTCGAGGAGGTGGATGAATTCCTGCCGGTCCATGGCAGTGTCCCGCGACAGGTAGCGGTTGGTAGAATCCAGCAGGGCCACGTAGCGGTTGGCCATTTTGGCAGCCATGACAGGGTCGCGGTCGCGGACCGAGATCATGATCGTTCCCTGCTCGCTCTTGCCGATCTCCGTCTTGCGCTCGAGCGCCTCAATGGCGTCGATCGTCAACTCCGCCTCGTATTGATCCATGAGGTTGAAGTCGTCGACCATCCGGCGCCTCATCGTGGGGCTCTTGAGGATGGCGATGAAGATGTCCGCCGGCGTGCCCTTCTCGCCCAGGCGAAGAGAGGGGATGGGCAGATCCGCCAGCAGGTCGGCAAAGCCGAAGCCCTCCTTCTGCTCCTTTGGCGGCAGCAACTGTACGGTGGCCTCGTATTCGTCCTCCATCAGCTGACCCACTAGGCCAGTCAGGATGCAGATGGAGAGAGTGCCCCAGATAATAAGTTTCTTGCCGGCGTTGAGAGCTGCCAGCAGGTCGAGGATGTCGATCTCTCTGTCGGTCATGTCCACGGGCTCCTGAGCACTGGCGCCATCATATGGCGCGGACGAGGACGATGATGGTCATACTCTGGATCAAGGTTTGGACGGTGCCCTGGATGAACCCCCACACGTCCCGGTACGGTTCCTCCGGCACCCAAATCTCGTCGCCTGGTTCGACGTGCAGGTTCTTCTTGAGCTTTTCCCGCTGTCCGGTGCGGGTGCGAATGAGGCGGGCGTGCCTCTTGTCGGCGATGAAGGTATAGCCGCCGGCCTGCTCCATGTAGTAGGCGACCCTGCGTCCCTCCTCGAAGCCGATGAGTCCGGGCTTCTCCCATTGTCCGCTCAGCTTGACGGTAGACCGCTTCCGCGGTACGAAAATCACGTCTCCACCCATGAGGAGAACGTTCTGGCTCTCGTCCCCCTCTTCAAAGAGGGCCTCGAAATCCAGTACCAGGCGACCGCGCTGCTCTCTGCCCTTGGTCTTCAGGTAGGCCCGTTCCTCTGGATTTATGAATCCACCGACGGCCTGAATCGACCTGAGACGCACATGCTCGGGATCGGGTATGGCCAGAGCGCGCGCTCGGATGACTTGCGCGTCCGCCAGGGAGGCCTTATCGGAAAAGCCCCCGACACGCTCAACAATGTCTGCCAGCGTCGTCTCTCCTTCGAAGATCCGATATCGACCTGGGTACTTGAACTCGCCGTGGGCGTGCACGGTCGGGGTCAGCTGCCAATCGGCGCGGGTGCGCAGAAAGAGCATGTCCTTGGCCTGAAGCGGAACGTGCGCGATGTCGTCCACGTCGTACATCTCCAAAGTACCGGTGCCCGACTCGAGCAGATATATGATATCCACCGTCTTGCCGTCGGGGCGAAAGCGCCAGATCTCGGCTACCTCGAGGGGGGCGCTGCCACGCATACCGCCCCCCAGCGTCACCAGGTCGCCGACGGTGTCTCCGGGAAGAAACTCCCTGATGCCCTCCCTGTTGACCGAGCCGTAGACGAAGCAATCCAGCTTGCGGTAAGGCACGTGAACGGTGTCTCCCATGCGCACATAGGGGTTGTAGCTCAAGTCCCCGGTCGCCAGGTACATATCCAGGTCCACCTCCTCCGCCGTGCCGTCCCGGTGGGTGACCTGGATGGAGCGCCGGGCCGCGGGCCGGGGTTGAAAGCGGCGAGCCCGGGTGATGGTCTTGCCGGTCGCGGTCTCCTGCGAGGAGCCGCGGAGGTCGTCGAGGTATCCGCCGCCCCGCTCGATGAGATCCGAGATCCGCGTGACCGGGTGCACCACGTTCATCCCCTCGCTCACCACGGCGCCGGTGAGGTAGACGTTGAACAAGCGCATGCTCTCGAGGGTGAGGGTGATCTCCACCCCCGGGTACTTATCCCTGTGGGCGGCGCCGATGATCTGCTCCTTCACCTCGGTGAGGGAGAGGTTGGAGACGCGAAAGAAGCCGATGGTGGGGACGAGCGCATGTCCCTCGGGATCCACGGGGATCCGCATGGTCTGGTCGAATTCTCCCCAGATGTAGAGCTGGAGCACGTCGCCCGGGCCGACGAGGTAGGTGTCTGGATCGATCTCCTGATCCTGGCTGATGATCAGGCGCTCCACGTCTTCCCCGTCGGGCAGGCGTAACCTGCCCAGGGCTCCCCCGCCGCCACGGGTTTCATCGGAGCTGGGAGGCCGGCGCAGCTCCCTCTCCTCCTCCTCGCGTTCGTCGATCAGCTCCTTCAGGTCCTGGGCCACGGCATGTGTGCCCAGAGCGATGCCGAGGACGAGCGCCGTCAGCGTCAGTTTCCTCAATGTGTCCATCATTTCCTCCTGCTCATTCGCCTGCGTCCCACCTGTCGACGGCTCCGCGCCCGCGGGGCCGTCATCGCTGGACGTATTGCCGTTTATAGTAGGCCTGGAAGTCGTTGCCGGCCTTGATCCTTCGCCACCAGTCTTCGCGCTCGACGTACCAGTCAATCGTTTGGGCCATGGCTTGCTTTACGTCAAAGCGCGGTCGCCATCCCAGATCTCGAATTCTACTCGAATCCAGTGCATAACGCTGGTCGTGGCCGGCTCGGTCCTTGACGAATTCCCGCAGCGATTTCGGCTTGCCCAGACGGGCCAGTATGGCGTCGGAGACCTCGATGCCGTTGCCCTCGTTCTCGCCGCCGACATTGTAGATTTCGCCGACCTCGCCCGAGTGCAGGACGAGGTCGATGGCGGCGCAGTGATCGAGGACATGAAGGTGGTCTCGCTTCTGCAGCCCGTCACCATACACCGGCAGGGGCAGGTTGTCGATGGCGTTGGTGATGTAGAGCGGCACGCGTTTCTCTGGGTACTGATAAGGGCCGATGTTGTTGCTTGCCCGGGTCACCACTGTCGGCACGCCGTGATTCAGGTGATAGGCGCGGACGAAGAGTTCGGCACTGGCCTTGCTGGCGGCATAGGGGTTGCGCGGGGCCATGGGAGATTCCTCGGTCCAGGCCTCCTCCTCTGCCTCCAGACTACCGTAGACTTCGTCGGTGCTGATCTGGTGGAAGCGCTCGACGCCGTGTTGCCGCGCGCTTTCGAGAAGGACACAGGTGCCGCAGGCATTGGTCTGGACGAATTCGATACCGCCCAGAATGCTGCGGTCGACGTGGCTTTCGGCGGCGAAGTTGACGACGGCGTCGGCTGCCTGCACCAGGGGATCGACGACGGCGTGGTCGCAGATGTCTCCCAGGACAAAGCGATATCTGGGGTCGTCTTCGACGGAGACCAGATTGTGCGGATTTCCAGCGTAGGTGAGCTTGTCCAGGTTGACGACGCAATACTCGGGATATCTGTCCAGCAGGTAGATGATGAAGTTGCTGCCGATGAAGCCGCTGCCGCCGGTGACGAGAATGCTGTTCACGATTACGACCGCAAGGAGGAGAAGCGACTCGAGAGGGCCCAGGTCGAAACATCCTCCTGTGGGGGCTCGCCGGGGAGCAGGCGCGGTCTACCTATGCTGACATACTCGAAACCCAGGTCCTGCATTTCGCGCGGGTCGTATATGTTCCGGCAGTCGAGAAATCGGGGTGGTGTCGCCACCGCGGCCAGAATGCGCGGCAGGTCGATGTTGCGGAACTCATTCCACTCGGTCATCAGCACGACCGCATCGGCTCCCGCCGTCGCCTGATACGGGTCCTCAAAACAGACGAGGTCGGAAAACTGCTCGCGGGCTCGATCGTTGGCCACCGGATCGTAGGCGTGGACGGCAGCTCCCTCCGCGAGCAGGGCGCTGATCATCTCCAAGGCGGGAGCTTCGCGAACGTCGTCGGTGTCGGGTTTGAAAGAGAGGCCCAGGATGCAGATGGTGCGATTCGAGAATGACTCGACGAGGTCTCGTAGCTTGGCGATCATGCGTTGGCGCTGCAGCACATTGCTGCGGTCGATCGCCCCGATGACCGGCGTGTCGATGCCACGGCTGGCGGCCGTGGCGGCGAGACCGGTGACATCCTTGGGAAAACAGCTGCCGCCGTATCCGGCACCGGCACTGAGAGATCGCGGCCCGATGCGTTCGTCCAGGCCCATGCCGCGGGCGACGGCGCCGACGTCGGCGCCGAAGGCCTCACAGATTCCGGCGATTTCGTTGATGAAGGAGATCTTCGAGGCCAGCAGAGCATTGGAGGCGTACTTGATCATCTCGGCGCTCTCGACGTCGGTGAGCACCATAGGCACATCGTTCTGATACAGGGGGCGATAGACGTCGACCATGGCCTCGAGCGCTCTGCGGCTGCTGGCGCCGATGACGAGACGGTCAGGGTGCATGAAGTCGTCGATGGCCGAGCCTTCGCGCAGGAATTCCGGGTTGGAGACGATGTCGAAGTCGAGCTCGGTGCGCATGCCCCCGATCACCTCCGCCACCTTGACGCCGGTGCCCACCGGCACGGTGCTCTTGTTGACGATGATCTTATAGTCCTCCATGTAGCGGCCGATGCTCTCGGCGGCGCTGAAGACGAAGGACATGTCCACCTCTCCGGTGGGCAGAGAGGGCGTGCCGACGCAGATGAAGATGGTCTCCGATGACTTGATGGCGAAGGCCAGCTCGGTCGAAAAGGAGAGCCGCCCGCGCTCGGTGTTGCGCGCTACCAGCTCCTGGAGCGCAGGCTCGTAGAACGGAACTTTCCCCGATCTGAGTGTGTCGATGCGCTCCTGATTGATGTCGACGCAGACCACCGCATTGCCGAAATCGGCGAGACAGGCGCCGCTCACCAGACCGACATAGCCGGTGCCGACCACACAGATGGTTCTCATAGGGATTCAGTCGCGCTTTCCAAAAGGAGAATCAGCGGAACAGAACGGGTGCGCCTACTCTCCTGACGAGCCACAACTCGACGGCGATTCCGTCAGTGAAGGGGATGGCCATACCGGGGAAGTAGCAGACCGGGAAGTAGAATAGGTGCGGGCAGAGCTGCAATATGGGCTTGGGCTGCTTATTGGTTGCCGGGAAAAGAGTTAGCCGGAAGCCCTAGAGTAGGGGAAAGGCGCTGATATGTCAACGGCGCTCCCCGCTCGAGTCCGGCTCAGTCGGCGCCGAGATAGCGGGAGAAATTGGCGGATGTCACCTCGGCGATCTCCTCGAGGCAGACGCCCTTGAGGGCCGTGAGTCTCTCCGCCACCTGGCGGGCGCGGCAGGGATGGCCTGGTTGGCCGCCAATGGGCACGGGCGCATCGGTTTCCAGCAGCAGCAGCTCGTCGGCCACCGTCGCCGCCACCGACAGGGTTTCTGGCCGGTCCAAAATGGAAGGTCCCACGGAAACAAAGATGCCCGCATCGTTGCAGATGGCGATCAGCTTCTTGGACTCGGTGAACCAGTGCAGCTGGGCGTTGAGGCCGGTTTCCTGGTGAAAGGCGATGGCCCTTTCCATAACCTGGCGCGGGCAGCGTCTGGAGTGGAGGTTGATCGGCTTGCCGCAAGCTGCGGCAAGCGCCAGCTGGCGGTCGAGGGTTGCGGCCTGCAACAGCTTCCCGTCGTCCGTGTCCGCCCACTTGTAATCGAGGCCCACCTCCCCCAGCACATCGGCATCGATGAGGTGGTCGGCCAGGTACGTCAGGGCGTCTTCGGTCTGCTCGCGTGATTGCTCCACGACCGTGGCCGGATGAAGGCCGAGGGCGGCGACGACGGCGTGGGGATAGCTCCGGCGCAAGCACGCAACGGCCTTCATGGAGGCGATGTCCTGGCTCATGGCCACTACCCGCGAGACCCCATGGGCGGCGGCCTCCCGGAGGACGGCGGCCGGATCGTCGAACTGATCGAGATGGCAGTGGGTATCGACGATCACGCTACATCACTATCAGCCAGGCCGGTGGTCTCGTCGAAGCCGAGCATGAGATTGAGACACTGCACGGCGTTTCCGGAGGCGCCTTTGCCGAGGTTGTCCTGGCGGCAGACGATCACGTGTCCCAGTTCGGGGTTGCCGAAGACGAAGAGCTCGGCCCCATTGGTCAAGCCGCCCCCGAGGTCGAGGAAACCGCCGGCGCGCAGGGCGTTCGGCGTCTCATCCGGGCGCATGACGCGCACAAAGGGCTCAGCGCCGTAGCGCTCGTTCCACACTTCCCACACCTGGTCGGGACCGACGTCGTCGCTGGCGAATGCGCCGGCGGGAATGGGGATGCTGACCAGCATGCCGCAGTAGTGGTGGTCGACCGAGGGTACGAACAGAGGCGGTCTTGCGCTCAGGCTGAAGCGCTGCATCTCCGGCAGGTGCTTGTGGGCGGCGCCGAGGCTGTACAGCGACAGGGCAATGGGGGCATCGCCAGCGACAGCCGCTGGCGGCGCCTGCTGATAGGATTCAATCATGCGGCGTCCGCCGCCGGAGTATCCGGAGACGGCGTTCACCGTCAGCGGGGTGTCAGCGCCCAGCAACCCGGACTCGATCAGAGGTCGCACGGCGAGCACGAATCCCATGGCATAGCAGCCGCCGTTGGTCACCCGGGTAGAGTCGCGGATGGCCTGGCGCTGACCCGGACAAAGCTCGGGCAGGCCGTACACCCAGTCCGGATCCGTCCGCCGAGGGGCACTGGTGTCGATGATTCGGGTATGCGGATTTTCCACCAGCTCGACCGCCTCGGCCGCACCGTCGTCCGGTAGACAGAGGACGGCCAGGTCAACGGCGTTGAGGAGCTCGGCCCGGGCCCGCTGATTCTTGCGGTCTCTCTCCGGAATGAGGCGGAGCTCCAGGTCGTGGCGGGTCTCGAGGAGGGAGCGGATCCTGAGACCGGTGGTGCCCTCCTGTCCGTCGATGTAGATTGCGGGTATGGTCATGGTTTTCTGCCGCTGGAACTCGTCCAGAGTGTAGATGTGGTAAGTAATAATTATTGACAATAATTGAATAAATATAACTATCCTGTGACGGCGGGTCAATACGGATCGGGGCTGAACTCGGGCTGGGTGTATCGCGACCGGATTAAGCGAGAGCGAGGGGGAGGGGAAGAGGTACTCGAGTTTTACACGCGTAGATACACCCACTCCAGCCGCGACGAGTGGCGTCGGCGTATCGAGTCGGGGCTGATACGGCTGGACCTCGAAGTCGTCTCTGCGGGGGCTGTCCTGGCGGCGGGGCAGGAATTGACCTACCACCGGCCGCCGTGGCGGGAGCCGGTGGTCCCACGCGACTTTGAGATCCTCTACGAGGACGGCGAGATCACCGCGATCGACAAGCCGGCCGGATTGCCGGTCCTACCGGGGGCGGACTACCTGGAAAACACTTTGCTGTGGATGGTGCGACGGCACTACGGCGACTCGGACGTCTTCGCTCCCGTCCACCGTCTGGGTCGAGGGACGTCGGGTGCAATCCTCTTTGCCACCGGGGCATCGGCGCGGCGTGGGCTGTCCATCGATCTCCAACAGGGGCGCATGCACAAGCGCTATCGCGCCCTGGTCCAGGGCGTTCCCAGGCAAGACGAATTCACCGTTACCGAGAGTATCGGCCGCCTGCCCCATCCGCTGCTGAGATACGTGTATGGCGTGTGTGCCGACGGCAAGCCATCGCGCTCCGAGGTGCAGGTGCTCGAGCGGCGACCCGACCGGTGTGAGCAAGCGGCCGCTAGCGGCGGCCGGAGTGCCGAATTCGGGTGTGCGCTGGTGCAGGTCGATATTCCCACCGGCAGGCCCCACCAGATCCGCATTCATCTGGCGGCGGCCGGATTCCCTCTGGTGGGGGATCGACTCTATCTAAAGGGTGGCGGATTGGCAGCTCCCAGTGGAGGGGAGCGCGCCCCGCTGCCAGGGGATGTCGGCTATCACCTGCACTCGACGCGGGTGAGTTTCCACCATCCAAGCACGCACGAAACGGTGGTCGTCTACTGCCGACCCCCTGAGATCCTGCGTCGGCGGGAGGAAACCGTCAGCTAATCAGCCTCGCCCGCTGAGTCGGCGTGTTGCCGCTGGCGGAGCTCGAGCCGCTTTACCCGCGACAGGGTGTCCTCCATCATGCTGCGGTTGGTGGCGATTAGATCGGCGACGATACCGGTGAGGAACATCTGGAACCCAGCCATCAGCAGGACGGAGGCGAGAATGAGGGACTGCACGTACTTGTCGGCCTCGCCCACTACAAAGAAGAAGTAGAGAAAGCGGAATCCGATGGCGAACCCGACGAGGAAGGTGAGGGCGCCGCAGGCGGCGAAGAGCTTCAGGGCTTTGTAACGCGCATAGGTCCGAAGACTGATGGCTCCCGACTTGAGAACAAACTCGCCGGCGTTGGAAAACAGCCGCGATTCGCGCGCCTTCGGGTTGACGCGAATGGGCACTGAAACCACGGCGAGGCGGTCCTGCCCGGCCTGCACGACGTGTTCGGCGGTGTGGTCGAAATCGGTGAAGGTAGGCAGGTGCAGGGCCGCTTCCCGGCTGTAGGCGCGAAATCCGCTGGCCACGTCCGGCACACGGATGGAGGCCAGACGTCCCACTACGTTGCTGCCGAAGCGCTGCAGAAGGCGTTTGGGCAAGGAGAAGTGCGATATGTCTCCGGTCTGGCGATCACCGATGACGATGTGGGCCTTGCCCTGCAGGATGGGCTGCACCAAGGCGGCCACGTCGCCGCCGAAGTACTGATTGTCGCCATCTGTGTTGACGATGATGTCGGCACCGAGACGGAGGCACGTGTCAAAACCGGCCTTAAAAGCGTGCCCAAGACCGCGGTTCTGGGGGAATCTGACTACGTGGTCGGCGCCGTGCTCGCGGGCGACACGCGAAGTGCCATCGGTTGAGCCGTCGTCGATGACGAGGATCTCCACCTCGTCGATGCCGTCGATCTGGCGGGGTATGTCGGCGATGGTGGCCGGCAGGGTGTCCGCCTCATTGAGGCAGGGGATCTGCACGATCAGCTTCACTGCTGCCTCTTTGGGGAAGGCGGTGGTGGGTGGCTCTATGAGCCCGTTGACTACCCCCAGCTCTCCTGCTTGATCTGCTTCTTGTCGAGCCCCACTTCCTTCAGCAGTGCCATCATGTGCTCCACGAACTGGGGAGCCGCTTCCTCCCCGCGCTCCTTGGCAGCTCTGCGGGCGTGAGGGGTGATGCCGGGGCCGCACGAAAACACGAAGCAATTGCCGGGATCGGGGACGCACTCTCTAAGGAGGTCGGCGTCAATGCGTCCGCGGTGGGCATGTGGAATACCCGTCGGATCTTCTCGGGTGATGCAGTGGACGACCTTCAGTTTGTCCGGGTGCTGCTCCTGGAGCTCCTGGAAGTCGCGGAAGTAGATGATGTCGTCGCGCGTCTTGTTGCTGAACAGCAGCACGTGACGCAGGCCGTCGTCCCGGTGGATGCTGTCCTTGATGAGGCCGCGATTGGGAACGATACCGCTGCCGGCACACACGTGGAGGATGTTGTCGGTGCGCTCGCGAATATCCTTGGGGAAGGTGTAGGCTCCGGTGAATCCGCGGATGGTCAGGCGACTGTCGGCGGCGTGGTAGGCCAACAGCGGCGAGAGCAGCGGCGGATACGGGGTCTGGCCGGACTCGTAGATCTCTTCCTTCACGGTGATGATGAGGTGCTCCTCGTGAGGAGCGGAGCCCAGCGAATACGCCCGCGGCTTTTCGCGCTGCCCTTTCTGGTCCTCGAGGTGGGCGATGAAGTGCTCGAGGATCTTGAACTGGTGGGGGTCGATGGTGACAAAATGACCCGCTTGGTAGTCCATGGTCTCGGCACCGGCGAGAAAAAGGGTGGCGCAGTCTTTCGTCTCCATGCGCACTTGAGCCACCGACACCTCCAAGTCCCGGACACGGCGCTTCGGTTCACTCTTTTCGCGACCGCTGTCACTGCCCCCCGTCGTCTCCACGCCAGCCACGCTGTTTTTCGCCATCGCCTGTGCCCTCAAGGTGGTCACGCCTTTTCGCCGCTACGGGGATGTGCCCAGGCTCGCTCGTCGGTCTCGCCAACAGCGCGCCGGCATGGCTCATTGCCGGCGTGTAGAGGAAACTATTCGATCGGGCAAGTCAGGGCAACCGGCTGCGACAGCGCGGCGATGGCGGGTTCCAGGCAGGTCTGAACTATATTCTGGCGGAGGTTGTGCTGCGCCCCGCCTGCCGCGGTGGCGCTGTTGCTGTTGCCATGGAGGAGGAGGTCAGTTGAAAGGACGCCGCATCGCTCTGCTCGGGCTTGGCGTGGAGAACGAGGCGCTGGGCCGGTACCTGGTGTCGAAGGGGATTCGCTTCGCCCTCCGCGACCGGGCGGAGGGCGACCGGATGCGGAGATTGCGTCGAGAATGGGGCAACGCCGTCCACAGCTGGCTGGTGGGAGAGACCTATCTGCGGAGTCTGGCTCAATTCGATCTGGTTTATCGCACCCCCGGGATCAGCTTCCTGCACCCCGACCTGGCGGCCGCGCGCCGTGGCGGTACCGAGGTGTCGAGCCAGACCCGCCTTTTCTTCGACCTCTGTCCCGCGGCCATTCTGGGTGTCACCGGCACTAAGGGAAAGGGGACAACGGCCTCTCTCCTCGCGCTTGCCCTCGCGGGTGGCCCCCACCGGAGGGTCCGCCTGGGTGGAAATATAGGACTGCCGCCGATCAGTTTCGTCGGGGAGCTGTCCCGCGGCGATCTGGCAATCGTCGAGCTGTCCAGTTTTCAGCTTCAGGATCTGCACCGCTCTCCCGCCATCTCGGTGGTGCTCAATATCGGCAGCGATCACCTCGACTACCACGCCGACCAAGAGGAGTACGCCGAGGCGAAGGAGGCGATATGTCGCTTTCAGACCAGCGACAACTACCTGGTGCTGAACGCCGACTGCGCCGCAACGCGACGGCTGGGGGAGGACAGCCCGGCGCGGTTGCTCTACTTCAGCGTCGCCGGAGAGGTGGAAACGGGGGCCTTCGCCGCCCAGGACCGTCTCTGGCTGCGGCGGCTCGGCGCCCGCAGAGAGGAGATCTGCAAGATCCGGGAGCTACCTCTGAGGGGGCGTCACAACGTCGCCAATGTGCTGGCGGCAGCAGCGGGGGCAGCAGCGGCAGGGGCCTCCGTCGAACAGATCGCGGCGGCGATTCAGGCCATGCAGGCGCTGCCCCATCGGCTCGAGTTCGTGGGCACGTTCGACGGCGTAGAATACTACGACGACTCGCTGGCCACGACACCGGAGGCGGCTATAGCGGCGCTAGAGAGCTTTGAGTCGCCCATCCATCTCATCGCCGGTGGGTCATCCAAGGGGGCGGACTTCAAGGAACTGGGAGCCGGTGTCGCCGCCGGCGGGGTGAGATCGCTGAGCCTCCTGGGCGACGAGGCTCAGCGCATTGCCACAGCCGCGGAGCAGGCCGGTTACCGCGGACAGGTGACGCTGTGTGAGTCCATGCAGGAGGCGGTAGAGTCCGCGCGGGGTACTGCCGAGGCGGGCGACGTGGTGCTGCTGTCCCCGGCCTGCGCCAGCTTTGGCCTATTTGCCAGCTATGCGGAGAGGGGGAGGGTCTTCCGGCGCCTAGCGGTTGAACTGACCTAACGGTGGGTCATGCGCCAGAGACGAGAACGACTTCGTCCTTCTCGTCCGGTGATGCGTGCCCTGTCCTTCTCGCCGGTGATGCGGACTCCTTTTCGTCCGGGATGCGGGGCCCGTTCTCTCGTTGGCCTTGTCGCGGATGATCGAGCTTGGTTCGCTGATGCTCCGTTAGATGTTATACATGGGGATGTGGAGGCCGCATTCCTTCAGGTCTTCTTCGCTGGCTATTTCGTCGCTGTTGAACCAGCGCCAGCGGCCGGCGCGTTTGGGTTCGTCCGGTCTGGTTGGGGTTGAGCAGATGAAGCAGCCAATGCTGCGGTACCCCTGGGCGTAGAGCGGGTGGGTTGGCAGGTCGTTCTTCTCGATAAACTGGCGGAGGCGCTCTTCCGGCCAGTCGGCCATGGGGTTTAGTTTGAGGACGTGGCGACGCGAGCCGTGCTCGGTCACCGTGGTCGCTTTGGGGGTGTTGTCGCGGCGGAAGGAGGACTGGTCTCGTCTCGGTCCCGAGATCCAGCAATCCGCCGTTTTCAGCAGCTCGTCGTGGGGGCGGGTCTTGCGGACCTGGCAGCAGTACTCCTGCTTGGCCTTGTTGTCAAAGAACAGGTATTCGCCAAAACGGTCCACCATACTCCTCACCTGGTCGGGATCGGGGCGGTGGACCTCGATGTCGATGCCGTAGCGGTCCTCTACTTCGCGCATGAAGGCGTAGGTCTCGGGGTGGAGTCTCAAGGTGTCGACGGTGGTTACGCGGAGACCCAACCCCAGCTCGCAGGCCATATGTATCATGGCCACACCGGCGGATTGGAAGCTCGTGCTCAGGACGGTGCGGCCGGGTGGAAATGTAGCCGCTGACCAGCTCAGGGCTTCCTGGGCCGACAGTGATTCGAAGTCAATGTCGCGCAAGTAGCCCTCCAACTGCTCGTTGTGAAGCTCGATCTCAGTGGCGCTGCTGGTCTCGGTTTCGATTTCAGCCATCTCGGTGGAGCTGGGTTCGGGTGTCAGGTTCGCGATGTTCGGCATCGCTGCCGCAAGGATCAACCATGCGAACCCTTTAATGGGTTCCCATAATATAGAGTTCGCGGGCCCTTAGGAAAACCGGGCCATCGGCGTGACTGAGAGCCGTATTGTCGAGGGGGCGCGGGCGGGCAAATCTTTTTCCTTGACATTGTAAATGTAGGCCGGGTAAGTTCTAAAACATCCAATGAGGCAACCCAAGAACAGACCGGAAAAAGCGCTGATCATGTCCTCGATAACCGCGACACTATAAGCTTTCGAGACCGAAAGCCAGACCGAGACTAACGATGAATCCACACCGTAAAAACACCCGCTTTACACGGCCCCTGTGCTGGCCGTACCAGGACTGTCCGCCCGTGGCGGCTGGGCAGTCGGTGTTTGGGCAGTCGGTGTTTGGGCAGTCGGTGTTTGGGCAGCCGGTGTTTGTGGATGGCACGCTGATCGCGGATGGTACACCCTCCGTGGATAGTCCGCTCGCAATGGCGGCACACGCCATTCCGAACGCAGAGGTGTCGAACATCGAGACGCAGATGCTGGAAATCGAGATGTTCGGCCCGCTGGCAGCCGGCGCTTTCGGGCCGCGAGGGTGGCGGACGATGACGGAACGGGGCCACGGTGGGTCCGGCAGATTTTCCGACATGATCCTGAGTGTAGAGGGCCTGAGTGTAGAGGGCCTGAGTGTAGAGGGCCTGAGTGTAGAGGGCCTGAGTGTAGAGGGCCTGAGTGTAGAGGGCCTGAGCGGAGACGGCACCAGTAGGAACCATGCTTCGAACGTCGTCGGACACGTAAAATCAGCAATCAGCGCTGCAGCTGATACAGATCCCGGAGGGTGAAGAACAGGCGATAGACGCTACTTCAACCGTAGGGATCAACTCCCTACGGTTTTTTTTTGACCGAATCGGCTGCAGGCACTGAGAAGGGGGTTCAGAGCTTGCAGCCTTTTTTTGTATCACCCCCTGCAACGCATACACCATCATCCAAACGAGGGAAGAGATGCAGAAGATACCCGTAGAGTGGATCGAGAGAGCGGCTCGGGTATACGCCAGCAACCAGGACGCCAGCAGGGCTCTGGGCATTGCGGGTGGCACCTTTGGCCGGCTTTGCCGTCAGTACGGCATCGAGACACCTTTTGCGCGTTCGCGGCGGAAACGGCGGGTCTCCAGGCGCGACCCTGTGACCGAGTGAGCGGCACTGTTGGGCGTGACCGCGCACCCAAGCGAGCTCACTGTGCTTTTGCATATACCGTGAGCGCCACCATGACAAGTGGACCGTCATGCAGGCGGACCGGTATGCGGCCTCGAGGCACCACCTGTGGTCGCGGACGCACCCGTGATCGCAAGGCAGTCGGCGCGGAGCGTCGGTTAAGTCCAATACGTACCTTTACTGAGTTATGAACGGGACGATTCTTACACCACAGCCCCCCAGACTTCTGGAAGGCGCCCACGGCGGAGCGATTGACGCGATCCGCCGCGTCGTCTCACCCGACGAGGAGGTCCTCATACGGGTGTCCGCGGATCTGGATGTCGACGGCAGCTACGCCGAAAAGTGGGTGGTCGTCACGCCCAAGCGAGTTCTGGTGATCCCCGTGGGCGGGGTCCACGGCGTCGTTGACGTGCGACTGGACCAGATCCGCCTGGTGCGGACCGAGCCGCTGGTGGGCGGGGGCAGGTTGGAGATCGAGCGCTTGGAGGGTCCCACCGTGGAGGTGCCCTACACTACCACGGCGGCGGACAAATTCTCGGAGGTCGCCCGCGGGCTGGAGCAGCTGCGCAAGGGCGCGCCCTTCCTGATCAAAGCCGAGATCGATCGCATACGCTGCGACAGCTGCCAGCGCCTGCTCCCCGAAAAAAACGGCGTCTGCCCGGCCTGCATAAAAAGGTGGTCGACGATGAAGCGGATCGCCGGCTATCTGGTGCCCTACAAGGGGAAGGCGATTACACTGGCCGTGGCCTCGGTGGTGACGACGGGTGCCGAGCTGGCGCCGCCGCTGATTGCCAGGCGTATCGTCGACGAGGTTCTGGTGCCTCTCGAGGGGGATGAGACGACGCTGGAGAGTCGTCTCGAGCTCCTCGGGGTACTGGTGCTTGCCCTCATCGGCATACGGGTGCTGAGCTGGGGCGCCGAGTGGGTCCACGGCTGGATCGTGGCCTGGCTGGGGGCCCAGGCGACGGCCGATATTCGCAGTCAGCTATACCGCAGCCTGGAGATGCTCTCCCTCCAGTTTTACGACAAGCGCAAGGTGGGGGCTCTGATGTCGCGAGTGACGCGGGATTCGGGCCGGTTGCAGGACTTTCTGGTGGATGGATTGCCCTACCTCGTTATCAATGCTCTAATGATGGCGGGGATCCTCGGCTTCCTGTTCTGGATGAGCTGGGAGCTCACTATCTACACGTTGCTGCCGGTGCCGATCCTGGTGATCTGGGGGGCGGTGTTCTGGCAGCGCATGCGCCGCTATTTCACTCGCTGGGGCGAGACCTGGTCCAACCTCACTGACCGCACCTCTGAGTCCCTGTCCGGAATCCGCGTGGTCAAGGCGTTCGCCCAGGAGCAGCGGGAGATCAGCGAGTTCGCCAAGCTCAACACCAAGATCAGCGACATCGGCATCACCACCAGTGTAAACCGCACCGTCTTCTTTGCCACCATCAGCTTTCTGACCGGCTTCGGGGTGCTCATCGTCTGGTACTTTGGCGGGAAGGAGGTCCTCTCGGGAGAGCTGACGCTGGGTACTCTGCTGGCCTTCTACTCCTATATGTGGATGGTCTACGGACCGTTGGAGTGGTTTGGCCAGGTCAATTCGTGGATGACGCGGGCCTTCGCCGGCGCTGAGCGCGTCTTCGAGGTCATCGATACCGAGCCGGAGTCCTACGACGATCCCAAGGCGGTGAGAATTCCGGAGATGGAGGGACGAGTGACGTTCACCGATGTCACCTTTGGATACGACAAGAGCAAGCCCGTACTCCACGATTTAAGTCTGGACGTGGCGCCGGGCGAGATGGTCGGACTGGTGGGTAAATCCGGAGCGGGCAAGACGACGCTGATCAATCTCATCGCCCGTTTTTACGACGTCGACCACGGCTCCATCGAAATCGACGGTATCGACATACGGCGGCTGAATCTGCGGGACCTGCGGCGGCAGATCGGCATCGTGCTGCAGGAGCCGGTCCTGTTCAGTGGCACTATTACCGAGAATATCGGCTATGGCAAACCAGGCGCGAAGTTCGAGGAGATCATGGCCGCCTCCCGTCTCGCCAACGCCCACAACTTTATCATCGCCAAGCCGGACGGTTACGAAACCCAGGTGGGGGAGCAGGGGAACAACCTTTCAGGAGGAGAGCGGCAACGCGTCGCCATCGCCCGGGCCCTGCTGCACAACCCCCGTATCCTGATCCTGGACGAGGCGACTTCGTCCGTGGATGTGGAAACCGAGAAGCAGATCCAGGACGCCATCGGACGCATGGTGCAAGGTCGCACCACGTTCGCCATCGCCCACCGCCTCTCAACGCTGCGCAACGCCGAGCGACTGGTGGTGCTGGACCGGGGACGCGTCGTCGAGAGCGGGACCCACGCCGAGCTCATGGCGGAGGGGGGAACCTTCGCCGGCCTGGTCGAAATGCAGCACGAGGCCGCACAGATCATCGCCATCGCCGAGTGAGGGTGAGGTGAGGTGAGAGTGAGAGTGAGAGTGAGAGCGAGAGAAGGAGCAGAGTGACGACCACATCTACAGGATCTGTCAACGGTGACGTCCCTTTTCGGGAGGCTATGCCGCCACAGGTCAGTCTGAAACTCAGCCGCGTGCAGGGCCCCCAGGAGGAAGTTCTCGTCCAGGTGGCCACCGACATGGCGACGGAGGAGGTCTTCGACGAGCGCTGGCTGGTGATCACCAATCAACGTCTCCTTCTGCTGGACACCGACACCGGCGACAACGACAACGACAACGACACCGACAACGACACCGACAACGGCGTTTGGCACTGGCCCCTGGCCTCGGTGAAGGGCGCTCGGGTCGAGGCCCTCGTCGGCGGCGGGCGCCTGGAGATCGAGAGCAACGACGGTGCGCCGACGCACTACCTGTACTACTCCAACTCGCTGGCGGACAAGTTCGGCGAGATAGCTGAGGGGATCTCGCAGCTCTCCCGGGGTGAGGAGATGGCCCTGCCCACGCAGCTGGAGCGCACGCGCTGTGCCCGCTGCAATCGGGTACTGCCGGAGAAGGACGGTGTCTGTCCGGCCTGCCTGAAGAAGCTCGATACCCTCAAGAGGCTGCTGAGGTACTTTGCGCCTTACCGCATCCGGGTTGCCCTGCTGCTTTTCGTCCTCGCCGCCGAGACTCTGATCGATCTGATTCCCCCCTTTATCACCCAGCATATCATCGACGACGTCCTCGTCCCCCGGGCGAATCTCGGACTTCTCGCCCAGTTGGCCCTCGCCCTGCTCGGGATCAACGTCGTCGGCTGGTTCGCCTGGGTGAGCCGGCGCTGGCTTGGTACGACGGTGGGCTTCCGCGCCATCGAGGCGATGCGGATGGACCTCTACCGCGCCTTGCAGTATCTCCCCTTGAGGTCTTTCGACAAGCGCAAGGTCGGCGGTCTCATCTCGCGCATGACCAACGACTCAGACCTGGTCGAGGTCTATCTCATCTTCGACATCCCCTATATCGTCAACAACACCTTGATGGTCATCGGGATTCTCGGGATCCTGTTCTACAAGAGCTGGGAACTCACCCTGTACGTGCTGCTGCCGGTGCCGTTTATCATCATCGGCAGCAGTATGATCTGGCAGCGCATGGAGGCCCACTGGCGCCGCTGGTCGGCTAAGTGGTCGCGGCTGTCGTCGCACCTGAACGAGTCGATCCGCGGCATCCGCGTGGTCAAGGCCTTTGCGCAGGAACGGCGCGAGGGCCAACGCTTCGACCGGCACAACACCGATTTGAGAGATGTCAGCGTGACCGCGGAGCGCACCTGGGTCGTGTTCTTCATGGTGACCAACTTCTTCATGAGCTTCGGCGTGTTCTTCGTCTGGTACTTTGGCGGCCAGCAGGTGCTGGGGGATGAGCTCACGCTGGGAGAGCTCATGGCGTTCATCACCTTCATCTGGATGCTCTACCAACCCCTGAAGTGGTTCGGCGACTT
>Ga0310122_10000626_pt1 | contig 22365 bp, 24 predicted proteins | sample CB6_Bottom_1051__FD_203503 | JGI IMG/M metagenome (GOLD analysis project Ga0310122, IMG submission 203503) | Marine microbial communities from Western Arctic Ocean, Canada - CB6_Bottom_1051 | ecosystem: Environmental > Aquatic > Marine > Oceanic | place: Canada: Western Arctic Ocean | collected...
TCTAGATTTAGAACATCACCGAGTCTACTTTTTGGTCTCTTAAAAGACTTGATAGGAGTAATCGCCCAAATCATAGTAGTTAAGCTAATTCTTTTATTTTTTCAAGGCAGTTAGTGGCAAGAGATATCTTTTCTTCTGAATTACTCATATAGATAGAGTCAACTATAAAGGTAATTGAGTCTGTCATTGGCTGACAGTTTGCATCTTTATGATCTATTACTAACACATCTATTAACTCTGAATAGTGCTGTGCTATTGACTCTACTGATGGATTAATTTTCATCTCTCTCATAATTTTAGAAGTTGGTCCTTTGATGGAATCATTAGCTATTATTGGAGATATGGCAAGAATTGGTATGTCAGTTTCGACTAAAAAAGTTTTTATTTCATTTATAGAAAGTATAGGGTCAACGCTCAAATAAGGGTTAGATGGACAAATAATAACTCCTGAAAATTTATTCTTGTTTATGAGTTCCTTAAGATAGGTTGGTATTTCTGCTGTTTCATTACCAACATAGTTAATTTGTTCGACCTTAGGTGCACATTGATATTTTACGAAGTATTCTTGGAAAACTAACTCTCCTTTATCTGTTTTTACAATTGTTTGTACAGGATTTTCAGACATTGGAAGAATAATATGTTGAACACCTAAAGATTGAGAAAGACTTCTTGTTACATCAGACAGCTTCTTTCCATCTTTTAATAACTGAGTCCTTCTGATGTGGGTTGCTAAATCTTTATCTCCTAATTGAAACCAAGTATCAACTCCATATTCTTTTAAGATCTCTAAGTTATTCCAGGTTTCATCTCTTAATCCCCATCCTTTTTTAGGGTCATTTAATTCGGCTAGCGTATACATAACAGTATCTAAATCAGGAGAGATGTTTAAATCAAAATGAATAAAATCGTCACCCGTGTTAACGAGAAAAATTATTTCCTCAGGTGGCACAATCTTCGACAAGCCATATGCTAATTTTGCTCCTCCAACTCCACCGCATAATGCTAATACTTTTCTTTGCATAACTTATCTAAAAAGATCTTCGGAGGGTTTTCTTATTAATGCCTTAGCACCATTTAGGTCCTCTGATTCAGTCAACCCCTTTAAAACTACTACAGGTAGCGCTTCCTTTCCTTGTCCCATTAACAAAGAAGCCGCTGAAGCTACTTCGTCTGCCTTTCCAACCTCAGTTACCTCTAAGGTATTTCCAAATAAATCAAGATTACCTTTTAAATCAGATAGAACCTCAGCACCACTTGAACCAATTGCAATTCCTACAATTCCATTCCTCCAAGCCCTACCAGAACTATCATTGATAATAACTCCTACTTTCTTCTGTGTTTTTTTTAGTATTTCTTTTCTTATTTCTGTAGCACTTTTGTCTGGATCTAAAGGAAGCAGTAATACCCTTGGATTATCAGAGTCTGATTTTATATTTGATCTATCTATACCTGCATTAGCATGAATTAAGCCGAGAACGTTCTCTACTACTAGGACCCCTTTTCTATACCTAACTACTTCTTTAGATTCATTTAAAATTAACTGAACTAGTTTAGAATCTTTATCTGTTTCTATAGAAAGATCGATTGCCTCTTGAGAAGGTTTAATATCGTTTAAAAAGGCATATCTACCTTCTGATTTAGAAATTATTTTTTGAGCAACAACTAAGACGTCCCCGTTACTTAAAGAAATTTTGTTTCCTTTTAAGGCAGAAAGAATAATTTCGACTAAATTATCCCCCTCTTCAATTAAAGGGATACCTTCTAGAGCAATTAGTTCAAGTTTCTTCAATTTTTAATCTTTCAAGCCTGTGACTTTAATTCCAGAATGGGAGATAGAATGATGTTTATTAATACTTATCAAAACAGAAGTCATGGCTTCCACTGCTGCAGAATTAGCTAACATACCAGCATGCCAACCCTTCATACCTATAGAGTTAATTAAATCTATAACTTCTTCCCTTGATTCTTTTTTATTTCCACAAACCAAAACATCACAATCAATTTTATGATTACCTTGTAATAGTTCAGCTGAAATATTTTGGAATGCTGACACGACCCTTACTTCATCGCCTAAAATATTTTGTGATATTTGTGCTGCTGAACCTGCTTCAGGTAATTGGACTGTAGCTACTTTGGGAGGCATTAAAGGAACAGTTGTATCAATAAATAACTTCCCGCTTAATTCTAATTTACATTCTTCTACTATGTTTCTCTGGTGTGCAAATGGCACCGTTAAAATTACTATTTCTCCATGAGAAGCTGCGTCTTTATTTAACATACCTTCTGCATTTGAACCTAAGGTTTGTTCAGATTGTTTTGCTTTTTCTAAAGTTCTAGAGCCTATTATCACCTCATAGCCTGAATTTAACAGTCTAGAAGCTAGGCCTGTTCCAAGATCTCCTGTTCCCCCTAAAAGAGAAATTTTCTTTTTTATAGCCACGATAACTAATCTATTTACTAACTACTGAACCACCATCACAAGCTATGGTCTGGCCAACTGTATATTCACTTGCTCTCGAACATAAAAATATTGCTAATCCGGCAATATCTTCCATGCCTCCTACTCTTCCACTTGGATTTCCTTCACCTACTGCAGTCCAATCAACATCGGTTTTACCTCCGAAACCAACACCCGTACTCAGCATCCAAGTTGGAAATGGACCTGGAGCGATAGCATTTACAATAATTTTTTCTTTGATTAAGGTAGCTGCTAATATTCTGGTCAAGTGATGTAAGGCTGCTTTTGAGGGTCCGTAAGCATAATTCTCAAAAGCTCCAGCCGTTAATCCATCAATAGAACCTATATTTACCACCCTGGAAGGATTACTCTTAGCTCCTTCTCTAAGCAGAGGTAGTAGTTTTTGCGTTAAGAAGAATACCCCTTTTACATTTGTATCCATAACTTTATCCCAACCATTTTCTGGATATTCATCCAAAGGAGCTCCCCAAGCTGCGCCTGCATTATTTACTAAAATATCTAAATGAGATTCTTTGTTACCTAATTCTGTTGCTAAAGACTCTATACCTTCTAAATTTGATAGATCTGATGGTAAAGAAACGCATTCTCCACTGTATTCATTTGAAAGTCTGTCAGCTGTAGCATCGCAAACTTCTCCTTTTCTAGAATTTATATAAACTTTAGCACCGCTGGCTAAGAACCCTGCAGCTATCATTTCTCCTATTCCCCTAGAACCTCCTGTAACAAGTGCTATTTTTCCCTTGATTGAAAATAAATCCTTCATAATTTCTCCCTTGATAAATTTTTTAAAACCTCAATATATATAGTGTAGGTGCCTTAGGGGCCTACGTAAATTAAATAATAACTTGCTTAAATAAGGAGTAAAAAATGTTAAATACAACTTTTGATTCAATCTGGAGAGACATTTCTCCATTTGCTGTTGGGTTTGATAGAACTTTTGATTCTTTGGCACTACTTGCTAGTTCTAAAGATAATGAAACTAACTATCCACCTTACAACATAAGAAAATTATCTGAAGATCAATATACTATTGAACTAGCTGTTGCTGGTTTCGATGAAGAAAATATAGATATTGAGTTAGTAGAAGAAACTTTAATAATCAATGGTAATAGGCCAAAAGAAGCCAGTGATGGACTTCTTCATCAAGGTCTAGCAGCTCGAGATTTTATAAAGAAGTTTGTTCTTTCTGATGATATGGTCATAAAAGGAGCTGCCCTATCAAACGGAATGCTTTATGTGGGGATAGAAAGAATTATCCCTGATGAAAAGAAACCTAGAAAAATTAAACTTACATCTAAAAGTAAACTTTTAGGCTAAATTTAAAACTGATGGTTGGAGATGATCATTTTTCATCTCCGCTGTCTTTCTGTCTAAATTCATGCTGAGTATATTCTCTTGGCTTGTATTCTCGTGGTCTTATTTCGAGTAGTTTGAAAATAAAATCTTTTAAAATATCAAGGCCATCATTAACAATTTTTTCAGATTTTATAGAAATTTCTTTAGTTCTTTTTTCTACACGATCAGCTACAGGATTTAATGATTCCTTATTTTCAATATTGTCTGTCATAAACAATTTTTTCTTCGACTATGGTTTCCTAAATAAGAGGGTCATCCTATCGCTTTCACCTATGGATTCATATTTATCCCTATCTACATCGTTTAATCTTAAACGAGGTGGTAGTGTCCAAACACCTTTTGGATGATCTTTTGTATCTTTTGGGTTAGCGTTTATTTCTGATTTTGCTACTAACTCAAATCCATGTTTTAAAGCCACTTTTATAGCGTGATCTTCAGTGACATATCCACTTTTTTTCATTGTTTCTAAATCAGTACCTGAGTTTGCTCTATGCTCAACAACACCAAAGCTTCCTCCAGATTTAAGGGCTTTGAAAGAATTTTCAAAAATAGAATCCATTTCAGGTCCTAACCAATTATGTAAATTTCTAAAAGTAACTACAGCATCCACACTATTAGGTTCTGCTAAATTAGAATTCAAATTCACTATTTCTACCCTCCCATACATAGGATTACTATTCATTTTCTTTTCAAACTCTTCAAGATAATAACTACCCTGTGCTGTTATAAGAGTGCCGGGATAATGAATATAATTTGCCAGTATCTCTGTATACCACCCTCCTCCAGGGTTTAATTCGACTACAGTCATATCTGGTTCTATACCAAAAAAATTAAGTGTTTCATAAGGGTGTCTGTACTCGTCTCTAGTTGTAGAAGCAGGTGTTCGGTCATCGCTTACAATAGATTCTTTTAGATTGTGTGCTGATAGTGTAGAAAAGCCTGTAACCAAAAATAACACTAAGAATAATAAATTAAGTTTACGCATGTATTTCTCCTATTAAGACCTAGTTTAACAAGAGTGTGGGCTGTGAAGAAATTAAATCGCAGTCCTTAAAAGTGTGGATATGACCCTTTCTAACTGTTCTAAAGTTCCGCACTCAAAGACCTTTGTACAGTAGGCTGAATACGTATTCATAACGGAATCTCCAGTATTCCATCTGTACTTACCTTCTGGATTTAACCAATACACTTGCTTGGATCTTTCATAAACAGATTTTAAAAGTTCAGCCTTCTCGGGGCCAAAGTTATTTCTAGCGTCTCCCAATATTACGACGGTAGTTTTTTTATCTATTTCATTTATGCAGAGGCTGACAAAATCAGAAAAAGCATGAGCATAATCTGTAGACCCTCCTCCATACTTAGAAAGCGCAGACTCTATAGAGTGTTCTAAATTACTACTTTTAAACTCATCAGTAACTTCACCAAGATGGGATGAGAAAACAAAAGCTCTAATTTTTGAGACTACCTCAGTTAAGCTAAATAAGAACATAAGCATAAAACGAGCGTAAGCTCCAACTGAACCACTTACATCACAAATAACCAAAATCTTTGGCCTATCTACTTTTTTATAGGACCATCTCAGTTTAAATAAGATGCCTTGATTAACCCAGTTATCCTGGATTGTCTTTCTAATGTTTAACTTCCCTCTTCGAAAATTCTTTTTTCTTCTTGAGTGCATGTTGGTAAGTTTCTTAGCCATTTTTCTTACTAATGAATGAACTTCGTGCAGGTAAGATCGATCAATTTGACCCATGTTCATTGATTTAAATACTTGTTCTCTTAATTGTTCACCGGTTACGTCTCCATGCAACAAAAACTGCTGTTGTACATAATCTGATACTCTTTCTCTAAGATGCGTAAGTTCATTTCTTAATTGCTGTTCTAGATCTGAAGGCATTCCATCTCTGTTAATTTTTCCTAATACAGCAAGTTCTTCCTCGAGATTACCTACTCCCATGATGTCCAGTATTCTTCTAGAGAATACTGATCTTTGCGTAAAGTATTTTATTTCTCTAATTTCTGCTTCTTCTCCAGCTTTTGAAATAGATAGCTGCACATCAGCATAACTGTCTTCAAGAAGTTGGTTAGCTAATTCTGAATTCGCATGTTGTTCAGTAGCAATACTAGGTAGCTCAGTACTTGTGGCTTCTTCATAAGATAATTGCTCTCTGAAGAAATCATTGAAACAGGTACTAAACTTTTCTTTTTCTTCAGGTGTCTTTGAAAGAGTTAATGAAAGAGTATTTTTTAATAATTCTCTATTTTCGAAACCTACTTTTTCTAAAACTTCCGTAGCATCTAAAGTTTCAGCAGGTGAAACTCTAATATTTACATTTCTGAGAGCTTTAACAAAATCGGTTAAAACGCGCTCCATAAGCCCCTAACCATCAGAAGCCATCACTAAACGAGGCACTTCTTTTTGAACTACATCAATGTCTTGCTGATGTTTTAAAAGAACATTCAAAGTGCTCCTAGCTAGGTCTTGATTTAACTCGTCAGCATTAAGAATTATGAGTGTTCTTGCCCAGTCAATAGTTTCGCTTATTGCCGGAAGTTTTTTTAAGTCCAATTCTCTTAGCCCTTGTACAAAATCTACTAACTGAACCTGTAGCCTTTTACTTATTTCAGGTACTCTGGCTTTGATTATCTCTCTTTCCAATTTTGCATCAGGGAAAGGTATGTATAAATGCAAACACCTTCTTTTAAGAGCATCTCCAATTTCTCTACTATTATTACTCGTCAAAATCACTAAAGGCTTTACTACAGCTTTCCTAACTCCTAATTCTGGAATTGAGACTTGAAATTCAGAAAGTATTTCTAGTAAAAGTGCTTCAAATTCTTCATCGGCTTTATCTACTTCATCTATTAATAGAACATTTCCTTCAGTAGAAGTTAAAGATTGCAATAATGGTCTGGCTTCAAGAAATTGCTCCGAAAAGAAAATATCTTCAAACTTTGATAACCTTTCTAGAGACTCCCTAAGGCCTTTGGCTCCTTCAAGAACTTCTTGCATTTGTTCCTTCAAGATTTGAGTGTAAAGTATTTGTTTTCCATACTTCCACTCATAGAGGGCTTTAGTTTCATCCAGGCCTTCATAACACTGCAGCCTTAAAAGTTCTTTTTCGTAGTAAAGAGCTGCAGTATTTGCCAGTTCTGTTTTGCCTACACCTGGTGGTCCTTCTATGAGGATAGGTTTTTCTAATTCATTTGCTAAATACACTGCAGTTGATATTTGTTCGCTACAAATGTACTGATGTTTTGCAAAACCTTCTGTAATATCCTCTATTGCTTTGGCCGGTCCCCTGCTCATTTAATAACTCCTATTTTTTTAAAAGTCTCTTCACTTCTTCAACAAAGATTATTGGTTCGTCTATAAATAAATGGTGCATAGCTCCAGGAATACCTACAACAGACTCTTCAGCTAAATTTCCTACATATGTTGTGTATTCTAAAATCTCTTGAGAAAAAATCTGGCTCATTAAACCATATACTAAATAAATAGGACATTTAAGGCTCATAAAAATATCTGTTAAATCTTCGTATGTATAAGTCCTCATAATCATTCCATCAGATTTCAATATCCATCCTTGTTCAGTCTGTTTAAAAGAATTAATAGCTATATGCTTTAACAGGTAATCGTTATTGCAAGGTTGTGGAGGTATTAACCGAAAGCTTTCAACGGCAGATTCTAAGTCATCATAAACAAAGTCACTTCTGACCATAGACCCCCTGCCTGAAAAGGATCTGGCTTTGTCTGGGGGTACGACAATTATTGAATCCAAAAGAAATAACGATTTAAATAAATCAGGGTACATTGAAGCTGTTTTAACTGAAATTGGACCCGCCATACTGTGCGCCAAAAAATCTGCTGAATTCCAACTCATGTCGTTACAAACCGCTTTTATTTCTTCTGCATATAATGTTTGAGAGTATATTTGACGGTGATCGCTATCACCCATACCTGACAAATCTATTGCCACAACGCAATAATCTTCTAAAAAGCTTGGAGCTATAAAGTCCCACCAATGCGCATGAGCGCTGTAACCATGTATCAAGAATAGACCTGGCTTGCTTGTATCTCCCCACACTAGGTAGTGAATTCTTATACCATCTAAGTCGACAGATTTAGATTTAGGAATCTCTTTTATGGTTTCTTCAAACCAGTCTACTGAAATTGACATGTTTGGTTAGTTTAAGCTATGGATGCCCTGTCTTATTGTTTCAATTATTAATTTTATCTGTTCTTCTTCTACAATCAGTGCAGGAGAAAGAACTATAAATTCTCCTGAGAACCTAACTAAAACATCATTTTCATAACAGTATTTAAACACCTTAGATGCAACTTCAACGGCAGATCTGTTGTCTTCTGATCCAAAGTGAATTGCCCCCATAAGACCTAAATTTCTAATATCTATAATAAATTTTTCTCCTTTTAAGCTGTGTAAATTTTCTTCAAATATTGGCTCCATTATTAGTGCGCGATCGAATAGATTTTCATTCTCATAAACCTCTAGAGTTGCCAGTCCAGCAGCAGCTGCCACTGGATGACCTGAATAAGTATATCCGTGGAAAAGTTCTATAACGGAATCAGAACTGTTTACGATTTCATCATAAATTTCAGTTTTAAAAGCTGTGGCACTCATAGGTATTGCAGCACCAGTTAAACCTTTAGCCATAGTTATAATATCTGGACAAACATTAAATCTATTTGCAGCGAAAGAGTTACCCAATCTACCAAAACCAGTTATAACTTCATCAAAGATAAGCAAAATACCATGTTTGTCACATATTTCTCTTATGCGTTCCAAGTACCCTTCTGGGGGAACTATGACACCACCAGAGCCAATTACTGGTTCAATGATGACCCCTGCTATCGTGGATGCATCTTGTAGAGTTAGTATAGATTCTAATTCTTCAGCTAAATGTAGACCCCAAGTTGGTTGTCCTTTAGAGAACGACATTTCCTTTGGATCCCATGTATGCGGTAGATGGTCAGTGCCAGATAGCAGTGCACCAAAAGATTTTCTGTTAGTAGGAATGCCTCCTACTGAGGTTCCGCCTACATTAACACCGTGATATCCCTTCTCTCTACTGATGAACCTACTCCTCTGACCTTCTCCTCGACTCACATGATAGGCAACTGCAACTTTCAAAGCAGTGTCTACAGCTTCAGATCCTGAATTACCAAAAAATATCCTGTCCAGACCTTCCGGTGTTAATTGTGAAATTTTTTCTGCTAATTCAAAAGCCTTTGGATGAGACATATTAAAAGCCGTAGCATAATCCATAGTGGCAATTTGATCTTGCACTGCCTTAACAATGTGAGGATGACAATGACCGGCATTACAACACCACATTCCAGCTATGCCATCAAGAATTTTTTTATCGTCATCTGATGTGTAATACATGCCATCAGCTTCAACAAGCAGTCTAGGCTCAGCTTTAAACGCCTTATTAGCTGTAAAAGGCATCCAAAAATTATCTAAGTTAAGGGTATTGTCTTGTTTCATAAGTTTATTATAGTCATTCAACTTTCTAATAAATAGCTAACAACTACTTATCCAACTGGTTTTTAGTTAAAAAGATACAAAATAAAGACAGGCACGTTGAAGCCATTAAATAAGGTTATAAATTAGGGAAAGAGTGATTGGTTAATATCAAACCAAAAAAAATGGCACTTAAAGACATAACAATTAACTCTGTTGAGACAACCGAACCAGTAGCCTGTTTATTTAAATTAAAGCCATCTTCAAGGTTCCTACAATAAAAGGTAAGAGAGTTGCAGGTGAATTACCTATAACAAAAGCAAAGCCACTCCACCCATTATGGCAAGGTTACATCTGTAGTTAATTTCTTTCTCTCTCTAATTGTATATAGGCTTCAACTAAAGCATCTAATTCATTTAGAGGAAGAGCTCCTTCTCCCAAGACTACATCATGAAATTTTCTCACGTCAAATTCATCTGCCAGTTCCTCTTGTGCTTTTCTTTTTAGGGCCAGAAATTTCATCTGTCCAATCTTATAAGCAAGAGCTTGTCCTGGCATGACAATGTACCTGTCTATTTCATTAATGATATCCAATTCAGACTTGCCTGCATTTTCAAGAAAATAATCAATGGCCTCTTGGCGTTCCCATTCAAAATAATGCATACCAGTATCTACTACTAAACGAACTGCTCTCCACATGTCATAGGTCAACTGACCAAACTTTGAATAAGGGTCTTTATAAAGACCCAATTCATAACCCAAACTTTCACTGTATAAGCCCCATCCTTCTACAAACGCAGTGTATGGACTTACTCTCCTGAACATTGGCATATCTTCTTTTTCAAGAGCAAGAGAAATTTGCAGATGGTGGCCTGGAACTGCCTCATGAACAGATAATACCTCCATCTCAAATTTAGGCCTTGTTTCAGGTTTATAAAGATTTACATAATAATATCCAGGCCTTAAGCCGCCTGGAGCTGGCGGCATGTAATAAGCAGTGGTTGTATCTGGTGCAGACTCAACTGGAATGGGTCTTAATCCGTAAGGTGTTCTAGGTAACTTTCCAAACAATGATACTAATTCAGGATCTATTCTTTTTGAAACAGCTAAGTATCCTTCAAATAATTCTTCCGGGCTATCGTAATAAAATCTTTTATCTTCTCTCAAATATTTTAAAAACTCTTTATAGGTGCCCTGGAAATTTACTTCTCTCATTACCTCTTTCATTTCTTTAAGAATTCTAGACACTTCTTTTAATCCAATATTGTGTATTTCTTCTGGAGTCAAGTCTGTTGTGGTGAAGGATTTAGCCAGGTATCTATAAAGTTCTCTGCCTTTAGGAGAGTCATATAAACCAACAGTTATTCTAGTTTGAGGTAAGTATTCTTTTCGGAAAAACTCTTCGAGCAAAACGTAAGAAGGAATTATTACTTCTTTTATAGTTTGTCTTGCTTCCTTTCTTAATACTGATTGATCCTTCAGAGAAATAGATGAAGGTAGTTCTTTAAAAACCTGATAGTAAGGATTGTTTTCTATGTCATTTTTACTTTGGATCTTAATCTGTCTATGGACCCTTTCCATTAATATTCTGGGAGCCTTATAGTTTTTTGTTAAACCTAATTTTGCTAACAAAATTGTTTGTTCAATTCTTTTATCTAAATTTTTGAGACGTTCAAGCCAGAATCGGTAATCCTCAAGGGTTTTAAGAGGAAGGCTTTCAACATCTTCATGGGCTAGCTGAACCCCACCACGATGATTAAAGGGTAATAAATAACGATTGTACTTAATACTTTCTAAATCATTTTCAGTCAGTTGAATAAATAAGCGTAAATTTAATTGGTTGGCTTTAGTGAAATTGCTTGGATTAAATAACTTAAGTTTATTAAGGGTATCTGTAACATGTAAATTTCTTGATTCAATGGCTTTAAGTGAATTGTCCCTCCACAGTGTTTCATATCCCTTAACCCCCATTGAAGTTGCATATACAGGGCTTTGTGAGAGTTTATATTGCCACTCATTATTTAGAAAAGATAAGAATCTTTTGTTTTCATCTATACTGCTAGAAGCTGAAAGAAAAATAAATGCAAAGAAAAGTATTAAGCTTTGTATTAAAGTTTTCATAGTTTTTTTTAGATTTGTAAAATTAAGTCTACAGTTTTTAGAAAGATTTTTCTGTGATGCATATTGAACAACTAATTCCAAATAAACCAAAACAAAAAAGAAGTTTAGAAAGGTATGAAAAGATTCTGGATACTGTAGAAAAAATTCTTTTAAACGATGGTGTTCACGCCATAAGTATTCAAGAGGTTTCAAGGGTTGCTAACATGAAAAGACCCTCTCTATATAAGCTCTTTCCGAGTAACGAAGCTCTTTTTCATGGTCTATCTGAGAGGCATATGAAAAACTTTAATAGCTTATATAGAAAGAATACTGAGACTGCAGTAATTAAAGAAGCGGAATGGTACTTCAATTTATTTATCGATCTTGTAAGCATCTACCTTAACCAAAACAAAGCTTGTGCAACCCTTTTCTTTTATCTAGACTGCTTTCCAACTTACAAAGGTACAAGTCTACAAAATAAAAGATTCTTGGCCACCACAGTTTTTGAAATTCTTTCCAAGAAAAATATTAAAATATCGGCAGATAGAGTTTATATAGCTTCTCAATTGTGTTTATCTACACTAGCTATTAGTTTTAATGAAGAGAATTGCATAAGCCCAAGATATGTAACTGAAGGGAAGAAAGCTGTTAATGCTTATTTAGCCACTAATTAGTGGCAAACAACAATCTTTAACATTATTTGAAGGATTATTAACTATTGTAGAAACCTCATGGAATTCAATCTTCTCTGAGATAGAAAGATCATAAACATCATTTTCATCTCCCTTTATCCATTGATCATAAGCAGTTTTATCAAGTATTGCAGGCATTCTTGAATGTATTGATTGTAAATCAACAGTCGCCTCGAGGGTTACTATTGCGCATCCCATTTCCCCTCTATAACCGCCGTAGATACCTGCGAAACAAAAGTTACTTTCCCCCAGATAATGAAAGTATGGAATTTTTTGGCCTTCTTCTTGTTTCCATTCATACCACCCATCAGCTGGAATGAGACATCTACTCGAATTACGAAATGATGGTTTCTTCCAGAGAGACTCGCCTCTAGCATTAATCAAATTAAAAGGTTCTTTTGCCCAATAAGGTGTAAAGCCCCATTTTATAAACTGTGCATGGTCAGTAATAGCAAGGATTTTAGTGCCGGGGCAAATATTGTACTGTGGCTCTAAAGTTTCTATTTGAAATTGTCTTTTAACCGGCTCAGGATTTCTAATAGCAAACCTACCACACATACAATCAAAAACTATTCAATAATTGATCTAGCCTACCAGAAATCTTCAGCGAAGGTTCTTTTTGAAAATTTAACTGGCTAATCTCTTTAATTTTATTACTTAATCTTTGTGATCTTGCTTCAAGTACATATTCAAAATCATTATTGATTAAGATCTCTCCTTCTAAAACACCAGATGGCGTTGATTCAAAAATTAATTCTAGTTGACCTTTCGTGCACTTCATATTAATGGCTATGTCTAAATTTCTCGAGAATAATCCAAACATATCAATTATCTGTCCAGTGCCCTCACCCTTAGCCCTAACGCATCCTTTTGTATTAAAAGAAAGATAAGCAATATATGCTTCTAAGTTAGAAATATTTTGAGAAATAGGTTTTCCTGATTGGATCTTTACCTGAGGGTTGGCACTTAGAGTTAAATCTTGTATAAAATTTTCGCGTAAAAAAGTTACCCCCAAATTACCATTAAATTTCAATTCTGGTCCAGATAAAGAAATATAAAATTGAAATTTACCTTTGAATAAAGAAAAAGGAGAGAAAATAAGATCTATATTTCCAATAAGCCTTCCATCTATTACAACTTCATTAAGCTGACTTTTCCACCAAAACCCTTCTATTGAAGTTGTACTAATTTTATTTTTATCATCAAGGAGACTTACAAGGCCTCTCATTGGAAAACTTAAAACAAGTAAAAGAAAGAATGTAATAAAAATTAGTATGGTAATTCTAATCTTCATTTACAGAATTTTTAAGACTAACTGTGCCCTTACTCCTGAAACAGAACCTCTAGATGTATTTATTCTTACGGATGCTTTACTTACTACAATGCCTTTTTTTAGCTCAAGTTCCCTAAGCCATTCGTATAGCCCAACAAACTCTGTTTGATTAATAGAGACCATTATTTCACCCTCTTCAGTGGGCTGGATTTTATCTATAGTCAAATTAAAACTTCTAGCTAAAGAGCTAACAGTAGAGCTCAAATTACTAGAATCTGTTTTGTTTTCACTCTGGTATTGAGACTTCAAACTCAGAGATTTCTGTACGTCTAGAAATAATTTTTGATTTTGGTTATAGCTTAAGAAAGATTTTTCTTTTTTGTCTTGAAGTGAGGAATTTATAAAAAATAACAAAAACATTGAGGCTAAAGCTACCCCTAGAACCACTAACTGTTGTTCCCTTCTTGTTAGAGTATTAAAAGTTTTCTTCATGATTTTTTTATAAGAATCTCGCTTAATATAGAATTACCTACTCTTTTTGATGAGCCAACATCTACTGAATAACCTCCTTGAATGAAAGTCGATTTAACTGCCTCAAGATCTTCAAATTGTGAGCACTGTATCTCTACTAAGAATTGATTACGACCAAGATCATAATTTATTGAAAAAAGTGAGACTCTTTCATTATTAAAAATAACTTGAGTTAAATTTTGGACCGTTATTAAGAAAGGTTCACTTTCTGAAAAATCTACATTTCTGAGCTTTCTTTTCAATTGTTTACTAATATCTTCTTCCTTAGATTCTTCTGGAAATGAAGAGTAATAAAGAGACTCAGATTTCTTTAAAAGCTCTGATGCTGAAGAGTTGTTTTGATTTATATCTAGAATAGTCTGAGTAAAATAAAGCCCGATCACCAAGGAGATAGTTACTAAAGCATATTTCCATTTGTAAATATTTTCTATCCAATCTACTCGGGGAGCGTATTGATTTTGTAATATATTTAAATTCTGTTTTAAATGAGGAAGAGCTTTTTCTAAGAAATCTAGTTCTCCTTCCACATAATCGATAATCACATCACTTTGAATATATTTATCCCAGTTAATTTCTTCTGTTTCCGTACTTTGAAAAACCTTTAACGAGGAGCAATTAAAATCCTCTAGGCTTTTCTTCAGAATACTTAATACTGTCTCTGTTTCAGAACACCAGCCCCATTCCGAACCAAAACTTAATATTGATAACTCATTAAAAATAATTAAAAAGCCTTCCGAAGTATCAACTTTAAAACTTACGTCAAGTAGGCTTAGTGAATTTACGTTAATAGCTGACTCATTAAAGACATTAACTTCTTGGTCCATGATAGTTTTTGGAACTAGTGAAATACTCACTTCACCTTGTTCATTTCTATTGGAAGAAACAAAGTGATAGTCTTCTATTGATCTTAAAATATTATCTTCTAATAAATAAGGAATAGATTCTAAAATCTGAGATTTTGTAGCTGGAGGTACTTCAAGCCTTTTATTAGAAAACAAAGGAGAAAAGATGAAACCCTCTACTAAGCGAACTTTCTTATTAGCAATATCTGGAAATTTCTTTGTTTGTCCTCTTTCAACCACCAGTCCAGACTCATTAGTAATCAACCAAAAGTAGGTCTTGGTTAGGTGATTAAAAAGAAAAGTAAGCTTATCCATCAAAAGACTCCTTGACTTCTTTTAACTACTCTAACCCTACCTGAATCTAAAACCTGAAGATATGAGTTAAGCACAAACGGATATTCAAAATTCTTTACTTTTACAGTTAACTGATAAAAGTCTGAGTTGAATTTGATACTGTTAATAGCTGAGTTAGATAAACTTATGTTAGAGAGTTCAGGATGTGAAAGAAATTCTTCTCTATCTGCGAAACCTGATAAAGGTCTATCTGAAAGTATATTAGCAGCAGAAACTAAAGATAGACTTTCTCCGAAGAGCATAACCAAAATCTCTGGTTGGCTTTTCTTAATAGCGTTTACATTAATAAAATTAGATCCAGTTTGAGGTAAGGCACATATGTAAGGTAAGAGTAAGTCTAAAGTTTCAGCATCATAATTTTTAATATTAATTAATTCATTAACATGAAAAATAGATTGATTAGCACTTTGATAGGGGGACTCCAGTCTAGTATAGAAATCATCTTCAGCTCCACTAACATCTTCTGTAAAATCATTAGAATCAATCCAGTCAACGAGACTATAAATTAGCTTGTCTTGCCTTAAGTCTTCTACCCTAAGGACTCTTAATAAATTTCTGAATCGATCTATTCCGGCTTGGTTTACTATCAATTGATTATCACCTGAAACATATACCAACCCATTTAAATTAAAACATGTAGTTAAATCTTTTATAGACCCCTCTATCTGCCCTCCTTCAATTTCAACTATTATTGTTGGAATGTTCTCATCAGAAATCATCACAGTTGATAAATTTCTATCGCGGTTCATTTCTTGGATGAAACTAGATGCCTTAGATTCAAGGCCAAGTGCATACCAAAAGGATTGTTGTTTAAAAGAAATATCAGAAGATTCCTTAATACTGTAGTGGATTCTGTCAACAGACGTAACGCCTAAAACAGTTACAATAGCAACCACTAAAAGAACTAGAACTAAGGCTGTTCCCCCCTCTTTTTTATTCATAAAACCTCACCTGATGGCAGCATATACAATCGAGTAATTTGCCCAAACCCTTCAAGCTCAAATGAAATTTCAGCTACTTTTGGTAAGCCATTATTGGAGATCCAATCCGTTAACGGCCATTCATCTACCCATTGATCTCCTTCAGCAAACTTTAAAGAAATATTTTTAATATTCTCTAATAAAACTGTAGTTTTCTTCTCCGTATCTTCTGTCCGATCTGCATATTGTGATTCAACTCTCTTTAAGGAATTATCCTCAAATACATATTCTATATATCTTAGGCTTCCATTTAAGTTAGAAAAACTTGTCCCAGTTTGCACAGTAAATGCAAGCACGTTCCCTTCTAACCTAGGATTAAGTCCATAAAAAGAATGCTTATAAAATTCTCCCCTGACATCCCTTGGCAACCGGTTTAAGGCATGCAAAAAATCTCTTTTTAAAGTTTCATCTGCTAGTGTTAATTTAGCTGACATATCCATTCTAGAAAGCGTTAAATCATTAAACTTTACACTTGTCGACAGCCCTGTAAATGACATCACTCCTATAATGGCTACTATAGACAGAGCTACCAAGACTTCTATTAAAGTAAAGCCTTTACAGATCACTGCAAAACCTTATAGCTTGTTAATTGATAAATATCTTCAATTCCATTTGAAGAAATTGCTATATTAATTTGTGCAGATTTTCCATCCTGTTCAAAGAGCACTTTTCTTTCCCATTGATAAAGAAATCCTCCTTGTGATTGAGTCCCAGTTGCATAATTAAGCTCATCATTGAATGAAAAAGTCTGTACTAAGATATTTTCAGCAACAAAACTAGCCATAGTTTTCTGTTCTAAAGTAGCAACTACCAAGGCATTAGAAGAAAATATTTTTAATGCTGATGAAAAAACAAAACCTAGTATTGCCAGAGCAACAAGCACCTCAATCAAAGTAAAACCTGTACTGTTTAATTTATTCAATTTCAGGATTCCAATTTCCAATATCTGCGTTTAATCCTTCACCGCCTACATCACCATCAGCTCCCATAGAAAATAGATCATATTCTCCATTTTCACCTGGAATAATATATTGATATTCATTACCCCAAGGATCTTTAGGTAAACTCTTTATGTATCCTCTTGTATTTAAGTTATTTTGATAATTGTCTTCCTCAGATCTGAGTAAAGCTTTCAGCCCTAGCTCACTGTTAGGATAGTTAAATCTTTCTAACCGATACATTTCTAGTGCATTTCCCATAATAGCTATATCGGCTTTTGCTTTTTCAAATCTAGCCCTGTCTTGGCTTGGCAGCACATTAACTGCAACTAATGTAGAAAGCAGTCCAATAATTAAAAGGACAACTAAAATTTCTATAAGGCTAAAACCGGATTGCTTAACTTTAGTATTTTTATTTTTTTTGTTTTTCATAAGATTTATCCTATTAAAGAAAGATTATTCATTTGAATTAAAGGTAAAAGAACAGCAATGACTATGCCAGCCACAATACCGCCCATAATTATTACGACCATTGGCTCAAGAAGATTCATAGCTATTTTAGTTGATTGTTGAAACTCTAAGTCCAGAAACTCTGCAGCTTTTGAAAGCATAGATTCTAGTTCCCCGCTCCTTTCTCCGCTATCAACAAGCTGAGTAACTAATGGGGGTACTTCAACTACCTTACTTAATGAATTAGCTAAGGAGTCTCCCTCAGTAACTTTAATAAGTGATTCTTCAAGATTTTTTCGTAAATAGCTGTTTGAAACCGTTGCTGTCGATATTTCTATAGCTTGGACTATAGGAATATCATTATTTCTAAGAATACTTAAGCAACTAGTAAATCTCGCCAGGTTGGCATTGATTAGGAACCCCTTCAAAACAGGAATCTTGATTAAGTATCTATCAATAATTGAATATACTTTTTTTGATCCAAATAGCTTAAATAGTAGGATAGAAGAAAAGATTAGGATTGTTATTAACCAAATAGCCGGTCCTGAAATAAACTCTGATAATCCAATGAGTAATCTAGTCAATAAAGGGAGCTCCTGATTTAGATTTTCAAATTGGCTCACCACACTTGGTACTACAAAAATCAACATCAAACCAACAATAATAAAAGCTAGGCAAATAAGTACTGCCGGATAAATCAAAGCACCTGTAATATCCTGCTGAATTTTAGATCTTCTCTCAAGATAAGAAGCTGTTTTTTCCAGTATTCCTGACATATCTCCAGCTCTTTCTCCAGCTGAAACCAAAGAAATATATAAGCGATCAAAGCTTTGAGGGAATTCTTTCAAGGCTTCAGTAAAACTAAAACCTTCCTCTATTCTTGAAGCCAAAGTCAGAGAGTGCTCTTTGACTTGAGTATTAGTGCTTTGTTCGCCAATAACTCTTAGGGCTCTATCTAAAGAAACACCGCCACTTGTAAGGGCTGAAAGTTGTCTAGTAAAGATTACTAAGTTTTTTAGACTTATTTTTCTTTCAAAAATACGAAACAGTTTATTTTTAGAGCTTACTTCTGATACTCTTACAGGAGCTAACCTTCTATTTCTTAACTCTCTTCTTGCTGTTTTAAGGCTGTCTGACGCAATTATTCCCTTCTCTTTTTTACCGTCAAGATTTATTGCTTCATAATCAAAAGCAGCCATTTTTATTTCTCACTAGTTACCCTTAAAATTTCTTCTAAGGAGGTTACCCCCCTAAGCAATAGATCATATCCAGAATGAGATAACTTGTTTTCATTTGAAAAGGCTAAGTCAGATAATCTATTTTCTGTTTCTCTGGTGTTTATGGCTTCTTTTATTTTATCTGTTATTAAAAATAGTTCAAAAATTCCTACTCTTCCTTTATAACCTGTATTTTTACAGTTATCGCAACCCTTTGCCTTAAACACATTAGTTCCTTTATTCAATGTGCCTATGTTTGAATCTAAAGATAGAGGTTCTTTACAAGAAGAGCATAGTTTTCTTACTAATCTTTGTGCCAATACTGCTTTCAAAGTAGAAGCCAATAAATAAGATTCAATTCCGATATCAATCATTCGGGTAATTGCAGCTACAGAATCATTAGTGTGTACTGTTGATAGAACTAAATGACCGGTTAAGGATGCTTGAATTGCTATTTCAGCTGTTTCTAAATCCCTTATCTCTCCTAACATAATAATATCAGGATCTTGCCTAAGAATTGCTCTCAGACCTTTAGCAAAAGTCATTCCTACTTTTGTATTCACTTGAGTTTGAGTAACTCCCTCTATGGCATATTCAATCGGGTCTTCAACTGTAAGTATATTTTTAGTTTTATCATTTAAGATATTTAATCCTGCATAGAGTGTGGTGGTTTTTCCTGAACCAGTTGGTCCTGTGACTAAGATAATGCCATTAGGGCTTTTTAAGCTTGATTCAAATTGCTTTAAAGATCTTGAGTCCATCCCAAGTTGTTCTAGTTGTAATTGCGTTTCAGCCTTATCTAATATTCTTAATACAACTTTTTCACCATGGCTAGAAGGTAAAGTAGATACCCTAATATCTATCCATTTTTCTCCTAATTTAAGAGACATTCGTCCATCTTGCGGTACCCTTTTTTCAGCTATGTCTAGATTAGACATAACTTTGATACGAGCACTTAACATGGGAGCTATTCTCTCTGTTGGCCTTAAAACTTCAGTTAATATTCCATCTACTCGAAATCTTACGGAAACATAATCTTCATAAGGTTCAATATGGATATCGGAAGCATTAGATTTTATAGCTTCAGCAAGAATTGCATTGATCAACTTTATTACGGGAGCATCGTTGTCGGAATCTAATAGATCAGATGTCTTAGGTAGGTTTTCTGCTAAAGCTGATAAATCATAATTATCATCTATTCCTTCAACTAAGTCTGAAGAAGAAGTACTTGAATTAGTATAAGCATCGGATAGCTCTCTCTCAAATTGTTCTGGATCTAACCAAACTATTTCTAAAGGTTTATTAAGATAACTTCTTAATTCAGATAGGACTTCTAAAGAAACTGAAGTTATTGTTTTTATTTTTAACTTGTTTCCTTTTTCTTCCACAAGAACTTTTTTTTCGCGAGCAAATCTATAAGGAAGTTGGACTGATTGATCTTCTGTAGCTGATAAGTCTTTAATAGAAATAGACATTGTATTTTTACTGCAATTCGTCTGATTCAAGAAGATCTTTAAGTATCGTTGTATCAGGAACCATCTTACCGCTGTTTATCAGATCATTTTCAATGGCTTGAAAATAATTATATTTCCTGTTACTTATTGCCCTAACGTCATTAGAATCTCTAACGATAGTCGGCCTTAAAAAAACCATTAAGTTCCTTTTTGTCCTGCTTATTGAAGTGGTTTTAAAAAGTCTTCCTAAAAGAGGTATATCACCTAAAAAAGGAACTTTCTTAACTAATTCCTGAACATTATCATCTATAAGACCGCCAAGAACTATGGTTTCCCCATCTTCAACCAAGACAGTGGTTTTTATGTTTCTTTTATTCGTTATTAGGTCAGTTGACATCTCTCCCAAGGGCCCAAAGATACTTGAAACTTCCTGGTTTATATACATTTTTACAGCATTTCCTTCATTAATTTGAGGTCTTACTGTCAACTTCACTCCTATTTCCTGTCTAGTTACTGATCGAAATGGATTGCTGTTAGATCCGCTTAATGTTTCGCCTGTAGTTATAGGAATTTCTTGACCAACAACAATTGAAGCCTCTTCGTTATCCATGGTCATAATCGAAGGAGTTGAAAGAACATTTGAATCAGCATCTTGGGCGATCAAATTTAAAATAGTTGCAAAGCTTGTTCCACTAGCCTTATAGCGCGCTACTCCAACTGCTAATCCATCTAAAGCAAGTAAAGAATTGGCTGCTCTGGTTTGCATAGTGGAAGAAGTTGTTGAATCTTCACTAGTCTCAGCTCCTATTGTGGATATCAGATCTGGATTAGGAGTTCCAAATCTTTGTGTTGCTATCGGGGAGCTGTCTCCATCTCCTATAAACAAAAATTGCACGCCAATGTCTCTAGCTAATTTATCTGAAATTTCAACAATTAAAGCTTCAACTAAAACTTGAGCCCGCCTTATATCTAGCTGAGATATGACTGATTCTAGGGATTTTAGAATATCTGGCTGAGCTGAAATAATCAGGGCATTTGTATCATTATGAAATCCTATACTAGTTTTATTTTTCTTTGAAGACTCAGAAGGTATTTCCTCTTTAAGACTCTCAGCTACTTTTTCTAAAATTCCTGTTAAATCCTCTGCCTTTGCATATTTAAGATAAATAACTTTTAAATTACTACTTTGTGAACTATTACTATCAAGACGGGATATAACCCTTTTTATTTGTTTAACCACTCCTATTTGACCTCTTAATAATATAGAGTTGCTCCTTTCCACTGCAATAGCACTAAAACTTTTTGACATTTGATTATCCCCTCTCCACATAGAACCTAGAATCCTAGCTACTTCGTTAGCAGAAGTATTATCTAAAGGGATTAATTCAAAAGTATCTGCAGGATTTTTATCTAACTCAAGGAGAATAGATTTAATTCGAGATAAGTTTCCTACGTAATCGGCAATGATTATGCTATTAGTAGCCTCATAGGCAGCTATGTGGCCTTGCTTGTTTACTAGAGGTTTTAAAAGAGGTGCAATAACACGAGCATTAGCCTGAGAAAGACGTATAACTTCTGTGGCAAGACTGTCATTATTTTTATTGTTAACAGTAGCATCTTGCCTTGCCCCAGATTCAGGCATTACTTTAACTACCCCATTGTTTTCTATAGCTGCATATCCGTGAACTCTAAGTACAGATAAAAAGACTGCATAAGCTTCTCCAGCATCTAAATCTTGATTTGATACAACAGTAACACTCCCTTTAACTCGCGGATCTAAAACTATAGTTTTATTAGATATTTGTGCCATATCAGCAGCAAAAGCTCTTATATCAGCATCTCTCATATTAATTTGGGCAGAATTTAGTGCAAAGCTAATTAATAAAACAACAGAAGTGAGAGACACCCATACAAATTTATTCAACATAAATAAGTTCATAGAATTAATTTAGTTTAACTATTATAGAGAGGTCATCATCATCTCTGATTAAGTTTAATTTTACCTGCCCAAAACCAGATAACTCTTTCAAAACTGAAGGGTCTTTTATGTCCAAACCATTTACAGCAACAAGGACATCACCTGATTTTAAACCGCTACTATCAAAAAGCTTTGACTGGTTTCCAGGATAAATTTGATACCCTTTTAGAGTGCCATTAGAAAAATAGGGTTGAAAACTTATCATTTGGCTTAGAGCACTAGAGTTTATATCTTC
>Ga0310122_10000627_pt1 | contig 22357 bp, 16 predicted proteins | sample CB6_Bottom_1051__FD_203503 | JGI IMG/M metagenome (GOLD analysis project Ga0310122, IMG submission 203503) | Marine microbial communities from Western Arctic Ocean, Canada - CB6_Bottom_1051 | ecosystem: Environmental > Aquatic > Marine > Oceanic | place: Canada: Western Arctic Ocean | collected...
ACCGCATCCTGCGGGCCTTCGACCTCGAAGCGCCAGTTCGGACCCGAGGCCTCAATCGTCAGCGTACCCGGCTCGAGCAAAACCGAGGTCACTCCCCCCTCGAATCCATCGGGGTCCGTGTAGAGGTAGGAACCGCCTACCGGCTCGCTCCAGAGCCCTCGGTCGAGTTCGATCAATTCGGTGCGCCCAGCAAAATCGCCCGTGCCGCGCACCAGCAACTTCACGCTCTCGTCACCCGGGTCGTGACCGACGGTAAGAGCTGCCTGGCCGCTCGTCTGAAAAAGAAACGACTGCTCCGCCGCGGTGCCGCTCGTCTGGATCTCGATCGCATCCAAACCAATCGCAACCTGTGCGTCGTGGGCTTGTGCCAAACTCGGCAGGCACAGCGCCATCGCGAAAACCAGCGCGATCCCGATCACAGCGCGGAACGCGGGCACCCGCAGGAGAGCCTTCCGTCTCGTCATTGACTCAACCTCTCCGGTGGGCCGCACGACAACCCGGGGGCGTCAAACCGGTGTCGCGGCCTGGCGCATGAAAACGCCGGATAAAGGTAGCCAACTACACCCAACAGAACCGCGAAGGCCGCGGAAGTTCCGCCTGGGGCTCCAGGCTGGGTCTCCGGCCACGTGGGGGACCGCCCGCGGGATTACTGCTAGCGGGCCGTGCCGGGCTCGTCGACGCGCGTGTACCACCAGGCCCAGAGGACAAAGAGCGCCTGGAACGGCAGCCGAACCCAGTTGAGCATCGCATTCCCGCTACCCGGTCCGTCCACGCCCATGTTCTCGAAGGTGACGTAGAGGTTGGCGGGGAAGACCGCAATGAGCAGGGCGATGACGCCCCACGCAGCGAGCACGCGGGTGCGAGGCTCGAGCAAGAACACCCCGAGGACGATTTCGGCGAGGCCCGAGAGTACGTTCAGCCACTCGGGGTCCGGCAGACTCGGCGGCATGATCGCCACGTAGAAGGCGGGATTCATCAGGTGGTTGAAACCGGCGAACATGTAGAACGCCGCCATCAACCAGAGGAGTGCGCGTTTGACTGAACTCATGCCGTCATTCTGCCCTCTCGGCCCGGAAAATCCAAGCCCCCCGCCAACAAGTGCGCCCGCCGTCGGCGCCCGCTCCGGGAAAGCAACAAAGCAACAACGTCCCCGTCTGGGGGTCTGGGACCAGTCTGGTAGAGTTCCGGCCGCACGCGCCAAAGCCCCTTCGAGAAAGCGATGGAAAAGCCTCTCCCCTCCCTCACTGCCCCGCACCAACTCGCCTACACCTACAAGCGATCGTTGGGTCCCGTGCTCGGCGCCTTTTTCAACGCGCTGCGCGAGGGGCGCATCCTAGGCGTGCGCCGCAAGGACGGCAGCGTGCTGGTGCCGCCGAAGGAGTACGACCCGGAAACCGGCGAGAGCCTCGGTGAGATGGTCGAGGTCGCGAGCGAGGGCGAGGTATTGACCTGGGCGTGGGTCAAGGCGCCCCGCCCGAGCCAGCCGCTGGACCGCGCCTTCGCGTACGCGTTGATCCGTCTCGATGGCGCCGCTACCCCGCTACTGCACGCGGTGGACGCGGGCAGCGAAGACGCGATGCACTCGGGCATGCGCGTGCGCGCGCGCTTCGCAGCGCAGCCGCAGGGCGGCATCGGCGACATCGCGTGTTTCGTTCCGGCCTCCGAAGAGCCCGACAACACTTCGCCCGCACCGAGCGAAGGCACCGAACCGCTCGAAATTTTGCGCACGCCGGTCGAACTCGATTACACCTACTCCGCAGGCGAGTCGGCTTCACGCTTCCTGCGTGGCATCGGCGAAGGGCGCATGATCGGCCAGCGCTGCCCGGTGGATGGCCGCGTCTACTTCCCGTCGCGCGGTTCGTGCCCCCAGCACGGAGTCCCGATTTCGGGCGAGGCCGTCGAACTCGTCGACCGGGGCACGGTCGTAACCTTCTCGATCAACCGCGTCCCCAGCCCCAACATCGATCTCGAGCTGCCCTACGCCGCGATCCAGGTCGTTCTCGACGGGGCCGACACCACCTTCTTCCACGTGCTCGGCGAGTGCCCCATCGAAGACGTCCGCATGGGGATGCGCGTCGAGGCGGTGTGGAAGCCGCGCGAAGAGTGGACCGACTCGATCGAGAACATCATCTACTTCAAGCCCTCGGGCGAACCCGACGCCGAATTCGCGAGCTACGAGGACCACATCTGATGCGAGACGTAGCCGTCGTCGGTTTCACCCAGTCGAAGAGCCAGCGCCGCGAGCGCGACCGCAACGAGACCGAAATCCTGATCCCGGTGATCGTCGACCTCAAGAAGAGCCTCGGCCTCGAGACACGGGACATCGACTTCATCTGCTCTGGCAGCAGCGATTACCTCGCCGGGCAGGCCTTTGCCTTCGTCTCCGGGCTCGATGCCATCGGGGCCTGGCCGCCGATCGCCGAATCGCACGTCGAGATGGACGGCGCCTGGGCCCTTTACGAAGCCTGGGTGAAAATTCAGATGGGCAGCGCGGACGTCGCGCTGGTCTACGGCTTTGGCAAGCCCTCGATGGGCGACCTGCCGCGCACCATGGCGCTGCAACTCGACCCCTACTACACGATGCCGCTGTGGCCCGACGCCATCTCGATGGCGGCGCTGCAGGCGCGCGCCTGCCTCGAGGCCAATGTGCTCAGCGAACGCGACATGGCCAAGATCGCGGTGCGCGACCGCGCCAACGCGAAGCAGAACGAGTACGCCCAGGTGGCAGGCGATTTCGAGGTCGACGCGCTGCTGGCGGAGGAAACACTGGTCTCGCCGCTGCGCAAACACGATTGCTCCCCGATCTCCGACGGCGCCTCGGGCATCGTGCTGGCGGCGGGCGACCGCGCGCGCGAACTCTGCGACCGCCCGGCCTGGATCCGCGGCTTCAATCACATCGTCGAACCCCACGAACTCGGCTGCCGCGACCTGACGCGCTCGCGCTCTACCGAGATCGCCGCCGAGAAGGCCGGCGTGGGAAAGGACAAGATCGACGTGGCCGAGGTCTACGGGCCGTTCACGCACCAGTCGATCCTGGTCGAGCGGGCGCTCGGCCTCGGCAACGACACCCGGGTGAACCCCTCGGGCGGCGCACTCGCCGCCAACCCGTTGATGGCCGCGGGGCTCACGCGCATCGGCGAAGCCGCGGCCCGCATCTGGGACGAATCCGGCGACCGTGCGGTGGCCCACGCCACCTCGGGCCCGTGCCTACAGCAGAACCTCGTCGTCGTGTTGGAGGGCCACTAGCATGGCCCTTCGCTGCGGAGTCGTGGGGATCGGTCAGACCGAGTACACCGCCAGCCGCGTAGACGTTTCGATGGCCGGGCTGCTGCGCGAAGCCGCCGAGCGCGCGCTCCTCGATGCCGACCTCGGCTGGAAGGACATCGACGCGGTGGTGATCGGCAAGGCCCCGGACATGTTCGAGGGCGTGATGATGCCCGAACTCTTCCTCGCGGACGCGCTCGGCGGGGCCTACAAGCCGATGCTGCGGGTCCACACCGCGGGCAGCGTAGGTGGCTCGACCGGCATCGTCGGCGCCAGCCTGGTGCAATCAGGCGTACACGAGCGCGTGCTCGCGGTGGCCTACGAAAAACAATCCGAGAGCAACGCGATGTGGGCGCTGACCATCGCGATGCCGTTCTCGGTGGCGGTGGTCGCCGGCGCCGGGGGATATTTCGCGCCGCTGATCCGCGGCTACATGCACCGCTCGGGCGCCCCCGATGACACCGGCATTCGCGTCGCGCTGAAGGATCGGCAGAACGCGCTCAAGAACCCCTACGCCCACCTGAAGCTGCCGGACGTGAGCTTCGAGAAGATCGCCGACTCGCCGATGCTCTGGGACCCGATCCGCTACCTCGAAACCTGCCCCTCTTCGGATGGCGCCTGCGCGATGATCTTCGCCAGCGAGAAGCTCTCCGAAAAGGCGCCGACGCGCCCCGCGTGGATCCACGCCACCGAGATGCGCAGCGAGCCGACGATGTTCTCCGGGCGCGACCAGGTGATGCCGAAGGCCACCCTCGACAACGCGGCCGCGCTCTACAAGAAGGCGGGCATCAGCGACCCGCGCCGCGAAATCGACTGTGCCGAGATCTACGTTCCCTTCAGCTGGTTCGAGCCGATGTGGATGGAGGGGATGCTCATCGCCGACCCCGGAGAGGGCTGGAAGATGACCTACGAGGGCGCCACCGCTCTCGACGGCGATTTCCCGGTGAATATGTCGGGAGGAGTGCTCTCCTCGAACCCGATCGGCGCCTCGGGCCTGATCCGCTTCGCCGAAAGCGCGATGCAGGTGCGCGGTCAGGCCGGCGACCACCAGGTAGACGGTGCCAAGAAGGCGCTGGGCCACGCCTACGGTGGGGGCTCGCAGTATTTCTCGACCTGGATCGTCTCCAGCGAGAAGCCCTGAAAGCAGAAGGGGCGGAGCGCTTTCGCGCCCCGCCCCGATACCCGCGAGCATGAAACTCGCGCGGGTGGGCCCGCTCGTCGGCGCCGCGCCTATTGGCACGGGCCGAGCTGGAAGGTCTCGGTTGCCGGCTCGTAGCACCCAATGGCAGTGTTGTTCGCCTTGTCGGACTCCCAGATCTGTCCGTGGGGGTCGACCTCGAAGAGAACGTCGACCTGGTCGGCGCCTCCAGAGCTCTGCCACAGGTTTCCGTCCTCGGTAACGACCGCCGAAGCGCCCGGCGCCAGCGGCCCCTGGACCTCGCAGTCACCCGTGCACCGGAACGACGCGCCTCTTCGAGCAACCAATCGAAGCTGGCGGTTTTGCCGATTCCGGACTCTCCAGGCGGAACCATAGCGACCCCGCCCAGCCGGGGACGCAGGCGCGCGCAGGCGGACACCGATCCGCCGCAACCGGCCCCGCCCGTGGGCCGGCGCAACCTAGGCTGACCCTCGGCCATGCGACGCCCTCCCTCGGCACGACGACAACCTCCCTCGCTTCCGCATTTTGCGGAGTCGCATTGCCCCCGCTTCGACTCACCCCGAGAACCCCACTTGCGGTCCCCGAGGCGAGATCAAGATGTCCGAGTACAACCCTTCTCCTTCCATCGCGCGCCGCGTCGCCACCACCCTTCTGGCCTGCGGCTCCCTTCTCTTCGTGGCCGCCTGCCTCTTTGGCGACACGCTGCGCCCGGCGCCCGGGCGCTTTGCCTGGGCGGAGCCGCTCTTCGAGGAGTTCGACGGGGCACACGTAAACCTCGCGAACGGAAACCTTTTTCTCGAGCGACGCGACCTCGAACTCGACACCTGGCTCGGGCCGGTGGCGATCGGCGCCGTCTATAACTCTGCCAACGCGCAATGGCGCTGGAACTTCGCCATGGAGCACGACGGAAAGCGATTCACGGACCAGAGCGGCGCCCTTCACGACCTGCAGCACGTGGTCGTCGGTACCGAGATCCCCGGCACACATTGGCTGAAGCACAGCGAAGAGGCGGTGCGTTCGCGCGGGGGGCTGGTCTTCCAATTTTCAGGCGGGACCCTCGACGCGGTGCACTGGAACCAACACGACTACCCGCGCCTGGCCTACACCTGGAGCAAAATGGGCGGCGCACGCCAGCTCGAACGTATCGAGCAGTGCCTCGACGCCGAGGCGGCGTGTCTACCCCTCTTCGAGATGAGCTGGGATGCCGACGGGCGGTTGCTCTCGGTGCGCGATCGCGCGGCACGCATACTGCGGATCGAGCGCGACCAACGGGGACGGCCGATCCGGGTGGAGGGCGCGGCCGACGCCGCCGCCGGTCGCTCGGGCACCCACTACGAGTACGAGGCGGGTGCGACCGGAAGACTCGTCGCACGCACCCTCGCCGACGGCGAGCGCAGCGAATTCACCTACGACACCGAGGGCCACCTGGCTTCGCTGCGGCGCGTGGGCGAAGGCGACCCCACCACACTATTTGCTTACGCCCGCGCCAGCGCCGATCGATACGTGACCTCGGTCACCAGCGCGGACGGCAGCGTCCGGCGTTTTCGCTTCGATGTCACCTGGCGACTCGAAAGCCGCACCGAAGCAAGTGGAGACACCCACCGCACCACCTGGCAGGGCTTCCACATCGCCTCGGTCACCGATCCGACCGGCGCTGAAACGCGCTTCGATCGCAGCTGGGGAGTGGCTTGGTCCCCGGGGCTCGGCCGCACGCTCACGGTCACCAAGACCACCGCCTCCGGCAACCGCGCAGTCAAGCTCTTCGCCTCGGGCGCCCACAACCGCGCTGACCCCTTCGCCTACGCGCTGCTTTCGCACAGCGATTCAGTCGACGAGATCGAGAGCCGCAGCTACGACCGCGGTCGCATCGCCTCATTGCACGACGGGACCTTCACCTTCCACTTCGGCTACGGCGACCCCGGCGTGTCGTCCTTCCTGCCTTCTTCGGGGGGATACGCCGGGTCGTACCGAAGCGCGCTTCTCGGAAACCGGGGCGAACACGGCCACCCCCTGCGCATCACCTCGGCTTCGACGCTCTCGACTCTTACACTCGCCGCTCCGGTGTACGACGCCGTGGGGAACCTGTTGGTGGGGTCGGGCATCTCCGAGCCGACCTCGCCCGGACGCCCAGGGGTCGTATCGCGCAGTTTCTACGCGGACCGTAGCCTGGCCGGGATCACCTACCGCGCAACCTCCGGCGAAACCGCGCCCCTTGGCATCGAGCGTCGCGCCGACGGCCAGCCCCTCGCGATCCGCCGCCCCGGCGGCGGCGATACCGAGTTCGATTACGACGCACTCGGCCGCAACACCGCCCGCCGTGAACGCGTCGACGGCGGCTGGCAGACCACGCGCTTTGAATGGGATGCGCAGGACCGCCGCGTCGCGACTCTGCGGCCCAACGGGATGCGCACCGAAACCGACTACGACTCGCAGGGCAGAATCGTCGCGATCCGCCACCTGCAGGGCGGCGTGCTCGAGACCGTCGTCACCAATACCTGGGAGAGGGGAAGACTCGTCTCTCAGGCCGATTCGAGCCGGGGGGGCGCTGAGCGCTACGAGTACGACGCGGCGGGAAACCGGGTCGCGATCGACTACCCCGGCGGAGAGCGCCTGGAATTCGAAGTCGATCTGCGCGGCCGCGTCACCCTCGAGCGCTTCATTGCGGCGAACGGATCGACGCTGCGCGAGATCGAGACGGATCTCGACCCGGCGGGACGCCGCACCGCGCTGCGAGAAGACGGCGAAGAACTCATTGTCTTCGAGCGTGGAGTGGTTCCGGCACTGGGCGCCGAGTTCGACGCGATCCGCTACGGCAACGGTCTCGTCCGCGAGTTCGAGATCAATGAAGAGTGGAATCGCCTCGCGCGTTCCTCGACCCATCGGGACGGCGACCTTGTCGAACTGACTGAACTGGTCTTCGAGACGGACTGCAGCGCCAGCGTCCCGGACCGCGCGACCTGCCTGGTAATCTACGAAGCGGCCCTGCCCACTTCGCCCGGCGCGCACCCCGCCGAACGCTACGAGTTCTCCGGCGGCTACGGAATCGAGTCGGGGACGTCCGTTCACCTCGTCCTCGGGCGTCCGTCGTCGGGACCGCGGCTCGAGGCCGACGGTGTCCTGGTCTACGCCGAAGGCTTTCACACCGCGCGCACCACCTACGAGTACGACGCCCTTGGCAACCTGTTGGCGCGCCGCGGAGAAGGCCCCCGCGACGACTTCGTCTACAACGCCGAAGGCAATCGCCTGCTCGAAGGCGGCGGGCACAGCTACGTCTACGACCAGGCGGGTTTTACCATCTCGCGCGACGGCATCGCCTTCGAGTGGGATGCCCAGGGCCGCATCCGGCGGGTGGCCGAGTGGGTGGAAGCCAGCTGGGACGGTCTTGGCCGCCCGCTCTCGCGAACCACACCACTGGGCGAAGTGCGCTTCTTGTTCGGGGGCCGCGTCGAGGCCAATGCGGCGGGCCTGCCGCTGGCACTCGATCTCGGCGACGTGCGACTCGACCTGGTCGATCGCAGCCACCGCTACCGCCACTTCGACTTCCGGGGGAACGTGCAGTTCGAGACCGACGACGCGGGCCAGGTGGTGCAGTCGCATCGCTACAACGCCTACGGGGTGGTCGAATCCTTCGATCCCGAGGGAGCGGGCCCGGACTTCGCGCGGGGAACCGGCCTCGCCGGTCTGCGGCTTCTCGGTGCGCGCATCCTCGACGCCGACAGCGCGCGCTTCCTCTCGCCCGACCCCGTCTTTCAGGTGTCCAACCAGTACGCCTATGCCGAGGGCAACCCGGTACTGCTCTGGGACCCAAACGGTGAATTTCCCAAGGTCAACTGCAAGGTGCGCGTCGATTTTCCGAAGTCGAGCTTTCCGTGGCCCAAGGTGACGCTCGAATGCGGCTGTGGCCTCGGCTTCGAGAGCGGGATCGCACTGCTGCTGATCGACATCGGCCGCCGCCGCCGGAAGCGCCGGCGGCGAGGCCTTCGGGCTCGCGCCTGAACCACCGGGAGAACCTTCGATGAAAATGCACCTTGCGCTCAAAGCACTGCTGCTCGGAGTCCTCGTGGGTTGCGCCGTACCCTACGGCATCTTTACCTGGGCGAGCGGCATCGACGACATGATCGAACTCGGACTCTTGCCCGACGAGGGACACGTCACCGTGACCCTGCTGCGCGACGGCCGCGGGGTCCCGGGGGATCGCATCGTGCTGCGCACCCGCCCGGAAACCATCGTGCTCACCACGAATGACGCGGGGCAAGTGCAATTTCCGGTCTCCGGGCGCCTGCGCGAGCAAAACCCCTGGATGGAATTTCGCAGCGCGAGCGGCCCCCTGCCCCTCTGGAGCCGCAAGATCGGCTGGGGAGCCAACCTCACCTTCGACTGCGATCCCGAGAACGCAGGCGCACTCGTCCACGGAGACCTCGCCGCTCTCGAAACCCTCGAAGTCGGTCCCGACGCCCTCCACTACGAAGCGGGCCTCGCGCCCCCCATGGTCGAGGCGCATGCCTCGCGTCTGGCGGCTTCGCGCCGCGGGCTGCGGGATTTCTTCGGAATCGCTCCGCCCCCCATCGCGGTCGCCGTGCTCACTGCGAACTTCGAACACATCCGCTTCCCCGCGGATGCGAAGGGGCGCCCTGTCTGGGTCGTGGGCGCCCCCAACGCGATGGCCAGGGAATACAGCAAGGTGGTTCACGAATGGGCCCATCAGATCCTTTCGCAAGATTTCGAGATGGTCGACGACCCCGCGGATCGCTTTCTCGAGGACGGCCTCTGCGAATGGAGCGCCCATTGGGTCGAAAAGCGGAGCGCTGCAAGCGAGGCTTCGTGGATCGCCGCAGATCGATACGAATCGCTGCGCGACATGCCCACCGCAGCGCGCTTCGACCTCCAAGAGCTCGCCGAAGACCACTCGCCCTACCGCAACGGCGACGACATGGCTTCGATCCTCGACACCCTCTGCAACGATCTCGAGGGCGGCATCGGCTACGCGGTGGGACTCGCCTTTTGGCTGAGCCAGGAGGAGGCCGACCCGAACTACTGGCCGCGGGTGCGCGCGCGCCTCGCCACGGCAAAACTCTCCGATGCCCTTGGTGCAGACCCACCCGGACTCGATCGCGAGGATCTTTCGCGCGAAGCGGTACTGGCGGTGCTGGCACGCAACGCGCGCAGCGATTCTGACCGAAAATAAATCGCGGCGCGCTGGAGATTGGTAGAGTCCCGGCGTGATTCGCTTCCGCGACCTGCGCCCCCAGCACCGAGAGCTCCGCGACGAGATCCGTGAGGCCCTCGACCGCGTCCTCGAAAGCGGAACCTTTGCGCTCGGGCCCGAGGTCGCCGCCTTCGAGGAGGCCTTCGCCGCCTACTGCGGGGCGACGAGCGCCATCGGGGTCGCCTCCGGGACTCGCGCCCTCGAGTTGGCGCTGACGGGCCTCGGCGTTGGCGAGGGCGACGAGGTCATCACCGTCCCGAACAGCTTCGTCGCGACGGCAGCAGCCATTCGCAGCGTGGGGGCGAGGCCCGTCTTCGTGGACGTCGAGCCCGGCACGCTGACCCTCGACGCCCGCGGGCTTGCGGCCGCTTGCAGCGACCGCACCCGTGCCGTCCTTCCCGTCCATCTCTACGGGCATCCGGCTTCGATGGAGCCCATCGTCGCCTTCGCGCGCGAGCGCGGACTCGCGGTGATCGAAGACGCCGCCCAGGCCCACGGGGCCCGTGAAGGCGGACGTCCGGTGGGCTCGCTGGGTGACGCCGGCTGCTTCAGCTTCTACCCGACGAAGAACCTCGGAGCGATCGGCGAGGCCGGCGCCATCACCGTCTGCGAAGCCGAACGCGATGCCGCCATCCGCCCCCGGCGCGAATGGCAGGGAAACACCGGCAACAACGTGCGCATGGACGCGCTGCAGGCCGCGGTACTCCGCGCAAAACTGGGACACCTCGAGGCGTGGACCGAGGCGCGCCGCGCACGCGCCGCGCACTACAACCAACTGCTGGCCGATTCGCCCGCGTGCACCCCGCTGGAACGCGAAGGCTTTCGCCACGTCTACCATCTCTACGTGGTGCGGGTGGAAGGTCGCGATGCCGTGGCAAAAGCCATGGCAGAGAGCGGCGTCGAAACCGGCATCCACTACCCGCGCCCGCTGCACCTCGATCCGCGCTTCGCCGACCTCGGCTACACCGAAGGCGACTTTCCGGTGGCCGAGGCCGCCGCTCGCGAGGTGCTCTCGCTGCCCCTCGATCCCGCGCATTCCGAGGCCACCACCGAAGCCGTAGCCTCTGCGTTGCTCAGGGCGCTCGCGCGTGGTTGAAGCGAAGCTGCAGACCGGCGCGCTCCCGCGGCTCGCGGTGCTCGGCGCCTTCGCTGCGTTCCTTGGCTGCGGGCCTTCCGGACCGGTCAAGGTGCTGGTCATCGGCGATTCGATGAGCGTACCCGGCCAAAGTTTCGTCACCGGAAACGTGGCCGGGCCGAGCTACGTGGATGCCCTCTCCGCCCTGCTGGGCGAGAGCTACGAAGTCGTAAGTGTCGCCTGCGCCGGGGCTTCGGCCATCGACTGGTCGACGTCGAAACCCGGAACACTCTGCGGGACGGACGATGTCGGCTTTGTCCCGCACGGTCTCTACCGGGATCGCGCGCTGCCGGAGTTACCCGCGGACGTAGCCTTGGTGCTGCTCGGGACCAATGACGCCATGGGCTACATGGAATCGGGCGGGCGGGTCGACACAAGGAGCTTCCATCGCGCCATCGAGGAAATTCTCGATGCACTCGACACCGCCGGGGTCGACGAAGTGGTGTTGGCGATTCCCCCGGACTCGGTGCGCAGCGATTACCACGAGCGGCTGGTCGAGTATCGCGAGGTGCTGCGGTCGCTGTGCGCGAACCGCGGAGACGTGACCTGCGGCCCCGACTTCTTCGCGGTCCTCGACCCGGTCTGGCACTTTTCCGACGGCAACGTGCACCCCAATACCGAGGGCCACCGGCAGATGGCCGAGGCCTTCGCGGCTTCGCTTCGGCAGCTGCGCTGATTCCGGGGCGGCGTGACGCGCGTCACGCGCCGCGCCACCGGGGCGCCGCTATAGGCGGGTAGCGAGATTCGGGAAAAGGGAACTTTTGGCTCCCGGGGGTCGTCGCATTCGCCACAGCTCGGAACGCGGGTCCCGTGCAGACCCCTGGAGAAGTCTCGCCATGCGACGATCCCTCTTTGCCGGCCTAGGAGCCGCGGCCGCCCTCTGCCTGTCGCCTTCCGCGCAGGCTCTGACCCTGGTCAATCAGTCCAGCGAAGCGCTCACCCTCGCGAGCCCGGTCGCAGGCGCAGCGGCGTCGCTGCCGGCGGGCCAGAATTTCGAGTTCCCTGCCAGCTGGGGGGATGCGCGCCACGTCTACGCGACGCTCGTCGGCGCGGACGGAACGCAGGCGTGCACGAGCTTCCACGATCGCTATGGCACCGCGAAGATTCCCCGCCACGCGGCCGCTGTGGTGGTGGCGCCGGACGCGAGTTGCACGCTTTCGAGCGAGATCCCCGAAGCGCTCCCCCTACCCGACCCGCCGAGCGAACCGCCCAGCGGGGGGGAGTCGCCTGGCGAAACCGGACCGCCGGCCCACGACGATCCGCCGACCCACGCAGACCGGGGCTTCCCGCCGCGCGGCAACGCCACCTGGCTCTACGACGCGACCTTCCCCGAAGGCCCCCAGGGCCCCCCGCACAATCGAGCAGGACTCTATGCGGATGCGATCCGTGAATACAACGCGGCCACCACCGAACCCCACCGCATCCACCAACTCTTCGCCTACGGCGGCGACCTCGAGATGGAGTGCCTCGGTGGATCGGACTGCAGCGCCGAGAAGATGCACGTCTACTACTACCCGCCGACCTCACAACACCCGGGGCGCAGCTTCGCGGAGACCGGCAGCAGTGGCTTCGCCTCGACCCACGCCTATGCAGAGGTCGGCGGCGACGTGACGGTGATACCCGTCTTCGACGGGCGCCTCGACGCGGGCGGCTACCTGCAGGAGTTCGAGACCCTCGACGACAGCCAGGCCCGCACCTATGCCGACATCTTCGCACGTACGGTGTGCGCCGACCCGGCGATTGGAGGCGTGCAGCTCGACCTCGAGCCCTTCGACATCGGCGACCCGGCACAGAAGAGTTTCTACGACCAACTGGCTTCGAACCTCGCCGGCCAGAACGCCGAACTCGAGCCGGTCTTCGGTTGTGTTTCGTCGCGCCATCCGCGCGGGCGATTCTTCTCGGTCTTCACCTTCGCAAACCAGATCACCCCGGAACTCGGCGAGGTCTTCACGCGCTTTGGCAACGGGGTGGTGATCGTCTCGCTCTACGACCTCGGGCCGGGCTCGGCTACCGAAGCCTCAAGGCCCGACGATTATCGGGCGGATGCCGCGGACGAGATCGCGCGCACCGTCTCGAACTCGAGGGCTTCGAGCGACGTGCCTTTCCAATTCGGCATCCCCGCCGCGGCCTCGACCAAAGAATTCGAGGCTTACCGGGGCGTCGCTTCTGGTTTTCGACAGGTGGACTATGTCGCCGCCGCCCTCGACGCCCTCGACGCGAGCGGCGTGCGCGAAAACCCGGCCTTTTTCGGCACGGCGCTCTGGGGCTGGAGCCGCTTCATGGCCTGGCCGCCGCACAGCGACGGCGTCTTCCTTCCCGCGCAGCCGAGTGCCGAGGTGTTGGCGCTGCTGGCGGAGCGGCTCTAGCGAAGAGCGCGACGCCCACCGGAAGGCGCTCCCGTCAGGCGGACTCGAGGCCCACCAGTTCGACACTCTTTTGCCACAATGCCTGGGCCATCGCGTCGTCGCGACCCCGGGCCGCGGCACGCTGGGGGCGGCATTTCGACCAGTAGCCGCCGTTTTGGCTCTGCACTTCGGGCGCGGTGACGAGGTGCACCAGGGTCTGCGCCCCCGTCTCGGGTCGGCTGAAGAGCGGATGCACGGCCTTCCACACGTTGCGAAACCAGCCGCTGTTCTGCATCCCGAGGTTGGTGTCGACGACGCCCGGGTGCAGCGAGTGCGCCACGACAGAGCCTCCCTCCAGGCGACGCGCCAGTTCGTGGGTGAAGAGCACGTTGGCGAGCTTGGTGTTGCCGTACTGTGAGAAGGCGCGGTACTTCCGTTTAGATTCGAGATCATCGAGGCGAATGCGGCCGGTGCGATGCCCCGCCGACGCAACCGTGATCACGCGGGCGGGGGCGCTTTCGCGAAGCCGCGGCAACAAGAGATTGGTGAGTAGAAAGGGCGCCAGATGGTTCACCGCGAAGGTCGACTCGATGCCGTCGGTGGTGAGCAAGCGCTCGAAGAAGACGGCCCCGGCGTTGTTCACCAGCACATGGAGGGGTTCGTCGCTGCGCAGGAAATCGTCGGCAAGACGGCGGATCGCAGCCTGGCTCGCGAGATCGGCGAGCAGTAGACGGGTCTTCCCGCCGCCCCCCTCGGCTTCGCAAGCCGCCACTGCGGCCTCACCGCGTTCTCGGCTGCGACATACGAGCCACAGGTTTGCACCCAGAGCGGCCAGCGCGCGCGCGCCTGCCAGGCCGATGCCCGAACTCGCGCCCGTCAGCATCACCGAGCGGCCGCGAACATCCCAAGCCGGGGGGGGCGCACTCATCCGAGCGCGATCCCCTGGCGAGCGATCCGCCGGACTAGCCTCCCAACTGCCACTCGGTTTCCTTCAGGAGCCGCTCCATGAAGGACGGCTCGTAAGCGAGTTCCGGGTCTTTACGCACCAGTCGATCGAGGGCGTGTGCATCCTTGCCGACGAGGATGCGCCAGCGTTCTTCGCGCACACCGTCGAGGATCACCTTCGAGGCCTCGGCAGCGGTCATCGGCGCCTTGTCCTTGAAATCCTCGACCCGCTGGATCACCGCCTGGCGGATCTGGTCGTCGGAGACGTTCGCCACCGGCAGTCCCATCTTTTCCATGCGCTCGCGCGCCACGGCCACCTGCTCGTCCGAAAGTTCCTTCGGATCCTGCCCGAGGATGCGACCGGAGTTGATCACGATGGAGGTGCCGATGTGGCCCGGCATCACCACCGAGGCCTTCACGTGCGGCGCGTTGAGGCGCAGATCGGTGACGAGTGCCTCGGTGAAACCCTTCACTGCGAACTTGGCGGCACTATAAGCAGTGTGGGAGGTCATGGGACCCACGGAAGCCCAGAACCCGTTCACGCTGCTGGTATTGATGATGTGACCCTCGGTGCTTGCCACGAGCATCGGCAGGAATGCGCGCGTGCCGTAGTAGACCCCGTACCAGCAGACGTTGAAGGTCATCTCCCAGGTTTCGCGCGTGTCGACGAGCATGCTGCCGGCACCGCCGATGCCGGCATTGTTGAAGACGAGGTTCACGTACTCGGTCTGATGCTCAGCGGCGACGTGATCGCGAAAGGCCAGCACCTGCGCCTCGTCGGAAACGTCCGCCACGCAGGTGGTGACCCGCGTGCCCTCGGGCGCCTCCTCGAGCGCCTGCTTCTGGGTGCGCTCCATCTCCTCGGCGGAGACGTCGCACATGGCCACGTGACAGCCCTCGGCCGACAGTTGGCGCACCAACTCGCGGCCCATGCCCGTGCCGCCGCCGGTGACGACGGCGATCTTCCCGTTGAAATCCTTCATCGAAGTGTTCTCCTGCCGGCGCGACCCCGGAGCTAAGCCCATTCGGCCGAGATTCGCGACCCCCCCGGGCGCGCGAACGGGGACGCGCCGGAGCGGGGACGTTGTTGCTCCGGCGGTCAGCCAAAGACGACGGTGCGGTTGCCGTGGACACAGACCCGGTGCTCAAGGTGCAGGCGCACGGCGTCGCCGAGCACGGTGCGCTCGACGTCGCGCCCGCGGCGCGTGAGGTCGGCGAGCGAATCGCGGTGCGAGACCGCCACCACCCCCTGGGCGATGATCGGCCCCTCATCGAGGTCCACCGTGGCGTAGTGCGCGGTGGCGCCGATCAGCTTCACCCCGCGTTCGAGGGCCTGGCGGTAGGGCCGCGCCCCACCGAAGGCCGGCAGAAACGAGTGGTGGATATTGATGATCCGCCCTTCGTAGTGGCGGATGAAGTCAGCGCTGAGCACCTGCATGTAGCGCGCGAGCACGATCAGATCGATCCCGGCTTCGGCGAAGAGCGCGAGTTCGCGCGCCTCCTGCTCGGCCTTCGTCGCCTTCGCGATCGGAAAGACGTGGTACGGGATGCCGAACTGCTGCGCCACGGGTTCGAGATCGGGGTGGTTGCTCACGATCATTGCGATCTCGCAACTCAATTCGCCCGAGCGATGACGCAGCAGCAGATCGTGCAAGCAGTGATCGAAGCGCGAAACCATCACCGCGACCTTCGCCAGCGCTTCGGCCGGATAAAGCTCCCACCGCATCGAGAAGCGCCCGGCGACCTCCCCGATGCCGGCACGCACGGCGTCGAGGCCGATCCCCTCTTCGAGCAATTCGAAGCAGGTACGCTGGAAAAACTGGCCGTCGCTGGCGTCGACGTGTTGGTCGTTCTGCGTGATATTGCCGCCGAGGCTCGCGAGCCGCTCGGCCAGGGCGGCCACGATGCCCGGCCGGTCCGGGCAGTGGACGACGAGTGTGGCCCTGGGCATTCGGCTCTCCTCGCTGTTTGGGTTGCGGCCCGTAAAGCATACCGGCGCGCCTTCGATTCGCGCCTGCCGCCTGTGCCGCCCGCGGCCCAAAAAGGGGAGCCCCCGCCAGCGGCTGGCAGGGGCTCTCGGAAAAGAAGTGGCGCGCCCGGCACGACTCGAACGTGCGACCCTCAGCTCCGCAAGCTGATGCTCTATCCAACTGAGCTACGGGCGCCAATTTCTTCGGGGGCGCCGAGTCTAGCGCCCCTTGCGGGAGGGGTCATGGCGGAGAGAGTGGGATTCGAACCCACGGTAGGTTGCCCTACACACGCTTTCCAAGCGTGCGCCTTAAGCCACTCGGCCATCTCTCCCGAAAATCGACTGCATCGAGGGGCCGCGCGATCCGATCGCGTCGCGACCCCCCAGGCAAACTGGCGGAGAGGGAGGGATTCGAACCCTCGATAGGGGATAAGCCTATACTCCCTTAGCAGGGGAGCGCCTTCAGCCAGCTCGGCCACCTCTCCGGGGCCCGGAGATTAGCCTGTCCCCGTGCGCCGGGCAGCGAAAACCCGGCCCCCGGCCCGGCTAGATCACGATCGCCACCGCCCCCATCAACGCGGCCCCGGCGGTCACGAGCCACCATTTCGCGCCCCGCCCGGCCGGCTCGAGGAACTCGTCGCGCAGGATGTCGAAGGTGGCGACGTAGACGAAGGTACCCGCGGCCAGCGCCAGGAAGCTCGCTTCGGCCACGTGCTGAGCGCGGCCCTCGAGGGCCACGTTCATCAGCGCCCCCAGTCCGATCCCGAGCGGCGTCGAAAAGGCAAAAAACGAGAGCAGCGCCCAGCGGCGGCGGCGCTCGATCGAAGAGCGCACCAGACTCACACCCAACGCGAAACCCGCGCTCGACTTGTGGGCCAGGATGGCGACGAAGATCACCAGCGCCCCCGAGACGCTGCCCGCCGCCCCGAGCGCCAGCCCCGCCAGCAGTGAGTGCACCGAAAGCGCCGCCAGCACCACGTAGGCCGCCCACCCGGCGCCCGCCGCATCTCCCAGAGGATCGAAGCTGTGGCCCGACGGCTCGTGCACCCCGTGGTGCTCGTGCTCGGGGATCAACACGTGCTCGAAGAGCAACATCGCGACGAAGGCGACCGTCGCCAGCAGATAGGCCATGGGGTAGGCGAAGCCGAGCTCTGCCCAGCCCGTCGCGGCAGCGGGTAGCAAGTGGATCAGACCGGCGCCCAGGAAGACTCCGGCCGCGAAGGCGTTGCCCAGCGCCAGACGGCGCGTCTCGCCCGCACCGCCGCCCCGGCGCAGCGCCAGGGCGCCCCCGGCATAGCCCGCCGCGAGCACCGCGAGAAGCAGCGCCAGCTTGAATCCGATCACGGGGTGCTTCCTTCCTGGCGGTTCGGGGAACAGCGAATCGGAGGCGGGCGACCCTGGCGGAGAGGGAGGGATTCGAACCCTCGAGGAGCTTGCACTCCTGGCGGTTTTCAAGACCGCTGCCGTAAGCCGCTTGGCTACCTCTCCGCACGGGAGGCCAGCTGTCGGGAGGGTATCCGAGGTGTCCCGGTGCCAACAGAGCGGGGGGCGAAGGCCATGGGGCCGACCCGAATGGCTCGCGAAATCAACCACTTCGCCCGGCGAAGGATCCCGGTACCGCGCTAGCCCAGAACCCGGACCTCGTCGCCGACCCGGATGTTTCCCGGCGTTTCGACGCTCGCGTAGACACCGAGGCTGCCGCCTGCTTCGCGCACGAGGCTTCGCATGATCTGGGTGTCGCGCGGCAGATCGGCGAAGCCGTGTGTCGTCATCACGCAGCGCGGACAATCGACGGTGATCGCGAGTTCGGCTTCGCCGATCGCGACGCGCTTGCCGACCCAGGCGATCTCGGGGAAATCCGCTGGGTCCCCGCCGGCGATCAGCAGGTTCGGGCGAAAGCGGCGGACGTCGATCTTCGAATCCGGGGCGCGAGCGGCCAGGGTGTCGAGCGAGCGCCGCGTCAGCAGCAGCAGCGGAAAGGCGTCGAAGTAGGTTCCCGGGATCGACTCGAACTCGAAGAGTTCGGTCGGGAACTTCGTGAAGTCGGGCAGCGGTTCGTCCGCGGTGCGCCCGAAGAGCGCGCGCATCTCGACTTCGAAGTCCGGATCGTCCGGCGCGCCGCGCCGGTAGTGGTCGAGCGCATCGGCCGGCAGCAGCGGCCACAGGCTGACCGCGTGCCCGACGGCTTCGCTCACGCGCCCCGACGCGGAAGCGTCGTCGGCCAGGAAGGCCTCGCCGCCCGGGAGCGAAATTTCGGGCGGCGGCACGGCGCCCTCTCTCGGTTCCTCGAGGTAGCGCGCGGCGAGCTGCATCAACGCGGGGATCTTCTTGGCCCCGCGAAGCCCGCCGCGGACTTCGTCCCGCAGCGCCCAGGCGCGATCGCCGGGGATGCCCGCAGCGCCGAGCCACACCGATTCGCAGAGCTCCCCCTGCATGCTCTTCACGGGGTAGCGAACAATTGACTCGACGAAGTGTTTTGCGCTCACCCTGCTCCTTGCTGCTTCCTGCCGGCGCGTTTCCCGTCCCGCCTGACGACCACTCCCGAAATCTCGATTCGGGTCACGTGGGTTCCCGCGAGGCCCCCCCCCGCTTGCCAACCCGAAGGTTGCACCACGGCCGATCCGCCGACCGTCCTTAGTGGTTCCACCACGGCTGATCCGAGTGAGCGCGCAGGTCGAGTTCGAAAGTCCAGGCCGAGCGGTGTTGCTGCGCCAGGTGAAAGTAGGTGTCGGCGACTTCGGCGGGCAGCAACAGGCCATCGTGCTCGAGGCCGCGCGACTCGCGCAGTTGCTGAAAGCGCTCGGGGCCGAGCATCTTGCCGAGGGTGTCGGGGGCATCGACCGCGCCGTCGATCACCACGTGGGCCACGTGGATGCCCTTCGCAGCAAACTCGGCGTTCAAGCTCTGGCAAAGCATACGGCGCCCGCCCATGGCGGCCGCGTGCGAATGCTGCCCGGCATTGCCGCGCAGCGCGGCGGTGGCCGAGGTGACGAGGATCGTGCCGCGGCCGCGTTCCTGCATCGCGGGGCACACGGCCTTCGCCGCTCGGAACAGCGCGAAGGTGGCGAGGCGCCAACCCATCTCGAAGGCCTTCTCGGAGGTGTCGGCCAGGGCCCGGTCGCCGATCTGAGCGCCGAGGTTGAAGACCAATACTTCGATCGGACCGATCTCGGCTTCGACGGCGGCGATGCGGGTTTCGAGGGAACCCTCTTGCGCGGCGTTCAGCAGGAAGCCCGAAGCAGAGCCGCCGTCCTTCTGGATGGCCGCCACTGACCGTTCGAGTCCAGCCTGGTCGCTGCGGCGGCAGAGCACCGCGTGGTAGCCCTCGCGCGCGAAGCGCTTCGCCACGTGGCCCCCGATGCCGGCCCCCGCACCAATCACCATGCAAACGGGTTTCATCGTTGGCTGGCTCCCTTCGTGGTGTTCGCCCGGCGCAAAGCGACACGGTGAATCGCGTATTCGCCCCTACAACCGGTCGAGGATCGGCACGGTGATGCTGGCCTGGGTGTCGCCGAGTTGCTTGTCGCCGATGATCTTCTGAAAGAAGGTGCTGCGCACCAGGTCGGCGAAGAACTCGACCCCGGGGTAATAGACGATGGCGACGCGATCAAAGTCGAGATCGCGTTCGACGCGGATCGCGCGGCCCAGGTGCATGGGGCCATAGCCGCCCTCCGCCATGGCCGAGAGCATGCGACCGGTGTAACGCGCGTCGGCGGCTCGTTGCTCCGGCGTGCCAACCTTCTGCAAGTTGACGATGGCGATGGCGTGGGCGCCAAGGTCACTCTCGCCGAGCAATTCGCCGATGCGCGTCTGCACTTCGGGGCGCTCTTCGATCCCTGGCATACGCTCGAACGGAAAGTTTGAAGGTTCGCGCCGCAGCACCCGCGCCCACCGGCGCAAGAGGAGCGCCTGGGGCAAGAGCAGGTTGGGAAGCGCCGGTCGCTCGAAACCCTGGGTATAGCTCTCGGCGAAACGCGCGAGCGCCGCGCGCCAGGGCTCGGAGGCCGCCATCGATTCATAGGCGCTGCGGGTGGGGTACTGCAGCAGGATCACCGCGCTCCAATCGACCGGGCCGAGTTGCTGCGAGACGTTGCCATTCATCACCACCTTCCCGGCGTAGACCCAGTCGATGCCCTCGGCTTCCTGGGTCGCGAGGCGCAGACCGCGCAACTCTTCGAGAAGCTCAAAGCCCGGCGCTACGCGCACGAAGGTGAGCGCGTGGAAGGCGCGCGTGTCGTAGAAGAGACGTTGACGATCGCGCACGAAATCGCGCCGTGCATGGAGATAGCGCGTGTGCTGCCAGAACATTGCCGCGGCGAGCAGTAGGAAAACGATGAGGAGAAACTTCATGCGGGCTCCTGGGGGGCCGACGCTTTCGGGCGAAGCGGCACGCGCCACCGGATCAGCCTAGCCCGCTGGGCCTGGCACGTACCAGATCGGCGAGGTCCAGGCGCGCTCTTGGATCGTCCGGGGGACGCTCGGGTCACAACAGGCGGCCAGTTCGCCCGGCACCGAGGCCGGATCGTTGCACGAGACCCCCGCGCGCAGGCAAGTCCAGGCGTTCCAGCGGCAACTCGGGTTTTCGATCACCCGGGCGTAATAGAAGGCGTGAGCTTCGGGATCGAAATCGGGGTCGGTCCAGATGCTGCAGAGTTGATCAAAGCCCGCGCCGCGCGGCGTGCAGGTACCGAGATCGACCGAGGCCGGGCTCACCGGATCGCCGGCCACGTCGAAGACTCGTTCTTTGACGACGCCCTCTTCGAGCCAACCCTTCACCACCTGGATGCGTTGCAAAGCGGTCGTGGGGACGCCGCCGCCGCCTGGATCGCGCAGCGCCTGGATCGCGAAACGCGGGGCGGTGTCGCCGGGCGAGAGGCTGCGGTCTCCGCCCGCCTGGTTCGGCCCGAGTGTGCCGCCCATGGGCACCCCACCCGCGTAGCCTCGGGCCGCAAAGTCCGGCGCGGAACAGATCGCCTCGGAGAGCTCAAAGCCCCCGAAAAAACGCACCTGGATGCGCGGGCCGCTGGTGCCGTAGACCTCGCGGCGCTTCATCGCGGCGAAGAGCGAAGCGCGCGAATTCTCCTCGGCCCAGAGCACGCCGAGGCCGCCCGGATTGAAGTCGCTGCGATCCGGGTAGGCGGGCACTCCAAAGCGGGCATCGACCGAACCGGCAGCGTGTCCGCGGTAGGCGTCCTCGTCCACCATCCCGGGCGTGCCAAAGTGCGTGTCGGTCGCGCCCACGATTCCGTACTGGAAGGGGTTCACGCCGAGGCGCTCGGTCTGCAACAGCCCCTCACCGAGAACTTCGCGCACGTAGACCCGCGGCGGGACCTCGGGCACGTCGCCGACGCTTCCCAGCATGTCCATCATGCGAGGGAAGCCGAGCGTCTCGTATTCGCAGAGTTCGTCGGCCGCCCCCGGGCGGCACTCGCTGTCGCCCTTGTGCTGGGTCACCTCGACCAGGCGCTCGAGGCGTGCGCGCGTGGCAGCATCGTCTGCGCTAATGGGCGTGCCGTCGGCGCGCGCAATGGTGAACATGCGGCCGCCACTCACATTCGAGTTGTGGGGGATGGCAAGGACGTCGCAGCGTGCGCCGCCGGGGACCGCAGGCGGGGCGTCGAGGCACTCACTGCGAAGGGCCTCCCAGAGTCCCTCCTGGGTGGGCGTCTCGGTGTAGGTGGTCGGCCGGGCCTGGACGATGTCGTTCGCGAAGATCACGTTTCGGTGGATGTTGTTTCCGCCGGGCATCCCGGTCCACTCGTACCCCACAAAGGTGGTAAAGCCGCAGGCGTTGCTCTGGTCGAGGTGGGCCGCGGCGGCTTCCTGGATTTCGCGCCAGGGGCCCCCGGCGGCTTCGAGACAGCGCTCGCCGGCCTCACCACAGAACGAGTAGCGCTCGGGATTTTCGTTGCTGTGGACGTGTCCGTTCACCAGCATGTAACCGAGTTTCGGAAAACGCCGCACGACGCGACACACGAGCGAATCGTGCCCCGACGCGGCGGGGTCGCTGCAGATGCGCGTCTCGCCGAGGAGGTCGCTGTGGTCGGTCACCACCGCGTAGTCGAGCGGGCGGCGCAGTTGCGCCTGGCTCTGGGGGTTGCCGTCGGCGTCGTAGGGCTGGAAGCCGATGGCTTCGCCCTTCGCGAAGCGGTAGGCGTCATCGGGAGTGGCCAGCGTGCCCTGGCCCCAGGCGTCGAAGGAGAGCGCCGTGTGCACGTGGGTGTCGCCGTAGAAGGGTTGGCGCAGGGGGTCGTGGTGGGCGCAGCGGGCTTCGGCAAGGGCGAGAGAAGGTGCGAACGAGATCGCCAACGAAAGCAACCACCCGATTGCGCAC
>Ga0310122_10000630_pt1 | contig 22333 bp, 21 predicted proteins | sample CB6_Bottom_1051__FD_203503 | JGI IMG/M metagenome (GOLD analysis project Ga0310122, IMG submission 203503) | Marine microbial communities from Western Arctic Ocean, Canada - CB6_Bottom_1051 | ecosystem: Environmental > Aquatic > Marine > Oceanic | place: Canada: Western Arctic Ocean | collected...
TGGTCGACTGGTTCCAGTGCATCGGGCTCTCCTTGTCGCAGAACCCTGGTTGATAGGAACCCGGCAACCATCAGTGTAGGCCATTGTGTAAAGGATCAGGGTAGGCTGTACCGTCGAGCGGGCCAACGGGGGGTCCTGCGGCGAGGCTCAGTTCGTACGGTGCTTCTTCGATACCTCGTCGAGGAGCTTCCTTTCTTGTTCGGTGAGGGACCCCATCCCCTCCGCCGAGATTTTGTCCAGGACCCGGTCGACGGCGTCCAACGCCTTCTTCTCGCTGGTGTCGTCGCTCCGGCGGCGCTGGTCACTCGTTGCCGCCTCCCGCTCCTCCCGGGGAACGATGGCGAACCGCCTGGCGCGAGCGGCTTTCCCCATACTTTGTATCGCCTGCGAGGCACGCCAGTCGGTCTTCAGATAGAGGAATCCCGCCGCGAAGCCACCGAGATGGGCGAAATGGGCGACGCCCCCGCCCGCACCGCCGAAGGCGTTGGTGAAGGTGATGAGAACAAAAAAGCCGACCAGCCATTTCGCCTTCACCGGAAAGATTCCCCAGACATAGATGGGGGCGTCGGGCCACGCCATGGCGAACGCCAGCATGACGCCGTAGACCGCTGCCGACGCACCGATAATAGAATACGACACGAAGAGAAAGCTGAGTGCCACCCCTCCGAGGCCGCACACCAGGTAGTACCGGATGAATTCCTTCGACCCCCACTTCGATTCAAGCTGCGGGCCAAAGAAGAAGAGGAACAGCATGTTCCAGAAGAGGTGCCCGAAACCACCGTGAAGGAACATGTAGGTGAGCGGGGTCCACGGCCGGAACAAGATCTTGGTGGGCTGGAAAGAGAACCACTCGACGACGAATCCCGGACCGATGAGCCAGGTAAGCGCAAACACGACTGTATTCGCGATCAGCAGTCGCTTGACCCATGGGGTCAATTGATAGCTGAGGTTCATCCCACCGGTGCGGTAATTTGCGGTACTTCTCAAGGTCCCTTCTCCACCCTTCGGTACAACGAAAAAGAACAAACTTCGGCTTCGAATTCAAACCCCCGTCCTCACGAACAGGTTCCGGCGGGCGTGCAGAATCGCCTCAGGGCGAAGCTATTCGGGCCCGCTCCGCCGCCATGCGCACGATCCGATCGCACAACTCCGGGAACGTTATGCCCGCCGCGCGCGCCGCCTTGGGCAGGAGGCTGTTCGCCGTCATGCCCGGCAACGCGTTCGCCTCCAGACACCAGGCCTCACCTTCGTCATCGACCATAAAGTCCACCCGAGAAAAATCCCTGAGCCGTAGCAGGTGGTGTACCTCGAGTGCCCGTGCATGGAGCGAACGGGCCAAGGTGTCTGGAATCTCCGCAGGAAAGATCTCGTCGGCCATCCCCGTCTGGTACTTGCACTCATAGTCGAACAGCTCGTGCTCGGAAAGGATCTCGCCCACGGGCAGGGGCTCCTCCTCCAGTAGGCCTACGGTGAGCTCACGCCCGGCGACGAAGGCCTCGTACATCATGTCCGAAGCCTCGCCACCGTCGGAGGCACGGGCTGCTTCCACCCTGATCGTCTCCTCCACTCCGGCAAGATCCTTGAGCAGGTAGAGGCGAACCGACGAGCCACCCGCCACCGGCTTGGCGATGATGGGTAGACCCAGCCGTTCGACCGCCTCAGCGGCGGCGGGGTTCACGAGCCAGTCCGGCGTGAGGATTCCGGCCTCCCGGAGGATGCGCTTGGTGACGTCCTTGTCCATGGCGAGGGCACATCCGAGCATGCCGCTCCCGGCGTACGCGACTCCACCGAGGTCGAGCAGGGCCTGGAGCGTCCCATCCTCCCCCATGCCCCCGTGGAGCGCCGGAAAGACGACCTCGGCAGAAGCGATCTCCTCGTGCTGCGAAAGCCCGGTGCCGACGGAAGCACGGGAGGGGGCTGGCGCGGCGCCCGCAACGGACGCCTCGCCGCCAACAATTTCGCCCGGCGGTAGGCTCCCCACGCCCTCTGCGAGGATCTTGGCTTCATCGGCACGAGTCAATGCCCCACTGACGGGGTCCAGAGCAACCACATCGTGCCCCGCTTGCCTCAGAGCATCGGCCACCTGGCAGCCGGACGCGAGAGAAACATCGCGCTCCTCGGACTCGCCCCCGAGCAGAACGACGACCCTCATGGGTGGGTCAGCCATCCGCTCAAGGCCGCCCAGCTCGTCGGCCCGCCGCCATCAAGCAGTCGTCCATCAGCCGGTCGCGCCCGTCAGGTCACGGATCAGGTCGTACCGGGTGAGAATCCCACCGATCTCACCCCCTTCCCGGACGAGGACCGCCGAGTTCTTCCGAGTCAGCAGGTGTGCGGCCCCTTCGGCGTCCATATGGCTATCCACGACAGGAAAGGGCGCCTCCATGATCGACTCGACCGGCCGGTCAAGGAGCTCAGGATCCTCGATCACGGAGGACATCAACTCGCCGTCGTGCAGCGAGCCCACACATTCACCGTCCAAGATTACGGGTAGCTGCGACACGTTGTGCGACGTGAGCGTCGAGAGGGCGACGCGCACCGGTGTGGTGGGCTGAACCGTGATAAGCTCGGGGAGATCCCGGTCCTTTTCGGCCACCAAGTGATGCACGCTGTGGTGCGTCCGCTTCAGGAACCCGTTCTCTCGCATCCAATCGTCGTCATACACCTTGGTGAGGTAGTGCTCACCCCAGTCGGAAAGTAAGGTCACGACCACGGCGCCCTCGCCGGCCTCCTTGGCGATCTCCAGGGCAGCGTGCACCACGAGCCCACTCGAGCCCCCAGCGAACAGGCCCTCTTCACGAGCCACGCGGCGTGTCATCGCGAATGACTCGGCATCGGTCACGGTCATCCAGCGGTCCGTGACGCTCATGTCCAGGGCACCCGGGATGTTGTCGCTGCCGATCCCCTCCACCTTGTACGGCTCACTCCCGGTCGACTCCCCCGTATCGAAGAAGGCCTTCAGGATCGATCCCTCGGGGTCCACGCCCACGATCTGGACATCCGGGTTCTGCTCTTTGAGGTACCGACCCACACCGCTGATCGTACCCCCGGTGCCGGAGCCCGCGAGAAAGTGGGTGACTGTTCCTTCCGTTTGTGCCCAGATCTCGGGGCCGGTGGTCTCGTAATGCGCCTGCGGATTCGCCGAGTTGTGGAACTGGTTGGCCAGTATCGCCCCAGGTGTCTCCCGCGCGATGGTCTCGGCCTTAACGCAGTAGTGCTCGGGATGGTCCGGCGGAACGGCGGTGGGCACGATGACTACTACCGCCCCAAAAGCGCGCAGGAGCTTCACCTTCTCCTGGCTCATCTTGTCGGGCATCGTGAAGATGCACCGGTAGCCCCGTATCGCGGCGACCATCGCCAGGGCCATCCCCGTGTTGCCACTGGTCGCTTCGACGATGACCCCTCCGGGCTTGAGCGCCCCTTCGCGCTCGGCTTTCTCCACCATGGCCAGGCCGATGCGATCCTTCAGAGATCCAGACGGATTCATGAACTCGCACTTCACATAGACGGTCCCGGGGACGTCCCGAGCGACGCTGTTCAGCCGGATCAGAGGGGTCGTACCCACCACCTCCGTGACGTTGTTGTATGGGCGGGGGTGATTGTCACTCATGACGGGCCAAAGGCCTGTCGAGGATCACGGACGCGGTTTCTTCGAAAAATGGACGGGCACGTGGGCCCAGACTTCGATGCGCTTGTCTCCCCGGCGGGCCGGGCTGAATCTCAGCGTTCTTGCTCCTCGGACCGCCGAGGAGTCGAAGGCGGGGTAGCCACTGGACTCCATTACGACCACGCTGTCCACGTCGCCCAGGTCCGTGACGCGCACCTTCAGAATAGAGCTTCCCTCGATCCCCTGATCCCACAGATCCAGCGGGTAATCGATCGGCACCGATGCGCTCAACGGCGACGGGCTCTCGATCTCCTGATCCGCAGAACACGCCGAAATGCCGCCCGCGAACAACGCGCAGAGGCCCAGGAACCTCCGTGGTTCTCGGCTCCTACGCGGTCTCAATCGTCCTCACCCGAAAGAGACTTCTTATGCAGTTTGAACAACAAGTCGAGGGCCTCCTTGGGTGTCATCGTGTCCGGATCGATCGCCCGGAGTTGCTTTAGCAAGGGCGGCTCACCCGCCGCGAAGAACGAGAGCTGATCGAGCGAAGGCGCCGACGCCGGACGATGTGCGCTGAACCGGCCCAAACCCTCTCCTCCACCGGTGTGTGTTCCCTCCAACTCGGTCAGAAGTTCCCTCGCCCGAGCGATCACTTCGCTGGGGAGTCCGGCCAGCCGCGCCACCTGGATGCCGTAGGACCGGTCGGCCCCGCCCTCCTCGAGCCTGCGCAGGAAGACGATCTCCTCTCCGACCTCCCGTACAGACACGTTCAGGTTTACAACGCCGGGCAGCAGGTCGCCGAGTTGGGTCAACTCGTGATAGTGGGTGGCAAAGATTGTTTTCGCGCCAATTTCTTCGTGTAGGTGCTCAGTGACCGCCCAAGCGATGGACACCCCATCGTATGTGGAAGTGCCCCGACCGATCTCGTCGAGAAGGACGAGGCTCCGCTTCGTGGCGCCATGGATGATGGAGGCGGTTTCGTTCATCTCCACCATGAAGGTCGACTGGCCGCGCGCCAGGTTGTCGGAGGCGCCCACCCGAGTGAAGATCCGATCGCAGACCGGAAGGCGTGCCCGGTCCGCCGGAACGAACGATCCGACTTGCGCCATCAGGTGGATGAGCCCCACCTGGCGGAGCAGGGTAGATTTCCCCGCCATGTTGGGACCGGTGAGCACCACGATGCGGCGGGCCTCGTCCAGAGCCAGGTCGTTCGGGATGAACGACTCGGTGGGCATCATCATTTCGACCACCGGGTGCCGACCCGCAAGGATCTCCACCTCAAACCCCGTATGGACCTCGGGTCTTACGTAGCCACGCCTTTCCGCAACGCGCGCCAAGGTGCTCAACACGTCGAGCTGGGCGGCGCGGCTTCCGGCCTCCTGGATGCGGCCCACCTCGGCCGCCACCCGGGCACGAACCTCGCTGAAGAGTCCGGCTTCCAGTTTATCCATGCGGTCCTCAGCGTCGAAGACCCTTTCTTCCCACTCCTTCAGTTCGGGAGTGAAATACCGCTCCGCGTTGGCCAGCGTCTGCTTTCGGACATAATCGTCGGGCACCTTACCGAGGTTGGCCCTGGTGACCTCAAGGTAGTACCCGAACACTTTGTTGAAGCCGACCTTGAGCGATGATATCTCGGTACGCTCGCGTTCCCGGCTCTGGAGCCCAGCGATGAAGTCGCGCGCGCCGTCCCGGGTCGCGCGAAGCTCGTCCAGATCGGCGGAGTACCCCTCCCGGATGATCCCTCCGTCCTGGAGCGTGGCAGGAGCATCCGGTGAGATGGCCATTTCGACCAACTCCCGAACATCCTGCAGGAGATCCATGTCGGTGACCAGACTCTGCAGAAACACGCTCTGGGCGCCCGCGACCACTTCCTGGATCGCCGGGAGCTCGCCGAGTGACCGGCCGAGGCCGAGAAGCTCCCTCGGTGCCACGCGCCCAGCACCCACCTTCCCAGCTAGGCGCTCCAGGTCGGTCATGCGGCCCAGAGCGTCCCGGAGACGGGTGCGCACGTCGGGAGCGTCGAAGAGCTCCGCGACGGCCTCCTGCCTTCGCCAGATCTTCTCCGCGTCGACCAAGGGGTTCAGTATCCAACGCCGGAGGGCCCGCGCACCCATGGCGGTCACGGTTTCATCGAGCACCCACACGAGCGTGCCGCCCTCCTCATCTGTCCGGAGCGGCTCGACCAACTCCAGGTTCCGGCGCGTCATCTCATCGAGGAGCATCGCGCTCCCTCGACGAACGATCTGCGGTCGGCGCAGGTGTCCTACTCCCCCAGGCCGGATCTCCGCGACATACGCCAGAAGCGCTCCTGTGGCCTGAACGAGCAGCCGGTCCTCCCGTTGGAAGCCGAACGCATCGAGGCTCTGGATCCCGTAGCGGCGCTTCATCTCATCCGCCGCAGAGGCATAGTCGAAGACCCAGTCGTCGCGGTACGTGCAGAGGCGGCCGGAGAGCGCACCGCCCCAGGAGTCTACGCCACTGCCACCTTCCTCGAATACGCGCGGCAACAAGAGTTCGGTCGGATCGAGCCGGCCCAGCTCCGCTCTCAAATCGGACACGAGCACGTCTTGGACGGACAACTCGCCGGTGGACAGATCGAGTGTAGCGAGCCCTAGCTGCTCGTCCCTGGGCTCTGTCAGAGCGACCAAGAAATTGTTTCGCCCAGCTGTCAGGAGCGCGCCATGAAGAACGGTGCCGGGAGTCACCGTCTCCGTGACTTCGCGACGAACGATCCCCTTCGCTTCAGCCGGATCTTCCACCTGGTCGCAGATGGCGACCCTCTGCCCAAGCGCGACCAGCCGTCCCAGGTAATCGTCCAACGCCTTGGCCGGAACACCGGCGAGGGGCACACGAGCCGCCGCTCCGTTGTTTCGAGACGTGAGCGTCAACCCCAGAAGCCGGGAGCCCTCCTGGGCGTCCTCGAAGAACAGCTCGTAGAAATCTCCGACCCGGAAGAAGACGAGCGAGTCCCGGTGCTGGGATTTGATCTCTCGCCACTGACGCATCAGTGGAGTATCGTCGGCCTCTGGCATTACGTGGAGTTACAGGGCTCAGGCATGTGTGAACGAGCGAATGTGTGGTAGGATACCCGCCGGCCGGAACCCGATCAACCAACCGAAAACGCGCAGAGGATTTTCCCATGTCTCGCCAGCAGAGGCCCCCCCTACGGATCATCGCCCACAACGGTGCGTCCGAGTGGGGTGGCGGGGAGATCGCTCTGGCCGATCTCCTGCTCGGCCTCGCGAACCGTGGCCATCGAGTTTCGCTTTTCTGTAACCGAGGGCTGGTCGCCGAGGCGGCGCAAGCGAGGGGGGTCGATACGCACCTGTTGAGGTTGGGGGGCGACCTCGCGATCCACAACGCGCTTCATTTGGGGCTGGTTCTCCGCCGAGAGCGGCCTGACGCCTTTGTCGTAGGGACCTTCCGCAAGCTTTGGCTAGCGGCGTTGGGAGCGAGAATGGCCAAGGTCCCCAACCTCGTGGCGCGGATCGGACTCTCAAGCGATACCCCGAGAAATTTCAAGTACCGGTTCGTGCTGAGACATTGGGTGGATCACATAGTCTTCGTGGCGGAGGCGATGCGGAAATCCTATACCGAGGCCATCCCCGAACTCGCTCCTCGGCTGACCATGATCTACAAGGGTATTCCGCCTCTAGGCCCACGCCTCACAAAAGGGGCCGCGAGGTGGGCCCTCGGCCTGCCGACGGACGTGCCCCTCCTGGGGAGCGTCAGTCGGCTCGTCCCCCAGAAGCGTCTGGACCGGTTGCTGGAATCCATGGTGTTCCTCCACGAAAACGCCCATCTGGCGATCGCGGGAGATGGTCCCCTCCGCGGGGCCCTAGGGGAGCACTCTCGCCAGCTCGGACTCCGCGAGCGAGTTCATTTTCTCGGCCACCAGCCAACCATCGCAACATTTATGGACGCGGTGGATACTCTTGTCATCGCGTCTGACCGTGAGGGGATGTCCGGTGCCATGCTCGAGGCAATGTCGAGAGGCGTTCCGGTGATCTCCACCGATATCTCAGGGGCGCGCGAGGCTTTGGAGCCCAAAACCAATGGTCGCCCACCCGGCCTGGTCACGGGCTTCGCACCGCCGGAGATCGCTTCGGCTCTGAACTCCGTCCTTTACGACCGAGAACTCCTGGAGGAAATGGGGCGGGCTGCAGAGCAGCGCTGTCGGGAGCGATTTTCGTACGAAAGGATGCTGGACGGTTGGGAGGAAGTGCTCTGCGGGGGTCCCAGCCCTTCCCGGGGTTGAGCCGCGGTCATCCCCCTCGGTGGAATGGATTCTTCCCCGCGCTCAACCCTCTCCCGACACCCAGAAGTACCACACGATCCATACGATCGCCAGAACGGCGCCCGCGTTCACGAGTAGCACGTCGATGGGCATCACCCGGACCCTGACTCCGCCAACCGCCGGGGCTTGAAGCTTCTCAGGCGATTCGCATTGGTCACCACCGTCACCGAACTGAACGCCATGGCCGCCCCCGCGATGAGCGGCGACAACAGAATGCCGAAGAAGGGATAGAAAACCCCCGCCGCCACCGGAATCCCGAGCACGTTGTAGATGAAGGCCCCGACGAGGTTCTGCCGGATGTTGGCGAAGGTAGCCTCGGAGATCTCCATAAGGTCGGCCACGCCCCGCAGGGATCCACCCATGAGCGTCACGTCGGCCGCCTCCATCGCCACATCGGTTCCGGTTCCGATGGCAATCCCGACATCCGCCCGGGCAAGCGCTGGTGCGTCGTTGATGCCGTCACCCACCATGGCGACCCGGCCACCCCGCTTCTGAATCTCAGCGATCCGCTGGGCCTTCTGCTCCGGCAGCACACGGGCTAAGACGGTGTCGACCCCAACCTCGCGCGCGACCGCCCGGGCGGTCGCTTCGTGGTCCCCGGTCAAGATCACGATACGTTTACCCATGGCCTGGAGCCGGCGAATGGCCTCCACCGAATCCGCCTTCACTGGATCGAAAATTCCGAGTACACCCAAGGGCCTCCCGTCCGCCGCCGCCAAGATCGGCGTGCGCCCCTCCGCCGCCAGCTCGGCCGCTTTCCGCTCCAAGCCCTCCGTGTCTACGCCGGCTTCCGCCAGGAAGGACGCGGTGCCTACGAGCACGGCCTTCTCGCCCACGGTGGCCCGTACGCCCTGCCCCGGGACGGCCGTGAAATCCGTCGCCCGCTCGGACCGGACCCCGCGGGCGGAGGCGCCACCGACCACGGCCCGCCCCAGCGGGTGCTCCGAACCCGCCTCGGCCGCCGCGGCCAGCCCGAGAAGGTCCGCTTCGATTACGCCCTCCTCGGGAACCACCTCTGTGAGGGTCGCCGCACCCTGCGTCACCGTGCCGGTCTTGTCGAGCACGATGGTGTCCACATTCCGCGCCCGCTGCAACGCCCCCCCGTTTCGGATGAGAATCCCGTGCTCGGCAGCCTTCCCTACGGCGACCATGATCGAGATCGGCGTGGCCAAACCCAGTGCGCACGGGCAGGCGATCACGAGGACGGCGACCGCAACAACCACCGCGTAGCTGAGCGCAGGAGCGGGACCGAACGTGTACCAGACCGCGAAGGACACGACCGACACGATCATGACGGAAGGAACGAAGTAGCTGGCCACCACGTCTACGATCCTCTGGATGGGCGGCTTGGCGCCTTGAGCGTCCCGCACCATCTGAACGATGCGTGAGAGGGCCATCTCGCTTCCGACCCGCTCGGCCACGAAGTGGATCACCCCCGACGCGTTGATCGTGCCGCCGACGACCTCGTCGCCTGGAGCCTTCTCGACGGGAATGCTCTCGCCGGTGACCATCGACTCGTCCACGGCGGTCCGGCCTTCGTGAACGGACCCGTCAACCGGAATCTTTTCTCCGGGACGCACCACCACCATCTCACCCACCCTCACCTCGGCAGCCGGAATCTCCACCTCGGCACCGTCGCGGATGACCGTGGCAACCGGAGGGCGGAGGTCCATGAGGCGCCGAACGGCTTGGGAGGTCCGACCCTTCGCGCGGGCCTCGAGCGCCTGGCCGAGCACGACCAGCGTGATGACTACGGCCGTCGCCTCATAGAACGGGTGGCCCGTCCCCTCGGGAAAGAGCCGGGGAAATGCAACGACCACCGTGGAGTAGAGCCACGCCGCCCCCGTCCCGAGGGCGACCAGCGTGTCCATGTTGGCGTCGTGCCGCCGGAAGGCCGACCATCCCCCGGTAAAGAAGCGGCCACCGACATACACCATGATCGGGATGGTCAAAAAGCCGCTGAGGGTCCATAAACCCCGCATCACTCCCGGACCCAGGCCGTGGAGGCCGGGAATGAACTGGGCATGCCCTATGATCACGACCGGCACGCCTAGCACGGCCCCGATCTGGAAGCGGTGGAGAAGCCCCCTCGCCTCCGCTTCCCGTTCTTCGTCGCGACGCCGGAGGGTCTCCTCGAGGGCCTCCGTCTCGGCCGACGAATCCACGTCGTAGCCCGCCGCGACCACCGCCGCCCGAATCGCATCGGTCTCCACGGATCCGGGAGCGTACTGCACCCGGGCGGCTTCGGTGGCGAGGCTGACCTCTACCTGAGCGACCCCGGGAACGCCGGCCACCGCATTCTCCACACGCCGGACGCACGCGGCACAGGTCATGCCCGTAATCGGAATCTCCTGGGTGAGGAGCGTGGTCATGACCCTCTTTCTCGGTGCCCGGAGCATCCGGAGCGCCGCACTAAAACACCCCCGAAACTTTGCCGAAAACGTATAGCGCGATCAACACACCCACCACCGCCACCCAGCGGAAAACCGTTAGTGTCGCCATCGAACGGGGGTCCACAGCGCTGACTGCCGTCGTCGATGCTCCCGCCGACCCGCGACGAACCTGTCCCAATTCCGTGACGTTCCGAAGCAGGCTTCCGAGCTTCGCCTCGAGCTCTAGAGGACTGCTCGGCTTGGTGATGAAGTGATTGCCTCCGAGACCGTAGCTCTTGGCAACATCGTCGTCGCGGTCGGACGACGAAAGAATCGCTACGGGAACCGAACGAAGCACGTCGTCCGCTTTCATCACCTCGAGAGCCTCGTGACCCCCCATCCCCGGCATCTTCAGATCCAGCAAGAGTAGATCAGGCACGAAATCCCGGAGTACGGCGAGCGCTTCGTCGCCTGTGCGAGCCCTCCGGACTTCCACGGGGACGCCGGCGGCGGCCCTGAGAGATCGTTCTATGATCTGAGCGTAGTCGTCGTCCACCAAGAGGACACGCCAATCCTTCTTCGGGACCCTCTGGCGCGGGTTCACTGCATCGGCTCCTCTTCGGCTACGTCCACCGCAAGCGTCGCTTCGTGTCCCCGTCTCCTCACCCGATCCATCAACTCGACGGCTCCGGTGCGATCGAGAAACGCCCCGATTCTGACGCGCACGAGCGCACTCCCCGTGACGCGAACGATTCTGGCTCGAAAGCCGGAAGCGTTGACCGACGCCAGCAGGCTTCTGGCGCGCTCCTCGCTGTCGAACGCACCCACCTGGACAGCATATCGGGTTGACACCGGTTCGGCCGGGACGGAGGGGTCCGGCTCAGGCTCCCGGGCTTCGGCTCCCGCGCCCTCCGCCGCCAACTCCGCGTCCGCCTCCAACTCCGCCGCTAACTCCGCCTCCTCGATCGCCACCAAGTGCTCGGCGAGCCACTCCTGCGCCCGACGCCGCTGCGGGCTCCTCGGGTAATCCGTCACCAGCGTGCTGAAATACCGCGCCGCGCGTGAGATGTCCTCCTCGGCTGCCGAGATCAAACCCAGCCGTAGCAGTGCCTCATCGGAGTGTGATCCACCTGGGTACTCGAGAACTAACCGCTGAAAGTCGAGGCCGGCCATGCGAGGATCCACGGTGAGAATTCCCCTCAACCACAAACCGCGTTGCCGCTCGCTACGGCCCGATCCCACCCGCTGATTTTCCCACCAAGACTCGAGTGCCTCCCGGGCCTCGTCCGCCCGCCCGGCCGAGGCCAGTGAGTCCACCACATCCAGACTCTCCTGGGCGCTCAACGGAACCGCAACGCCCACCGCCAGGATCAGGGCAGATAGATTGCTTACGCCGCGACGTCTTCGCGGGCCATCAACGTAAGAAGCCATTCTTCCAAGTGATGCTCGTCCGAAAGTGAACTCGCCTTTAACAAGCGATCAACCCGAAGCAAGCCTAACACCGCTGACCGGACGGCACCCGCTTCCCATCCTCTGGCCTGCTCGCCGATCTGCCGGGACAGCCACCTCTGATGAGGAGGTAGGACCTCCTCGAGCGCCCGCAGGCCGCTCTCCACCACCAAGGCGATCCTCAACAAATGGGTCGACAGCCCGAGGGTTAAACCCACACCGCTCTCGCCCTGGTTCAAGAGCACTCGGACACCCGGTACAGCCTCTCGAAACCGCCGTTCACCCACGAGATTGAACCACTTCCAGCGATCCTGCTTCGGCAACACGGTCCCGGCCACCCGAACGTGCTCTAGTGTAATTCGTTCTTCGTCTCCGGCAACGGCCGCGAGCTTTTCGAGTTCCCGTGAAAGAATACCCAAGTCCGTTCCGATCGCTTGGCCCAGCGCCCTCGCGGCATCGGGCTCCATGGTCGCCCCGAAACGGACGGTGGCCTCCTCCATCAACCACCCGGGAACGTCATCCGGCGTGATCATGGCGAACTCCACCGATTGGGCCCGCTTGATCAGAGTCTGGTAAAACTTCGCCCTCGAACGCTCCGGAATCCGCGCCGAGAGAATAAGGGCAAGATCCGATGGGGGATTTTCGACCAGACCGAGTATGAGGTCCCGGGATCGGGCCGCGCCGGCAAAGGCTTCGGCGCCCCTCACCACAACCACCCTTCGCTCGGCCATCATCGGAGGGGTGGCCAGTATTCGGGCAAGATCCTCGACACTCACCTCGGAGGCTTGCACGACGTCCAGGTTGAAGTCACGAGTCTCCGGATCCAAGTGAGCGTCCACCAAGGTCTGAGCGGCCTCCCCCTTGCGATGCTCGTCTTCCCCATAAAGGAAGAAAACCCCACCCGGGGATCCCTGCGCGAGGACCCTTAGGAGGGGGTTTTTCATGGCCACGGCCGGTGCGTCGGTTGTGTCAGTCCGTTCAATCGAGACCCGTTCTTCGGAGTACTCTCTCGCCAGGATTCCGCTGGCCGCGATACCGCTCACTCATCGGAGAATACTCGTAAAGGAGGTTATTCGCGTCCGACCATAGCCCTCCGGGGAACAAATCGGAAGAGGCCGGAACACCGGAAGAAACCGGCATGAGACCGGCCGCATCGGGATCGAGAAGTGGATCGAGAAGTGGATCGAGAAGCGGCGGACCGGATACGACGATCGCCGGAAGCTCGACTTCGGGAACGCCACTCCCGATCGTGGGTGACCAGGCGATTGCGGTGAGCAGGATCGCCATCCCTAGCACGGTCACCGCCGGTGTGGCGGAGCCTCTGCCGGGCCGGTCCACCGCACCGCCGTCGTCGAGGTGGAACAGCCGGTGCTGAAGCCGAGGCCGGAAACTCTCGGCGAGCTCAGCCCTGGGCATCGCATGGAGTAACGCCACGCTCCGGGAAACGACCTCTTGGTATCGAGCACACTTTCCGCACGCCGCCATGTGGGCCTCGGCTTCCTGCCGTACCGGGGCTCCATGGGGAGCGTCATAAAACTCGGAAAACCGGCCTAAAAACTCCGAACAATCCATAGAGTGAGACGGACTCCTGATCCGAGATTCGTGCACGGCACACACCGTCGAGCTTGGGTATTACGTGCGTCGCTCGGCGGTGTTCCCTTTGGAGTCGGTACCTGGAGAGAGAACGAGGTTCCGGAGAGTCAGTCGAGCGTCGGCGCGATCACGCGAGCGAAATTGTTGCGCGCCCGGTTCAGGCGGCTCTTCACCGTGCCGAGGTTGCATCCGGTGATTTCCGCGATTTCCTCATAGGTCTTGCCCTCGAGCTCGCGGAGCACGAAGACGATCCGGTGATGCTCAGGCAGCTGCGTCACCGCTTGCTCGACCAAATCCTTGAGGTGCCGCTTGCGGTAGAGATCGTCGGGTCTGTAGGTCGAGTCCTCCCATTCGAGGGGCCGGTGATCAGCCTCCCAGTTTTTCCGGATGGTCTGGAAAAGCACCAGTGGGTTCCTCGAACGATTCCGCAACTCGTTCTTGGCCAGGTTGCCCGCAATCGTGTAGATCCACGTCGAAAATTTCTTGGTCTGGTCGAAACGGTGCATATGTCGGTACACCCTGACGAACGTCTCCTGGACCAGATCCTGCCCCCGCTCACGGTCGCCAACCGTGCGATAGACGAAGTTCAAGAGCCGTCCATCGTACCGTTTCACCAGTTCCCCGAACGCCCGCTCGTCACCGTCCAGGAAGGCCCGGACCACATCACTGTCGCCGAGTTGCCCCAGCATCTTGCGATGCTCTTTTGCCGCGCCTCCCGGCAGAACCTGGATTTTGACTGTGTTCTTCACGTCTCGACTCCCCTTCTGCGGAGCACTCACCCATCCCGCCCTACTGGCATCGCACGTACCGTGCCACTCCGGTATATCCCAAAATAACCGATTTCTGCCCGTCGGCGGACCCCATCCGTCCCACTTTAGGGACGCCTGATCTCAAGGGGGGGACACATCCTCCCGCCCGCCCGATCCGTGCCCATCGCGATGACCCCGCACAAACCGGTCCGCATAGAGGATGGTCGCGATGCTCTTAGCGTCCACAATCCGGCCGTCCCGGACCATCTCCAGCACCTCCGAGAAAGCGATCCGCACTACTTCCATGAATTCGTCCGGGTCTCTCGAGAGTTCCCCCGCCTCCAGATCCGTCGCGACAAAAAGCCGGATCACCTCGTCCGTAAAGCCCGGTGTAGTATAGATGCGTGTGAGCGGGGTCATGGTTGCCGCCCGCATGCCGGTTTCTTCTTCGAGTTCCCGATGCGCACATTCCTCCCAGCTCTCCTCGTGCCCAGCCGGCAAGCCAGCCGGTACTTCGTAGAGATATCCATCGTACGCGTACCGGTACTGCCGAACCAAAATTACGTCCGGGTCCGGGTCCAACAAACCGCCCAGGAAGGGTAATACGGCCGACGCGCCGGCGTGGCGGATCATCTCGAGTTGGCCCTCACTTCCATCGGGGAATCGGACCGTGTCCACACTCAGCCGAACGACCCGTCCATCGTATACGAGCTCGCTGTCGATCCGTCCTGGCGTGGGCATACTCAGGGGGACGCCTCGACCGTCACGGGTCCCCATCCGAGTTCCTCCAGGGGGCCTTGGATCTCCTTGGCGTCCCCACCGACCACGACCGTCATCTCGTCCGGGCGGATACAACGGCGGGCGGCCTCATGGGCCTCTTCGAGCGTCACGCTGCGAATACGATCTCGATAGTCTGCATAGTAGTCGTCCGGGAGGTCGTAGATGAGAAGCTCCGCAATCCGGGCGGCGATTTGACCAGTCGTCTCCAACCGGAGCGGGAAAACGCCGGCAAGGTAGTCCCGAGCCGAACCCACCTCCTCTTCCGTCGGTCCCTCCGCAACCAGGGTCGTAATCTCGGTGACGGCTTCGTGCACCGCGTCCGCGGTCACGTCGGTACCCACGGCGGTGGAAACGCACCACGGTCCTGCGCCTCTTCGGACCAGGAAGCGGGAACGAACGCCATACGTAAACCCATGCACCTCCCGGAGGTTGAGATTGAGCCGGCTGGTAAACGCACCGCCGAGAACCGTATTAACAATCCTGAGCGGGAAATAATGCTGGGTAGATCGGGTCTGTCCCACGTGACCGATACGGATTTCAGATTGAACCGCATCCGTGCGGTCCACCACGACGATTCCCCGCTCGCGGGTCCTGGGTGCGTAGTCGATCTCCGGTGGGAGTTCAGTCCCACCGGTCCATTCGCCAAAGTGCGTCTCCACGAGCGAGCGCACCTGCCCGGCATCGACGTCACCCACGACGACCAAACCGGATCCCTTGGGACGATAGCGGGCCACCACAAACCCTGCGGCGGCGTCCGGACTGAACGGCCCCACCGACTCCACCGTCCCGGAGAGCGGACGCCCATACGGAACACCCTCCGCGTAGGTCAAACGGCGTGACGCGGTCGTGGCGATTCCGCCCGGATCCATCTCCCTCTGTCGTATCGCTGCCAAACGCTGATCTCGGAGCCGTTCGACCTCGTCGTCCGGGAAGGACGGCTGAATGAGCACTTCCGCGAGAAGGCTCAGCGCGTCATCCAGCCGGTCGGCCATGCACGACAGCGCCACGGTCGTGGAATCCCATCCGGTCCCGATGGAGAGCCCGGCTCCAATCGCCTCCAACGCTTCGGCCAGCTCCACCCCAGTCCGTTCGGACGTGCCTCCCTCGAGGCAATCCCCGGTCAGTACCGCGAGGCCGGCCTGTCCGTCGTCGAGCAGTCCCTCTCCGGCGTCCAAGACCACTATGGCCGTTACGACCGGTAGGCGCCCGACCTGGACGGAACGGATTCGGAGACCGTTATCCAGCGCCTCGGCCTGGACCGACGGAAAGTCGAAGCTTCGGACGGTCCCAGCAGGCGGCACCAGGGATCGGGATGGCGCGCTCACGGCCCGCGCGGATTCGGGGTCTTCGCCGTCTCGGGAACATACGTGAGGACCGCCCGATTATCGGCGCCGAGAAAACGCTCCACGAACGCAGAAACGTCCGCTGGTGTCACCGCTCGTAGCCGCTCCAACTCGCCGTTCAGCCGCTCGGGATCATCAAAGATTTGGTCGAACATCGACACCAGGTCGGCCCGTTCCCCTACTCTTTCGATCTGCTGTACGAGCGCCGTCTCCGTGAGCGCCACAGCCCGCTCGATCTCCTGGCGGGTCACGGACGCAAGTCCTTCGAGCTCCGCGACCAGGGCGGCCTCGAGCTCCGCTGGATCTCCCTCGGGGAAGCCGGTCGCCCAAGCCAGCAACATCCCGGCACCCGAAGTGAGTGGAAAAACGAAACTCGTGACATCCTTGGCCACTCGCCGCTCACGAACCAGCGAACGGTAAAGCCGCGACGCCCGCCCGGTCCCGAGCACGGACCCAGCGACGTCTGCCGCGTAGAAATCGGCATCGGTATAGGTGGGAACGCGGCAGGCCATGAGAACGCGTGGGAGAGGCACCTCGGCCTCGACGCGCTCGCGCACCGTTCCGCCGATAATGGGATCGAGATTCGGCTCCCCAGGAATGGCGGGGATCTCAGCACCGGGGGGGATTCCCCCGAAATGCCGCTCGACGAGGTCCAGGGCTTCATCTCGACTGAAGTCCCCACAAACGGTCAGCACCGCGTTGTTGGGTACGTAGTACGTCTGAAAAAAATCGGCAACATCCTCGAGAGTTGCGGCCTCGATGTCCGCCATCGATCCGATTACCGTGTGGTGGTAAGGGTGGGACTCCGGAAACACCATCGCCTGAATCCACTCGTCCCAGTCGCCGTAGGGTTGGTTGTCATAACGCTCCCGCCTCTCGTTCATGACGACATCACGTTGATTATCGAGTTTCTCCTGAGTCATCGCCGGAAGCATCCACCCCATACGGTCGGACTCGAGCCACAGTGCGAGCTCAAGGTGGTGTGAGGGGACCGTCTCGAAGTAGTTGGTCCGGTCGAACCAGGTGGTCGCGTTGAGTGAGCCCCCTGCCCTCTCGATCAACTCGAAGTGCCGGCCCTTTGGCACATGCTCGGAGCCCTGGAACATCATGTGCTCGAACAGGTGAGCGAATCCGGTCTTGCCCTCCAGCTCGTTCCGGGATCCCACGCCATACCAGAGGTTGATAGCGACCACCGGCGTCGTGGCATCGTGGGAGAGATTTACCCGGAGGCCGTTATCCAGCGTAAACCGCTCGATGGGGATCGACAGCATGGCGCTCACATTCGCGGAGGCACGGGCCGGGGATCCGGCACGAGGGCCCGTCGAAGATAACGGACTCCTTGGACGCCGCTACTCATGTTTGCCTCATCTCGGTGTGCCTCATTTCCAGTGGGCCTCACTTCCGGGCGACGACGAGGCTCCGTTTCAGCAACCCCGAGAGAACTCCGCGGCGCCTTCCCTCGTTCTCGCCCTGTTCGTCTGCGAAAACCTGATCTCCCTCCGACTCGCGGAGCCGAGCTTCGCAGGAAAGACGGGCCGAGATAACTCGGTCCAGGGTCGCGAGGAACATGTCCGTCACGTCCCTCACACCCACCTCCCGGAAGCCGGCTGCGGTAGCCATCTCGGCTGGAGAGGCCTCGGCACCCACCGCGGAGGGGCCCAAATCGACTGCCTCCTGCTCCTGTACGGGCGTGAGTCCAGGGGGGGTGTGGATAATGTATCCGGCGAGGACGCCGTCGGGCTTCAGCACCCTGTGGCACTCTCTCAGCACGGAGAGTTTTTCGGGAATTCAGCAGAATACATCCGAGTGTATCGCGGCATCGATCCCCTGCGGGCGAAAGGGCAAAACCCTCGCGTCCGCGGCCACGGTGCTCGCTCGGCCGGCCAGGTCCTGTGCAGAAAATCGCCGGTTGGACTCCACGAGGGCCTCGATGGGAATGTCGGACGAAACCACGTGACATCCGCTTGCTTCGGCGATAAAGCCTGCGAGCCAACCGCGACCGGCGCCGATGTCCAGGACCATACACCGGGACCCTACGTTCAAGACGCTGGCCAGATCATCCGCCTCCTCGAGGGTGGTAAAGCCATCCACTCCGGACGAATGACCAAATACCTCCTGCTCGATCCTCAGAGCGACATCGGAATGGGGGTCCGCATACCTCTCCCGGAAAATGGAGAAATTGTCCTGGGGAGGCGGTCCTTTACGCCCCATACTTGTCGAGGCGGACGGCATGCGCGAGGGCCAAGGACATCAGATCCTTGCCCGGCACGACCCCGAGCTCCCCTAGCCGGCAGGACGACTCCCCGAACACTTCGGCCGAGGGCCGTGCCCAGTCCGAGGCGACGAGCGTCGGCACGTGGTGCCAGGTATGCTCCTTGTACAGGGCCGGCGTCGAGTGGTCGCCAGTTACGATGAGCACGTCGGCGCCGAGCCCCGTGATCCGGGGCAGCAAGGCATCCACCTCTTCGATGGCCGCGACCTTCCCTTCGAAATCGCCGTCGTGACCCCGGGAGTCCGTGTCCTTGAAGTGGATGAAGTAGAAATCGTAGGCGCCGAAGTGTCGCTCGAGCATCTCGACGCTGCCTTCGTTCGAGTCGGGCACCCCCTCGACCGCCATGCCGACCAAGCTCGCCACGCCGCGATACATGGGATACCTCGCCACCGCGACCGCCCGGAGGCCATACCGCGTCTCAAACGTGGGGTAGGGCGTGAACGCCGCGAATCCGCGCGCGAGGAACGAGTTCGCCTGAGGCTCGTCCGCGAGGATCTCCTGAACCTGTTCGAGGATGCCCTGCACGATTGCCGCCGTCCGCTCGGATGGCGGGTCGGCACCGGTGGCGGTGGCGCGGACGGGTGTGAGGCCGGTGCGCTGCGGATCGGTGTCCGCGATACCAGCACCCAGACCCTCACCCCGAAGCACCAGGACCGCACGGTGTTCCTTCTCATGGATGAGTGTCACCTCGACACCCTCCGGAGCGAGAAGTTTGGCCCGGACCACTTCGATCACGCGCCGCCCGTCCTCGTCCGACGGACGTCCGGCCCGGCGGTCCGTCACGACCCCTTCATGATCGACGGTGGCCAAGTTGAGGCGGGCCGCGACATCTCCGGGCCGCAGCTCGAACCCCACCCCCAAAGCGCTGAGTACCCCCCTCCCGATCATGGATTCGATGGGATCGTACCCGAAGAGCGCGAGGTGTCCCGGCCCGCTTCCAGGCGTGATTCCATGCCCCACCGGAGCCAGCATCCCCAATGAACTCCGTGCGGCGAGGGCGTCGAGGTGGGGGGTCGCGGCAGATTCCAGCTCGGTGGAACCCGTGTCCGGATGCGGCAGGCCGCCCAACCCATCCATGACAAGCATGATGATCGTTCCGCCACCATCGCCGTGGACCGCGAGGTCGTGGGGGAGCGAGACGTGCGACATGACTTCGTCCTGAGAAGTTTGTGAAGAACTATTACTTCCGCGGAAAACATAGCGGGACCTTCGGGCCGATACGATCTTGCGGTATCAATTTCCGTATGCAACTCCGAATCGCTCACGCCGGGAGGGTCCGTAGGTGAAGTACCATCCCTTCGTCATGGAACGGTGGCAATCCACATACGAGCACCGCGTTCGCTTCAACCTCTCGGAGAGTGGGGTACACCCGCTTTCCGTCACGGAGTTGCTGTCGTTGGCGGACCGGCAACCGGACACGCTCGACGTCCGTCTCGGATATGGTCAATCCAACGGTAGCGACGAGCTCCGAGGCCTGATCGCGGATCTCTATCCCAGTGCGACCGAAGCGTCGGTGCTGGTGACCACCGGCGGAGCCGAGGCCAACTTCACCGCGTTCTGGGAACTCATGGAGCCTGAAGCTTCGGTCGCAGTCATGCTTCCCAATTACATGCAGGTTCCAGGGCTGCTCAGGAGCTTCGGGGCACGTATCCACCCGTTTCACCTGGTGGAAGAGAACGGCTGGCAGCCGGACCTGAACGAGTTGGAGAAGGGCCTCAGGGACGGCGCCCGCTTCATCCTGGTCACCAATCCAAACAATCCGACGGGTGCCGTTCTTGATGAAACTTCCATGTCCGGGATCGTCGCACTCGCCGACCGACACGGGGCATGGATTCTCGCCGATGAGGTCTATCGAGGCGCCGAGCTCGACGGTCCTGAGACTCCGTCGTTCTGGGGCCTTCACGATCGGGTTCTCGTCACGAACTCGTTATCCAAGGCCTACGGATTGCCCGGGCTTCGGATCGGCTGGGCGGTCGGGCCCACCGAGATGATGGAAGCCCTGTGGGGCCGCAAAGATTACACGACCATCACCCCGGCGAGCCTTTCGGACACGCTGGCCCGCGTGGCGCTGGAGCCCGCTACCAGGCGCAAGATCCTGGCACGGACGCGAAGTATTCTCAACACCAATCTCGCTCTGTTATCGAGTTGGATGGATGGTCAGGAGGGCCGGTTCAGGTATCGGCCGCCCGACGCAGGCGCGATCTGCTACACGCGCTATGGCCCCCCGATCAATTCCACCGAATTCGCAGAGACCCTACGCACAGAGATGGACCTGCTCATAGTTCCGGGGGATCACTTCGGAATGGACCATTATCTACGACTGGGCTTCGGCCCGCCAGCACTTGAACTAGAGGAGGCCCTGGAACGTCTGTCCGCCGCATTCGATGCCGTCGAACAGCGATCGAGGAGTGCAACGTGAGCAAGATCGACCCGGTTCACGACCTGGTGCTCTTGGTCCGTTCGGGGCACCAGCTCCTGCATCTAGATACAGAGGAGGAGGAGCGGGCTTCCGCGCTTCTCCTCCACGTGGCGGACCGCCTCGACCAGCCTCTGTTCGCCTGGACTCGTGTCCGGGGGCTGGGCAGAGTGGACCTTCCCGGAACGGTGTACGACACCGAGAGTCCTGCGAAGGCCTTTCGTCACGTCGCGGCATCCGACCAGCCCGGACTCTACCACTTCAAGGATCTCGGGCCATATCTGAACCAAGACGCCGTCCTGGCAGCCCAGATGAAGGAGGCCGCCGAGGCGCTTCGGGGTGTTGGTGGGGCGATTCTCGTGACCGGGCGAAGTGTTCCCTTCCCCGACGCGGTGGACCGGATGGTGACCGTCGTAACGATGCCGGGCCCGACACCCAAGGAATACAAAGAGCTGCTCTCCCAGATCGTCAGGGACGTCACCAAACGGCAGCATGTGGACATGGCGCTGACCAGGGACGAGATCGCACTCCTGGTTCGACACCTGGCCGGACTCACGCTCATGGAATCGGAGAAGATCCTGACTAAGGCGACCATCGAGGACGGAAAGCTCGCGGTGGACGACATTCGCCACGTGATCGAGGCGAAGATCGCCATCGTCGAGAAGGATGGTCTGCTGGAGTATTACCCGGTGGAGGCAGCGCTCTCGAAGATCGCGGACCTCCGCAGTTTGAAGGCGTGGCTGGCGAAGCGGAAGGCCGTGGTCACGCAGCCGGAGCGGGCCGAGGAGTTCGGCCTGAGCTTCCCCCGCAGCATGCTGCTCCTGGGCGTGCCCGGATGTGGAAAAAGCCTGTGCGCCAAGGCGGTCGCGGCCGAGTGGCAGATGCCGCTTCTCAAGCTCGACCCGTCCAATCTCTACAACAAGTACATCGGAGAGAGCGAGCGGAATTTCAAGCGAGCCATGCGTACCGCCGAGCAGATCGCTCCGGTGGTTCTGTGGATCGACGAGTTGGAGAAGGCGTTTGCATCCGGGGGGGCGAGGACGGCGGCGTCTCCCAACGGATCCTGGGAAGCTTTCTCACGTGGATGCAGGACCGTACCGGCGATGTGTTCGTCGTGGCCACCGCCAACGATATCAGCCGGCTACCTGCATAGTTTCTGCGGAAGGGCCGCCTCGACGAGATTTTTTCCGTCGATCTGCCGGATGTGGCCACGCGCGCCGAGATCTTTCAGATCCATCTGGAAAACCGCGGAAAGGATAGTACGTCGTTCGACCTGGAGGCACTCGGTGCAGCAACTACCGGGTTCAGCGGCTCGGAGATCGAGCAGGTCGTAGTGTCCAGTCTGTACTCCGCTTTTTCCGAGGCCGGCGCCATCAGCACCGAATCCCTGCTCAAGGAAGCCGCCGGAACCGTGCCCCTCTCCGTGACCCGGGCCGAGTATGTCGACGAACTGCGTGC